>Ga0335077_10001861_pt1 | contig 25136 bp, 24 predicted proteins | sample Lox_Sample_31_FD_207151 | JGI IMG/M metagenome (GOLD analysis project Ga0335077, IMG submission 207151) | Soil microbial communities from Loxahatchee National Wildlife Refuge, Florida, United States - Lox_Sample_3.1 | ecosystem: Environmental > Terrestrial > Soil > Wetlands | place: USA... | reverse complement strand
TGCAGATCGCTCAGGAATCGCTGCCCGAGCGGCGTTGGCGCTAGCACGTCATCGCGGTCCGAGAGCAGGCCTCGCTCGACCGCGCGCGCAAGCAAGGGGTCGACTTGAGAAATGGGCATCCCGGTGCGCTGGGCGAACAACCCCACCGGGACGCCGTCGATCAACCGCAAAGCATTGAGCATGAACTCGAATGGAACGTCCGCACGCGGGACCTCCTTGGACTCCGCTACGGCGTCGCCACAACGTGCATTCGCCAGATAGGAATGCGGCTGACGCCACCGGACCTGGCGCACGATTCGGTGCGGGAATGAAAGCTTGCTGTGTGCCCCGGCGCCGATCCCGAGGTAGTCACCGAACATCCAGTAGTTCAGGTTGTGGCGGCACTTGCAACCCTGCCGCGCATAAGCCGAGACTTCGTAGTGGCTGAACCCCGCCCCTGTTATCCGGTCCTCGATCCAGGCGAACATGTCGCTCGCCTGGTCGTCGTCGGGAACTGCAGGCGGAAATTTCGCGAAGACCGTGTTCGCTTCCACGGTCAATTGGTAGAGCGACAAGTGCGGCGGGCTGAAATCGAGTGCCTGCTCGACGTCGGCTTGCAGGCCGGACAGCTGTTGTCCGGGAAGGCCGTACATCAGATCGAGGTTGAAGTTGGCGAACAGGCGCTGAGCGCATGCGGCGGCGGCGAGAGCCTGGCTGCGGTCGTGAATGCGCCCCAGTGCCGTCAGCTTGGTTTCATCGAAGGACTGGATCCCGAGCGAAAGGCGGTTCACGCCAGCCGCGCGAAATGCAGCGAACTTGTCGGCTTCGAACGTGCCGGGATTGGCCTCGAGCGTGATCTCGCAGTCCGCCTGTAGAGGCAGCAACGCCCGAATGTCCGACAGGAGCGTCTCGATTGCACGCGCGGAGAAAACGCTCGGGGTACCGCCGCCGATGAACACTGACGTGACGGGTCGACCCCAGATCAGCGAAACCGACGTCTCCAGGTCCACCCGCAATGCCTCGAGATAGGCCTGCTCCGGAATCGCTTCGAGCCCGCCAGGATTTTCATGTGAGTTGAAGTCGCAGTATGGGCACTTGCGAACGCACCAGGGAATGTGCACATAAAGCGACAACGGCGGCAGTGACGTGAGAGACAGCACGCCCGGACGCAGGTAGTGCTGTATTGAAGCGGGCTCGGGCCCCGAGGGTGCGATCCTCACCACTGCCAGGCGACCTTCAGATTTTCGATCAACTGGGCCAGCGCACGGCCACGATGACCGATGCGGTTCTTGTCTTCCGGCGCGAGCTCGGCGGCTGTGCAGTTGAGATCGGCGAGCCAGAAGTGCGGGTCGTATCCGAATCCGCCCGACCCGTGCGGCGAATCGATGATCGTTCCGTGCCAACGCGCTTCGGCGATGACTGGGTCGGGATCGAGTTCCGAGCGCAGAGCCACCAGAACACAGGTGTAGTGAGCCCTGCGATCGCTCGCGCCCTTCAGTTGACGCACGAGTTCTGCATTGTTCTCGGCGTCGGTCGAGCCTGCACCGGCGAAGCGCGCCGAGCGCACACCCGGCGCGCCGCCCAGAGCGGCACAGCAAATCCCGGAGTCATCGGCAAGCGCCGCAAGCCCCGTCGCCGCCGCGGCGTGACGCGCCTTTGTCAGCGCATTTTCGACGAAAGTATGGAACGGCTCGGCCACGGCGCGGACCCCGAGTACCGATTGCATCACCAGGTCCACTTGGAAAGGCGCAAACATCGCTTCGAACTCGCGCCGCTTGCCCGGGTTGTCAGAGGCGAGGATAAGACGCCGCACGCTTCTCGTTCACGCAAAGCCGAGCGTGGTCTTTTGGGCGCCGACCAGCCGGCTGATGCCCATGCGGGCGAGCTTGAGCATCGACTCGAGTTCCTGGGCGGAAAACGGTGCGCTCTCCGCGGTCGCCTGGACCTCGACAAAGGCCCCGGTGCCTGTCATGACGACGTTCATGTCGGTCGCGCAGGATGAGTCTTCGGAGTAGTCGAGATCCAGCAAGGCGGTGCCGCTGTGGAGACCGACCGAGACGGCAGCCACGAAATCGCGAATCGGAAGCGTGGTGAGACCACCGCGTTCGCGCAGCCAGTTGAGGGCGTCATGTACGGCGACGAAGGCGCCGGTGATCGAAGCCGTTCGAGTACCACCGTCGGCCTGGATGACGTCACAGTCGACATGCAGGGTCCTCTCGCCGAGTTGCTGCAGATCAATCACCGAGCGCAGACTTCGTCCGATGAGACGCTGGATTTCCAGCGTCCGTCCTCCTTGCTTGCCGCGCGCGGCTTCCCGCTCGTTGCGCGTCCCGGTCGCGCGCGGCAGCATGCCGTACTCGGCGGTCAGCCAGCCGGAGCCCTTGCCCTTGAGAAAGGGAGGCACCCTGTCTTCGATCGAAACGGTGCAAACGACGCGCGTGTCGCCGAACTCGACCAGGACCGAGCCTTCGGCGTGCCGGGTATAGCCGCGCGTCAACCGCACCGGGCGCAACTGATCGGCCCGGCGACCCCCAGCACGTTCGAGAGCCATGAGAGCACCCGCTCGCGGTGATTACTTGTTGTCGTCGACGAGCTTGGAGGACCGCTGGATCGCCCGCTGGATCTCGGCGACGGCCTCGTCGATCTTGTCCTCGGTAAGCTCTTCGTCGGCGCCGAGATCGCCGTGGCGCGGGAACTGGATCGTCGAGGCGACCGCACCATCGGGCATGACGAGCGTGGAGACGGGAGCTTCGGTTGGCGGAACCATGTCGACCGACTCCGTGCCGGCCCAGGTCATCGCCACCGCCGTGCAGTTGTCGGCGTCGTTGCCGCCATTTGCCAGAGCGACCTCCATCAATTCCGGCACTGCGCGCATGACGGTCTTGCCGGCGAAACCTTCCGCGATCTGGCGGTCGTTCAACGTACCCCAGAGCCCGTCCGAGCAGAGAAGCAATGTGTCGCCGTTGCGCAAGGCGACCGGCCGGCTGATTTCCACGGTCGGCGCGACATAGGCGCCGATGCAGTTGAAGATGCGATTGCGCTCCGGATGGTCCTTCGCGTCTTCCGGTCGAATGAGTCCGGACGAAACGAGGTGATGGACGCGTGAATGGTCGATCGTACGCTCGACGATCCGCGAGCCGCGTATCAGATACAGGCGCGAATCGCCGGCATGCGCCCAGCAAGCGATCCCCTGCTGGACCACGCACGCGACGACCGTTGTTCTCGGCGCTTCGGGCAAGCTGTGCTCGGCCCGATAACGATGCAACTCGCGGTGCGACGCCAGCACCGAATCCTCCAGGAACCGCGCCGCATCGGGCAACAGCGGCTTGGCATCTCGCTGGTAGATCGCTGCCATCGTCTGCAACGTGATCTGTGCGGCCACCTCGCCGCGTGCGTGCCCGCCCATTCCGTCGGCCACCACCAGCAAGAGCGAGTCGCGCGTGTACAGGTAACCCATGCGGTCCTGATTGACCCGCCGGCCCCCCTTCTTGCTCTCTTGATAGATGGAAAAGCGCACGTTTCAGAACCAGGTGATGTTGTGATCCTTCATGAAGCGACTGACGCGCTCCTGGACATGGCGGAAACGTGCCCCTGCCCGCTCTGCAAATGAAAACTCCGGCTTGTCCGGTACGTTGTGGACCAGTTCCTTCTGGACCGCATAGACGGTCTGAGGCCGCTCGAGCGAGTTCAGCCGCAGGCAACGCTCGACCATCGAGATGAGTTGCGACGAGTACAAGCCGCGGAAGCTACGCAGGATCTGCGGCATCTTGTCGTCCTTCAGCCTCTGATCCGATTCCTGCGGCGGCATTCCTGACATGCACGCGTAGATGCATGCGCCGATGCTGTAGACATCGGTCCAGGGTCCCAGCTCGGCGTCGCGCTTGTAGAGCTCGGGAGCGGCGAAACCAGGCGTATACATCGGATAGGTCTTGCTGATGTCCCGCTGCAGGGTCTGGCGCGCGGCGCCGAAGTCGAGCAGGATCGGCGTTCCGTCCATCCGCAGATAGATGTTCGCCGGCTTCACATCGAGATGCAGCAGGCGGTTGGAATGGACTTCGCGCAACCCGTTCATCACCTGCGTGTAGACCCGGCGTATGAAGCGCTCGGAAAGCACATCCTTCTGGTCCTTGCTCCGGTTGCGCAGAACATGCTCCTGCAACGAGCGTCCCGACTCGTAGTGCATGACCATGTACACGGTGTCGTTGGCGCGAAAGAAATTCAGCACGCGCACGATGTTCGGGTGGTAGATCGATGCGAGGGCGCGGCCCTCCTCGAAGAAACACTTGAGGCCGATGCGATAGGTATTGAGGTTTTCCGGCGCAACGTAGGGCGAGAATTCGCCCGTCTTGCGCTGCGCCAGCGCAGCGGGCATGTACTCCTTGATCGCGACCGACTGGCCCTGTTCGTCAGTGGCCAGATAGACGATGGAGAATCCGCCGCTGGATATCTTCTTTACAATTCGGTACCCGCCGACTTCGAGGCCTTCGGGAAGTGCTGCGTTGTTCTGCGCGGCCATTGAAGTGGGACCGTCGGCTAACGGGAGAGGGCGGGACGACGAAGACCGGGGCCGATTCTAGCCAAACGAGCCTCGCCGCTACCCCCCTTCGAACCACGGATAAGCGCAAATTTTTCGCGCCACATGGCCTCAATATCCAGCATGACGGGCTTTGCCGCGGTCAGCAGACCGACGGAAATGGGCACGCTGCTCATCGAAATTCGGTCCGTGAATTCGCGCTTCCTGGACCTCGGTCTGCGCATCCCCGATGAGTTGCGATCGCTCGAAGCGGTGGTACGCGAGACCATCGCGGCGCGCGTGGCCCGCGGGAAAGTGGACTGCCGCGTCGCCCTGCAGCGCCAGGGAGACGTCCAGCAGGTCGCTATCGATACGGAAGCGTTGGCCGCGCTGGCGCGCCTCGCGTCCGAGGTGCAACGTGCTACCGGCGCAGCGCCACTCTCGACTGGCGAAATCCTGGCCTGGGAAGGCGTGCTCTCTTCTCCCGGTGTCGACCCCGAACACCTGCGCCACGAAACAGCGCTGGCGCTGGACGAGGCGCTCGCAGCATTGCAAGCCTCGCGCGGGCGCGAGGGCGCGGCCCTGGCGGCCGGTCTGCTCCAGCGATGCCAGGCCGTCGACGCGATCGTCGCCGAGGTGCGCGCGCGCGCGCCCGAGTTGCTCGCCGCGCTCGAGCGCAAGCTCGCGGAGCGCCTCGAAAAGGCGCTGGCTCCGGCGCTCGGCAGCGGCGGAACGTTGACACGCGAGGAGGTCACGGATCGCATTCGCCAGGAGGTGACGCTGTACGGCCTGCGCGCGGATGTCGAGGAAGAGCTCAATCGCCTGACGGCTCATGTGAGCGAAGTGCGCCGCATCCTGCAAATGGGCGGCACCATCGGCCGGCGCCTCGACTTCCTGATGCAGGAACTCAACCGCGAAGCCAACACGCTGGGCTCGAAAGCGACGGCGATCGAAATGACTCAAGCGGCGGTGGAACTGAAGCTGCTCATCGAGCAGATGCGGGAACAAATCCAGAATTTGGAGTAAGACAATGACGCATGGCTCGCACACCTCGCAGGCCTTCGCGGGAAACATATTCCTGGTCGTTGCGCCATCGGGCGCCGGCAAGTCGACGCTGGTGAACGCCCTGCTCGCAAAAGACACCGACATCGCGCTTTCGGTTTCGTACACGACGCGCCCAGCGCGCCCGGGCGACAAGGACGGCCGCGAATACCACTTTGTCACCCTGGAGGACTTCAAGGCGCGTCGCGCGCACGGGGAGTTCCTGGAGAGCGCCGAGGTCCATGGCAACTTCTATGCGACGTCGCGCGTCTGGATCGAAGAGCGGATGCGCCAGGGCCACGACGTCCTCCTCGAGATCGACTGGCAAGGCGCACGCCAGGTCAAGTCCGCCTTTCCGCACGCCGTGGGTATCTTCATCCTGCCGCCGTCGATCGACGCCCTTGCGCAGCGTCTCCACAAGAGAGGCCAGGACCCCGAGCACGTGATCAGCCGCAGGTTGCTCGCGGCAGGCAGCGAAATCGCTCATGCGCCCGAGTTCGACTACGTTCTCATCAACGAGGACTTCACGCTGGCGCTCGCGCAGCTGACCGCGATCGTGACGGCGACGCGGTTGCGGTATGCCAGCCAGGCGGCTCGCCATCACCCGCTGTTCGTACAACTCGGCATACCTGCCTGACGGGCCGGCGCACCGCGGGCCGGCCTTCGCTACAATCGGGCCAATTCCCAGAGAGACTTTGCAGATATGGCACGAATCACGGTCGAAGACTGTCTGAAGCACATTCCAAACCGGTTCCAGCTCGCGCTCGCTGCGGCCTATCGCGCCCGTCAACTCGCGCAAGGCCACGCGCCGAAGATTGAAAGCAAGGACAAGCCCGCCGTGGCGGCCCTGCGCGAAATCGCGGCGCAAAAGGTCGGCATCGAGATGCTCCGCAAAGTGCCGAGTTGACGGTTTGTTGTCGTTGTGGCGCGAAAACGGCCGGGCTAGCGTTGCAGAGGTGATCGCGGCGGTACATGGCAACTTCGAACCCGGCCTCTCCCGAGCTTGCGGGTGACTATTCGCCGGCGGGCCTTGCGCGCCGTGCGGCCTTCGCGCTGCGCCGCGCCGGCAAGGTGGTCTGGCGCGGGGATGGTCGGCCGGCCGACGCATCGACCGCCGTCGTCACGTTTGCCGCGCTCACCGATCGCCTGAAGCGCTACCTGAGCAGCGCCGACGTCCAGCGCATCAAGGAGGCCTATCGTTTCTCGGACGCGGCGCATCTCGGCCAGTTCCGCAAGAGTGGCGAGCCCTACATCACCCACCCGATTGCGGTCGCCGAGGTGCTGGTGGACTGGAAGCTCGATGCCGCGGCCATTCAGGCGGCGTTGCTGCACGACGTCCTCGAGGATTCCGGCGTCGCAAAGCAGGAACTCGCGGCGCGATTCGGTCCGATCGTGGCCGAGTTGGTCGACGGGGTCTCGAAACTGGACCGCATTCGCTTCGATTCGAGCGAGGACCAACAGGCCGAGAGCTTCCGCAAGATGCTGCTTGCGATGGCGCGCGACGTCCGCGTCATCCTAATCAAGCTTGCCGACAGGCTGCACAACGTCCGCACGCTCGACGCGATGGAACTCGAGAAGCGGCGCAGGATCGCGCGCGAGACGCTCGAGATCTACGCCCCGATCGCCCATCGCCTTGGCCTGAACGCCATCTATCGCGAACTGCTCGAACAGAGCTTCGCCCACCTGCATCCACTTCGCTATCAGACGCTGCAGAAAGCGGTGCTCGCGGCGCGCGGCAACCGGCGCGAGGTGCTGGGCAAGATCTTCGAGGCCGTCCGCCGCGCGTTGAGCGCGGCCAAGATCAAGGCCGAGGTGTATGGCCGCGAGAAGACCATCTACGGCATCTACCGAAAGATGGCCGAGAAGCACCTTTCGTTCTCCGAGGTGCTCGATATCTATGGCTTGCGCATCGTGGTTCCGACTCGCGCCGATTGCTATCTGGCGCTCGGAGCCCTCCATGCCCTGTTCAAGCCCGTACCGGGTCGGTTCAAGGACTACATCGCAATCCCCAAGGTCAACGGCTACCAGTCCCTGCACACGACCTTGATCGGACCCTACGCCGCGCCGGTCGAATTCCAGATCCGGACCCAGGAGATGCACCACGTGGCCGAGTCCGGCGTGGCTGCGCATTGGCTATACAAGGAGGATGACAGTTCGCTTTCCGAACTGCAGTCGCGCACCCATCAGTGGCTTCAGTCGCTGCTGGAGATCCAGAGTCAGACCGGCGACTCGGCCGAGCTCATGGAGAACATCAAGGTCGATCTTTTCCCCGACAAGGTGTACGTCTTCACCCCGAAGGGGAAGATCGTTTCGTTGCCGCGCGGTGCAACGCCGGTCGACTTCGCCTACAACATCCACACCGATGTCGGTAATCGTTGCGTCGCCGTCCGCATCAACGGCGACGTTCAGCCCCTGCGCACGGAGCTGCGCAATGGTGATGTAGTGGAAATCGTCACGGGTCCCGTTGCGCGTCCGAATCCAGGCTGGCTAGGCTTTGTCCGGACCGGCCGTGCAAGGGCGGAGATCCGCCACTTCCTGCGCACGATGAAGCGAGAGGAGTCGATCGCGCTCGGTGAGAACCTCCTCGCACGTGCAGCTCAGCAGCTCAACTTTTCGATTACCGAAGTTGCGCCGAGCCGGTGGGATGCACTTGTACGTGACGCCCAGGCGAAGGATCGGGACGAGATCCTGGCCGACGTCGGGTTGGGTCGCAGGCTGGCTGTCGTGGTCGCGCGCCAGCTTGCGATGGGCGGCTCGCAGTCCGACGAAGGTGCCGACGGCCCGCCGGATCGGGCCAAGGTCACTGCGACGGCAGCCGCGCCGGTGGTGATCCGGGGTACCGAGGGCATGGCGCTGCAGATGGCGAAGTGCTGCTCGCCGATTCCGGGCGACGAGATCGTCGGTCACATGCGCAAGGACCAAGGACTTGCGGTGCATCAGAACGACTGCGCGTATGCGACACGCGCGCGCCGTGCCGATCCGGAACGCTGGGTCGATCTCCAGTGGGCCGACGACACGGCCGGCACCTATGCGGTCAATCTCGACGTCAGCGCTGCCAACGAACGCGGTGTCCTGGGACGCATAGCGGTTGCGCTCGCCGAGGCGGATTCCAACATCCTCAGCGTTCATCTCGAGGATGAGAACGCCGAGCAGGCGTTGATTCACTTCAAGCTGCAGGTGCACGACCGTCGGCATCTGGCGCGCCTGATGCGGATGCTGCGGCGTATCAAGCAGGTCTCCCGCGTGACACGGGTGCGAGCCGGCCGGAGCCAGCCGACCGAAGAAGGCGAAGCGCGCGCCTGAGGCGCGGAGCTATCTGTACCTGACCTCGAGGACGTCGAGCGTTTCCTCGCCAGCAGGCGTCCGCACCGTAACAGAGTCGCCCTCGCGCGCCTTGACGAGCGCCCGCGCGATCGGCGAGATCCAGCTTATGTGTCCTCGCGCGACGTCGACTTCGTCCACACCGACGATTTTGATCTCCCGCTCGTCGCCGGCGGCGTTGGCGAACCTTACGCTCGCGCCGAAGAAGATCTGATCGGTCGGCTCGCGTGCAGCCGGATCGACGACCTCGGCGGCTTCAAGTCGTTTCGTCAGGAACCGAAGCCGGCGATCGATTTCGCGCAGACGCTTCTTGCCGTAAATGTAATCGCCGTTCTCCGAGCGATCGCCGTTCGACGCCGCCCAGGAGACAGTCTGGACGACCTCCGGGCGCTCGACGTTCAGCAGATGCGCCAGCTCGTCGTGGAGCCGCCGATAGCCCGTAGGGGTGATGTAGTTCTTGGTACCTTGCGGGAGCTGGGCAGCCTGAGGATCGTCGTCGTCGTCGTCGTCCGCGTCACCCTCGCCTTTCCGTACGAAGGCCTTGCTCATCGAACTGCCTGCATGAATGGGGTGGCCGATGGGACTCGAACCCACAACAACCGGAATCACAATCCGGGACTCTACCGTTGAGCTACGGCCACCACTTGCAAAGACTGGCCTGCCCGACTGGACTCGAACCAGTGACCCTCAGCTTAGAAGGCTGATGCTCTATCCACCTGAGCTACGGGCAGGTCGACCCCGTCGGACCAACAAAATCTCCTTCCAGCCACGTTGCACTGCATGCATCGCGCCTTTTCGGCACCGTGGGGCCGACGCTGGGAAGCCGACGCACGTACCCTGAGGAGACCGCGATTGTAGCGATCGCAGCGGACGAGGGGATACAAGCCCCCGGGTTTCCTGACAGGCACCCCGGGCGATTCCTTTCCCCAAAACGAGCGGGCGCAAAGTTCGGAACCATCGGTCTGAGCACTGTCGAACAACATTGCCCCACCGATTTGGATGGATGCAACCCTGCGCTTGAGCAGGGGCGCCACCATTGGCACACTGGCTAAACCCACAATGCAGGTATCGTACCTGCGAAACTGAGGCAAATAGAAATGCGATCACTTTCTACAACCGTGGCAACTCTGGAAGCCCGGAAGTCGAGCCTGTCACGGGAGCTGGCAGCCGTCGAGGCGCGGCTCGAGGCCATATCGAAGGCTCTCGCCGGTCAGCTGGCAAAGAAGGTCAACTCGACCGGTGGCGAGACGAAAGGTGCAGGCAGTCATCGGGTCGCAGGTGCTCGTCGTGGCAAGCCCTCGACGAAACGCGTGTGGTTCGAAAAGAACGAGATAGGCAAGCTGCTCCGCAAGGCCGCCCGGACGCCGACCCCGGTCGCCGATGTGGTGCGCGAATTGGCAAAGATGAAGGGTTACGTCGGGAAGCTGGCGAACGACGACATGCGCCGCTTCCAGGGAGCGGCCTTCATGGCTGTCGCGCAGGGCGTCAAGAGCAAGGTTCTCAAGCGTCGCGCAGACGGAACGGTGGTTGCCGCCTGAACCGGATGGGCCGCGGGCCGGAATCAGAGATTGCTGGTCCGCGCCATCCGTGCTCGCCCCCTTGCTCGCGGAGGAGACCAGGCGCATGTACTTCGCGAGCAGCGCCCGCGTATAGCACGGCGGCGGCGGCGTCCAGCGGTCGCGGAGACGCGGCAACTCCGCGTCGTCGACATTCAGCCAAACCCGCAGCGCTTCGCGTCCATGGTGATCGAAACGCCCTTCTTTTCCAATGCGATCGTGCCGCCTGCAAAAGGCTCGGGCGCCGCGTGGCCGACCACCGTGCCTGCATGCCAGGACCACCCTTCGGCCCTTCGTAGCGAACGATGTCCACGTCGCGGCCTGATCCGCTTCGCCATGATCGCTGCCATTGCGGCCGGTTCGGAATCGAGCGCCCGGGCAGGCCCGGTGATCTTAGCGACGCACCCTTCCAGAGCCAGGTTGCCGCGCAGGATGGCGACGTGCCCCTGCGGATACATCGGCCGCGACCGGGATGGGATCACGTCCTGATCCGCACGCGGCCGTGCGGGGGCGGACTCCAATTCGTCGCCGATCGTGCGCCCCGTGATCGTCATGCGGACAACTCGGCTGAGTCCGCGTTTCCCGCGTCGGGCGCGGCCATCTGCGAACTTCCCAGCAGACTCATGCCGAGCGCCTCGAACGACGACAACATCGTGTCGGCGCTCTGGATGCCGCCGCAAGCCCCGACGCTCGGGCACGCGTTGCGTTCGAAGCCTTCGAAGTCATCCCTCGACATCGTCCCGCCTGTAGTCCGCCGAACGTCGTGCTCGCGGGCGAGAGGCGAACCGCACGATGTCATGGTCGGGGCGAGAGGATTCGAACCTCCGACCCCCTGCGCCCAAGGCAGGTGCGCTACCAGGCTGCGCTACGCCCCGAAGGTGGCGGCATCATACCGGCGCCCCCGAAGCTCGGCAATTTGCCTCAAGCGGCGCGCAGGCGACCTTCCTCGCGCGCCGCGATGAGCCGCGACCGCGGAAGGTGAGCGACGAAGACACTGCCGCGGCCGAGTTGCGACGTCACGTCGAGGCGCCCGTCATGCCGATGCAGGACATGCTTGACGATCGCCAGGCCGAGCCCTGTTCCGCCGGTCTCGCGCGATCGGCTCTTGTCGACGCGATAGAAGCGCTCGGTCAGCCTGGGGATGTGCTCGGGTGCGACGCCGATGCCGGTGTCCTCCACCTCGAACACCGCGCCGTCCTCATCCGCACGCCAGCGCAGCCAGATCCGGCCTCCCGATGGCGTATAGCGAATCGCATTGGTCACGAGGTTCGAAAAGGCGCTGCGCAGCTCCTCGCGGCTGCCGCGCAGGCCGATCGCCGCAGCTTCGACAGCGATGGTGTGCCGGCCCGCGGACAACGCCCGCGCTTCGTCGCCGAGTTCGCGCACCAGTTGCCCGACATCGACATCCTCTTCCTGCAACGCCGTCTCCTGCGATTCGAGGCGCGAAAGAAGCAGCAGATCCTCGACCAGGTGACTCATCCTGTTGGCCTGCTCGTGCATCAATTGCAGGTGATGGCGCCGGGTCGGATCGAGCGGCGGCTGCGCATCGAGCAGGGTTTCGAGAAATCCCTTCACGACCGTGAGCGGCGTGCGCAGTTCGTGCGATACGTTCGCGACGAAGTCCCGTCGCATTGCGTCGACCCGCTCGCTCTGCGTGACGTCGCGGGTCAGCACGATCGAGCGCGCCGACTCGAACTCGATCACCTGCACCGACAAGGCGATCCCGGCGTTGGCGAGTGGGCGAAACGTGAGCGGGTTATCGAAACGAGCCGAAGTGAGATACGCGACGAACGACGGATCGCGTACCAGATTGGTCAGGCGCAGGCCCTGGTCGGCACGCAATGAGATTCCGAGATGACGCTCCGCGACGGGATTGCACCATTCGATCTGCAACTGCGCATCGACGAGAACAATCCCCTCCGGCAATGCGCTGATCGTGCGCCGAAATCGTTGTTCATTCTCGGCCAGCCGGCTCTCGTTCAGCTCGCTCGCGCGCCGGCTCTTGTAGAGCCTGGCGAAGACCTCGGACCAGGCGCCGGCGGCCTCGGGCACCGTGTCGAGGGAGGGATGCTCGAGCCACGCACCGAGGACCGAGAGATAGAAGAAGTGAAATCCGAGCACCGCCGCGAAGCTCACCAGGGTGAACCACAGCGCTGCGCGGTCGCCGAAGAAATAGTCGACGACGAGCGCCACCAGCCCCAGCAGCGCCAGGCGAACCAAGGCCGGATAGACGATCCGGATCCGAGCGAAGCGTTCACTCATGACCGGAGTCTAGAGCCGCCGCTGCGACCCGCCGGGATCGCGTGCCACCACCGCGGGCCCGGCACCGCCTGGCGCTATTGTCCGCCCTCGTTCGAGAGCCGGTATCCCAGGCCGCGCACCGTCTGGATCAGATGCTGCGCGCTGGCTGGAGCCAGCGCCTTGCGCAGGCGCAGCATATGCACGTCGACGGTCCGCTCCTCGATGAACACGTGATCGCCCCATACGCTGTCAAGAAGCTGACTGCGCGAGAACACGCGCTCCGGATGGCCGACAAGAAACTTCAGCAGCTTGAACTCGGCCAAGCCCATTTTCACTGCCTGGGTGCCGACGCGGACCTCGTGCCGCGATGGATCGATGGAAAGCGCTCCGTAGGTCAGCGCCTCGCCGCTGTGCTCCGGCGCTCGACGCCGGAAAACGGCCCGCAGACGCGAGACGAGTTCACGTGGAGAGAACGGTTTGACGACATAGTCATCCGCCCCGGCGTCGAGCCCGGCCACCTTGTCCCCCTCTGCGCTCTTGGCCGTAAGAAGGATGATGGGCAGCGCTTTGGTCCGCTCGTCGGTGCGCAGGTCGCGCAGGAGTTCGATCCCCGCGCGATCGGGCAGCATCCAATCGAGGATGACCAGATCCGGCAGCTCGTGGCGGATCGCGTCCTGCGCGGCACGTGCGGACTCGGCGCGCCGCACCGCGTACCCGTTGTTCGTGCAGGTGAACGAGACAAGCTCCTGAATCGCCGGTTCGTCTTCGACTACGAGGATCGATGCTGCCATCGGCAAGCGCCCCTAGCGGCCTTGCGCCACAGTGCGCTCGACTTCGTCCGGGCTCGTGTGCCGGACGTCGGCGCCCTGCGCAACAAAAATCACATGTTCGGCGATGTTCTTCGCGTGATCGCCGATCCGCTCGATCGCTTTCGCCGCCCAGACGACGTCGATCGCGGCCGATATTGCGCGGGGGTCTTCCATCATGAACGTGACAAGCTGGCGCAGGATGGCGCGAAACCGCTCGTCGACCCCGGCATCGTCTTTGATGATTGCTGCAGCCGCCTGCGCATCGAGCCGGGCGAAGGCATCGAGCGAGCGGCGAAACATCGTGTGCGCGATATCGCCGCAGGCGCGGATATCGGGAATCCGGTTCAGGCGGAAGTTGCCGCCCTTGTCGCGCAGCCACTTCACGCTGCGCGCGATCTTGCTCGCCTCGTCGCCGATGCGCTCGATGTCCACGATCGCCTTCGCGACGCCCATGATCATGCGCAAATCGCCGGCCGTCGGCTGCCTGCGCGCAATCACGTGGTTCACCAGGCGATCGAGTTCGATCTCGAGTTCGTTGACCCTGCGGTCGGCCTCGATCGCCCCGTCGGCCAGTGTGACGTCGGCCTTTTCGAATGCCTCCAGCGCGAGGCGGAGTTGGGACTCGACGAGGCCGCCCATGTGCAGGATGCGCGAACGCATCTGCTCGAGTTCGACGTCGTACTGCTTGGAAGAGTGGTCTCCGCTCGACATTACATTTGCTCCTGCATTTCGACCCTGCCTACCCGAAGCGGCCCGTGATGTAGTCCTCGGTTTCCTTGCGCGCCGGCTTGATGAAGATCTGATCGGTCTCGCCGAACTCGATCATCTCTCCCAGATACATGTACGCGGTGTAGTCCGACACGCGCGCTGCCTGCTGCATGTTGTGCGTGACGATCGCCACCGTGAAGTCGGCCTTCAGTTCCTCGATCAGTTCCTCGATCTTCGAAGTCGAGATGGGATCGAGCGCCGAGCACGGTTCGTCGAAGAGAATCACCTCCGGCCGCACTGCGATTCCGCGGGCAATGCAAAGGCGTTGCTGCTGCCCACCCGAGAGGCTGGTCCCGGTCTGCGGCAGCTTGTCCTTGACCTCGTTCCAGAGCGCTGCCTTGCGCAATGCCCACTCGACCCGCTCGTCCATCTGCGGCCGCGAGAGACGCTCGAACAACCTGACGCCAAACGCGATGTTGTCGTAGATCGACATTGGAAACGGGGTCGGCTTTTGAAACACCATTCCGATTTTCGCCCGCAACAACGATACGTCCTGCCGCGAGGTCAGCAGGTTCTCGCCATCGAGCAGGATCTCGCCTTCGGCGCGCTGCTCCGGATACAACGCATACATCTTGTTGAACGTCCGCAGCAACGTCGACTTGCCACATCCGGACGGGCCGATGAAGGCGGTGACCTTCTTTTCCGGAATATCGAGCGAGATCGACTTCAGAGCGTGAAATCCGCCGTAGTAGAAGTTGAGATTTCGCACCTCGACCTTCGCGCGCGTCGTCGCCGTCGTGGTCGTGGCAGCGGAGTGCGATTCGCTCTTCTCGAAGGACTTTGAAACGGCGGTGTGGTTCTGCATTGGAACCCTCATAGCGTTTTGCGAAATAGCACGCGCGCCACGATGTTCAGCACGAGTACCGCAAGAGTGATCAAGGCGGCGCCGCCCCATGCAAGTCGGTGCCAGTCTTCATACGGGCTCATCGCGAACTGGAAGATCACCACCGGCAGATTCGCAAGGGGCGAATTGATGTCCAGGGACCAGAATTGATTATTGAGTGCCGTGAACAACAGGGGTGCCGTCTCGCCGCTGATACGCGCGACAGCCAGCAAGATCCCGGTCACGATGCCGGTGCGCGCCGCACGATAGGTGACCATCGTGATCACCTTCCAATTCGGGCAACCAAGCGCAAACGCGGCCTCGCGGAGGCTGTTCGGCACCAGCTTCAGCATATCGTCGGTCGTCCGGACCACGACGGGTATCACGAGCAGGCCGAGAGCAATCGAACCGGCAACCCCGGAGAAATGCTTCACCTGCGCTACGTACACCGAGTACACGAACAGGCCGATCACGATCGACGGTGCCGAGAGCAGCATGTCGTTGAGGAACCGCGTGCCGGCGGCGAGCCAACTGTTCTTGCCGTATTCGGCCAGATAGGTTCCGGCGAGGATTCCGATCGGCGTTCCAAGCACGGTGCCGGCTACCACCATGATCACGCTGCCAGCAATGGCGTTTGCCAGTCCTCCATCTGCCCCTGGAGGCGGGGTCATCTGCACGTAGAGTGACGCGCGCACCAACGCGTTGCCGCCCTCGAGCAGGAGTGTGACCAGGATCCATGCCAGCCAGGCGAGGCCGAAAGCAAGCGCAGCGCACGAAACGCCCATCATCAGCGCGTTCCGCCGCTTGCGCCCGGAGTAGACCGGATTGGCCGCGGTGATCAGACTCATGGCGCCCCGATCGTTCACGTCCGCGCGCCCTCCTGCCGCGCGAGCCGGAGCAACATGAGTTTGGAGAAGGCGAGCACGACTGTCGTGATGACGAACAGGATCAATCCCAGTTCGATCAGCGCGGCGAAGTAGAGATCACCAACGGCCTCGGTGAACTCGTTGGCCAATGCCGACGCAATGCTGTTTCCTGGCGCCAGCAACGAAGCCCCGAGCCGGTGCGCGTTGCCGATCACGAACGTGACGGCCATTGTCTCGCCCAGCGCCCGCCCGAGGCCCAGCATGATTCCGCCGACGACTCCGACTTTCGTGTACGGAAGCACGACACGCCAGACGACCTCCCACGTCGTTGCACCGAGACCGTACGCGGACTCCTTGAGCATCGCCGGAACCAGCTCGAAGACGTCGCGCATGACGGCGGTGATGAACGGGATGACCATGATCGAGAGGATCAGGCCAGCGGTAAGCATGCCGATCCCCAGCGGTGGCCCTTCGAACAGAGGAGCGATTCCCGGCACGTTGCCGAGCGTATTGATCAGAAGCGGCTGAACATATCTCTGTAGCAGGGGGGCAAGAACGAACAAGCCCCACATGCCATAGATGATCGAGGGTATCGCCGCCAGCAACTCGATGGCGGTCCCAAGCGGCCGCTTCAACCACCGTGGGGAAAGCTCGGTCAGAAAGAGCGCGATGCCGAAACTGACCGGCACGCCGATCAGCATCGCGATGGCAGAGGTGACCAGTGTCCCGAAGATCGGAACGAGGGCTCCGAACTCCTCCTTGACCGGATCCCATTCCGCACTCCAGATGAAGCTGACGCCATACTTGTGCAGCGACAGCGTGCTGCCCATCACCAGCGCTACGAGGATCGCCGCGAGGATGCTGAATACGAGGAAGGCGAACGACCTCGTCAGCCACTCGAATGTCGCGTCTTTCCACGCAGACGACGGCGTAATCACAGGCGCACCGCTACCGATGAGCGCGCCTTGACCGTTGGCTTCACTGGAGGACACTTGGACCGAACTCATGAGCCTCTCTGGGAGAATAGTAACGGCCCGCGTGATGCGCCCGCTCGGCCCTGTTGTGACGCGGCCGCCGAGACGCCCGAGTCTCGGCGGCCCGTTTTCAGCCGAGGCCTGCCGCGCGATTGGCGCTACCCCCTCCGCCCAATTCAACCCCCCGAGGCCCTGCGCCGCAACGTCAGTACAGTGCCTTGCCGGAGCCGTCCTTCAGCTGCGCCTTCCATGCCGCCTGGATGAGGCCGACCACGGCGTCCGGCATCGGGACGTAGTCCAGTTCATCCGCCATCTGCCGCCCGTTCTTGAACGCCCAGTCGAAGAACTTGAGAACTTCCTTCGCGTTGTCCGGTTTGTCCTGCACCTTGTGCATGAGGATGAACGAGGCGCCGGTCATCGGCCAGGCGTTCTTGCCCGGTTGATCCGTCAGGACCATATACATCCCCGGCGCCTTCGACCAGTCGGCACCGGCCGCCGCGGCCGCGAATGTCTCGTCGCCGGGAGCGACCGCCGTGCCAGCGCGGTTCGTCATTTTGGCGACTGCCAACTTGTTCTGCTTGGCGTAGGCGTACTCGACGTAGCCGATCGCCCCATCAATACGCTGCACGTAGGAAGCGACGCCCTCGTTGCCCTTGCCCCCTACGCCGGTTGGCCACGCGACCGAGGTCCCTTCGCCAACCTTGGTCTTCCACTCCTCGCTCACCTTCGACAGGTAGTCGACGAAGATGAACGTCGTGCCGGACCCGTCTGAGCGGTGCACGACCGAGATCGCTTGGTCCGGCAGCTTGACGCCGGGGTTTGCCTTGGCGATCTCGCCATCGTTCCACTTCTTGATCTTGCCGAGGTATATGTCCGCGATCATCGGGCCCGTCAGCGCGATGGCTCCCGATGCGACCCCTTGGAGGTTGTAGACGATCACGTCGCCGCCCATGATGGCGGGAAACTGCATCAGGCCGTTCTTCTCGAGATCCTCGGGCTTCATCGGCATGTCCGACGCTCCGAAGTCGACCGTCTTGGACGTGATCTGCTTGATGCCGCCTCCTGAGCCGATGGACTGATAGTTCAGACCAATTCCGGTGGATTTTCTGTATGCGTCCGCCCATTTGGCATAGATCGGATACGGGAATGTCGCGCCGGCGCCGGTGATGTCGGCCGCCATACCGCTCGTCGAGATCATCAATGCTGCGGCTACGCTCAAAACTTCGGCCAGGCTTCTCGTGAACATCGGGCAATCCTTTCTCTAGACCCCGCTTGGACTTGGGCGAGCACGTTAGGAGTCATTTGTGTCACTTGCGTGACAGCGGTCACATGCCCGGGCCGAGCCTTGTCATCGAAGTTTCACGCGGGTGTGTCGCGGACTGCGGCGCAGCCGGATAAGCCCTGCCGGAAAGCTGACGTGTCCTCTTGTCAGTCTTTACCGACGCAGCAGGAAAGGATTCAACTGTGCCGGAGCACTGGCGCCCCCGGCTTGGTGAGACTCAGGCGCTGACGCTCGCAGCAAGCCTTTGTGCCAACTCGTCCGCGAGAGCCGCGTCGTCAGACTCCACCATGACGCGCAGCACCGGCTCCGTGCCGGAGGGTCGGATGAGCACGCGGCCGCTCCCCGCCAAGGCGCGTTCGGCCGCGGCCGTCTCACGCGCGAGCGGCGCGTGGTTCCTCCAGTCGAACCCCGGTTCGAGCCTCACGTTGATAAGCCTTTGCGGCATCAGGCGCAGGTCTGCGGTGAGCTGCGCCAGCGTTTGCCGTGTGTGTCGCATCGCCGCCAGCACTTGCAAGGCACTGATGATGCCGTCTCCCGTCGTGTGCTTGTCGAGGCACAACAGGTGTCCTGAACCCTCGCCGCCCCAGAGCCAACCCTTCTGCTGCAACATCTCGAGGACATACCGATCACCCACCTTGGCGCGGGCGAACGGCACGCCCATCTCGCCGAACCTGCGCTCAAGAGCGAAGTTCGTCATCAGGGTCCCGACGGCGCCCAGGCCGGTACCGTCACTCTGCTTGCCGAGCCGATCGCGGACGATGACGTAGAGCAACTGGTCGCCGTTGTAGAGGTCGCCGTTCGCGTCGGCAACGACCACGCGATCGGCGTCGCCGTCGAGGGCGATACCAATGTCGGCGCCCCGGCTGCGCACCGTCTCGGCCACATGTTCGGCGTGCACGGCCCCGACGCCATCGTTGATGTTCAGACCATCGGGGCTTGCGCCAACGGGGATCACTTCCGCGCCGAGTTCGTGAAACACTTCCGGGGCAACGTGATACGCGGCTCCGTGGGCACAATCGATCACGATCCGCATCCCGCGCAGGTCGAGTTCGTTCGGGAATGTGCTCTTGCAGAACTCGACGTATCGCCCGCCGGCGTCGTCGAGGCGCCGCGCGCGACCAAGGTCGCGCGATTCCACGCAGGACTGCGGCAGGTCCATCTCGGCTTCTATGGCCGCCTCGACCTCATCGGGCAACTTGGTCCCGCGTTCGGAGAAGAACTTGATGCCGTTATCCGGATACGGGTTGTGCGAGGCGCTGATCACGACGCCCGCGGTGAGTCGCTGCGCGCGGGTGAGGTATGCGACCGCAGGCGTCGGCAACGGGCCACACAGGACCGTGTCCACGCCGACACTTGAGAACCCCGCCTCCAGCGCGGCTTCGAGCATGTAACCCGAGATCCGGGTGTCCTTGCCGATCAGCACCGTTGGCCTGCCGGAGGCGCCACGCGCGAGAACGCGGCCGGCGGCCTGGCCAAGGCGCATGACGAAGCCAGGCGTTATTGGGTCACGTCCCACGGTGCCGCGTACGCCATCCGTGCCGAAGTATTTGCGGCTCACGCTTTCCCTCTCACGTGCTTGCGAGTTGCCTGCCAAACGGCCAGCGCGTCCCGCGTTGCCGCCACGTCGTGCACCCGCACGATGCGTGCACCGCGTTCTACCGCGATCAGTGCCGCCGCCGCGGACGCCATGGCCCGCTCGCCGACGCTGCGTCCGGTTGCGTACTTGAGCATTCCTTTGCGGGAAATGCCGACCAGCAGAGGTCGCCCCAGCGCCGTCAGTTCGCCCAGCCGCGCGAGCAACTCGTAGTTGTGCTCGTTCGTCTTGCCGAAACCGAACCCGGGATCGATCGCGATGCGTTCGCGCGCGATGCCGGCCGCTTCGACCTTCCCGCAGCGATCGCGCAGGAATGCGCCCACTTCGGTCGTCACGTCGCCATAGCGTGGATCCAGCTGCATCGTCTGCGGGGTTCCCTGCATGTGCATCAGAACGACACCGCACTGCGACTCCGCCACGACGTCGAGCGCTCCCGGCAGGGAGAGCGCGCGTACATCGTTGACGATCGAGACCCCGCGGGGAAGCACGGCCCGCATGACTTCGGCCTTGCTCGTGTCGATCGAGAGCGCCACCGCGACGTCGCTCAATGCATCGACGACCGGCAGCACGCGCCGCAACTCCTCGCCGAGCGAGATCTCGGCTGCGTCGGGTCGGGTCGACTCACCGCCTATATCGATCAGGTCGGCGCCCTCGTCGATCAAGCGGCGGGCATGCGTGACGGCCGACACAAGGTCGGGGTAGCGGCCGCCATCCGAAAATGAATCCGGCGTCACGTTGACAATGCCCATGATCAGCGGCCGCGCGAGGTTGAACTCGAAGCGGCCGCAGCACCAAGTGTCGGCTGCGTCGGTGACCTGGGTGGAAACATTGGACATGGCGGAATCCGTCATTTTAGGTGCCCTCGTCAGCGATCCGGGTGCAGCAAAGGCGTCGCCGCGTTGGATCGGGCCCTCTTGCTGGCCTTTTTCGGCCAATCAAGCCCGCCGCCAGTCAGGTAAATCCTTGTTGCCTTCACTGCATCCGGCAGACGAATGCTCGCCCAATGGTTTTCCAACTGGCGCTGGCCAAGCCGAGAAACACGCGCTGGGTCGGTGCCGCCACCACCTTCGGCGCCCGCTCGGCCAGCGGCGGACGCGAGCGTCTCGATCGTTCCGCAAGGTTCCTGGCTGGTCGCTCGTCGACCGTTGATCGACCGCTCCGGGGGCATTGTCGGGTGGGATCTGCAGCTTTCTGCGCGTGCCGCCGAGCGCCTTGCGCGACGCGACACGCCACGCGTCCTTCGCGAGGCGTACTGGTTCGCGCTGGCACAGGCCGCGCGCGAGACGGCCGACGCAGCGCGACGCGTGATGCTCGGCTTGCCCCTCGACGCTCTGACCGACGCAGGCCTGCTCGGCCAGCTCCCGGCCCGCACGATCGTGCGCGTAAACGAAGAGCAAGCGGACGAACTTGCCGCGATGGACGCCGGATGGGCAAGCCGGATTGAAGCCGGAGGACTGCTGCTGGCGGCACCTCGTCAAGCGAATCGGGCCGTGAATTGCGCCTTTCGGCTGCTCGATGCCACGGCGAGGGCGCCCCACGATCCGTGGCTTCCGGGCTCCTCGGAACGCCGGGTTGTCATGAACCTGCGTACCTACGAAGAAGTCAGCGAAATGGTGCGCTCAGGCGTCGAATTCTGCTGCGGCAACTTCGTGCTCGCCGCACGCCGCCCCGAGGCACGTCAAGTTCCGCCGCTGGTCGTGAATGCGGCAAGCATTCTCTCGGCGATCATCAGCGGACGTTCGTCGCGCGAGGTCGCCGACCGGTTCAAGGCCGACATCGGTCTTTCGCATCGGCTGCTGCACGCCACCCGGTCGGCCGCGTTGGCCCTGAACCGACCCCTTGATTCGATCCACGAGGCCGTGATGATGCTCGGGGCACGAGAACTCTATCGGTGGCTCAGCGTGCTGCTGATGTCATCCGACGGCCGCTCAACGATCGCCACTGCCCTGCACGAGACCGCGCTCGCGCGCGGCCGGTTGCTCGAGTTGCTTGCCCTGGCCCGCGGTCGCGACGATCCGGCCGAGCAGTTGTTCGTGACCGGGGCGTTCTCGCTGCTCGACTTGATCTTGAACGTTCCGCTCGAGGTCGCGCTCGCCCTAACCCCCCTGCCGCCCCATGCAACGGAAGCGCTGATTGGCGAATCGGGACCTTGGTGGCCCTATCTGGCCATCGCTCTGGGGATAGAGCGGGACGACCCAGCCAAGTTGGAGGCGGGCTGCGCGGCCCTGAATATCGATCCTGGAACGGCCGTTACAGCGAGCAACCAAGCCAGAGACTGGGCGGCCCACACCCTTAGACACCTGCGCGGCGCCGAAGGCCAAGCAACGGGCGCCGGCGCGCAACGGGCGCCCGCGCCCGCTCAAGCGGGCTGAGCCGCCCCCTCGATGCCACCGGCCGGCTTGCCGCCCGTCGGCGACGAGGTCGACGACGGGGACTTCGGCGGCCTCGGTGGCCGACCCTGGACGATGTCGTCGATCTGCTCGGCGTCGATTGTCTCGAACTCGAGCAGCGCCTTGGCCATCGCCTCGACCTTGTCCCGGTTCTCCTCGATCAGGCGGCGCGCCAACCCGTACTGGTCATCGATGATGCGGCGAATCTCGGCGTCCACCTTGCGCATCGTCTCTTCGGACATGTTCGTCGTCTTGGTGATCGACCGGCCCAGGAACACTTCACCTTCGTTCTCGGCGTAGACCATCGGGCCAAGTACGTCGCTCATGCCGTACCGCGTCACCATGTCGCGCGCCATCTGCGTCGCGCGCTCGAAATCGTTCGAAGCACCGGTCGTCATCTGGTTCATGAACACTTCTTCCGCGATCCGCCCGCCGAACAACACCGCGATCCGGTTGAGCAGGTAGTCCCGGTCGTATGCATAACGATCCTGCTCAGGCAGTTGCATCGTCACGCCGAGCGCCCTGCCGCGCGGGATGATCGTGACCTTGTGCACCGGATCGGTCTTGGGAAGCAGCTTGGCCACGATCGCGTGCCCGGACTCGTGATACGCCGTGTTGCGCCGTTCCTCCTCGGACATGACCATCGACTTGCGCTCGGCGCCCATCATGATCTTGTCCTTGGCCTTCTCGAAGTCCTGCATCTCGACGACACGCGCATTGCGACGCGCGGCAAAGAGCGCAGCTTCGTTGACCAGATTGGCAAGATCCGCTCCCGAGAAACCGGGTGTGCCGCGCGCAAGAAGATCGGCCTTAACGTCGGCGCCGATCGGCACCTTGCGCATGTGGACGTTCAGGATCTGTTCACGGCCGCGGATGTCCGGCAGCGGCACCACGACCTGGCGGTCGAAACGTCCGGGACGCAGGAGAGCTGGATCGAGCACGTCTGGACGGTTGGTCGCGGCGATGACGATGACGCCCATGCCCGTCTCGAACCCGTCCATCTCGACCAGCATCTGGTTGAGGGTCTGCTCCCGCTCGTCGTTGCCGCCACCCAGCCCGGCGCCGCGCTGACGCCCGACCGCGTCGATCTCGTCGATGAAGATGATGCACGGCGCGTGCTTCTTGGCGTTTTCGAACATGTCGCGCACGCGCGCGGCGCCGACCCCCACGAACATCTCGACGAAATCGGAACCCGAGATCGAGAAGAACGGGACTTTCGCCTCGCCGGCGATCGCCTTGGCGAGCAGCGTCTTGCCGGTCCCCGGCGAACCCACCATGAGGACGCCACGGGGTATCCGGCCCCCGAGCTTCTGGAACTTGCTCGGATCGCGCAGGAACTCGACCAGTTCCTGCACTTCCTCCTTGGCTTCGTCGCACCCGGCAACGTCGGCGAAGGTGATGTTGTTGTTGCTCTCGTCGAGCATGCGTGCGCGCGACTTGCCGAACGAGAACGCTCCGCCGCGCCCCCCACCCTGCATCTGACGCATGAAGAAGATCCACACGCCGATCAGCAGGAGCATCGGGAACCACGAGACGAAGATCGAGGTCAGCAGCGACTGTTCCTCGCGCGGCTTCACGTCGACCTTCACGCCGGCATTGATCAGGTCCCCCATGAGACCCCGATCCAGCACCGTCGCAACGGTGCGGATGCGGCGGTCATCCTGGGTCACCGCCACGACCTCCGGCGTCACGCCGGATTCGGTGATCGTCACCGACTTGACCCGGCCCGACTTCACCTCGGCCAGGAAATCAGAATAAGGCAAATACGTGTCGCCTGGGCGCTGGCGGCCCTCGAACTGCTTGAAGACAGTGAAAAGAACAAGCGCGATCACCATCCAGATGGCGGCTTTCGCGAACATGCTGTTGTTCAAGATCCACTCCTCTCGACATCCGGCCGGGATGTCAGGTCGCAACAATTCTAGGCGCTTTTCCCCTTAGGGGCCCATCGCATCAACCCTCTAACTGGGACGGATGAGCCGCTGTTTCAAGGGCGTAGGCGCGCCGGATTCGGGTTCTTTTCGCCCCGGCTTCAGACCGCGCGCAAGAAGATACGTTTCCGCCGACTCAGCCCGTGATGCGGCAGGCTTGCGCACCGCAACCGACGAAAATCTGCGCTTCAACGCTTCCACCACCTGGCTGTGACCGCCGCCCTGGAACGACTTGAGGAGCAGCGCACCCGACGGCTTCAGGTACCTGGTCGCGAAGTCGATAGCCAACTCCGCCAGGTGAGCATTGCGCGCGGCGTCGGCGGGTCCGATCCCGGACAGGTTCGGCGCCATGTCGGAAAGCACGATGTCGACCCTCGTCTCGCCGAGAGCCGCCCCGAGTCGAGCGGCCACCTCCTCCTCGCGAAAGTCGCCCTGGATGAACTCCACGCCCGCGATCGGCTCGATCGGGAGTACGTCGAGAGCAACGATGCGCCCGCGCACCGTCCCACCGGGACCCGCCAGGCGCTCGCGCGCATACTGCGCCCAGCTCCCGGGTGCCGTGCCGAGATCGACCACAATCGCGCCGGGGCGCAAGAGCTTGTCCCGCGCGTCGATCTCGGCGAGCTTGAACGCGGCGCGCGAGCGATACCCTTTGCGGGTCGCCTCCTTAACGTAGGGATCTGTCAGATGGCGGCGAATCCATTCCGGATTCGAGCGGTGCTTCTTTCCGGTGGCTGGCATGAGCGGGGCGGCTGTTCGAGGTCTCGGTTAGCCTAACGGTATGGGCGAACTGACAATCGAGAAGAACGTTCGGCTTGCGCTGAAAGCGCAGGCACACGCGCACAGTCCGGTGGTCCTTCTGGGTGCCGCCGGCCTCACGGACGCGGTCATCGCCGAAATCGACCGCGCCCTGGTCGCGCATGGGCTGATCAAGGTGCGCGTTCCATTGGACGATCGAGCGGAACGCGACGCGATCTTCGCTCGAATTGCGGATCGCGTTGGCGCCGCTCGCGTACACGCGATCGGAAAGCTGATCGTCCTGTACCGCCCG
>Ga0335077_10001860_pt1 | contig 25142 bp, 21 predicted proteins | sample Lox_Sample_31_FD_207151 | JGI IMG/M metagenome (GOLD analysis project Ga0335077, IMG submission 207151) | Soil microbial communities from Loxahatchee National Wildlife Refuge, Florida, United States - Lox_Sample_3.1 | ecosystem: Environmental > Terrestrial > Soil > Wetlands | place: USA... | reverse complement strand
AGCACGGGAGCGGGGCGCCCACGCCGCGTTTGACGGATCGAGCCCTCCCGTGTATGGAGCCCGTGGCATGGCACGGAAGGCGAGCAAGAGGAGGAGCGCCGCGCCATCCACTCGGAGCCACCGCCCGGCTCTCGGGAACGACCCCTTCGAGCGCGGGGCTGCCCACCGCCCGCCACCCCCGCCGGCGCCGTTTCCAGTGCCTCCCCCCGAGCCCCCGGCGGAGGTTCTCCCGGCGCCGACGCCGGTCGAGGAGGCCGCGGTCCGCCTCGACCGCCTGGAGTCCCGCCTCGACGAGGCCCTCGATGGCGCCGAGGCCCGCCTCGCCCGGGTCGCCCGCCAGACCGGGCCGGCGACCTACGCCGAGGAGCTCCGGGAGCTCCTCGTGCGTCTGCTGCCCGCGCTCCGCGACCGGCTGAAGCCGCTCGCCTCCCTGGCAAACGCGGCCGCCGTGCCGCGGGGGCAGGACCCCTACGGCCTCGACGCGCGCCTCTGGGAGGGAGCCCGGCCGCTCCTCGACTTCCTCTTCGAGTCCTTCTGGCGAGTGGACGTCCGCGGCCTTTCCTCCCTGCCGGAGGGGCCGTCGGTGATCGTCGCCAACCGGGGGGGGGCCCTCCCCTGGGACGCTCTCGTCCTGAGGCTCGCCCTCACCCGTCCACCCGTGGGGCGCGAGCTGCGCCCCCTGCTCGACGCCCCGTCCCTCGCCTCCCCGGTCGCCGGCGGTCTGGCGCGGAGGCTCGGCGCCGTCCCGGCGACGCCGGGGTATGCGGAGGCCCTGCTCCGGGCCGGCTCGCTCCTCGGCGTCTTCCCGGAGGGGAGCGCGGCGGGCTCGAAGCCGTGGAGCGAGCGCTACCGGCTGCAGCGGTTCGGGCGCGGCGGATTCGTGCGGGTCGCGGCCCGGGGCCAGGTGCCCATCGTGCCCTGCGCCATCGTGGGGAGCGAGGAGGCGAGCGCGCCGTTCGAGCGCCGGGGATGGCTCGCCGAGGCGCTCGGGCTCCCGCTCCTCGCGCTCGCCCCAGGCCTGCCGCTCCCGCCGCTCGCCTGGCTCCCCCTTCCCTCCCGCTGGTCCATCCACCTGGGCTCGCCGGTTGCGCCCCCGCCGCCCCGCGACGCCGACGACCCGGCGATCGTCGCCCCGGTCGCGGACCAGGTCCGCTCGACCCTGCAGCACCTCCTCGACGAGGACGTGGCCGCCCGGAAGTCCGTTTTCCTGTGAGCCCGGTCGTGAGGGGCGAGGAGGCCGCCCCCGCCCTTCCCCGGCCTTTCCCTAGCGCCCGGGAGCCGCGTCGGGCACGGGAGGCTCGAGGAGCTCCCCGCCGACGGCGATGCCGTCCCGGATCCGCCGCGGAGGCAGGCGGAGGTCCCAGACGATTCCCAGGGCGGCGAGTGCCCGGAGCGCGTAGTAGCTCACGTCGAGCTCCCACCAGAACCAGCCCTGGTTGGCGGTCGAGGGGTAAAAGTGGTGGTTGTTGTGCCAGCCCTCGCCGAAGGTCAAGACCGCGAGCAGGAAGCTGTTCTTCGAATCGTCCCCGGTCTCGTAACGAGTCCGGCCGAGCACGTGCGCCACCGAGTTGATGGAGAAGGTCACGTGCCAGACGAGGACCACCGGGATGAAGAAGCCGAAAGCGAGCCAGGGGAGTCCCCCCGCGAGGTACATCCCAGTCGCCCACGCCGCCGGGGCGAGGAGCGCGTAGCGGTCCAAGAGGCGGAGCTCCGGGTAGCGGGCCAGGTCCTTCACCCGCTCGAGGCGCGTCCCGTCGTATCGCTCCGACAGGATCCAGCCCACGTGGCTCCACCAGAAGCCGCGCCTCGCCGGAGAGTGGACGTCCTCGGGGCCGTCCGAGTAGCGGTGGTGGTGGCGGTGGTGCGCGGACCACCAGAGCACCCCCTTCTGAACCGAAAGCCCGCCGAGGATGGCGAGCGCGAGCTGAAAGGCCCGGCTCGTGCGAAAGGCCCGGTGCGAGAAGTAGCGGTGGTACCCCGCCGTCACCCCGAACATGAGGACCGCGTAGGTGCCGAGCGCGAGCCCGAGGAGGCGGAGAGACGGTCGGACGACGAAGGGGCTCGCGATCGCGATGGCGTGCATCGCGAGGAAGGGAACGGATTTCAGCCACTGGGGGCTATCGGGGTCGCGAGCAGCGCTTTTCAAGGGACTCCTCCGGAGCGAACGGTTCCTCTCCGTGAGTCACATTAGCGGGTGGCTGTCACCGCTCGGTCACCGGGCCGGCATCGGCCCGGGCGGGGGCCTCGCCTCTACCCGAGGCGGGCCCGCCGGCGCGCCACCGCCCGGTAGAGCCGGTCCCCGACCTGCCTCATGCCGGGTAGGTAATAGGCGCGGAGGAGGAGGCCTAAGGGCCTTCCCCGGAGCGCCTGCACCACGGCCTCGGCCCCGGAGAAGACCCGGCCGTCGCTCCGGACGAGCTTCACCTCGCGATCGCACGCCGCCTCGTCGAGGCCGGGGAACCGCCCGAGCACGCCGGGGTCCCGGAAGGAGATGGCCTCGAGCCTTTCCGGCGGCAAGAGCCGCGCGAGCCCTCGCGCCGACGACCGGCAGAGCGCACAGGCGCCGTCGTACACGAGCGTGTCCTTCTCCGCCTGGGAACGGGCCACGGAGGATACGTACTCCGCGCGGGCCCCGGCCGCAGGGGCCCGGGCGACCTCGCCCGGCCGAGGCGGCGGCGACGGGTGCCCTTTCGCCATCTCGCCTTCCCCCCCTCCGGGATTTTGCGCTATTCTCGCGCCCTTCCCCGAACCGAAGAGGATCGTCCCGAGATGGCGCGTGCGTTCATCGGAAGCGTTTCCTGCCAGGTGGTTGCCGACCGCGACCTCGGCGACAGCTGGGCCGTGTCGGTCGTCCCCCCGGCGCCCTCCCGCCCCGGCGAGGCCGTCCTCCCACCTCTCGTCGTGAAGCTGCAGGGCGAGGACAAGGACAAGATCACTCAGGGAGCGCTCGAGATCCTCCAGAAGGCCGGGAAGATCGATCGCTTCGAGATGTAGGGGGCGCTCCCGCCCTACAGCCCCTCGGTCCGCACCACCGCGCCGTCCGGGAGGCCCTCAAGGACGGCGCGAGCCGCCTCGAGTACCCGCGCCCGCGCTCGACCCTCGAAGGTCACCCGGACGCGGTGGTCCGCGTCGTCGAAACGCGGGTAGCTCCCGATCTCCACGTCCGGGTGGCTTCGGGAGACCACCTCCAGCGCCACCGCCACCCGGTCCTCTCCCGGGAGGAGGTAGAGGCAGACGAGGTGGAACGGGGGCCCGGCGAGCCTCTCCGCCACTCGCTCGAACTGGTGGCGGAGGAAGGAGGGTACCCCCGGGAGCATGATGACGTTCTCGACGACGAGCGTCGGAAAGCTCGGGTCGCCAAGGAGCTGCGTCCCCTCGGGCAGGTCCGCCATGCGGAGCGCCACCTCCGGCAGGGTCTCCCCGGGGTGGTGGCGCGCGTGCATGGCCCGGAGCACCCCCTCCATCCGCTCGTCGCGGACCACCCGCCGCCCGAGGGCCCGGGCCACCGCCGGCAGGGTCAGGTCGTCGTGCGTCGGCCCCACGCCCCCGGAGGTGAGCACCCATTCCACGCGGCGGCGCTCGAGAGAGAGCGCCTCGACGATGGCGTCCACCCGGTCGGGGACGACGTGGATGGCGGCGAGGTCGACCCCGAGCTCGCGCAGCCTCCTCGCGAGGTAGGGCCCGTTCTCGTCCGCCACCTTGCCGGAGAGGACCTCACTGCCGATGACGAGGGCGGCGGCCGTCGCGGTGGTCACCGGAGGTGCTCCTGGACGGCGCGGGCGAGGCGGGCGCTCACCTCCTCCACGGGTCCCTCGCCCGGGATCTCCACCACCCGGTCCCCGAGGCGGCGGAGGGCCTTCCGGTACGCCTGGTGGACGCGGCGCTGGAACGCCGGGACCTCGTAGATTTCCCGCTCCGCGGAGGCGGCGTAGCGGCGGCCGAGCGACACACGGGGGCGCACGGAGAGGAACAGGGTCAGGTCCGCCGGCGGGGCCTTCGCGTTCACGGCCTCGACCCAGCGGGCGTCGCCGGTGGAGACCGCCTGGTAGGCGAGGCTCGAGAGGACGTAGCGGTCGGAGACCACGTCGATCCCGCGGCGGAGCCGGGGCCCGATCTCGCTCTCGAAGTGGTCCAGGCGGTCGGCGGCGAAGAGCAACGCCGCCGCGGCCGCGTCGAAGTCCCGCCCCTCGCTCCCGACGACACGCTTCGAGAGCACCTGTCGGAGCATCGCGCCGACGGGGCCGCGGGAGGGCTCGGCGGTGAGGTGCACCTCGCGCCCCCGCCCGCGGAGCCACCCCGAGAGCCACTGGGCCTGCGTCGTGGTCCCGGCCCCGTCGAGCCCCTCCAGGACGAGAAAGCGGCCGGGCCTCCGGCGGCTCACGGCCCGATCCCCAGTCGCTCCTGCAGGGAGCGCAGGCGCGCGAAGTCGCGGTCCTCGACCCGCATGAGGGTCCGGGCGCGGAGGAAGGCGAGGACGGCCACCGCGGCGCCGGCGAGCGCGACTGCGAGCGCGAGCGCGAAGAGGAGCGGGAAGCGCGAGACGAGGGGCGCCCGGCGCGGCCCGGATCCCCAGCGGTCCCACGCGAACTTGACGGTGAGGCCGAGGGACACGGTGGCGAGGAAAGAAGCGTAGGAGCCCCGGCGCACGTGGTCGATGGACTTCCGCACCACGAGCGCGCGGGCGAGCCGGTCGTGCTCCTCCCGCAGCGCAGAGAGGTTCTCCTCCGAGAGGGGCGTGCCGGGCTCTGGCGCGCTCGCCGTCGCCATTCTCCTATCCTCCTACCGCCGCCCGAAGCGCGCGGAGACCGCATCCTGCACCGCCGCCACCGTGGCTGGGAGCTGCACCGCCGGGTTCCGGAGCTTGGGCTCGAGCCCGGGGAGCGTGCCCTCGTGGTACCCCACCTTGAAGTCGGAGAACTTGAGGCCGTGAGCCGTGGAGACGACGACCACCCGCTCCCCCCGCTTCACGGTACCGCGGGCGACGAGCTTCTCGAGCGCCGCCAGCGCGACGCCGGTGTGGGGGCAGGCGAAGGCGCCGGCTCGGTCGGCGCGGGCCGCGGCGTCGGCAAGCTCCTGCTCCGTCGCCTGCTCCACCAGCCCGTCCAGGGCCTCGAGCGCGCGGAGCGCCCGGCGGGCGGAGACCGGAGCTCCGATCTGGATGGCGGAGGCGAGCGTGCGCTTCGCCGGGACCGGTTCCACCTTGAGGTCGGCCCTGGGCCGACCGGCGGCGTGCACCGCCCGGTAGAGGGGGTTCGCGTTCTCGGCCTGGGCCACGACGAGCCGCGGGAGCCGATCGGCGAGCCCGAGGTCCCTCATCATCAGGAAGCCCTTGCCCACCGCGCCGGCGTTCCCGAGGTTCCCGCCCGGGATCACGACCCAGTCCGGGACTCGCCAGCCGAGCTGCTGTGCCATCTCCCAGGCAAGGGTCTTCTGCCCCTCGATGCGCAGCGAGTTCATCGAGTTCGCGAGGTAGATGTCCGGGGCCTTAGAGAGCTCCTGCACGACCCGCATGCACCCGTCGAAGTCGGTGTCGAGCTCGAGGACCAAGGCCCCGTTGCTGATGGGCTGGACGAGCTGGGCGACGGAGATCTTCCCCCGAGGGAGGAGCACCACCGACGGGATGCCAGCGGCAGCGCAGTAGGCGGCGAGCGCGGCGCTCGTGTCGCCGGTGCTGGCGCAGGCGACCGCACGGATGGGGACCCCACGCGCCTGCATCTCCTTCACCGCCGAGACGAGGACGGTCATGCCGAGGTCCTTGAAGGACCCGGTGTGGGTGACGCCGCACTCCTTCAGCCACACGTCGTCGAGCCCGATCTCGCGCCCGTACCGCTCGAGGCGGAGAAGCGGGCTCCCCCCCTCGTACATGGAGACCACGCTCGAGTTCGGGAGCTCCGGGTAGACCCACTCCTTCTTCCCCCACACCCCGGAGCCGAGCGGCCACGGCCCCACCCGGAAGCGGCTGTCGAAGAGCGCCTTCCACTCGTCGGGGGAGCGCCGGCGGAGCGCGTCGAGGTCGTGCTCGACCTCGAGGAGCTCGCCGCAGCGCGGGCACCGGTAGACGACCTCGGTGAGGGGCGCCCGGAAGCCGCAGTCCGCCGCGCAGCGGAACTGCGCGGAGTAACCTTCCTTCGCGGTCATGCCCGCTCCGGGTGCCCGGCGGAGGTGGGAGACAAGCCGCTCACATCCGGCCTCCGCGAGAGGGGGAAGCGTCGGGATCCGTGAAGGTTTTCATTGGCTTGGCTCGGTAATGTGCCCGGAACTCCTCGGATTGGCAAGGGGACGGGAAAGCCGCGAGGAGGCAAGCGCCAGGACCCTCCCCTAGCCGTTCCTCCGCGCGCCGCAGGCCCGGCAGACCTCCTCCCGCGAGGGCGTCCCGCACGACGAGCAAGGAGCGGCGGCGGGCTCCGCCAGAGCGGTGGCGGAAGGACTGCGGGGGAGCCGCATCCCGCAGCGCGGGCAGAAAGCGTCGGTGGGGGGCACGGGCGTCCGGCAGTACCGGCACGAAAGCGGCGCGCTCGGGGCGAGCGGGTCGGCGGGGATCGCCTCGACCCGGGTCGGCTCGAGGCCGTCGGTCCCGCCTGCCTCCGCGTCCACCGCCTCGGCGCGCTCCGAGTCGAGCTCGAGGGGCTCGACCGGCGCGTCCGGAGCCCTCGCGAACTCCGTCCGCTCGAGCTCGAGGAGCCGCTCTCCCTCCCCCTCGACGCCGGCGAAGCGGGTCGGCTCGAGCCCCTCGAGCGGCTCGGCCGGCTCCGCGGCCGGCGGGCCCCCCGCCAGGCGCTGGCCGCAGACGGCGCACTCGTCGCCGGATTCCTGAGCGTGCTCGCAGACCGGACAGACGATCATCGGGCGGGGAGGATAACACCCGGGACCCGGGCCCGCCCCTTTCGTCAGTGAACGGCGGGCCTCGCCGACACGAGAGGCACAAATCGCACCGGCAAGAGCGCGCGCTCCGTCACCTTCCCGTCACCGTCCTTCTCCAGGCGCACGAGCTCTTGGATGGACTCTTCCTCCCCGATCGGGATCAGCATCCGGCCGCCGGGGGCGAGCTCGTCGACGAGCGGAGCCGGCACTTCGGGGGCGGCGGCGGTGACGGCGATGCGGTCGAAGGGCGCCCGCTCGGGCCAGCCGAGCGAGCCGTCGCCCACGCGAAGCTCCACGTTCCCGAGTGCGAGGGTTCCGAGGAGCACCTGGGCGGCGCGAGCGGCGAGGTCCGGGACCACCTCGACGGAGAAGACCCGCTTGGCGAGCAGCGCGAGGAGCGCGGTCTGGTAGCCGGAGCCCGTCCCCACCTCGAGGACCTTCTCCCGACCGCGCAGCGCGAGCTCCTCCGTCATGAGCGCCACCACGTAGGGCTGCGAGACGGTCTGGCCGTGGCCGATGGGAAGCGGCCCGTCGTCGTCGGCGTAGGCCGCGAGCGACGGCGGCACGAAGAGGCGGCGCTCGACCTGCCCGACGGCCCAGAGTACCCGCTCGTCGCGGATGCCCCGCCGGTACATCTCGAGTGCGAGGGAGCGGCTCACCCGTTTCTACCCCACCCTCGCGAGGGAGAGGCGCTCCGAGAAGCGGGCGAGCGCCCTCGCGGCGCCCCGGTTCCCGGGGCTCGCAAGCTCGGGGTCCTCGTCCGCGAGCCGAATCGCCTCCTCGCGGGCCTCGTCCAGGATGGCCTCGTCCCGGTACAGGTCGGCGATCTCGAAGAGGGGGAGGCCCGCCTGCCGGGTGCCGAGGAGCTCGCCGGGGCCGCGGATGCGCAGGTCCGCCCGGGCGATCTCGAACCCGTCCTGGGACCGGGTCACGGTGCGGAGCCGCTCCCGGGCGTCGTCCCCGGCGCGGGCGTAGTGGGCGATGAGGAGGCAGTGGCTCTCCGCGGCGCCGCGTCCCACGCGCCCGCGGAGCTGGTGGAGCTGGGAGAGCCCGAAGCGCTCGGCGTGCTCGACGATCATCACCGTGGCGTTGGGGACGTCCACGCCCACCTCGATGACGGTGGTGGCGACGAGCACCTTCGTCCGGCCGGCGCGGAAGCCCTCCATCACCTCCTCCTTCTCCTCGGAGCTCATCTGGCCGTGGAGGAGGCCGACCGGATGGGGAGAGAGGACCCGGGCAAGCTCCGTCGCGCCCCCGGTGGCATCGGCGAGGTCCGACTTTTCCGACTCGGCGACGAGAGGGTAGACCACGTAGGCCTGGCGCCCGGCCTCGAGCTCCCGGCGGGCGATCTCGTAGGCCTTCGTCCGCTGGGTGTCGCCGAAGGCGCGGGTCGCGACCGGGGCGCGCCCCGGCGGGAGCCCCTCGATCTTCGACTGGTCGAGGTCTCCGTAGAAGGCGAGCGCGAGGGTCCGCGGGATGGGGGTGGCGGTCATGAGGAGCACGTCGGGGCGGACCCCCTTCTCCATGAGCCGCGCCCGCTGCAGGACGCCGAAGCGGTGCTGCTCGTCCACCACCACGAGGCCGAGCCCCTCGAACTCGACGCCCTCTTCCAGGAGCGCGTGGGTCCCGACGGCGATGCGGACCTCGCCGGCGCGCAACGCCTCCCGCGCCTTCCTCTGCAGTCGGCCGCGGGCCTGGGCCGCCACGAGCGCCACCTCGACACCCGTTCCGGCGAGCCAGCGCTCGAGGGTGGCGAGGTGCTGCTTCGCGAGGATCTCCGTCGGCACCATGAGCGCCGCCTGGTAGCCGCTGCGTACGGCGAGCATGATGGCGGCAAAGGCCACCGCCGTCTTCCCGCTCCCCACGTCGCCCTGCAGGAGCCGGTTCATGGGCTCGGGGCGACCCATGTCCTCCGCGATCTCGGAGAAGGCTCTCGCCTGCGAGGGCGTGAGCCGGAAGGGCAGAAGCGCGAGCGCCTCCTCGCGGCGAGCGGCCGAGGCGTCGAAGGCCACCCCCGGCTCGCGCCTCACCCCCCGGCGCCGGAGCGCGAGCGAGAGCTGGAGGAAGAAGAGCTCCTCGAACACGAGCCGCCGGAAGGCCGGCGTGGCGCGGGCGGCGGCGAGCGCCACGTCGGTGCCCGGCGGCGGGAAGTGCGCCTGGGCGAGGGCCTCCACCCTGGAGAGGAGGCCGCGCCGGCGGCAGACCTCGCCCGGGAGCTCCTCCTCCGCCCTCGGGGCCCACTCGTCGCAAAGCCGCTTCAGGAGCTTCCGCAGGGCTGGGTGCTGGTAGTCGGCCGGACCCGGGTAGAAGGGGACGATGCGCCCGAAGTTCGCGGAGTCCCCCGGGCTCACCTTCTCCACCTCGGGCTGAGCCATCTGGCGGGCCCCGCCGTAGCCCTCGGTGACGGTGCCGGACACGATGAGGCTGTCCCCGGTGGCGAGCTGCTTCTGGCGCCAGGAGGGGGGATTGAAGAAGACGAGCTCCAGCCGCCCGCTCTCGTCGGAGGTGCCGAGGCGGAGCAGGGGCTTCCCGCTCCGCATCCGCGCGAGCCGGGAGGAGCGGACGGTGACGATGGCAATTCCCTCTTCCCCGGGCCGGAGCTCGGCCACCTTCCGCACCTGGGTCCGGTCCTGGTACGCCTTCGGCCAGAACTCGAGCGCCGACCCCACCGAGAGGCGGCCCCGCTCCTCCAAGAGGCCGCGGGGCGCGGGGTGGAGGCCCGCAACCGAGGCGAGCGGGGTCGCGAGGCCCGGCCGCGGCCCCGCGGCCGGCGCCGGGGGCGGCGCCCTGGGCTCCGGGGCGGGCGGAGCCGGCCGGGGACGAGCCTCTCCTTCCACTCCGCGGCGGGGGGAGATGCGCTCGCGCCGGGCGAGGTCCTGCACCTCGGGCGGAACCGGCACCAGGGAGGCCAGGTGGGCGGCGATGCGGCAGAGGGAGCGAGCCCGACCCGCCGGCGGGAGGCCGTCGAAGGTGGCCCCCTCGGCGGAGAGCCTCGCCAGGGCCGGACTCTTCGGGGCGCCCGCCCTGCGGGCGCGCTCCACCACTCCGCGCACCGTGTCGCCGAGGTGGGAGAGCCGGGCGAGGCCCGCCGCGTCCTGACGGGCGGCGTACTTGAGCGGCGCGATGAGCGCCTCAAGCTCGCGAGCGCCGGCTTCCCTCGGCGGCATCGCCCCCCCGTCGGACGGACCGCTATCCCGGCTCGGCCGGTAGGTCCTCGTCCACGAACACCACGGCGCAGATCTCATACTCCCGGGTGCCGGCTGGCGCCTCCACTTTCACGACGTCGCCCTCGCTCTTTCCGATGAGGGCGCGGGCGATGGGGCTCGTGATGCTGATCTTCCCCTGCTTCAGGTCGGCCTCGAGCTCCCCCACGATGCGGTAGAGAACCTCGTCCCCGCTCTGGCTGTCCGACAGCGTCACCGTGGCCCCGAAGACCACCCGGTCGCCGGAGAGCCGGGAGATGTCGATCACCTCGGCGGTCGCCACCCAGTGCTCGATCTGGGCGATGCGCCCCTCGATGTGCGACTGTTTCTCCTTCGCCGCGTGGTATTCCGCGTTCTCGGAGAGGTCTCCGTGGGAGCGGGCCTCCGCGATCTCCCTGACGATGCGGGGGCGCTCCACCGCCTTGAGCCGCTTCAGCTCTTCCTTCAACCGCACGAGGCCGGCCTTGGTGATGGGCTGGCGAGCGTTCGACATTCGGAGGCCACCTTCCGAAAAAAATGTCGCGGCCGCCTCCGGGCATGTCCGGAGCGGCCGCTTTTCTTCATAGTGCGTGAGCGACGCCTCGCTGTCAACCGGCCTAGACCCCGCCGGGGCGGTGGTATTCCTGCAGCGACCGCACCCCGGGGCCGGGCCCGCGCGCCGCCTCCATCGCTCCCAGTGCGGCTCTCGCTCCGGTGAGGGTGGTGAAGTACGGGATGCGGTGCATGATGGTCTCGCGGCGGATGGAGTAGCTGTCCGAGATCTCCTTCTTCCCCGCGGTGGTGTTGATGACGAAGTTCACCTCGCCGTCGATGATCCGGTCGACGACGCTCGGGCGACCCTCCGCCACCTTGAGCACCCGGGTGGCAGGGATCCCGCGGGCGACGAGGTACGCCGCGGTCCCGGTGGTGGCGAGCACCTCGAAGCCGAGCTCGACGAGGCGCCGCGCGAGCTCGGCGGCGACGGGCTTGTCCGCGTCCTTCACCGACACGAAGGCGCGGAGAAGCTCCCCCGCCCGGGGGAGCGGGAGGGTGTTTCCGGCGGCGGACTGGGCCTTCCAGTAGGCGCCGTAGAAGTCGCCGGAGATGCCCATGACCTCGCCGGTGGACTTCATCTCCGGCCCGAGGACGGGGTCCACGCCGCGGAATCGGGCGAAGGGGAAGACGGCCTCCTTCACCGAGACGTGGCTCGGCCTCGGGCTTTGCGTCACCCCCTGGGAGGTGAGGCTCTTCCCCACCATGGCGAGCGCCGCCACCTTGGCGAAGGGGACGCCGGTCGCCTTCCCCACGAAGGGAACGGTGCGGCTCGCCCTCGGGTTCACCTCGAGGACGTAGATGTCGTCGCCCTGGATGGCGAACTGCACGTTCATGAGTCCGACGACGGAGAGCTCCCGGGCGAGCGCTTCCGACTGTCGCTCGATCTCGCGGACCACCGCCTCGGGGAGGCTGAAGGGGGGGAGCGCGCAGGCCGAGTCCCCGGAGTGGATGCCCGCCTCCTCGATGTGCTCCATCACCCCGCCCACCACCACCTCCCGCCCGTCCGAGACCACGTCCACGTCCACCTCGGCAGCGTCGCGCAGAAAGCGGTCGACGAGCACGGGGCGCTCGTTCGAGGCCTGGACGGCCTCGGTCAGGTAGGTGGAGAGGTCGGCGTCGTCGTACACCACCTCCATGGCCCGGCCGCCGAGCACGTAGGAGGGGCGAACCATGACCGGGTAGCCGATGCGGTGGGCCACCCGGAAGGCCTCCTCGGCGCTCCGGGCCATCCCGTTCGCCGGCTGGCGGAGCCCGACCTTGTCGATGAGGGCGGCGAAGCGCTCTCGGTCCTCGGCGCGGTCGATGGCGTCCGGGGTGGTACCGAGGATGGGGACCCCGGCCTCCTGCAGGGCCACCGAGAGCTTGAGCGGCGTCTGCCCCCCGTACTGGACGATGAGCCCCTCCGGCCTCTCCACCCGCACGATCTCGAGGACGTCCTCGAGGGTCACCGGCTCGAAGTAGAGCCGGTCGCTCGTGTCGTAGTCGGTGGAGACCGTCTCCGGGTTGCAGTTCACCATGATGGTCTCGAACCCCGCGTCCCGGAGCGCGAAGCTGGCGTGCACGCAGCAGTAGTCGAACTCGATGCCCTGCCCGATGCGGTTCGGGCCGCCGCCCAGGATCATCACCTTGCGGCGCTCGGTGGGCTTCGACTCGTCCTCCTCCTCGTAGGTCGAGTAGAGGTAGGGGGTGTAGGCCTCGAACTCGGCGGCGCAGGTGTCGACCCGCTTGAAGACCGGGTGCACGCCCGCCGCCCAGCGGGCCAGGCGCGCCTCCTGCTCGGTTGCCCTCCCCAGGCCGGCGATGCGCCGGTCGGAGAACCCCATGCGCTTCGCCGCCCGCCAGGCCTCGGCGTCCTTCGGCAGTCCCTCCGAGAGGACGCCCTCGTAGGCGACGAGCGCCTCGATCTCCCGCAGGAACCAGGGGTCGATGGCGGAGAGGAGGTGGACCTCCTCGACCGCGAGGCCGGCCCGGAAAGCCTCGGCCACCCAGAAGATGCGGTGGGCCCGAACCACCCGCACCTGCTCCCGGACCCGGACGAGCTCGGTCTCGGTGTAGGGGTCGCCGAGCCGCTTCCCGAGCGGAGACTCGAGGCCGCTCCGGTCGATCTCGAGCCCCCGGAGCGCCTTCTGCAGGCTCTCCTGGAAGGTGCGCCCCATGGCCATGACCTCGCCCACCGACTTCATCTGGGTGGTGAGGACGTCGTCCGCTCCCTTGAACTTCTCGAAGGCGAAGCGCGGCACCTTGGTGACCACGTAGTCGATGGTCGGCTCGAAGGAGGCCGGCGTCTCCCGGGTAATGTCGTTGCGGATCTCGTCGAGGGTGTAGCCGACGGCGAGCTTGGCGGCGATCTTGGCGATGGGGAAGCCGGTGGCCTTGGAAGCGAGCGCGGAGCTCCGCGACACGCGCGGGTTCATCTCGATGACCACCATCCGGCCGGTCGCGGGATGAGTGCCGAACTGGATGTTCGATCCCCCGGTGTCGACCCCGATCTCCCGGATGATGCGGACGGAGGCGTCCCGCATCCGCTGGTACTCCTTGTCCGAGAGCGTCTGCGCCGGGGCCACGGTGATGGAGTCGCCAGTGTGGATCCCCATGGGGTCCAGGTTCTCGATGCTGCAGATGATGACCACGTTGTCGGCCCGGTCGCGCATCACCTCGAGCTCGTACTCCTTCCAGCCGAGGATGGACTCCTCGCAGAGGATGGTGTGCGTGGGCGAGAGCTCGAGAGCCCGGCGCGCGAGCGCGTCGAACTCCTCCCGGTTGAAGGCGACTCCGCCGCCCTCCCCCCCGAGGGTGAAGCTCGGCCGGAGGATGACCGGGAAGCCGATCTGGTCGGCGATGGCGCGGGCCTCGGCGAAGCTCTTCGCGTAGCCGCTCTTCGGCATGTCGATGCCGATGCGGGTCATGGCGCTCTTGAAGAGCTGGCGGTCCTCCGCCTTCTCGATGGCCTCGAGCGAGGCGCCGATGAGCCCCACCCCGTGCCGGGCGAGCGCGCCCCCTTTGGCGAGTGCCACGGCGAGGTTGAGGGCCGTCTGGCCGCCGAGGGTGGGGAGGAGGACGTCCGGCTTCTCCCGCGCGAGGATCTGCTCCGCCACCTCCGGGGTGATGGGCTCGACGTAGGTGCGGTCCGCGAAGCCCGGGTCGGTCATCACCGTGGCCGGGTTCGAGTTCAGGAGGACGACCTCGTAGCCCTCCTCCTTGAGCGCCTTGCACGCCTGGGTCCCGGAGTAGTCAAACTCGCAGGCCTGGCCGATGACGATGGGCCCGGACCCGACGAGCATGATCTTTCGGATGTCGGTGCGGCGGGGCATGTGGCGGCGGAACCTAGCACAACGCTCGGACGGTCGAAACGCGCCCGGAACTCGGCTAGTCTCCCGCCGATGCCGACCCCCGTCGCGGTCCTCCTCGCCCTCGCCGTGGCCCAGTCCGGGCCCGCGCCAGAGCCGCCGGAGCGCCCCGCCGAGGCCCCCCAGGCCACCGCTCCCCGAGCGGAGAAGGCGCCCCCGGCCGAAGCCCCGGAGGTCGAGACCCCCGCGCCTCCCGCGCCTCGCGGCCTGGGCGCGCAGCCGGAGGCCGCGCCCCGTCCGGCCGGCGCCTCCCGAGCGCCCTCCCCCCGGCCGAAGCCCGCCTCGAGCGGATCCTCGCTCTCCCCCTCTCCCTCCCCGTCCGCCTCAACGTCGGCCTCGAGGCCGGGCCCCCCGGCGCCGGGCGCGCCGACGCCGGAGCGGGTCCGGGTGGCGGCGGCGGCCCGCCGCTTCGCCGAGGCGCTCCTCTCGCGGAGGGCGGCGGCGGTCGCCGCCCTGTGCGCCCAGAACTTCTCCTTCGACGGGAGGCTCGCCGCCGGCGCGGAACAGGTGCGGGCGCGCTGGGAGGAGGTGCTCGCGGCGCGCGACGGGGTGGAGGACGCGCTCCTCGACCTCTCGGTCCTCTCCGCCGCCGAGGCGCAGGCGCGCCTCGGCAAGCCTCCGAAGCGGCTTGCGGCGCTCCTCACCCCGAGCGCATGGGTGGCGGTCGCCGACGTCTCGGGGCACGCCCTCCTCATCGTCTTCGCCCGGCAGGGCGACGGCTTCGTGGCCACCGCCATCCACGGCTAGGCAGGCGGCGGTGGCCCCGCCGGGCGCCGTCGGGGAAGAAGGCGCCTGGCCCTACTTCAGGCTCTCCACCGCCTGGGCGATGCGGTCCACGCCCTTGTCGATCTGCTCCTTGGAGATGGCGAAGGAGAGCCGCATGTAGCCGGGGGCGCCGAAGGCGGACCCGGGGACCGCCGCCACCTTGTGGTGGTCGAGGAGGTAGGCGACGAAGTTGTCGTCGGTCGCCACCGGCTCGTTCGTGGTGGGGAGCTTCTTCCCCAGGATCTTCCCGAGGTACGGGAAGGCGTAGAAGGCGCCGCCCGGGTCGAAGCAGCTGACGCCCGCGATGGCGTTCAGCCGCCCCACGATGTGGCGGCGGCGGTCGTCGAAGGTCTGCCTCATCCGCTCCACCTCGTCGTCGATGAGGAGCGTCAGGGCCGCGAGCGCCGCCTTCTGGGCGATCGAGTTCGGGTTCGAGGTGGAGTTGTCCTGGAGCTTCTGCATGGCGGCGACGAGCGGCTGCGGGCCGGCCGTCCAGCCGATGCGCCAGCCCGTCATGGCGTAGGTCTTCGACACGCCATTCACCACCACCACCTGCGGGTGGGTGGACGGGTCGACGGTGAGGACGTTCTCGAAGCGGCCCTTGTAGACGAGCCGGTTGTAGATGTCGTCCGTCACCACCAGGATGTCCTTCCCCTTCACCTCGCCGATGATGTTCTGCAGGGTGGCCCGGCCGAACACCGCACCGGTGGGGTTCGAGGGGCTGTTCACGATCACGGCGCGGGTGCGGGGTCCGATGGCCTTGCGGATGGCCTCGTGGCTGGGCTCGAAGCCATCCTCGTGACGGGTCTCTACGATCACCGGGACGCCCTCGGCGAGCCGCACCATGTCGGCGTAGCTCACCCAGTAGGGCGCGAAGATGACCACCTCGTCGCCCGGGTTCAGGAGCGCCTGGAAGAGGTTGTAGAGGGCGTGCTTGCCGCCGCAGCTGACGATGATCTCGTTCGGCTTGTAGGAGATGCCGTGCTCCTGGGCGATGCGGCGGGCGATGGCCTCCCGGAGCTCCGGGATGCCGTTCGTCGGGGTGTACTTCGTGAACCCCTCGTCGAGCGCCTTCACGGCCGCCTGCTTGATGGCCTTCGGGGTGTCGAAATCCGGCTCGCCGGCTCCGAATCCGACGACGTCCACGCCCTTCGCCTTGAGTTCCTTGGCCTTTGCGGTGATGGCCAGGGTCGGGGATGGCTTCACCGCATCGAGCCTCTTCGCGAGCCGCATGCGTCGAATCTCCTTGGAGTTGCCGAGTGTCCGCCCGCTCCGGCGAAGGCCGGAGCGGGGGAGGAGGATAGCAAGGGAGACCCCGCTTGGGAACGCCCGCGTAGCGGGCTACCGGCGGGGAAACTTCCGGGCGAGCCCCGCGGCCACGTTCGCCGGGACGAGCCCGCTCACGTCCCCGCCGTAGCTCGCCACTTCCCGGACCAGGCTGCCGGTGACGTAGAAGTAGTCCTCGCCGGTCATCACGAACACGGACTCGAATTCCGGATCGAGCTTGCGGTTCATGTTGGCCAGCTGGAACTCGTACTCGAAGTCGGAGACTGCCCGGAGGCCCCGCAGGACGAGGTGGATGCGCCGCTTCTTCGCGTAGTCCACGAGCAGGGTCTCGAAGTGGTCCACCTCGACGCGGGGATCGCGCCCCACCGCCTCGGCGATGAAGCTCTTGCGCTCCTCGAGGGTGAAGAGCGGTTTCTTCGCCGGATTGTTCGCCACCGCCACCACCAGGCTGTCGAAGATCTCGAGGCCGCGCTGGATAAGGGAGAGGTGGCCGTTGGTGAGTGGATCGAAGGAGCCCGGGTAGATGGCGACGCGAGGCATCGCGCGGAGTATCTCCTAGTCGCCGCGGTAGATCGAGATCCCGGTGTCCCCGTAGGCGCGCCGGTCGAGGAGGAGGAGGGACCCGCACCGCTCCGGAGGCGGGCGCCTCCGGTCGTGCTCGGCGACGGCGCGCCCCCCGGGGCGGATCACCCTGCCGAGCTCCGAGAGCGGCTCCCCCACGCCCACCGCGTAGGGCGGGTCGAGGAAGGCGAGGTCATAGGCGCCGGCCTCGAGCTGCGGGAGGAGCCGCTCCACCGGGTCCTCCCGAACCTCCACGCGGTCCGAGAACCCGCAAGCGGCCACATTCTTCCGGAGCACCCGCATGGCCTCCCGCCCCGACTCCACGCACAGCGCCCGATCGCACCCTCGGGAGAGAGCCTCGAGGGCCATGGCGCCGGTGCCGGAGTAGAGGTCGAGGACGCTCCCGCCCTCGAAGAACTGCCCGAGCACGTTGAACACGGCTCCGCGGACCTTGTCGCTCGTGGGGCGGGTCCCGGCGCCCCTCGGCGCCTCGAGCCTCCGACCCCGGGCCGTCCCGGCGACGATCCGCACCCGTCACTCCTCGCGGGCCCGCTCGAGTGCCCGGGCAAGGAGCTCGGCGGACCCGGCGGACCCGATCGCGTCGATGAGGGAGGCGATCTCCCCGTAGGCGCGCGCCTCCCCTCGCTCGGGGTCGGCTTCCTTGCCAGCGGCCGCCCGTGCCGCCCCGCCGTCCTCAGCGGCGCCGAAGGTGCCGCGGCGCAAGAGCCTCGCCACCCCCGCGCTCGCTCGCCCCCGGCAGGCGAGCCCCACCCCGCCCGTCAACTCGGCGAGCCGCGCCAGCGCGCGCGCGCAGGCCTCCTCCCCGTCCAAGGAGAGGGCGTCCGGGAGGCGCACGCCTGCGAGGTCGGGCGAGGCCCCCAGCGAGCCAAGCTCGGCGAGCAGCGAGAAGGCCTCGTCCGCAGTCGGCAGTTCCCTCGCTCCGGCCGGGAGCAAGCACTCCACCCCGAGGCCGCGCTCGAGCGCCGGCTCCGCGGTCCGTGCGAACGCCTCGGCTCGGCGCTCGGGGGGAAGCGCGTCCACGTCGAGGACGAGGTGGGTCATGCCGGCGTCCACGAGGCGCTGCGCGCGCCGGAGAGCCCGCTCCTCCTCGATCGCCCCCGGGGCGACCGCAACCTCGGCGCCGAGGAGGAAGGGGAGCCCAGGGCCGATCTCGTCGGCGACCGCCGTCACCGCGTCGAAGAACCGCTCCGGGGCGGAGGGCCCGGTCGCCGCGAGGCCGACGACGCTCCCGGCCTCCTTGGCGGCGACGAGGGCGGCACGCGCCGTCCCCTCCTCCCCCGCTCGGACGAGGGGGACCGTCATCGCCTCCCCGCAGAGCCCCCCCACCAGGTCGCGCAGGGAGAGCGGACAGGCCCTCGAGCCGCGCCGCAGGCGGTTCCGCACCGTCGGCGGCCGAAAGGCGAGCGCGGGCCAGTCCATCGCCTAGGGCTCCCCAATCGGCGGGGCGCACCCCGCCGGCGAAAGCGCCCTACAGGAAGGCGGGGCGACTCGGCTCGGTGTCGTGGACCTGGTCGTAGACGTGGGCGTACTCCGCGGACTCGATCTGCAGCGTGGTGTGCTCGATGACGAAGCGCTCCCGCAGCAGTCCCTTCACCTCGGTGAGGATCTCGTCGTTCCGCCCCATATGGCCCGGGGGCACCACGAGGTGGGCCGAGAGCGCGTAGAGGCCGCTCGAGATCGTCCAGATGTGCAGGTCGTGCACCGCGAGCACCCCGTCGGTGGTCTCCATCGCCCGGCACACTCGGGAGAGGTCGAGGTGGCGCGGCACCGCCTCCATGAGGATGTCGGCGATCTCGAGCCCGAGATGGAGGGCGCCCCAGAGGATGAGGAGCCCGATGCCGAGCGACAGGACCGGGTCCACCCAGGTCCAGGAGGGCTCGACCCACATGACCCCCGCCGCAGCCAGGACCACCGCGGAGGAGACGAAGTCGCCGAGAACGTGGAGGAAGGCGGCGCGGGCGTTCAGGCTGTGGTCGTGGCGGAGCCAGCTCAGGACGAAGAGGTTCCCGACGATCCCGACGAGCGCCGTCCCCCCCATGAGCGGAAGGGCCACCGCCGAGTGCGGGTGGCGGAGCCGGCCCACCGCCTCCCAGGCGATCCACCCGGTGACGAGGACGAGCGCGGCGGCGTTCAGCTGTGCCGCCAGAACCTCGAGGCGGCGGAAGCCGAAGGTGCGCTTCTCGTCGACGGGGCGGGCCGCGAAGAGCACCGCGAGGAGCGCGAGCGCGAGCGCGGCCACGTCGGTGAGCATGTGCCCGGCGTCGGAGAGGAGCGCGAGGGAGCCGGAGAGCCAGCCGCCCACCGCCTCGGCGACGAGGATCCCCGTCGCCACCGCGAGCGAGAGCGAGAGCCTGCGGGCGCTCTGGGAGCGGGCGCCTCCGTCCAGGCGGGCCCCGGCTCCGTGGCCCTCGCAGTCCAAGCCGTCGTGGTGGTGTCCGAGTCCCAGTGGCTCTCCAATTGCTCGAGTCTACTTCACTCGTTTACCATCGGACGCGCGCCCCTGCAGCGAGTCTCTCTTGACCCCACGACCGGGCCTCCTCGCCGCCCTCCTCCTCGCACCCCTCGCCGGGCGCGCCCAGCCCTACGATCCCAGGCTCCGCTGGTTCACGCTCGAGACCCCTCACTTCCAGGTGCACTACTACGCCGGCGAGGAGGCCCTGGCACGCCGCGCCGCCGGCGCGCTGGAGACGGCCCGGGATCACCTAGAGTTCTTCTTCCCCTGGGACCCGGGGCGCACCCAGGTCGTACTCGCCGACAACAGCGACGACGCGAACGGCTCGGCGACCCCGTTTCCCTATAACGTCATTCGGCTGGTGGGCACGCCGCCCGACTCCCTCTCCGAGCTCGGCTACTACACGGACTGGGTGATGGCGCTTACCGCCCACGAGTACACCCACATCCTCCACCTGGGACGGGTTTCGGGGGTCCCCTCTCTCATCGACGCGGTCTTCGGGAGGATCTGGCTGCCGAACGCGGTCTTGCCCTCCTGGCTCACCGAGGGCATGGCGGTCTTGCACGAGTCGGGCCCCGGCCACGGACGGAACCCGAGCGCGCTCTTCGACATGTACGCGAGGGCCATGGTCCTCGGGGGCGGGATCTTCCCGCTCCCAGAGGTGTCGAACCAGCCGCTCGACTGGCCGCTCGGCGATCAGTGGTACCTCCTCGGCGGTCACTTCCTCTCCTTCCTCTACGAGCGGTACGGGCCCGAGGCGATCCGGGGGTTCGTGGACGAGCAGGGCGCCTGGCTCTGGCCCTTCGCCATCGGCGTGGTCGCCGAGCACCACTTCGGCGGGAAGGACTTCGCAACCCTGTGGAGTGAGTTTTCCCGGACGCTCGAGATCCGCTACGCCGCCCAGCTCGCCGAGGTCCGCCGCCGCCCGGTGACCCGCATCTCCTGGCTCACCCACCGCGGGGCCCAGGTGCTCCACCCCCGGTGGTCCCCTGACGGTCGGTTCATCGCCTACTGGGACCAGGGGCTCGACGAGCTCCAAGGAATCCGTCGCGTGACCCCGGAGGGAGAGGACCTGGGACTCGCGGCGGAGGTCGACGCGGACGGCAGCTTCGCGCTCCTCTCGCCGCGGGAGGCCGTGGTCGCGGTCGCGGACTACTACGAGTATTACTGGTTCTACACCGACCTCTACCGGGTGGACCTCGAGACCGGTCGGAGGACCCGCCTCACATTCGGGGAGCGGGCCACCGAGCCGGACGCGCTCCCCGGCGGGAGGTGGGTCGTCTACGTCGCCCGGACCGGGCCCGGGGAGATGGCGCTCAAGCGGCTCTCCCTGGATACGCTCCGGACCGAGGTCCTGTACCAAGAGCCGGGAGTGCAGGTCTTCCACCCGAGCCTCTCTCCGGACGGGCAGAAGGTGGCCTTCGAGATCCAGGCCGGCGGCCGGAGGGACATCGCCCTCTGGCAGTCGGGGCGGGTGTCCCAGGTGACGAACGACGACGCCCTCGACGCAAGCCCGTGCTTCGCCCCCGACGGCCGCCTTCTCTTCTCCTCCGACCGGAGCGGCGTCTACAACCTGTACGCCTTCGAGCCCTCCGAGCCCTACGGCGCCGGCGCTCCCGTGGAGGTCCCGGCGGCCTCCCTCCTCGCTCCCGCCCCGCCCACGCTCCTGTCCCTCGTGCCGCTCCTCGCGCCGGCGGGCACAGCGGGGGGAACGGGCGCGCCAGCGCCAACCGGCCCGGGGCGGAGGGTGTCCGTCCTCCCCGGCCACCTCCGCCAGGTGACGAACAGCGAGATCGGCGCCCTCGAGCCGGACGTCTCACCGGACGGAAAGCGCATCGTCTACGTCTCCTACTCCCGTGCGGGCTACGACCTCGCCTGGACGCCGCTCGACGAGAGCTCCTTCTCGGATCCTCCGCCCGCCCCCGAGCGCCCGGGGGGCATCGACTACGACCCGGCTCCGCCCTACGAGTCGCACCCCTACGACCCGCTCCCGACCCTCCGCCCCTACTACTGGCTCCCGACCGTGGGTTCCGACGCCTCCGGCTACACGGTCGGTCTCCTCACCACCGGGAGCGACGTGGTCGGCCTACACTCCTGGGGGCTCCAGTTCCAGTGGAGCATCGGCACCGCCACCCCTGCCTACGACCTCTCCTACCTGGGCTCCTGGTTGAGGACGCCCCTCCTCCTCGACTCCAATCGCTACATCGCCTACGCCCCTGGGCTGAACAATGCCCTGGAGGAGGTCTGGACCCCCCTCTCCGTCACCGCGATCGTGCCGGTCCAAGAGCTCTACCGGCTCCTGCAGCTGTCCCTCACCTGGAGCGGGACCCTCTACCGCGTCCTCGCCCCTCCCCCGGGTCCGCTCCCGCTCGCGAACGGGTTTCGCAGCCTGTTCTCGGTCACCCTCTCCTACAGCAACACGCGCAAGTACGTGAACAGCATCTCCGCGGTCTCCGGGATACAGGCCACCATCCTCGGATCGGTGACCTCGCCGTCCCTTGGCAGCGACTACTCCTACGCGCTCACCGAGGCCGTCTGGAACGGCTACCTCCGAGTTCCCTGGACCTCCCAGGTGGTTCTCGCCCTCCACCTCTCCGCGGGCACCTCGCAGGGGTACTTCGGGGGCCAGCTCCCCTTCTCACTGGGAGGAGTGGCGGCCCCGAGCGTCTCCACCTTCCTGCTCTCCACGCTCGGTTTCGTCGAGTTCGCGCCGCTCCTGAACCAGCTCCGCGGCTACCCGGTCGGGATCTTCAGCGGGAGTCACCTCGCCTCGGGCACGCTGGAACTGCGCTTCCCCATCGTGGCCCCTCAGTGGGGCATCGCCACCTGGCCCGTTTACCTGCAGCGCCTGTCCGCCGCCGCCTTCGTCGACTCCGGTACCGCCTGGGTGCCGACGCCCGGGATCGGCTGGTGGGAGCCCATCCGCTTCGGCGTGGGCGGAGAGCTCCGGCTCGAGCTCGTCTTCGCCTTCACCGTCCCCGCCGTCCTCCGCATCGGCGTCGGCCAGGGGCTCGGAACGCCCTTCACCCCCGGACACCCCGAAGACCCCTACGCGGAGACCGAGTTCTACGTCACCCTGGGAGAGCCCTTCTGAGATCGGGTCCGCTCTCGGCACGCAGGGACGGCGTGCTAGGATTCCGCGGGGATGACCCTCCGGGAGCGGCTTGACGAGTGGTTCGAGGGGCGTCTCCGTCTCCGCCCCGGCGAGCGCGCCCCCACGCTCCTGCTCCTCGCCGGCTGCTTCGCTTCGGTGGGCGGGTTCGTGGTCTCCCGATCCGCGCGCGACGCCCTCTTCCTCGCTCGATTCTCCACTCACGGTGTTCCCTGGCTCTACGTAGCCTCGTCGGCCTCCGTGGCCCTCGTGGGGGTGGCCTTCGCGCGCGTGACAGCCCGCATCCGCCCGGACGAGCTCGGGCCGGTGCTGGGCGTCCTCCTGGCTGCCTCCGTCGCTGTCTTCCGGCTCCTTCTCGCCGCCGACCGGCCCTGGAGCTATGCGCTGCTCTGGGTATGGGTGGACGTGGCCGGCGCGCTCATCATGATCCAGTTCTGGAGCGTCGCCAACGACGTCCACAACGCCCGAACCGCCCGCCGCACCTTCGTCTGGATCGCCGCCGGAGGCACGCTCGCCGACGTGGCGATGGGCCTCGCCATCTCGCGCCTCGCGCCGCTCACGGGGACCGAGAACCTCCTCTGGCTGGGGGCCGCGCTCTTCCTCGCCGGGGGCGCCTTGCCAGCGGCGGCCGCCGCCCGGGTCCGGCCGACGCTCGCCCGCACCCGCGCCGCACACCAGTCCCTGCGCGGCGCCGGCCTGCTCGCCTCACCCTATCTCCGGGCGGTGACCGGCCTCACCGTGGTCGCCTTCCTCGCCATCACCTTCGTCGACTTCCAGTTCAAGGCCTCCGCCGCCGCCCGCTTCGGCGGGAACCCGGTGGCCATGGCGAGCTTCTTCGGGACGTTCCACGCCCTGGCCGGCGCGGCCGGCCTCCTCGTCCAGCTCGCCTTCACCGCCCACGCCCTCGACCGCCTGGGAGTGGCGGCCTCCCTCTCCATCCTCCCGCTCGCGCTCGGGGGCACCTCCCTCGTCGCCACCCTCTCCCCCGGGCTCCTCAGCGCATCCCTCGCCAAGGGGTCGGACCACGCCATCCGCTTCAGCGTCACCGAGTCGGCGTCCCAGCTCCTCTTCCTGCCGCTCGCCCCCGGTCGCCGACAAGAGGCGAAGGCCTTCATCGACGGGGCGGTGCGCCCGGCCACGGTGGCACTCGCCGGTGTCCTCCTCGCCGTGTGGGGCCCGTCCTCCCCGGCACTCGTGGCCCTCGCCGCCGCCGCGCTCGCGGCGCTCTGGCTGGCGGGCCTGGCACGGCTCGAGCCCGAGTACCTGCGGTCCCTGCGCCAGGGACTTCCGTCTCCCCCGCTCGCGCCCGGGCCCCTCCCGTCCACGGAGCAGGAGGCCCTGCGGGTGGCGCTCGCGAGCGGCGACCCCGCCGCCGCGGAGGCGGCCTTCGACCTCGCCACCGCCTACCGAGCGTCGGTCGGCACCGAGGCTGCGGCACTGCTCGCGAGCAGTTCGCCCCACCTCCGCGCCCGCGCCTGCGCCTACCTCGCCCACGCCGGAGAGCGGCGGTTCGCCATGCCCGTCCTGGAGCGAATCGACGACTCGGACTCCGAAGTGCGCATCGCCGCGGCCCGTTCCTTCTGCTCGCTGGCGCGGGGCGACGAGCTCCGCGCGGTGGAGCCGCTCCTCTCCCACCCCGATCCCGGAGTCCGGGCGGACGCCGCGAGCGCGCTCGTGCGAGGCGGCGAGGAGGAGGCGTCGCGACTCGGTCGAACCACGCTCGAGGCGCTCGCGGCTAGCGAGGAGCTCTCCGAGCGCCAGCACGCCGCCCGGGCCATCGGCCTCTCGGGGTCGACGGAGCTCCTCCCGCAGCTCGCCGAGCTCCTCGACGACCCGTCGGCTCTGGTGCGGCGGGCGGCCATGCGGGCGGCCGCCGTGCTCCGCGCCCCCGAGTTCGTGCCCGCCCTGGTGAGGGGCCTTGCGGACCGGCACGTAAGCGAAGCCGCCTCGGAGGCCCTCGGCGCCTACGGACCGGGCATCGAGGGGCCGCTCCGCGACATCCTCTCCGACCCGCAGGCCCCCGCCGCCGTCCGACGGGCGATTCCCAGGGCCATGGGGCGCCTCGCCACCCCGGCGGCGGCCTCGGCGCTCGGCGCTCACCTCGACGAGCCCGACGACAAGCTCCGCCGGGCCATCGACCGGGCGCTGAGCTCCGTGGCGCGGAGCCACCCCGACATCCCGCTCGACACCAGCCGCCTCCGGCGCGCCTGCCTCGTCGAGCTCGAGAAGGGGTACAGGGCACTCGCCGCCGCCGAGGCCCTCGGGCTCGATCCAACTCCGCAGCGCCGGGTCCCTCGCGGGCTCGAGGCAGCCTCGGTGGCGCTGGCACTCGCGCTCTCGGAGCGCGCCGACCGCGCCGGGCGCCGCGCCACTGGCCTCGTCGCCCTCATCCACCCCGAGGCGGAGCTCGGCCCGGTGCTGCTCGCCCTCGACGATGGGACGCCGACGCACCGGGCGGGCGCGCTCGAGATCCTGGACCACGTCCTCGAGCCCCGACTCCGGCGGTTGCTCGTCCCGCTCCTCGACGGTCGCTCCCGCTCCGCCCGCCTGCGAGAGGTGTCTGGCGTCCTCCGCCTGCCGCGCCGGAGCCGGGACGCCTGGCTCCCGGCCCTCGCCGCCGACGAGGACGACTGGATCGCGGCTGCCGCCCTGCACCACGCCGCGGCCGGGGGCATCGCCCTCCCCGGGTCGGCGCTGGCCTCCCTCCTCGAGCACCCCACCCCCTTCGTCCGGGAGGCGGCGCTCTCGGCCGCGATCCGGCTCTTCCCCCCCACCGCCCGGGAGGTGGCCTGCCGCCAGGCCGCCGCCGACGTGAACCCGGCAGTGCGAGCGCTGGCGAGGCGCGCCATGGGCTATGCACCGGAGGACGCTTCGTGATCACCACGGTCGAGAAAGTGCTCTTCCTGAGGAGCGCGGAGCTGTTCGCCGCCCTCCCGGGGGAGGACCTGGCGCGCATCGCGCTCCTCGCCGAGGAGGACCGGCGCGGCCCAGGGGAGGAG
>Ga0335077_10001859_pt1 | contig 25148 bp, 25 predicted proteins | sample Lox_Sample_31_FD_207151 | JGI IMG/M metagenome (GOLD analysis project Ga0335077, IMG submission 207151) | Soil microbial communities from Loxahatchee National Wildlife Refuge, Florida, United States - Lox_Sample_3.1 | ecosystem: Environmental > Terrestrial > Soil > Wetlands | place: USA... | reverse complement strand
AGCCGGCATCCTGGCGCGCGCGAGCATTCCAGTCCTCACGCATGCGCCGCGAGGTTTCAGTGTCGGGCGTCATCCCCGCGTTATCCCTGGAATTTGAAGAGCGGCTGTCATGCGAGGCTACTTGCGGCTCGAATACTTGTTGAGGTCCTTCATCAGTTCGCCGGCAGCGGCCGGAGGCGCGACGTTGGTGGTGAGAATTTCGCGATTCTTGATATCGCGGCCGTACAATTCTTTATCCCAATCGTCGTCCTGGCGCAACGTGGCGCCGCTCAACGAAATTCCCGCGAACAGACCGCGCTGCCGCGACCAGGTGAGAATCTCGGCGGTCATGGCGGCGTCAGTCTGCGCTTCCGTATCGCGCCCCACGGGCCCGGCCGCCGCCGACGCGTCGCCGCCCAGCGTGAATTTCGTCGTGAGCAGCCGCTGCATCCCTTTGCGATTCATTACCAGCATGAAAACGTCGGTCTCGGTGCCGCCGATCTGGAGTCCAAAGCTTCCGCCTTCGACGCGAATCGCGGCCGGCGCGGACCATCCCACTCCAGCGCTCTTGCGGCAGGAAACGAATCCCTTGCCGTACTTGCCGCCGATGAGGAACGCGCCCGATTTCAGTCCCGGCACGATCACCAGGCACTGCGCCTTGTCGAGCAGATCCTGCGGGATGGTTTTGTCCGGCGTATTCATGACCTCGGTGAATGCGTCCGCGGCCGCTTGCAACCGTTTCGCGGCATCGGATTCCGCGGCGAGCGGCAAGCTCCCGAGCATCAGCCCGGCGCTCAGGCAGGCCAGCACTTTCGTGTTCATTGCGTAACCTCCAAAATCGATGATACACAAGACCCGGCGGGATTCGTGTTACATCTTCAAGGATGACCGGCGCGAGGGCAACGTTACTGCGAAAAAACGACCTGGTTCGCGGCCTGGACCTGATCCCCACCACAGCGCTGCTCATCGGCTCGATGATCGGCACGGGCGTGTTCTTCAAAGCCGCCATCATGTCGCAGCAGGCCGGATCGCCGGCGCGCGTGATGCTGGCCTGGCTGGTCGCCGGACTGATGTCGCTCGCGGGCGCGCTCACCTACGCCGAGCTGGGGGGAATGCTGCCGAAATCCGGCGGCGAATACGCGTATGTGCAGGCGGCGTACGGAAATCTTCCAGCGTTCCTCGACGGATGGATGCGCGCGGTGGTGGCGTCGGGAGGCAACGCGGCGCTGGGCGCGGGATTCGCGGCTCTGCTCGGCGCGATCATTCCGCTAAATGCGGTCTGGGCCTCGACCACCCTGCACCTGTTCGGCACGCAATTCGCGTGGCGGCTGGGAATCCGTGAAGCCGTGGCGGTCGCGGTGATTCTGCTGTTCGGAATCGTTAACTGCGCCGGCGTGCGCTTCGGAGGGCGCGTGCAGACCGCGCTCACCGCGGCCAAGATCGCGGGAATTCTGATCATCGTCGCCGGCGCGTACTTTTTTTCAACAGGCGGAACGGTGGCGAACTTCGCAGCTCCCGTGGAATCGGGCGGCGCGCGGGGATTCGGCGCCGCGGTGCTTTCCGCTCTATGGGCGTGCGATGGATGGGCGTTCATGCCGATGGTCGCGGGCGAGGTGAAAAACGCGGCGCGCAACGTTCCGCGCGCGCTGATCGGCGGCGTCATCGTCGTGCTGGCACTGTATGGCATGGCGAACCTCGCCTACTTCTACGTGCTGCCCTTCCACGAGGTCGCAACCTCCAATTCGACCGCCTATCGCGATGCTGTTCCGGTCGCCTCGAAGGCCGCGGCGGCGTTCCTTGGCGCGCGTGGGCCCGCGCTGCTCTCCATTCTTTTGCTGATCTCGACCGCGGGCGCGCTGAACGCAGTGATTCTGTCGCTCGCGCGCGTTCCTTACGCCATGGCGCGCGACGGGCTGCTTCCTGGCCGGCTTGGCGAGGTGTCGCGATCCTCCCACGCGCCGGTGGCAAGCGTCCTCGCGATCACTGTGTGGTCGGCCGTGCTGGCGCTTTCCGGCACCTTCGATCAGCTCACCGATCTCACCATTTTCGGCGAGTGGATTTTCTATGGACTCGCCGGCGCGGCCGTATTTGTGCTCCGCCGGAAAATGCCGGACGCACCGCGTCCCTATCGCGTGAGTTTGTACCCGCTCACGCCTGTGATTTTCATCGGCTGCGCGGCGGCGCTGCTGATCAACAGTCTCGAAACTAGTCCGGTCGAGGCGTTCGCCGGCCTCCTGCTTATCGCCGCGGGATTGCCGGTATATTTTTATTACCGGAAAGGAGAGGCATGAACCTGAAAGATCGAGTCGCAGTGGTCACCGGAGGAGGCACCGGGATCGGCCGCGCCATCTCCGAGCATTTCGGCCGCGCCGGCGCGCGCGTGGTGGTCAATTACAGCCGCTCGCGCGACGACGCTGAAGACACCGCCAAAGCCATCCGCGCGAGCGGCGGTACCGCTACGCCCGTCGCCGCCGACGTCTCGAATCAGGCGCAGGCGAAGTCGCTGATGGATGCCGCCATCACCGAGTTCGGCCGCATCGATTTCCTGGTCAACAACGCCGGATGGAGCCAGCGCGTTCCCCACGCCCGCCTGGATGATCTGACCGACGAAATCTGGGACCACGTCTTTAACACCAACCTGCGCGGCGCATTCTACTGCGTGCGCGCGGCCGTGCCGCATTTGAAAAAACAGGCCGGCTCCGCGATCGTCAACATCGCCTCCGTCGCCGCGCTCCTCGGAATGGGCAGCTCGATGGCCTACGCGGCATCCAAGGGTGGGATGGTAACGCTGACCAAGTCGCTTGCGCGGGCGCTCGCGCCCGACATTCGCGTGAACGCGGTCCTGCCCGGATTCGTGCGCACGCGATTCGCCGGATGGCCGGCATCGTCGTTCGACGATGCGGAAAAAGTCACGCCGCTGCGCAGGCTCGCCACGGTTGACGATGTCGCCGACGCCACGCTGTTTTTCTGCGCCTACGCGAGCGGCACCACGGGCGAGACGCTGGTGGTGGACGGCGGGGTCGCGGCCCTCGGACCAAGTCTATGAGCCCCGAGCTTATGAGCTTCGCGCAGATCATTTTCGAGAAAACCGGCGCGGTCGCCACCATCACGATGAATCGCCCGGAAAAACTGAACGCGTATTCGGAAACGATGGTCCACGAAATTCTTTCCGCCCTCGCCGATGCGCGCGATGACGGCGCGATCCGCGCCGTGATCCTCACCGGAACTGGCCGCGGATTCTGCTCCGGCGGAGATATCAGCCGCGATTTTCAATATCCCGCGCGCTATCGGGGTCATCGGCTGGAATCCATGCTGGAGATGCGGGAGAACATGCATGCGCTGGTCCGTTTCTTGCAGCGCTTCGACAAACCCGTGATCGCCGCGATCAACGGAGCCGCGGTCGCCGGCGGATTGACGCTGGCGCTCGCCTGCGATTTCCGCATCGCCGCGGAAAGCGCGCGCCTGGGCGACACCAGTCTCAAATTCGCGCTGATCCCGGACGAAGGCGGCGCGTACTTTTTCCCGCGCGCGATGGGGATGGACCGCGCGCTCAAAATGTCGCTGCTTTCGGAAATCTATCCCGCACGTAAAGCGATGGAGCTGGGGCTGGTGACCGAAGTCGTGCCCGATGCCGAGCTGATGAACGCCGCGCGCGGGCTTGCCGAAAGGCTAGCCGAAGGGCCGCCCATCGCCATCCGGCTCGCCAAACGGATGATGTACAAACAGCGCGGCATGGATCTCGACAACGCGCTCGAAGATGCCGCCATGGCGACGCTGGTCTCCAATTACACCGAAGACGTGAAGGAAGGCATCGCCGCGTTCCACGAAAAACGCAAGCCGAGGTTCCAGGGGAAATGAAAGCCTGTTTATGAAAAGCTGGCGCGTACACGATTGGGGCGAGCCTGAATCGATCCGGCTCGAAGAGATCCCCGAGCCCTCGCCGGGGCCAGGCGAGGTGCGCATCCGCAATCGCGCGGCGGCGTTGAATTTTTTCGATATTTTGCAGATTCAGGGCAAGTATCAGGTGAAGCCCCCCTTCCCGTTCACGCCCGGCGCCGAAGTCGCGGGCATCATCGATGCGCTTGGCGCGGGCGTGACCACCCATCGCGTCGGGGACCGCGTGATGGCGATGACGCACGGCGGAGGGTTTGCGGAAGTATCCATCGCGCCCGCCCCCAGCGTCTTCACGATTCCAGCTGCGATGAGTTTCGAGGAAGGCGCGGCCATGCCGGTGGTGTATCACACGTCGTATTATGCGCTCACCCATCGTACTCGCCTCACGCCGGGCGAATGGCTGCTGGTCCACTCGGGGGCGAGCGGCGTGGGAATGTCTGCGATCCAGATCGGCAAGGCGCTCGGCGCACGTGTGATCGCGACAGCCGGCAGCGAGCCGAAACGCGCCTTCGCCCTGGCGCGAGGCGCAGATCACGCGCTCGATTATTCGGATTCGTCGTGGGTCGATCGCGTGAAGGAGATCACCGGACGCGGCGCAGACGTGATCTACGATCCGGTCGGCGGCGACATTTTCGAACTCTCGACCAAGTGCATCGCGCCCGAAGGACGCCTGCTGGTGATCGGATTCGCCAGCGGCCGGATCCCGTCGATCGCCGCGAATCGGGTGTTGCTGAAAAACATGTCGCTGGTCGGCGTGCTGTGGGGAGGATACGTGCAGTCGCATCCGCAGTACCCGTCGCAAATCCATCCGGCCCTGATGGAAATGTACGCAGGCGGAAAAATTCGGCCCAGCGTAGCTGCGGGCTACCCGTTCGAAAATCTTCCGCGAGCTTTGCGCGATCTCGCCGATCGCAAGGTGATGGGCAAGGCGTTCTTAAAGATCGAATGACCGCGCGTACCTGACCCTTCCGCTCACGCCCGTAAGCGCGCTGCGCTCCAGTTCCATCGCCATCAGCGCCCCTGCCGGAAAAGGATTTTCGAGCGCCCGCGCCAGTTCGCTCGTGAATCCGAACTTCGGATAATACTCGCGATGCCCCAGCACGATCACGATGCGCTCGCCCCAGAGCATCTCGAGACCCGCGCGAATCAATCGCCCGCCGGCGCCGCGACGCTGCTCGCCCGGCAGCACTGCCAACGGCGCCAGCGCGACCGCCGCGATCGCGCCCGGTTCCGTATCGATCCACATGCGGCTGAACAAAATGTGGCCGATCGCGCGCCCATCGCTTTCGGCGACCAATGACGCGAGCGCCGCGCCCTCGACGCGCAGCGCGTCCACCAGGTCCGCTTCATCCGGCCGTCCGAACGCCGCTTCATGGATCGCGCGAATCGCCGCCCGATCCTCCGGCCGCTCGGCGCGGACGAGCATCATTCTTTTTCCACCATGTTCGACACCTCCGCCGACCGCACGCCGTACACTTTCCGGATCATCCGGCAAATTTCGTTCGCCACGCGCTCCGGTTTTTCTTTTTCGTTCACGTCCAGCTCGACTTTGATGTACACATCGGTCCGCGGCATCACTCGATGATACGATGGAAGTAACCGCTCCCGTGAACGTTCCCTGCAAAATCTGTTCGAAACGCCGCGCGAAACGTTACTGTCCCGGCGTCGGGGGCGACATCTGCGCCGTGTGCTGCGGAACCGAGCGCGAAAACACCATCGACTGCCCGTCCGCCTGCGAGCATCTTCAGGCCGCGCGGAAGCACGAGCAGCCCGCTCCACTCGGCGAAGACGCGCTCCCCAATCGCGACATCCGCCTGAGCGAGCAGTTCGTTCAGGAGCACGAACACGTAATCATGTGGCTGGCGTTCGCGCTCGCCGCGGCGATGGACAAACAGCGCGCCGTCGATTTCGACGCGCGCGAAGCGCTCGACGCGCTGATCCGCACGTATCGCACGCGGCAATCCGGGCTGATCTACGAAACCCGCCCGCAGAACCCCTACGCGGCCGGGCTTCAGGACGAGCTTGGCAAATCCATCGCAGAGCTGCACAAGCGCGTCGCCGAGGAGCAAGGCATGCAGACTTTGCGCGATGCCGAGGTGCTCGGATCGCTGATTTTTTTGCAGCGCCTGGAGCTTTCCCACAACAATGGCCGCCGGCGCGGCCGCGCTTTTGCGGATTTCTTAAAAAGCTCGTTCCCGGCGCCGTCCGCGCTGGCGGTATGACCGCCTATATCGTTTTCGCGCACGGGTCGAGCGTCGAATCCGCCAACGACGCCGTGCGAGCCGTCGCAGCCGAGGCCGCGCGCCGTGACGGTTGGGCGCTGCACGAAACCGCTTTCTTGGGCGGCGGGCGTCCCAATCTCGCCGACGCCGCGGCTCAGCTCGCCGGCAGCGGTGCAAAGGAAATCGTGATCATTCCTTACTTCCTGACCTCGGGCCTGCATCTCGATCGCGATCTGCCGGAGCTGCTCGCGCAAGCGCAACAGGCGCTTCCCGGCATCGCCATCCGCGCCACCGAGCCCCTCGACGGGCACCCGGGACTGTTGCAGGCCGTGCTCGACCGGGCCCACTCCACGTGAATTTGTATTCTGAAAGAATGGAGCTCGATCGCTGATGCCGCGCGCCTGGATGCTCGGGCTGGCGGCAGTGTGCGTATTCGCGATCGTCGCCGCGATCCTGCTGAACGTGACCCCCGGCCCGCTCAAAGGATCCGATTATTTGGTAATCGGCTCCGTCGCCACCCTGCTCGCGCTGCTGGTGTTGTTCCTGGCGGTCATTTCCACGGCGAAGTCGCGCGACGTTTTTTTCAAGCGCCGCCGCAAGTGAGCTCAGGCGGGCCGCACTTCCACCTGCTTATAAATCGCGCGGGCCTGCTCGAGATTGGGGAACGTCATCCCCGGGAGCGTGGCCTTGGCCGTTCCCGCCGCCACCCCCCAGCGCAGCGACTCGGCGAACGATTTTTTCTTCTCCATGCTCCACAGGAACGCAGCCGCCATCGCGTCGCCGGCCCCGATGGGACACAACACGTCCACGCGCGGCGGCAACGCTTCCCACACGCCGTCCGGCGCCGAAGCCACAGCTCCGCGGCTCCCGAGCGACAGGATCACCGATTCCGGCCCCATCTTCTGCAGCCGGTCGACCGCTTCGAGAAACTGCCCGCGCGTCACCAGTGCCCGGCCCAGCAGCCGCTCGCCTTCGTGCTGATTGGGAGTGATTACGGTGGGCCGCGCTTCGAGCGAATGCAGCAGCGCGTCGCCGTCGGTGTCCACCAGCGTCTTCACGCCCGCTGCCTTGGCCATCTCGATGATCTCGCAATAAAAGTGCGGAGTCACTCCCGGAGGAATGCTCCCGCAGATCATCAGCCAGTGCGCTTTGGCGATGCGCGCCTCAACCCGTTGCCGCAGTTCGTTGAGTTCGCGTGCATCGAGCGCCTCGCCGATCTCATTCAGCTTGATGGTCAGGCCTTGTTTGTCCGAGATCGTGGCATTAATGCGTGTGGCGCTGCGGACACGCACGGCTTCAAACGGAAATCCCATTCCGCCGAGTGATTTGAGCATGCGCTCGCCTGTGTCGCCGCCCGCGGTCAGCAGCGCAAGCGTCTTGGCGCCGAACTCGTGAATCACTCGCGAAGCGTTCACGCCGCGGCCGCCAGCCGCCTCGGTACGCGACTGAATGTAGGCGCGGTCCTCGAACACCAGCTTGTCCACGCTCACCGTCCGGTCGATCGCGGGATTGATGGTCAACGTGACGATCAAGCTAACATGGTAACCTGAGCCGTTCGCGCCATCCCCAGTTTGCCGCCTACGTCGCCCTGACCCTGGTGTGCATCATCTGGGGCACCACATATCTCGGAATCCGCATCGCGCTCGAATCGTTTTCACCGGAGATGCTGGTCTTCCTGCGCTACACACTCTCCGGAGGATTGATGCTGGCCGGCGCGACTCTGGCCGGCGCGCACATTCCACGCGGAGGCGAGCTGTTCCGCACCGCGCTTTTCGGCGTGGTGACCATTGGGATCGGCAACGGCTGCCTCTCCTTCGCCGAAGAGTGGGTTCCCAGCGGCCTCGCCGCGCTGTTCGTCGCGACCTCGCCGTTCTGGCTGGTCGGCATCGAAGCGCTGGCGCCGCGTGGCGAACGTCTGCATCTGCCCGCGGTGCGCGGAATGCTGGTCGGGGCCGTGGGCGTGATCCTGCTCGTCGCGCCTGCGATCGCCGACTTTCATGCCAACCCGGCGGTGCTCGGCGCGTTCCTGCTGCTGCAGCTCGGATGCGCCGGATGGGCCGTGGGCTCCATCGGCCAGCGCAAAACCCCCGTCCGCGCGCATCCGTTTATCAGCGGAGCGATCCAGCAGCTCGCCACCGGAATCGTCTACGCGTTCCCGGCGCTGCTTCACCGCCAGCCGATACATTGGAGCGCGCGCGGTATTCTTGCCGTCGTTTACCTGATGATCTTTGGAAGCATCATCGGCTACAGCAGCTACGTTCTGGCGATGCGCCGGCTGCCGGTCTCGATTGCGTCGATCTACACCTACGTGAACCCCATCATCGCCGTGCTGGTGGGCTGGCTGGCGTATCGCGAGCCGGTCGGCTGGCGCGAAGCCGCGGCCATGGCCGTGATCTTCACCGGAATCGCCATGGTGAAGCGCGCGGTGGTGTGAAACGAATAATCACCTGACTCGAAGACCACAGGCTGAAGCCCGTGCCACCTGAGATCAACAGCTTGCGATGCCAGGGTGGCACAGGCTTTAGCCTGTGAAGGAGTTTTGCAATCAGCCTCTAAAGCCTGCCGGCCATCGGCCTTTTTTCAGGCACCCTCCCAGATCCTTTATCCTTGATCCTTGAGCTGGGAACCGGAACTGGAGGAGATTCGCCGCCGCGAGGCGCTTGCGCGCGAAATGGGCGGCGCGGCGAATGTCGAGCGGCAGCATGCGGCCGGACGTCTTACGGTGCGCGAACGCATCGAGCGTCTGCTCGATCCCGGCTCGTTTCACGAATCCGGTGCGCTCGCCGGACAGGCGAAATACGATGCGGAAGGCAACCTGGTCGCGTTCACGCCATCGAATTTCATCACCGGCAGCGGTCACATGGATGGCCGGCGCGTGGTGGTGGGCGGCGACGATTTCACCGTCCGCGGCGGCGCGGCCGACGCGGCCATCGGCAACAAAATGGGCCATGGCGAAAAACTCGCGCGCGGGCTGCGCATTCCCATGATCCGTCTGGTGGACGGCACCGGCGGCGGCGGCAGCGTCAAGACCATCGAACAGATCGGACGAACTTACGTCCCCGCGAATCCCGCCTGGGACACGATCACCGCGATGCTCGGCGAAGTCCCCGTGGTCGGCGCCTGCCTCGGACCGGTGGCCGGGCTCGGCGCGGTGCGCGTGGTCACTTCGCATTTTTCGCTGATGGTCCGCGGCTCGAGCCAACTCTTTGTAGCTGGACCGCCTGTGGTGGAGCGCGGCGTGGGCGAAAAAGTTTCCAAAGAGCAGCTCGGCGGCTACGAAATTCACACCCGCGGCAGTGGCGCAGTCGATAATGAAGTTGAGACCGAAGACCAAGCGTTCGCCGCCATCCGCCGTTTTCTTTCCTACCTGCCCTCGAATGCCTGGCAGATTCCTCCGCGTGTCGAACCCTCCGACGATCCGGCGCGGCGCGAAGAAGAGCTGCTGTCGATCATCCCCCGCGACCGCCGCCGCAGCTACGACGTTCGCCGCATTCTTAATTCAGTATTCGATCGCGATTCCTTCTTCGAAATCGGATTCTATTACGGGCGTCCCGTCGTTGGCGGGCTGGCGCGATTGAACGGATATCCGGTGGGTGTGATCGCCAACGATCCGCGCCAGGGCGGCGGCGCTCCCAATGCCGCCGGTTGCGACAAGATGATCCGGCTGGTCGACATGTGCGACACCTTCCACATTCCCGTGGTCAATTTCGTCGACAATCCCGGATTCCTGATCGGCAGCGTGGCCGAGCGCGCAGGTACCGTGCGCGCCGGCGCCCGCGCGCTGGTCGCCGTGTATCAGGCGACCACTCCGTGGATCTCCATTCTCATTCGCCGCTGCTACGGCGTGGCCGGCGCGGGACACGGCAACGCTCAGTCGCTGAACCTGCGTTACGCCTGGCCCTCGGGCGACTGGGGATCGCTGCCCATCGAAGGCGGCGTTCAGGCAGCCTACAAGCGCGATATCGAGTCCTCGCCCGATCCCGACGCCCGCCGCCGCGAGATCGAGCACGCGCTGAATCGTTTTCGCTCGCCGCTGCGCACGGCCGAAGCGTTCGGCATCGAAGAGATCATCGATCCGCGCGACACGCGCCGCCTTCTGTGCGAATGGATCGAAGCGGCATACGCGCTGCTGCCCTCGCAACTCGGCCCCAAGCTGCGCGCCGCGAGGCCGTAATGGCGCTTCTGTGGAGTCTCGTCTTCATCGATCCGCTGATCATTCTCTCCACCATCGTGTGCGCCACCATCAGTGTCACGGCCTCGTTTTTCGAAAAGCGCGGCTCGGTTCAGAACGCGATGGCGCGTATCTGGGCGCGCTCACTGCTCAAAATCGCGCGCGTGCGAGTCCGAGTCGAGGGCTTGGAAAAACTCCAGCCCGGCACGCCCTATGTGTTCGTCTCGAATCATCTGAGCTACATGGATACGCCGGTGGTGATCAGCCGTCTTCCCATGCATTTCCGCTTCATGGCCAAGAGCGGCCTGTTTCAGATTCCGTTCCTGGGAACCCATCTGGCGCGCGCCGGACACATTTCGGTTCCGCTGGAAGATCCGCGCAAGGCCGTCCGCTCGCTGACTCGCGGAGCCGAGGTGATCCGCAATCTGCGCATCTCCGTGCTCATTTTTCCCGAAGGCGGCCGCTCCATCACCGGCGTGCTGCAGCCGTTCAAGGAAGGCGCCGCGTACATCGCCATTAAGGCCGGCGTGCAACTGGTGCCGCTGGCGCTGATCGGGACCCGCGACGTGCTCGCCATGGGATCGGCGACGTTTCATCGCGCGGCGGTCACGCTGCGCGTGGGCGATCCGCTTGAAACCGGCGCTCTGAAACTCCACGACCGCCACACGCTGACCGAGGCTGCGCGCGAGCAGATCGTCCACATGCTGCACGACGGCGCGCGCAGCTAAAAACTACCGCCCCGCGACCTCGCTGAACTTTTCCTGGTCAAACCCCAACGCCATCTTTCCTCCGCTGACCAGAATCGGGCGCCGGATCAGATTGGGATTTTCCGCCATCAGCTTGATCGCTTCGGCGCGCGACAGCGGATGCTCCTTCATGTTGCGCTCGCGGTACAGCTCGTTGCGCGCGTTCAGGAATTCTTTGTAATCCCGCTTCCCGATCAGCTTGTCGATCTCCTCCACGCTCAACCCGCGGCTCAGGTTGATCTCTTCCGCCTCAATCCCCTTTTCGCGAAGCCAACTCTTCGCGTTGCGGCAGGTGGTTCAAGTGGGTTTCAGATAGAATTTCATCAGTCCAGTTTGCCATGACACGCTATACTACGCGTGACGGAGATGGAAACTCGCACCAATCTCGCGCAGGTGCGCGGGCGCCGTGGCATGCCGGCCTCGGAGCTGGCGCGCCTGGCGGGCGTGAGCCGGCAGACGATCTACTCGATCGAATCCGGCGAGTACGTGCCCAACACGGCGCTCGCGCTGGGACTGGCGCGGATTCTCGAAGTGCGCGTCGAAGATCTCTTCAGCCTCCAGCCGGAATCGCCCAGCGCGCCCAAGCCCACCCGCGCGGAACTGCTCAAATCCGATTCCGTTGGGGTGAAAAAAGGCGATCCCGTGCAATTCTGCCGCGTCGGCAAGCGACCCATCGCGGTCCCCGCCGGCGCGCAGCCGCTGACGCTTCCGCTCGCGGACGGAATCGTCGTGAATCAGAAAGCGCGGATCGCGCAGGTGCAGCTTTTCCCCGATTCCGACGACGCCAAGCGTCTGTTGATCGCGGGATGCGATCCGGGGATCTCGCTGCTCGCGCGTCATCTCGACCTGGTGATCGCGCCGTCCACCAGCCAGCAGGCGCTCGAATGGCTCAAGCAAGGAAAGGTGCACGTGGCCGGAACGCACCTGCGCGATTCCTCGACCGGAGAATACAATCTTCCTGCGATTGACCGCATGTTCGCGCGGGGCTCGGTGAAAGTGGTGACCTTCGCGATCTGGGAACAGGGCTTGGTGATCGCGAGCGGCAATCCCAAGAACATCCGCGGCGTCGAGGATCTCGCGCGCAAAAACATCCGCATCGTGAATCGCGAAACAGGCGCGGGCAGCCGCGGACTCCTGGATGAACAGCTCGCCCGCGCCGGCATCGATCCGCAAAACGTTCGCGGCTACGATCGCGTGGCGCCGGGTCATCTTCCCGCTGCCCTGGCCGTCAGCCTGAATGAAGCCGATTGCTGCATCGCGACGCGTTCGGCCGCCCGGGCTTTCGGATTGAGCTTCATTCCGCTGGCCGTGGAGCGCTACGACCTGGTGATCCGGCGCGAGCACGCGCGCTCGGCTGCCGTCGAAGCGATGCTCGACACGCTCAATCGCGCGGTGATCCGGCGGAAGCTCGAAATTCTGGCAGGCTACGACACCAGCCGCACGGGCGAGGTGTTGCTCACGTGATTTTCGTCCTCTTCGCGATCTTGTGTACGCGCGGCGCGGCACAGACGTCGCGCGACGATTGGAAGCTCAAGCCATTCGACCTGGAACGGATTCTCACGAATACGCTCGCCAACGCGCCTCTGAGCAACTCAGAGCGTTCGGAGATTTTCAAGCGAATCGATCACAAGACCGTACACGACAGCTTCACCGACGCCCAGCGCGCCGAGGAACGCGCGACGGTGCTCGCATCCCGCGTAGGATTCATTCACCTGGCAGCCGACGGGAGCGAACAGATCGTGGTGCAAGGGCCGCGAATGTTTTGCGGCGCACCGTTCAACTGCTCCTATTGGATCTACGTCCGCGACAAGGGAGGGTTGCGTCCGGTTCTTGAAAGCGGCGGCAACTTGTTCCTCCTCAAAAAGACGTCTATGCGGGGATATTACGATGTCGCGTTCGGATGGCACATGAGCGCGCGCGAGGTATCGTACACGGACTATCGCTGGAACGGCAGCAAATACGCACGCGCCGATTGCTATAGCGTCGAATGGCCTTGGGACGCCCTTGGAAAGGACCCGCAGAAAATCACTGCGTGCCCGTGAGAAATGCGGGCCGCCAGGCGCAGCGGCCCGCTTGAACTACTTCTGCGGCGTTGCGGCGGGCTTCGCCGAAGCGGCCGTCCCCTTCGACTTCTTCGATTTCTTGTTGTGCTTCTTGGTCGTCTGGGACTTGCCCGGCGCTTGCGCGCTCCCCGTGCTGGTTTGCGCAAACACAGCGCCGGCCGCGATCAGCGAGATCAACATCAGTTTTTTCATCGTCTCTGTTCTCCTTTTGTCCAGGTGTGTTGTTCACCCACGTCCTCATCTTCGCCGCGATTCCGGATATCGGCGATAGCCCGCGCGAGGTAGGAACGGATCAGGGTTTCAGTGCAGGGCGGCGAGTAAATCTTAATCTCGAGCCGATAGCTTGAGCGCCTGCCGGGTCCAGGCCCGGCCTTCGAGCGACGGCGCAAATTGCTCCGGAAACAGGATCTCGGCCAGGATCTCCAGCGTCTCCACCACGCGCGGGCCGGGGCGATTGAAATACTGGTTGCCGTCCGCCAGATACACGCGATTCTCGCCGACGGCGCGCAGGCGGGGCCAATCCGGCCGCTCGGTGAGCCAGTGCATTTCCGCCTGTGTGCGCTCCAGATCATAACCGCACGGCGCGACGATGATCGCGTCCGGATCGGAAGCGGCAAGCTCCTCGAAGTTCATCCACGGTGAATGCTTCCCGGCGTGGCCGAAGAGATTTTCGGCGCCCAGCATGGAAACCAGCTCGGGCATCCAGTTGCCGGCAGCCATCAGCGGCTCCTGCCATTCGATCAGCGCCACGCGAGGATGTTTTCCACTCGCGCGCGCCGCCGCCGCGATCCGTTCCATGCGGCTGTCGATTGAACCCAGCAGCGCGCGCCCGCGCTCTTCGACCCCGCACGCCCGTGCGACCCGCAAAATATCCTCGCGGATATCAGCCAATGAATTGGGTTCGAGCGCAACAACCACCGGGCGCGTCCGGAATCGAGCGCTGAGCGCGCGCTCGACGTCGGCGAGACTGACCGCGCACACCCGGCATTGCGTCTGCGTGAGGATGTGCGTCGGCGCGAGCGATTCGAGAACGTCATCGAAAACGCGGTACACGCTGGAGGCGTCGGCCAGCGTTTCTTTCACCCGGCGGTCGATCTCGCGGCTGTCGCCGGAAATATCGAAACGCGGGGCGGTCGAAACCGGAAGCGCGGTGATGCGCGCGGGGTGGTCGCATTCATGCGAGCGTCCCACCTGAAATTGGCCCAAACCCAAGGCGTCGACGATTTCGGTAGCGCTGGCGATCAGCGAAACGATCCGCACGCTTCCAGGTTAACTGGAGGATTTTGCGGCGAGCAATTCTTCGATCAGGTGCGATTCGCGCGGCGCGGTTTGCCCCGGAAAGCTGATGCGCAGCAGGCTCAGAAGAAAACGGATCTCCTCTGCCGGTGGTGGAGGGGTCGATTGGGGCTTCATACCTCTATGTATCGGCGCTTTCGACAAAATTGTAAGCGGCGGCGGTTCGTAGTTCGCGGCGCGAAAACCCCTTAGAGGCTCACGGGACCGGTTGGGTAGGGTACTGAAGGATTTTTAGAGGGATAGGGGTTTGGGATACTGCTCGGGGAAACTGCTGAGAGGAGCAACCGGTCGTCCGTGAGCTCTCATCTTTTTCATACGCCCGCTTTAAAGCAATCCCCGTGCCAGGTCGTCTATGCAGGTGCAAACACTTGAAATAAAAAAGCCATATTGTGGTGAACACGCCCGACAAGCCGCTTTCCATTCCATTTCGGAGTGCCGGAGTGGAAAGACTTACCGGAACGGCCGGCGTTTACCGGTGGTTTTCGACCACCGGTAGTCTTTTTGAGCCGCAGGTCATTTTTTCAACCAGGTCGATCGCGCGGCTATACTTTGAGTTTGCCGAATCTGTTGTTAATTCCGGCCTTTCGCCCCGGACCCGAACTGCCCGAAGTCATCGAGGCCGCCCGCGCCCGATTCGGCGCCGTGCTCGTGGTGGACGACGGAAGCGGTCCCGAATTCGAGCCGGTTTTCCGTGCCTGCCGCGCGCGGATTCTACGCCACGAAAAGAACCTGGGCAAGGGAGCGGCTCTGCGCACCGGAATCACCTGCGCGATCGCCGAACACCCCGGCTGGGGGGTGGTCACCGCCGACGCCGACGGGCAGCATCATCCCGACGACATCGCGCGCGTCGGCGAGCGGCTGGCGCGGGAGCCCAATTCGATGGTGATGGGCGCGCGCGGCTTCGACGGCGACGTTCCGCCGCGCAGCCGCGTGGGGAATCTCCTGTCGCGGCTGGTTTTCCGGATGCTGATCGGGCATAAATTGGGCGACACCCAGAGCGGGCTCCGCGGCATCCCCGCGCGCCTGCTGCCCGAACTGGCGCAGATCAAATCGAGCGGCTACGAGTTCGAAATCGACATGCTGACCGCGGCCAAGCACCTGTCTGTCCCGGTCGTCGAGGAGCCGATTCGCACCATTTATGCGCCCGGGAATCCGACTTCGCACTTCAATCCGCTGCGGGATTCGATGCGCATCGGTTTCGTGCTGGCGCGCTTCTCCATTCTTTCGCTGGCAACGGCCGCGCTCGATAACGTGGTGTTTTCGCTCGCCATCGGGGAAGGCGCCGGGGCGGGGGCGGCGCAGATCGTGGCGCGCGCGGTGGCGGTCTGCGTGAATTATCCTCTGGCGCGCCGCGCGGTGTTCCTTTCGCGCGAGCCGCACCGTTCCACGTTGTTGCGATATCTGGTGCTGGTGATCGCCAGCGGCGCCGCGTCGTTTCAATTGTTGCGAATCCTTCAAGCCGCGTTCGGATGGAGCGTGCTGGAGGCCAAAATCGCGGCCGAATCCTCGCTGTTCATCGTCAATTTCCTGGTGCAGCGCGATTGGGTGTTCCTGCGCCGCCATTCAAGTGCGGCTACCGATTGGGACCAATATTACTCCGCCCCCGCGCCGACCGCGCATCTCACGCGTCGCTACACCGCCCGGATGCTGGTCGAGTGCATGCGCCGTTTTGCCGGGAAAATCGACCGGCTGGTCGAATTCGGCGGAGCCAATAGCTGTTTTCTCGACCGCATCATGCGCGAGATCGGGCCGCGCGAATATCACGTGGTCGATACGAACGCCTATGGATTATCGCTGCTCGCCGGGCGCGGCGCCGATTCGCAAAGGGTGGTCGCGCATCAGCGCGATTGCCGGGAAACGGCCGATCTGCGCGCCGATCTGGCATTCAGCGTCGGATTGATCGAGCATTTCGATCGCGCCGGCACCCGCGAGGCGATCGCCGCGCATTTTCGCGCGTTGAAGCCAGGCGGCTGTGCGCTGATCTCTTTTCCAACTCCCACCTGGCTATATCGCGCGGCGCGCTGGATCACCGAAGCGGCGGGACAGTGGAAATTCCCGGATGAGCGCCCGCTCGAGCGCGACGAAGTGCTCGCCGATGCGAGCGACTGGGGCGAGGTGCAGTTCGAAAAAATTCTGTGGCCGCTGATCTTCACCCAGCGCATGATGGTCTTCCGCAAAAAATGAGGCGCAAAGCCGCGTACGCCGCGCTGGCCGCCATGGCGGCGTGGGCGATCTACGGGTTCGCGCACGAGCATTTGTTCGCCCAGCCGGTCTGGCTGCCGGAAGGACTCGAGCGATTCCTGATCTTCACGGGCGCCTACTGGGCGGTCGCCGCGGCGGTGCTGCTTTTGTGGCGCGCGCGTTTCGTTTGGACGATGGCGGCCCTCGTCTGCGCCTACAGCACCTGGTGGTGCGCGATCCATTTTCAATGGTGGGCTCCCGCAGCCGCGATTTATTTTCTGGGCTCGTGCTGGATGCTGGGGCGCTGGTTCACGCGCGGTACGCTCGCGCTGATCTCCGGTGTGGCGATCTGGGTGTTCTTGATTTCGATCGCGGTGCATTTTCGCGTGAACCGGCCGGCGGTCTACGCGGTCGCCTTCGTGCTCCCGTACCTGGGCGGATTTCGGCCGCGCTTCACGATCCCAGAGGGCAACTGGGGCATCGCGGCGCTGGGCTACGTTCTGGCGGCGCATTGGCTGGTCGCGCTCGGACCGGAGGTCAGCTCCGACGGGATGGCGATGCATCTGGCGATCCCATCGATGATCGCGCGCGACGCACGTTTCGCCTTCGATTTTCATCAGTACACCTGGGCGTTGATGCCCATGGGCGGCGATTTCGCATTCACTGCCGCGTATCTGGTCGGCGGAGAAGCCGCGGCGCGGCTGCTGAATTTCGCCATGCTCGTGCTGCTCGCGGTGCTGGTGTATCGTGTCTCGCTGCGCTGGCTTTCCGAATCGAGGGCGGCGTTGGTGGCGGCTTTATTCTCCTCCACGCCGATCGCCGAGCTGGTGAGCGGATCGCTGTTCGTCGAAAACGTCTGGGCGGTGTTTATCGCGGGGTCGGCCGTCGCGCTCGCCGATGGCGAAATCGCCGTCGGTGGAATGCTGTTGGGCGCGGCGTTTGCCACCAAGATCGGTACCTCGGCGTATCTTCTCCCGGCGATCGCCGTTGCGGCGATCCAGTTGAAAGCGCGCTGGAGAGTCGCCGCGGCGGCCGCAGCGTTGGCCATCGTCTTTGCCGCGCCACCTTATCTGTACGCGTGGCTGAAGACCGGCAATCCGCTGTTTCCTTTCGAAAACCAGGTTTTCCGCTCGCCCGATTTCGAGCCGAAAGATATCATGCGCGACGTAATCGCGGCCAGGCCGTCTATGCAAAACGGATTTTACGCCGCGGCATTCCGCTCGCACGATTACATCGAGGGCCAGAACGGCGCGATGGGTTTCCAGTATTTCCTGCTCCTTCCCGCGATGCTGATTCTATGGAACCGGCGCGCGCCGGGAGCGCTGATCGTGGTGGCGATCGCCGGCGCGCTCGCGAGCTTCGTCTCTTTGCCCAACCTGCGCTACGTGTACCCCTCGTTGCCGCTGATTTCCATTGGATTCGCGTGGCTGCTCTCGGAGATTCCGTGGATCGCGCCGGCGCTGGCTGCGATCCTTGCGCTGAATATGTATTTTCTGCCTGCCGCGGGCTGGTATCACAAAGAGTTCGCGCTGTTCACGCGCGCGCAATGGGACGCATACATGCAATTTTCCGCGCCGCAGAGGGAACTGGTGAAGATTCTGAATCGCACCAGCCCCGGCGAGCCGGTCGCGTTTTTTCGCGGCGAATCGGTCGCCGGGCTCGACGCCAAAGCGTATACCGACACCTGGCACACCTTTCCATTCTGGAATCGCATGATCCAGGCCGACGACGGCGAGCAGATCAACGCACTGTTTCATGAGTACGGAATCAAGCTTGTGATCACGCCGATTCCTCTGGACAGCCCGTCCGAGCCGATCCGCGATTTTGTCGACAATTGGACCGCACCGGCGGGAGTCTCCTGCGGCATTTTCGAGCTGCGCAAAGTGTTGCCGACCCGCATGGAGCGGCTGAAGGAAAACGCGCCCGTGAGCGCGGGCACTTACGACGATCGAGACTGGCGTATCCAATACAACGGCGCGTGGCTGCCTGACCGGCAGTTCAACCAGGCGTCCTCCGGCTCCATCACGTATTCCGACAAGCTTGGCGATTCGTTCCGGCTATTCTTCAGTGGGACAAAAATCGAGTACGTTTACACCAAGGCGCCCAATCGCGGGATTGCGGAAGTGTGGATCGACCGGCAAAAACGCGCCGAGATCGATCAATATGCGGCAAAAATCGAGTGGCAGCGGCGATCGTCCTTCGCGGGCCTCGCGCCAGGGCCGCATACCATCGAAGTCCGCGTGGCCGGGCGCCACAATCCGCGATCGGCGGGTGAGTTTATCGATCTTGATGAGTTCGTCGTCGGAAATTAGCGAAAATTGCGCCTTAAGCTATTTTCATTTAAAATGCGATTTCGACGTAGAGGGGCCTAGCGCGCCCGTAGCGCGACTTTCTGAGTTTCCGGTACCCTTGGTATCAAAATTTTTTTTAAATCGCTTAAATCGCCTCGGTTTACGGCCCGAACGTGTAAGAACTCATTTTACGAGGCTTATTGGAAAAATTTTTTTCGTCGAAAATTAGTTCACAGCGATGCTGTATTGCGGCGCCGCGCTGACTCCACCGACGGTCACGGTCACCGGCACGGACGAGGAAGGCGCGATCCCTGATGGGATCTGCGCGACAATCTGCACCTGGCCCGCGATGGAATCCGGCGCCGCGCCCGCATAGATGATGGTCGCCTTCTGGCCACCGATCGTCACCACGACCTGCGCGGCAAGAACATGCGTATTGTCCTCGACGAACTGGCCGTCACTCAGCGCGGGATTGGTCACTCCGGCGCCCGATAGATAAAAGCTGATCACCTTGCCGGCGGGGTCCGGATTGCTGGCCGAGTTGATGCTTCCGTCAAAGTTGACTGCGGACGGCCACATTCCCGGGCTGACGGGAACCACGCCGAAATCCACTTCGTTGGTGAGCGTGCCATTGATGCTCGCCTGGACATGGGTCACGGTTTTTCCGGCGACCTCGAAGGGAACCACCAGCGCGACGACTCCGCTCTCCACGTAGATCAGCGGCGCGGGAGTGCTGTCGAACAGAACTTCGGTGCCGGCGATGTTGGTGGGAAACGCGGTGGAACTGGAGGTGAAGGTGGGCGTGGTGAGGGTTGCCGGACCGAGCGAGCTTCCGTACATCACGATGATTTCTCCGGGCGCGACACTTTGGCTTCCGGCGAAGTTGGCGACGTTTTGCATGCCTTCACGGCTGATCTGTCCGGGGAGGTAATGAAACACCGCGACGTCGCCCGCGTCGGCGAGGTACATCGAGCCGTCCGGCGCAAACCACATCTGGTAAGGAGCGCCGAGGACAACACCGGTGGCGATCTGACCGTTCCCAAACGCATATTCATTTCCTCCGCCGATGGCGGTGTGGATGACGCCATCGGTGGTAACCTTGCGGACGCGATCTTTGGTCGAGATGTAGACATTACCGCTTGCATCCGCCGCAAGCGATGTGGCATCGCTCAGAGTTGCAGCCGTGGCGGGGCCGCCGTCGCCGCTGTTCCCGACCAGCTGCGACATTCCGGCGAAGGCATGAATGTTGCCGTCCGGGGTAATTTTCCGCACGCGATAGGAGCCGTCATCGGCGGTGTAGATGTTGTCTTCTGAATCGATAGCCACGCCCCATAGATATTGAAATCTCGCCTCGATCGCGGGTCCGCCGTCCCCGCTATCTGTTGAGGGATAAACATCCGTTTGCCCGGTCACACCGGCGATGGTGCTGATGGTTCCTCCGGAAACCATGCGCAGGCGGTGATTGTCCACATCGCAGATGTACAGGTTGCCTTTGGAATCGAAGGCGATGCCGCGCGGCGTGGCGAGCTGAGCCTGGTTGGCGGGCTGGCCGTCGCCATTGTAGCCGAGCGTTCCGGTGCCCGCGACGGTGCTGATGATTCCCTGTGTGTTGATCATGCGCACGCGCTCATTGCGAGAGTCGGAAACATAGAGGTTGCCCTGTTGGTCCAGCGCGAGCGCAAAAGGCGCGTATAACTGGGCCTGCACGGCGGAAATTCCATCGCCGTTGTAGCCGGGCACCCCGGTTCCGGCGATGGTGGTGATGGTCCCGTCGGGTGCGATCTTGCGGATCGTGTCGTTGTTGTTGTCAGCCACGTAGAACGTGCCGCGCCCGTCGGAGACAATGCCGCTGTCGGCCAGGAAATAGGCCGAGGTGGCCATCCCGCCGTCGCCCATGGGAACATTCGCTCCCACGCCCGCGATGGTGGTGATGATTCCGTTCGACACTTTGCGGATGCGGCGGCCGGAGGTTTCGGCGAAATAGACGTTGCCGGAGTTGTCCGCGGCGATGCCCTGCGGCGACGCGATTTGTGCCCCTGCCGCGGAAATATTGTCACCGTTGTACCCGGCCGTGCCCGTGCCTGCAATGGTCGTCATAATGCCGCCCGCGACCATCCGGACCCGCTGATTCAGTTGGTCGGTGATGTACAAATTATTCGGTGGTCCGAAGGCGACGTACGCCGGCAAATTGAGAGCCTCCTGCGTGGCCTGATGGCTGTCGCCGTTGTATCCGCAGGTGTTGTCGCCGGCGAATAGAGAAAGATACTGCGCGGTGTTGATCTGATACACGCCGCACCCCCCCGACGGATCCGCCAGATAAAGATTGCCAGAGGAATCGAACGTCAGCCCCTCAGGGGTCTCCAGAACGGAATCGAGCGCAGGCCCGGTGACCTCGACGCCGTGATAGCCGTACTCGCCGGCGATCCGGCTGATGATACCGGCGGTGTTTACTTCGCGGATGCTCTTGGAGCCCGGACCGCCATCGGCGATGTAGATGTTCCCGGACGAATCGGACGCCAGACCGTCGGGTGCGGCGAATCCCGCAGCGGTGGCTGGTCCGCCGTCCCCGGTTCCAGGAAAGGCCGTGGGAGTGCCGGCGAACGTATGGATGATCCCCTTGGTGTCCACCATTCGAATGACGGCCCAGTAGTTATCCGTGATGTAGACGTTTCCCGAGGGGTCGACGGTCAGGGCTTGGGGGTTGTCAAAGCCCGCCTGGGTCGCCGGACCGCCATCACCCGTGTAAGTGGTATCGCCGGAGCCCGCGAAAAGGGTAATTTTGCCGTCGGGCGTGATCTTGAAGACCTGCTGGAAATAGAGGTCGGAAAAGTAAATGTTGCCGGCTTTATCGGCAGCGATGGCATAGGGTGCGATCAACGCGGCGGAGGTCGCCGGCCCGCCATTGCCGGTGAAGGTGAAAACCGATCCGCCCGCGAAAGTTTCCAGCACCGGCGTGGGTTGCGCAAACGCACCCGACGCCCCCACAATCAGCATCAACAAACGCATGGATTACATCATGACAGGTTACACCTGATTTTCAGAACTGAAAATAAACGAAGGGGATCTGCTTGTCGATGACGCCGAACAGCTCCACCATCAGCATGGTCGCGATCATCACGGCGATGAAGGCGATGGCGGGCCCGCGCGCCAGGCGATTGAAAAAATCCCAGCGCTCCTCGACGATCGCCACCATCACGGAAAATACAGCCAGCCAGATCAGCCAGACGGGCACCGCCAGGTTGGGCATGTGGTGCGCGAAGGAGAACATCTGGGAGATGATGTAGCGGCTGTGCGTGAAATCGGAGGCGCGGAAGAAAACCCATCCGATGGTCACCAGCACGGTGGTCAGCGCCGCGCGGAACGGGTACAACCACATGGGAGGCTTGTCCTCGAACATTTTCCGGCCCAGCATCCTTTCGATCGCCAGCAGTGCGCCGTGATATCCGCCCCACGCGACGAAGTTCCAGCTCGCACCGTGCCACAATCCGCCCAGCAGCATGGTGAGCATGAGGTTGCGATACGTGTTGAGCGTGCCGTGGCGATTTCCGCCCAGCGGAATGTAGAGATAATCGCGCAGCCAGCGCGACAGCGTCATGTGCCAGCGATGCCAGAAATCGGTGATCGAAAAGGCGAGGTACGGGCGCGCGAAATTCTGCGGGAAATGGAATCCGAGCAGCAGCGCCATCCCGATGGCCATGTCGGAGTAACCGGAAAAATCGAAAAAGATCTGGAGCGAGAACGCGCCTACGCCTTTCCATGCCGCGAGCGCGCCTGCGTGCGCGGCGGGATTGCTGAAGTAGGAATCGGCGACGAGCGCGAACTGGTCGGCGAAGGCGAGCTTTTTCGCCAGGCCTACGCCAATCAGCATGACGCCGCGCAGAACCTCCTCGCCCACCGGACGCTTCCAGTTGTACAGATCGCCGAAAAATTCGCGCGCCCGAACAATGGGTCCGGCGACGAGCTGCGGGAAAAACGCGATGAACAGCGCGTAATCGAGCGGATTGCGAATCGGCTTCTGCTGGCCGCGGTACACGTCGATGATGTACGACATGCTCTGGAACGTGTGAAAGCTGATGCCCAGCGGCAGAATGATCGCGAGCGCGAAGGAATGCGGCGGGCGCTGAAGCAGCAGCGCGATGTTGTCGGCCAGAAAATTGTAGTATTTGAAAAATCCCAGGAAGCTGAGGTTGCCGGAGAGTCCCACGATCAGAAACAGCTTGCGGCGATGGCCTTCGCTGCGGGCGATCCACAGCGCCGCGGTGTAATCGATCGCGGTGAGCGTGAGCAGCAGCACGATGAATTTCGCGTTCCAGCTCATGTAGAAGAAATAGCTGGCCGCGAGCAGGATCGGCCGGCGCGCCACGCGCGGCGCGGCGTAGTAGAGCGCCAGGACCACGGCCAGAAATTCGAAGAACGGAATCGTGCTGAAGAGCATTACTTCGAGAGCAGCTCCTGCACGTGTTTTCCGAGCATCTTTGAGAACTCGGCCTCGCCAGCGCCGTTCAGGTGCATGGGATCCTGGAACAGCTCGGGACGTTCGAGCGAATCGAAGTAGTGTTCATCGTCCAGAATCACGCCGGGCTTGCGGGCGAGCTCGCGAACCGAGCTGTGTTCGTTGCGGGGAGGCGCATCCGGCGGCGGATACGGACCGCGGGGCAGACGGAAGATGATGATGCGGGTGCGCGTGCCGCGGTACAGATCGTAAATGCGGTTGAACCAGTACGACAGGTACGCGGTGCGCCGGCCGGTGGCTGGAGCGGGCGGCGGAAACAACCGGTCCGTGAAAAGTTTGGCTTCGTCGGGGCGATGATCGGGAGGCACCAGAATCGTGTGCGCCTTCCAGTCGATCTCATCGCCGCTCACGTTGTAGCTGGGGCCCTCATAGTCGTAGACCCAGCCGAAAGAGTCGCGCTGCACCTGATGCACATAGTCGAGACGCTTCTTGCGATCCGCGAGAAAATCCTGAAAATCGGCGCGGTACACCGACCCCTTGAGCAGAATGCCGAGCGCGGCTTTGGCTTTGAGCGAGGGCGAGACGTAGGAGCCGGCGAACTCCGGAATGTCGCTCCAGCGCAGTTGCGCGATGACGTAGTGCAGATCGGTTTCGCGATCGGCGTTGATCTCCCAGCCCTCCACGTCGTCGTAGTTTTCCACCGGAATCAGCACGGCGGTGTATTGCGTACGCGTCGGATCGATATCGCGGAACATGTAATACCAGTCGCGCGGCGTGCTTCCGGGCACCGCGATGGTGCCGAAGGTGTAATCGATGCCGGGGTGCGCGTTCACGAAGCGCGGAAAGAATCCCATGCGCGAATCGCCGATGGCCAGCACCTGCTTGCCGCCGATCTTCAGACGATGATGCTCGTTGTAGAGAAACTCATTGACCTGGCCGGTGGAGGAATCCGGGTTGACGATCTTCGCGTACCAGCCGGCATTGAAAATCAGGTTTTCGACCCCAACATAGCCGAACGCGGTGGTGAGAAGAATGAGCGCTGTGCGCATGAGCCGCTTCTCAACAGTGTAATGGCGGGGAGTCGGGCGTGGGGAGTGGGTTATGATAGGCCGCATGACTCACAAATTCACGACCTGGGACGCGGTGCCGCTCGAAAAGATGAGCGAGCTGATCTCGCGCAAGTACGTCGCCGGCGACAAGGCCATGCTGGCGCACATCTACTTGAAGAAGGACGCCGTGGTGCCGGAGCATTTCCACGAAAGCGAGCAGATCACCTTCATCCTCGAAGGCGCGCTGAAGTTCGACATCGAAGGGCGCGAGGTGATCGTGCGCAAGGGCGAGGTGCTGGTGATTCCCTCAAATGTTCCGCATCGGGCCGTGGCGCTTGAAGACACCATCGATATCGACGTGTTTTCGCCGCTGCGCATGGACTGGATCAACAAGGACGACTCCTATCTTCGCCGCGGCGAGCGCGAGAAGGCCTGAAGATGGACCTCGGGCTGAAGGATAAAGTCGCGCTGGTCGCGGCTTCGAGCCAGGGATTGGGGAAAGCGGTCGCGATCGGCCTCGCGCGCGAGGGCGCGAAGCTGGCCTTGTGCGCGCGCAACGGCGACGTGCTGAACGCGGCCGCGCAGCAGATCGCGAAGGAAACCGGCGCTGAGGTGATCACGAAGACTGTGGACGTGACACGCGAAGAGGAGGTGCGCCATTTTGTAGACCATGCCGTGGCGATGCTCGGGCGCATCGACATTTGCGTGACCAATGCCGGCGGTCCGCCCGCAAAGCCCTTCGATGCGACCACCACAGAAGAATGGCGGCGCGCAGTGGATTTGAACTTCATGAGCACGCTGTA
>Ga0335077_10001857_pt1 | contig 25153 bp, 24 predicted proteins | sample Lox_Sample_31_FD_207151 | JGI IMG/M metagenome (GOLD analysis project Ga0335077, IMG submission 207151) | Soil microbial communities from Loxahatchee National Wildlife Refuge, Florida, United States - Lox_Sample_3.1 | ecosystem: Environmental > Terrestrial > Soil > Wetlands | place: USA... | reverse complement strand
AGTCGGCCTGCTCCTCGAGGGTCCTCGCGACGATGAGCTCGCGGTTCTCCGGCAGGAGCGGGTTCGGCTGGTGGTTCGGAAACGTGCCGTCGGGGTCGAAGAAGCAGCGGACGGTCTCGACCTGCGGCAGCCGGTCGAGCACCGGCGGGAGCATCGCGCCGGCCATCCCGTTGGCGGCGTCGATCACGATCTCGAGCCCGCCGATCGCCTCCGGATCGACGAACGAGAGAACGCGCTCGACGTATCCCGGCCAGATGTCATACGGATCGACCGTCCCGGCGGGACCGGTCCGGGGTCTGACCCCGGACATGGCCCGCTCGCGGATCTCAGGCAGCCCGGAGTCGCCGCCGACCGGCAGAGCGCCGGCGCGGACGATCTTCATCCCCGTGTACTCCTTCGGATTGTGCGACGCGGTCACGGCGATCCCGCCGTCGAGCCCCAGCTCGCCGACCGCGAAGTAGAGCATCTCCGTTCCGATCAAACCGAGCTCGAGCACGTCGGCGCCCGCTTCGGACGCACCGCGGATCGCAGCCTCCGCCATCGCCGGCGACGAGAGCCGCATGTCGTGCCCGACCGCGATCCGCTTCGGCTCGAAGACCTCGACGAAGGCCCCGCCGATCGCGTGAGCGCCCTCCTCGTCGAGCTCGGCCGGATAGATCCCGCGGACGTCGTAGGCCTTGAAGACCTTGGGGTCGAGCACGCCCGGATGCTACTCAGGCCGGAAGCAATAGGGGCCGGCGGTCGTTTCTACACTTGAGGCATGGAACGCAAGCTCGCCACGGTCCTGTTCGTCGACCTCGTCGACTCGACCGCGCTCGTCACGGGCGCGGACCCGGAGGTCGTGCGGCGGCGTGTCCAGACGTTCTTCGACCGCGTCTCGCACTCCGTGACCATGCACGGCGGGATCGTCGAGAAGTTCGCGGGCGACGCCGTCATGGCGGCCTTCGGCATCCCGCAGTCGCACGAGGACGACGCGGAGCGCGCCGTCCGCGCCGGGCTCGCGATCCTCGACGCGGTCGAGGAGCTCGAGCTCGAGGCGCGCGTCGGAGTCGAGTCGGGCGAGGTCGTCGCCGACGACGTCGAGGCGACCTTCGCGACCGGCGAGGCGGTGACGCTGGCAGCCCGGCTCGAGCAGGCGGCCGAGCCCGGACAGCTCCTGCTCGGCCCGGCGGCGCATCGACTGACGCTCGGTCGCGTCGAGGTCGAGGACCTCGGCCCTGTCGAGCTGAAGGGGCTGGACCGGCCGATCTGGGCCTGGCGCGCGGTGGGGACGAACGCCTCCGGCGGCGCCCGCCCACAGCTGACGCCCATGTCGGCACCCCTCGTCGGCCGCGACGCCGAGCTCGAGCTGCTGAGCAACACCTACGACCGCGCGCTCCGCGACCGCCGCGCCCACCTGTTCACGATCTACGGCGAGCCCGGCGTCGGCAAGAGCCGCCTCGCCCGCGAGTTCGTCGAGGGCCTCGAGGGCGCAACCGTGCTCCCGGGCCGCAGCCTGCCCTACGGCGAGGGCGTCACCTACTGGCCGCTCGCCGAGATGGTCAAGTGCGCGGCCGGGATCGCCGACGACGACCCGCTCGACGTCGCGATCGAGAAGCTGCGTGCCTTCTGCGAGGACGAGGCCGTGGCCGACTTGCTCGGGCTGGCCTCCGGAGTGCTCGAGGCGGTGCAGTCCGAGTCCAGCGCGCAGGAGATCGCCTGGGCCGCCCGCGAGTGGGCGCAGCGCGTCGCGCAGGAGCAGCCGCTCGTGCTCGTCTTCGAGGACATCCACTGGGCCGAGGAGCCGCTGCTCGAGCTGATCGAGCACCTGGCCACCTGGGTGCGGGAGGCGCCGCTCCTGCTCGTCTGCCTCGCACGGCCCGAGCTGCTCGACGTGCGCCCCGGCTGGGGCGGAGGCCGCGTGCGCGCGACCGCGATCGAGCTCGAGGCCCTGCGGCGCGACGAGAGCGAGCAGCTCGTCGACGCGCTGCTCGAGGACGGCGAGCTGACCGAGCAGGCGCGGCAGGAGCTGCTCGACAAGACCGAGGGCAACCCGCTGTTCGTCGAAGAGACGATGCGGATGCTGGCCGAGGAGGGCATCCAGTCGGTCGACCGGATCCCGGACACGCTGCAGGCGCTGATCGCCGCGCGCATCGACCGGCTCCCGGCCTCCGCGAAGGCGATCCTGCAGCGGGCGGCGGTGATCGGGAGGATCTTCTGGGAGGACGCGGTGCTGCGCCTCTCGCCCGAGCTCGACTCGATCGAGGAGCCGCTCGAGGACCTGCTCCTACGAGACTTCGTGCTCCCGGAGCCGCGCTCGTCGATCCGAGCCGAGAACGCCTATCGCTTCAAGCATGTCCTGATACGCGAGGTCGCCTATTCGGGCCTTTCCAAGTCGGCGCGCGCCGAGCATCACACGGCGTTCGCGGGGTGGCTCAAGGAACGCGCCGGCGACGAGCTGCTGGAGATCCGCGCCTTCCACCTCGACCGCGCGACCGCGCTGACCATCGAGCTGGACGGCTCCGCGCCTGCGGACCTCAAGCATGAGGCCGCCGAGGCCCTCAGCGAGGCCGGCCTCCGCGCCTTCGCCCGTGAGGCCAACCGCACCGCGCGGCAGCACTTCGTCCGTGCGGTCGAGCTCGAGCCGACCTTGCGCCGCCGCTACCTGGCGGCGCGCGCGGCCGACCGGCTGAGCGACCTGCCGGCCGTTGCGCGCGAGATGGAGGAGGTGCTCGCCGCCGCGATCGGCGAGGGCGACCGCTGGACGCAGGGCCGCGCGCTCGTCACCCTCGCCGAGGCTTCGGTGCTCCGCGAGGGTGACGTCCACGCCGCCGAGCGGATGATCGACGAGGCGCTCGAGGTCTTCGAGGACGACGACATCACCGGCCGCTTCCGCGCCCTCCGCGCCCACGCGACGATCTCCTGGATGCGGGGAGACCTCGCCAGGGAGGAGCAGGTGATGCTGGAGGCGCTCGAGCTTGCCAGGCGCGCCGAGCGCAAGGACTTCGAGAGCGAGGCTCTCGACGAGCTCGCCAGCGTCTACCTGGCGCGCTTCGAGCTCGAGCGCGCCGGGCCGCTGATCGAGCAGGCAATCCTCCTCGCGGAGGAGGTCGGAAGTGCAGAGACACGCGGCCGTGCGCTGCGGTTCGCCGGTCAGTTCCACCTGAACCGGCGCGAGCTCGACGCGGCGGATGCAGCCCTGGACGCGGCTCGCGAGCACCTCGCCGAGGCCGGCGCCGCCTGGATGCTGGCGCGCACGATCCACTTTTCCGCCTGGGTCGCCCGCTACAAGGGCGAGACCGCCCGCGCGGAGCGGCTCTTCCGCGAGTCGATCCGGATCCTCGGCCCGCTCGAGGACCGCGCCACGCTCTGCGAGAGCCAGCGCGGGCTGGCCGAGGTGCTCCTCGACCAGGGCCGCGTCGACGAAGCGGAGCGCTACGCGCTCGCCGCACGCGCGACGGTCGGGCCGCAGGACGTGACCTCGCGGTCGACGACGACGATGGCACTCGGGCTCGTCCGCGCGGCGCAGGGCCGCGAGGAGGAGGCCGAGGCGCTGCTCCGCGAAGCCGCCGACTCGATCGACGTGGGCGAGCACCGCCTGCACCGGCGAGAGATCCTGCAGGAGCTGGCTCAGTTCCTGCGCGCCCGCGGCCGCGACGACGAGGCCGCCGAGGTCGACGCACGAGTCGAGCGGCTGCTCGACGAGGCCGAGAGCGCCGCCCGGATCGCCTGAGTCGACCGCAGGTCCGGCGCCTCGGAGATCACCGTCGCGGGGCGCTTGAAGCGACGTAGGGCCTTGCGTAGGGGGTCGGCTCTGAGCGTCCCCTCGCCGTAGGGCAGATGCTTCGTCTCGTTCCGGTTCGCGTAGGCGATGTCGGAGAAGTGGATGTGGAAGGGCGCCTTCGGCTCGAGCACCTCGTCGGCGGCCTCGAGCGCGGCGGCGAAGGGCTCGACGTCGAGGTAGGCGCCGTCGCTCGTCGCGTGCATATGGGCGAAGTCGAGCACCGGCCGGACCCAACCGGTGCGCCGTGAGATCTCCACCACGTCCTCGAGCGAGCCGATCTCGCGGACGCGGCCCATCACCTCGACGCCGAAGGGCACCGCCCGGTCCTTGCCCTCCAGCCGCTCGCGCAGCTCGCCGAGCTGCTCGCAGATCGAGCGGATCGCCGCCGCCCGGGTGCGGCCGAGCAGGAAGCCCGGGTGGAAGACGACGAGCTCGGCTCCGGCGGCCTTGGCGATCCCTGCCGAGTGGTCGAGCATCCCGACCGCCATCCGCTGCTTCTTGTCGCGCTCGACGTGGCCCATGAAGCCGGCGATCGGGGCGTGCACGGAGAGGACGATCTTGGCCTCGTGCGCCAGCTCTCCGAACCGCGCCGCCCACGGGTAGTCCATCCAGAACCCGCCCTCGAAGTCGATCTCGCAGGCCGTGAAGCCGCGCTGCCGCAGGATCCTGATCGCCTCGCCCGGGCTGCGCCTGGACGGCACTCGCGCGGGGCCGAATCGCAGCTTCGCCACGGCCTGATCGTATGCCGTCCGGTGACCTGGCTACGTTGCGCTCATGGCCAAGCGCCCGTCACGAATCGACCTGCTCGAGCTCGACATCGACCTCCGGCTCGCCGACCTCTGGCGCGAGGCGGCGGACATCTCCGAGTGGAACCTCGAGGTCGTAGCCGCCTTCATGCGCGCGGCCTACGGCAAGGGCTACTGCGACGCGCTCACCGAGGACAACCCCGGCAGCCTCTGCGAGGAGCACGGCTACCGGATCCCGGCGCGCCGCACCGAGCCTGCGCGCGAGCGCTAGCGCCGCTCTACACTTCCAGCGTGGCCCGCAATACCCGGAGCGTTCGGCTCGTCCTGGCGCTGTCGGTCGCGGGCGTGCTCGCGGTCTTCCTCGTGTACGTCTCGATCGCCGGCGGCCGGACGCCGCAGCTCGCGCCGAGTCAACTCCAGGGGCACCAGGGCAAGGTCTCGCTGGTCGGCAGAGTCGTCGGTCCGGTGCACGGCGAGGGCTATTCCAGGAGCGGGCTGCGCTTCGGGATCGTCGACATCGGCAAGAACGCGGGCATGGCCGTTCCGGTCACCTATCACGGCAGCGTCCCTGACCTGTTCAAGGTCGGCCGCCACATCGTCGTGGACGGGACCTACCGCCACGGCGTCTTCGTCGCCAAGCGCGATACGCTCGTGACGAAGTGCCCGTCGAAGTACTCGCCCAAGAAGAGCTGAACGATGTGGCTCGCGCTCGGCGTGGTGCTCGCCGTGGCCTGCGTGCTGTTCGTCGCGCGGCCGTTCCTGCGTGACCCCGCGCCGAAGAGCGACCGTCTCGACGAGCCCGGCCCGCAGGACGAGATCAGGGTCGCGCTCGCCGAGGAGCGCGACCGCGCGCTCTCCGCGCTGAAGGAGCTCGAGTTCGACCACCGGACGGGAAAGATCTCCGACGAGGACTACCGTGCTCTCGTCGGCCCGCTGCGCCGCCGCGCCGCCGCGGCTCTGCGAGCGCTGGACGGGAAACCCACGGAGAAGGAGGACGACATGAAGCAGATCGAGGCCCCCGAGCCGTTTCCCTCCCCGGAGCCGGAGCCTGCGCCGGTACCGGTCCCGGAGCCCTCCCCGGTGCCGTCCGAGCCGCCGGGACCGGTCGTCGTGCCGGAGCCCGGCCCGGAGCCGAGCCCGCCGGCGAGGGCGCAGTAAGCCCCTAGCGCCTACCCGAAGAACGTCTGCCAGAGCAGGAAGACGTTCAGCCCGGAGATCACGGCGGCAACCCCCACGGCGACTGCGGTCGTCAGCCGGCGGTTCACGAGCGGTCCCATCAGGTCCCGCCTGCTCGTGAACCAGACGAGCGGGATGAGTGCGAACGGGATCCCGAACGAGAGCACGACCTGGCTGAGGACGAGCGTGCGCGAGGGGTTCACGCCGATGGCGGCGACCACGAGCGCCGGGAGCATCGTCACCAGTCGGCGCACGAAGACCGGGATCTGGCGGTCGATGAACCCCTGCATCACGACCTGACCGGAGAGCGTGCCGACGGTCGAGCTCGAGAGCCCGGAGGCGAGCAGCGCGAGCGCGAACAGCGTCGCCGAGGCACTGCCGAGGATCGGCTCGAGCGTCCGGTGGGCGGTCTCGAGCGACGCGACGTCGAAGAGGCCCGAGCCGTAGAAGACGGTCGCGGCGACGACCAGCATCGCCATGTTGATCAGCCCCGCGATCGACATCGCGATCAGGACGTCGATCTTCGTATAGCGGTAGAGCCGCCGCGCCTCGGTGTCGTTGCGCGGTACCACACGTCGCTGGGTCAGCGCGGAGTGGAGGTAGATCACGTGCGGCATCACCGTCGCGCCGAGGATCCCCACCGCGAGCAGCACGGACTCGCTTCCCGCGAACTCCGGTTTGAACGTGTGTTGCAGAACCGTTCCGAGCGGGGGGTGCGCGAAGTAGAGCTCGGCCAGGTAGCAGGCGCCGATCGCGGCGACGAAGCCGGCGATCACCGCCTCGAAGGGCCGCAGGCCGAAGCGCTGCAGGGCGAGGATCAGGAGCGTCACGGCTCCGGTCACGAGCGTGGCCGGGAACAGCGCCATCCCGAACAGCAGATGGAAGCCGAGTGCCGCGCCGAGGAACTCGGCCAGGTCGGTCGCCATCGCGATCAGCTCGGCCTGGACCCAGAGGCCGAACGAGGTGCGGCGCGAGAAGCTGTCGCGGCAGACCTCGGGCAGGTTGCGCCCCGTGGCGATCCCGAGCTTGGCCGACAGCGTCTGGATCAGCATCGCCATCAGGTTCGAGACGAGGATCACCCAGCAGAGCGTGTAGCCGAACTTCGCGCCCCCCGCGATGTTGGTGGCGAAGTTTCCCGGGTCGATGTAGGCGACGCACGCGACGAAGGCGGGGCCCAGGAACGGCAGAATCCGCCAGCCGCGGCTCGGGCCGCGTCGTAAGGCGCGCTGGGCCGCCCCGACCGAGCCGGTGGCCACCGCGTCTGCGCGTGTCGCCATCATGCCCTCAGTCTAGCGCGAAGTTTAGGCATGCCTAAACTTCTGGAACGGGAGGTTAGAGCGTTGCCAGCCGGAGGTCGGGCAGGTTGCGCCAGCGCTCGTCGATGTCGAAGCCGTAGCCCACGAAGAACTCGTCCGGCACCGTGAAGCCGACGTAGTCGACCGGCAGGTCCTCGACGAGGCGCCGGTAGGGCCGGTCGAGGAGGGTGACGACCCGCAGGCTCGCCGGCTTGCGCAGGCGGAGCAACTTGCAGAGGTAGTTCAGCGTCAGGCCGGTGTCGACGACGTCCTCGACGAGCAGCACGTCCAGCCCGGTGACCGGGATGGCGGTGTCCTGCAGCAGGCGCACGCGGGAATGCCCGCCGGTCTGGTCGCTCCCGTAGCCGGCGAGCTCCACGAAGTCGATCTGGTGCGAGATCGGGATCGCCCGGCAGAGGTCGGCGAGGAACACGAAGCTCGCCTTCAGCAGGCCGATGAGCAGCAGGTCGCGGTCGGCGTAGTCAGCGGTGATCTCCGCGCCCAGCTCCTCGACCCGCGCACGAATCTCCTCCGCGCTCAGAAAAACCTCTCCTACACGTGGATCGGTGTTCTCTATGAGGCCAGGTCGAGTTGGTATCGCTGGGCCAGCCGCTCGATGTCGCGCTTGTAGAAGAGCTTGACCTGGACGCCGGGGTAGCGCTCGCGCAGCTTCCGCAGCTTCCGGTTCTTGCGGGTGACGAGGCGCTGCTTCATCACCGTGATCTCGAGGAAGAGATCCTGCTCGGGGAGGTAGAAGTCCGGCGTGAAGGCTTCCATGGTCCGGCCCTCTTCGTCCTGCTCGAGGACGAACGTCTGTGGCTCGTACGCCCAGGGCACGCCGTAGAAGTCGAGCACCTTCGCGCACTCGCGCTCGGCATCGTTGGCGAACCGCGGCTCTTCGTCGCCGCAATACGCCTGGAAATCGGCGATTTCTGCCACCCCTCGCGCAAGGGTAGCAGCGGCTGCGGACGCGCCCGCGGCGGGTTTTCGGAAACTACACTTCGAGCAATGCGAAACGGCGATGCGCTCACCATCGCGCACATCTCGGACATCCATTGCGGAGCGCCCGACTTCGTCGCCAGCCTGCTCGAGCGCGCGATCAGCGAGATCAACGACCTCGCGCCCGACGTCGTCATCTGCTCCGGCGACCTGACCACGTTCGGCTTCAAGCACGAGTACGCGGAGGCGCGTGCCTACATGGACCGGCTCGACTGCGAATCGGTGGTCGTGATCCCCGGGAACCATGACTCGCGCAACGTCGGCTACGTCCATTTCGAGGACATGTTCGGCGAGCGCAACCCGGTGCTGCGCGTCCCCGGCCTGACCGTCGTCGCCGTCGACTCGACCGAGCCGGACCTCGACCACGGCCAGATCGGCCGCGGCCGCTACCGCTGGATCGAGGAGCAGTTCGCCGAGGCCGAGCCGGACGACCTGAGGATCTTCGTGCTCCACCACCATCTGCTGCCGGTGCCGGGGACCGGGCGCGAGCGCAACGTCGTCTACGACGCCGGCGACTGCCTCGAGTGCCTACAGCGCGCGGGCGTGGACCTCGTCCTCTCCGGGCACAAGCACGTTCCCTATGCGTGGCGCCTCGAGAACCTGTTCGTCGTGAACGCCGGCACCGTCTCCTCGCGGCGGCTGCGCGGCAAGACGAGGCCCTGCTACAACGTGATCGAGATCGCCGACCGGCACGTGGACGTCTGGCGGAAGTACCCCTTCCACGGCGAGGAGCGGATCATCCAGTTCTCGACCGAGACGCTCGCGTTCGAGAAGTACACGACCCGGATCGAGGACGAGGTGACCTCGCGGACATGAACATGAAAGCGATAGCTGTCATCGACGGCGAGCATTACGCGCCGGTCGTGCGCGAGGCGCTGGCCGCCCTGCCGCACGAGGTGGTCGCGGTCTGGCTCGCGGGCGGCACCGAGAAGCTCGTCGGTGGCGAGGACTACGGCGTTCCGGTTGTCTCCGAGCTCGAGGCGGGGATCGTCGAGCACGAGCCGGAGCTCGTCGTCGACCTCTCCGACGAGCCGGTGCTCGGGCCGCGCGAGCGCTTCCGGGTCGCGAGCCGGGTCCTGGCGCTGGGGCTGACCTACGCCGGGCCGGACTTCCGGTTCGACGCCCCCGCCTTCGCGCCGTTCCCGCTGCCCTCGCTGGCGATCCTCGGCACCGGGAAGCGCGTCGGCAAGACCGCCGTCACCGGCCACGTTGCCCGCCTGTTCTCGCGCGACCGCGAGGTGCTGGTCGTCGCGATGGGCCGCGGCGGGCCGCCCGAGCCGCAGCTCGTCGAGGCACCGCCGCGGCTCGACGACCTGCTCGAGCTGTCACGCGCCGGCCGCCACGCGGCCTCCGACTACCTCGAGACGGCTGCGCTCGCAGGCGTGACGACGATCGGCTGCCGGCGCTGCGGCGGCGGGCTCGCGGGGGCCCCGGGCGACTCGAACGTGCTCGACGGCGCCGCGCTCGCGGCCGAGCTCGAGCCCGAGCTCGTGATCTTCGACGGCAGCGGCGCGGCGATCCCGCCGGTCGAGGTCGACGCGCGCGTGCTGGTGACGAGCTCCGCGCAGCCGGTGGAGGTGGCGACCGGCTACCTGAACGCCTACCGGATCCTGATCTCCGACCTCGTGCTCGTCGCCGGCGGCGCGGACGGGCCGCTGCTCGAGGCGATCGCGCAGGTGAAGGACGTTCCCGTCGTCCCTGTCGAGCTCCGGCCGCGGCCGGTCGAGCCGGTGGACGGTCGCCGCGTGGCGTTCTTCACGACCGCACCGGCAGCCGCGCACGAGACGCTCGCGAGGCATCTGGCCGAGCGGCACGGCGCCGAGGTCGTCCACGTGTCCGGCAACCTCGCCCGGCGCGAGGCGCTGCGCGAGGAGCTCGGGCGCGTCGACGCCGATACGTACCTCGTCGAGATCAAGGCGGCGGCGATCGACGTCGTCGCCGAGGCGGTCGTCGCCAACGGCCGGGAGCTCGTCTTCGCCGACAACGAGCTGGTCGGCGAGGGCGTCGACGCCGCGTTGCTCGCCCTCACGCCCGACAGGGTGGTGAGCGCATGAGTGACCGCCGCTACCGCCAGCCGCTGCCGCTCGGCGGCGAGGACGGCCTGCCGTTCTCGAAGGGCTTGATGGCGCGTGCGCTGATCGCGGCAGGGCTCTCGGCCGATCGCGCCTACGAGCTGGCGCTTGCGGTCGCGGCCGATCTGGCCGCCAGCGAGTGCTCGGCGACGACGATGGAGCGGCTCGAGGAGGTCGCGATCGAGACCCTCGGCCAGGATGAGGGCCAGGCGGCGATGCAGCGCCTGCGCCGCTACCGCGACCTGTACGAGCTCGACCGGCCGATCATCCTGCTCGTGGGCGGTGCAACCGGGACGGGCAAGTCGACCGTCGCCACGGACGTCGCGTACCGGCTCGGGATCACGCGCGTGACCTCGACCGACTTCGTGCGCCAGACGATGCGCGCCTTCTTCTCGAACGAGTTCATGCCGGCCATCCACCACTCGAGCTTCGAGGCCGGGCGGGCGATGGCGGACGAGGAGGAGGACGGCGACGTCGTGGTCGGCGGCTTCCTCGAGCAGACGCGCGAGGTGCTCGTCGGCGTGCGCGCCGCGATCGACCGCGCGCTCGAGGAGGGCTGGTCGATGGTGCTCGAGGGCGTCCACCTCGTCCCGGGGATGCTCCCGAAGGAGATCGAGGGCGCTCTCGTGGTCGAGTGCGTGCTCGGGATCGACGACGCCGAGGCGCACGCGAGCCACTTCTGGATCCGCGACACCGACTCCGAAGGCGTGCGGCCGTACGAGAAGTACCTCGACGCCTTCGACGACATCCGCCTGATCCAGGAGTACATCCTCGGCCGGGCCCACAGGCATGGCGTGCCCGTGATCGAGAAGGGGAACATCGAGGAGGCGATCGCCGAGGTGATGGAGCTCGTGCTCGCGGCCGCCCACCCGGTTCCGGCGGCGCCGTGACCGAGACCGCGCGTGAGCCGCGTTCGGAGCGGGCCGGGCACGAGGGCCGGTTCTGTCTCTGCGAGAGCTACGCGCGTGTGACGGAGCGGGCCGCGCTGGCCGGTGCCCGCTGGCTCGGCCGCGCCGACCAGCAGGCGGCCGAGGACGACGCGTCGACGGCGATGCGGCTCGCGCTCGAGCAGCTCCCGATCGACGGTCGGGTCGTGATCGGAGCCGGCGACGAGAGCGACCAGCTGGGGGTCGGGGAGACGATCGGCTCCGGCGGGCTCGAGGTCGACCTGGCCCTCGATCCGCTCGAGGGTCGCGGCGTGGTCGCGCGCGGCGGCTACGGCGCGATGTCGATGGTGGCGGTCGGCGAGCCCGGGTCGTTCCAGACGCTGCCGGACATGTACATGCGCAAGATGGCCGTCGGGCCGAAGGCGCGCGGGGCGATCGACCTGCGCCGGTCGGTCGGCGACAACATCCGCGCGATCGCGGACGCCTTCGGGCGGATGGTCAACGACATCACGACCATCATCCTCGACCGGCCGCGCCACCACGACCTGATCGAGGAGATTCGCGTGGCCGGCGCGCGCATCAAGCTGATCCAGGACGGCGACGTGACCGCCTCGATCTCGGCGGCCGTCCGCGGCACGAACGACCACCTCGCGATCGGGATCGGCGGGACGCGGCAGGCCGTGCTGTCGGCGGCGGCGCTGCGCTGCCTCGGCGGCGAGCTGCAGGCGCAGCTCTGGCCGACTCGGCGCCGGGAGGTGGCGGCGGCCCAGGAGGCCGGCGTCGAGGACCTCGAGCGGCTGTTCACGATCGAGGATCTCGCCCCCGGTGAGCAGATCGTGGTCGCGACGGGTGTCTCCAACGGCGATCTGCTCCGCGGCGTGCGCTTCCAGGCAGACAGCGCGTGGACGCACTCGCTCGTCATGTGCACGCGCTGCAACTGGGTCCGCTTCGTGGACGGAATCCACTTCTTCGCCCGCGAGCGGCGCGAGGAAGTCCGGTTGCCGCGCTACTGAGCCTCGGCTCTTTTCAATCGCCCGGAACTGCGTTACGCTCGTAACGACAGGCAGGCTTTCGGCGCAGCGTCGGGGGAGGGGTCTGAAACTGCGGGCACTACGCATTCTCGTAGCGGTATGCATGTCTACGCTCGTTTTTCTGGGCGTAGTGGTCGGCCTGGCAGGCGCCTCGCCGTTCGCCCGCGGTGCACATGCCGCGTCGACGAGCGGAACCTGGACGACGATCGTCACCGGGCTCGACAACCCACGCGATCTCGCGTTCGGCCCGCACCGCAAGCTCTACGTCGCCGAAGCGGGTCACGGCGGCGATCCGGCGGACTGCCGCCCCGGCGGAGCCGAAGGCGAGCAGTGCCCCGGTTTCACGAGTGGCGTGAGCGTCGTCGACGTCGCTTCCGGACAAGCCCACAGGGTCATCTCCGGCTTTGCGTCCATCTCCGCCGAGGGCGGCTTTCGGGCCACCGGGATCGACGGCGTCGCGTTCCTCGGCTACGGGACGGCCTACGGCATCGAAGCGTCGAGCGGTGAGGCGATCGAGGACGGTGTCTGGTCGCCCGAGCTCACAACTGGCCTGCGGGCACAGCTCGGCCGGCTGATCCAGTTCAACCCGAGTGGCCACACGCACATCGTCGCCGACGTCGGTGGGTTCGACTGGCTGTGGAGCCTCGAGCACCAGGACCTCGTGCCGCCCGGCCAGTTCCCGGACGCGAACCCGTACGGCGTGCTGGCCCTCCCCGGCACGCGGTGGGTCGTGGACGCGGCGACGAACACGATCGATCGCGTTCGAGTCGATGGGCAGATCAGCGCGGAAGCGTTCATCCCGAACCCGCCGCTCTCCGATGCCGTGCCGACCTGCATCGACCGGGGCCCGGACGGCGCGCTCTATGTCGGTGAGCTCACCGGCGTCCCGAACCCGCCGGGGTCGGCCACGATCTGGCGCTTCGAGCCGGCGACGGGCTCGCTGACAGAGTGGGCGACGGGGCTCAGCAACGTCACCGGCTGCGGCTTCGGAGCCCACGGGAAGTTCTACGCCACGGAGTTCTCCGCCACCCACTCCCTCCTCGACGCAGGGCCCGGTGAGGGTGCCGTCGTTCTGGTTCCTCCGGCCAGCACCTCGCCGGTCACCGTCGCTGACGGGCTCTCCTTCCCGGGAGGCCTTGCCGCGGGGTGTGACGGGTCGCTGTACGTGTCGAACTGGAGCGTTGCGCCTGCGGACACGAACCTCGGATCCGTGGTGCGGATCACGCCGCTTCTCCCGCCGCCACCGCCCCCGCCGCCGCCTCCGCCACCTCCGCCACCTCCGCCTCCACCCCCGCCGCCGCCTCCACCCCCGCCGCCGCCTCCGCCCCCGCCGCCGCCTCCGCCCCCGCCACCTCCGCCACCGCCACCGCCCCCGCCGTTCCAGCCGCCGCCGGCGCCGAAGGTGTTCAAGAGCGGCAACGTCGCTCCCGTGAGCGGGAAGGTGTACGTGCGCCTGGCCGGCACGAGCACGTTTGTCGAGCTGACCTCGCCGGAGCAGATCCCGTTCGGCTCGGAGCTGGACACGACCGCCGGCCGTGTGCGCGTGACGACGGCAACCGGCAAGCCCAAGAAGACCCAGACGGCGGACTTCTACCAGGGGCGCTTCGTCTTGACGCAGCCGAAGGCGAAGATCCCGGTCACGGTGCTCGTGCTCTCGGGCCCGCTGGGCTGCCCGAAGAAGCATTTCGCCGCGCCTGACAAGAAGAAGAAGAGGCGGCGCCTCTGGGGCTCGGGCAAGGGCAAGTACCGGACGAGAGGCAAGAACGCCACGGCGAGCGTGCGCGGCACGATCTGGCTGACCCAGGACACCTGCACGACGACCCTCGTCCACGTCAAGCGCGGCGTGGTCGATGTCTTCGACTTCGCCAAGCACAAGCACGTGTTCGTCAAGGCGGGGCACACGTACATCGCGCACGCCCACAAGTAGAGGGCTCGCTCGCACCGGTCGCTAGACTCGGCGCGTGCCGACGCGCGACGACGTGATCGAGGCGCTGCGGGGGGTCGAGGACCCCGAGCTCGGGATGGACATCGTCGAGCTCGGCCTGCTCTACGACGTGGCCGTGGACGGGCCGCGCGTGCACGTCCGCTACAGCCTGACCTCGATGGGGTGCCCGGCCGGCCCGCTGATCCAGCAGTCGGTCGAAGAGACCGTGCGCTTGCTGCCAGGCGTCGAGGACGTCGAGACCGAGCTCACGTGGGACCCGCCGTGGACGCCGGACAAGATGTCCGACGACGCGAAGTTCATCCTCGGCTTCGGCTAGGCGTGCTGCGCGACGTCACCGAGAGCGACCTCGACGTCTTCTACGAGCACCAGCGCGAGCCGGAGGCCAACGAGATGGCGATCTTTCCCGCTCGGGACCGCGCGGCCTTCGATGCGCACTGGCAGCGTGTTCGCGCGAACGACTCGGCGATCACGAGGACGATCGTCAGCGGGGGCGAGGTGGCCGGCAACATCGGGAGCTGGGAGCAGGACGGGCGGCGGCTCGTGGGCTACTGGGTCGGGCGCGAGTTCTGGGGCAAGGGCCTCGCGACACGCGCGCTGCGGGAGTTCGTCGGCGAGGTGACCGACCGGCCGCTGTATGCCTGGGTCGCGACGAGCAACGTCGGCTCGATCCGCGTGCTCGAGAAGTGCGGCTTCGTTCAGGTGGGTGCGCGCACGACCGACGTGGAGGAGCTGCTCTTCGAGCTCGGCTAGAACGCCGGGCTACGCCCGCGGCTTCGGCTAGGCGACTTCTTCCTCGGCCACGGCGGCGGGCCGGCCGTTGAGCGGCGCGGGCCGCAGGATCAGCGTCTCCGCGGGCGCGTGGACGAGGATCCACTGCAGCTCCTTCGGCGTGAAGCCCTGGCCGCGGCCGGGCGGCGCCGGGGCGACGATCCGGTCGAAGCGCTCGGCGTCCCAGAGCCGCCGGAGCGCGTGCGTCGGCGTCCGGCCCGTCTCCACGCGCGCGTCGACCGGCAGGCCGGCTCTCAGCGCGGCGTGCTCGACCGCTTCGAGGAGCGGCATCGCGACGGCGACCTCGCGCTGTAGCGGCGCCTCGAGCCCGTACTCGAACGGCGTGACCATCAGGTAAGCGGGCACGAGCGTCGCGTCCTCTGCCCTGGCGATACGGATCGCCGCGTCGAGCACTGTCGGGTCGAGCTCGCCGCCCGTGAAGGGCACGAGCACACGTTTCGAGGTTGCGGCGCGGGGGCCGCGGCGAAAGAACGAGAGCACGCTCACTCGCCCGCGTCCTCTCGCTTCGCCCGGTCGGCCACGACGCGGATGTCGAGCCCGGGCAGCTCGCGCACCATCCGCGAGAGCAGCGAGCCGCCGAAGATCTCGCGGCGGCGCGACTCGTCGGGGGTGCCGATGAAGATGTAGGTCGAGCCGCGCTCGGCCGCCACGCGGCGGACGGCGTCGACGAGGTCGTCGCCGTCCACCTCCAGCAGGTGGATGCCGAGAACGCTCGCGAGCCGCCGCAGCGCCGCGAGCTGGGTCGCCTCCTCCTCGCTCGGCCGGTGGGCCGCGGGCCGCACCCAGATCGCGTCGATCTCCGCATCGAGCCGCTGCGCCGAGCGCCAGGCGCGGCGGAGGATCCGCTGCGACTTCGGCTGCGGTTCGATCAGGGCGAGGATTCGCTCGGCGACGGCCTGGCGGCTGAGCGGCTCCAGCACGGCCGGCTGCCGGCGCGCCTCGACGTCCTCGGCGACCTCGCGCAGAACCAGCTCCCTTAGCGCCGCGAGATTCTCGGTGCGGAAGAAGTTCTCGAGCGCGACCTGGGCCCGTTCAGGCGGGTAGATTTTTCCGGCGCGCAGCCGCTCCTGCAGCTCCTGGGGCGAAAGGTCGGCGAGCACCACCTCGTCCGCCTCGTCGAGGATCCGGTCGGGGAACGTCTCGCGCACGCGCACTCCGGTCAGCTCGAAGATCGCGTCGTTCAGGCTCTCGAGATGCTGCACGTTGACGGTCGAGATCACGTCGGTCCCGGCGTCGAGGATCTCGTCGATGTCCTGGTAGCGCTTCTCGTGCCGCATCCCGCTCGCGTTCGTGTGCGCGAGCTCGTCCACGAGCGTGAGCTCGGGCTTGCGGCGGATGACCGCATCGACGTCCATCTCCTCGACCTCGAGCTGTCCCTGCGCGGTCCGCAGCCGAGGCACGACCTCGAGCCCCTCGGCGAGCGCCGCCGTCTCGGGCCGGTCGTGCGGCTCGAGGTAGCCGATCACGACGTCGCGCCCCTGCTCGAGCGCCTGGCGGCCCTCTAGGAGCATGCGGTAGGTCTTGCCGACACCCGCGGCCATTCCGACGAGGATGCGGTAGTGGCCGCGGGCCACGGCGTCATGCGCCGAAGACGTTATGCACGATCAGGTCGATCAGCTTGATTCCCACGAAGGGGAGGATGATCCCGCCGAGCCCGTAGATCAACAGGTTGCGGCGAAGAAGCGCGGTGGCGCCGATCGCGCGGTAGCGGACGCCCTTGAGGGCGAGCGGAACGAGCGCCGGGATGATCAGGGCGTTGAAGATGATCGCCGAGACGATCGCGCTCTTCGGCGTGCCCAGGTGCATGATGTTGAGCGAGTCGAGCGGCCCGCGGTGCCCGGGCTTCGTCGCGTAGGTGTACGCGAACATCGCGGGCAGGATCGCGAAGTACTTGGCGACGTCGTTCGCGATCGAAAAGGTGGTCAGCGCGCCGCGGGTGATGAGCTGCTGCTTCGCGACCTCGACGATCTCGATCAGCTTGGTCGGGTTGTTGTCGAGGTCGACCATGTTGCCGGCCTCCTTCGCGGCTGAGGTTCCCGCGTTCATGGCCACGCCGACGTCGGATTGCGCCAGGGCCGGCGCGTCGTTCGTTCCGTCGCCGGTCATCGCGACCATCCGGCCCTTGCCCTGCTCCTCCTTGATCAGCGCCATCTTCGCCTCGGGCGTCGCCTCAGCGAGGAAGTCGTCGACGCCGGACTCCTGGGCGATCACGGCCGCGGTGACGCGGTTGTCGCCGGTGATCATCACCGTGCGGATGCCCATCTTGCGCAGCTCGTCGAAGCGCTCGCCCATGCCGCCCTTGACGATGTCCTTGAGGTGGATCACGCCGAGGACGAAGTTGTCCTGCGCGACGACGAGCGGCGTTCCTCCGGAGCGGGCGATCTTGTCGACCTCGGCGTCGAGCTGCGCCGGCACCTGGCCGCCGTTCTCCTGCACGAAGTTCTTGATCGCGTCGGCCGCGCCCTTGCGCAGCTTCTTGCCGTCGAGGTCGACACCGCTCATCCGGGTCGTCGCCGAGAACGGGATGAAGTTCGCGTCGAGCTTCGAGAGGTCCCGGCCGCGGAGCCCGTAGTTGTCCTTGGCGAGGATGACGATCGAACGGCCCTCGGGCGTCTCGTCGGCGAGTGACGAGAGCTGGGCGGCCTCGGCCAGCTCGGTCTCGCTCACGCCGTCCACCGGGACGAACTCGGACGCCTGCCGGTTGCCGAGGGTGATCGTGCCGGTCTTGTCGAGCAGGAGCACGTCGACGTCGCCGGCGGCCTCGACCGCGCGGCCGGACATGGCGAGCACGTTGCGCTGCACCATGCGGTCCATGCCGGCGATCCCGATCGCGGACAGCAGCGCGCCGATCGTGGTCGGGATCAGCGCGACGAGGAGCGCGATCAAGACGGTCGTCGAGGTGGCGGTGCCCGCGTAGATCGCGTACGGCCGCAGCGTGACGACCGCGGCCAGGAAGGTGATCGTGAGCCCGGCGAGGAGGATGTTGAGCGCGATCTCGTTCGGGGTCTTGCGGCGCTCGGCGCCCTCCACCAGGGCGATCATGCGGTCGAGGAACGACTTCCCAGGCTCCTGGGTGACCACGATCACGAGCTTGTCCGAGAGCAGCTTCGTCCCGCCGGTGACGGCGGAGCGGTCGCCGCCGGACTCCCGGATCACCGGGGCGGATTCGCCCGTGATCGCCGACTCGTCGACCGAGCCGACGCCCTCGATGATCTCGCCGTCGGCGGGGATGATCTCGCCGGCGGAGACGACGACCACGTCGCCCTTCTGCAGCTCGGGCGCGGCTACCTCTTCCATGCCGCCGGTGTCGGAGCGGCGGTGCGCGATCGTCGTCGTCCGCGTGGCGCGCAGGGCGTTCGCCTGCGCCTTGCCGCGGCCCTCGGCGACGGCCTCGGCGAAGTTGGCGAAGAGCACGGTCAGCCAGAGCCAGACCGCGATCGTGCCGACGAACCAGAGCTGGCCGGTGTGGCCGCGGGCGAGGTCGAGGACGAAGATCGCCGTCGTGATCACGCTGCCGAGCTCGACGATGAACATCACCGGGTTCCTGACCTGGTGCTGGGGGGCGAGCTTCGGGAACGAGTCTTTGATCGCCTGCAGCACGATCTCGCGCGAGAACACGCTCGTGCGCCTCGCCCTGGTCAGCGGGGCCGCCGGGACCGGCGCGTCCATGGACGTCATCTAGCTCCCTCCCAATCTGTCGAGCGCCAGGTTCAGCTCGAGGACGTTGACGCCCGGCTCGCCGAAGAAGCCCCACGAGCGGCCGTCGGTGTTGTCGTCGATCAGCTTCTGCACGGTTGAAAGTGGCAGGTTCCGCACCGCCGCAACCCGGCGCGACTGGAGCCGCGCGTTGGCCGGCGAGATGTCCGGGTCGATGCCGGAGGCCGAGGTGGTGACCGCGTCGACCGGGATCTGGTGGATTGTCAGCCCGGGGTTGTACGGGCGCTCGAGCTTGAGAATCGCCAATGCGGCGGCCCTGACGTTCTTGGCCAGGTCGGTGCTCGTCGGCCCCAGGTTGGCGAAGGTGGTGGCGCCGGCGTTGTAGGCGGGCGCGGTCGCGGACGGGCGCGGATGGAAGTACTTCGGGCCCGTGAACGCCTGTGCGGCGAGCTTCGAGCCGACGACCTGCCCGTTCTGCTTGATCAGGCTGCCGTTCGCCTGATGGGCGAACGCCACCTGGGCGAAGCCGGTCATCACCAGCGGGTAGCCCAACCCGAGGAACGCGGTGAGCAGGACGATCGCGATGGCGGAGCTGACGACGTTTCTCATCAGTGCGCCAACCCTTCGACGATCGGGCCCAGCGTCAAGGCCGGGAAGATCATCAGGCCCGCCGTCAGCGCGATCACACCGACGAGCAGCACGACGAAGGTGGGCCCGTCGGTGCGGAACGTCCCCGCGGAGACGGGGGTGATCTTCTTGCGGGCCAGCGCGCCTCCCAGCGCGAGGGCGGCGAACATGGGCACGAAGCGGCCCAGGAGCATCGCGATCGCGCCGAAGTAGGCGCTGAAATTCGTCAGGCCGAAGCCGGCGAACGCGCTGCCGTTGTTGTTCGACTGCGAGTCGTAGGCGTAGAGCGTCTCGGTGAAGCCGTGCACGCCGTGGTTGAAGATCGACGCCAGACCGCTGGGGGTCACGATCGAGAGCGCGGTCAGCGTCAGCACCATCGTCGGGCAGAACAGTGCGCCGACAGCGGCGTACTTGATCTCACGCGCCTCGATCTTCTTGCCGAGCCATTCGGGCGTGCGCCCGACCATCAGGCCGGCCACGAAGACGGCGAGGACGACGTAGAAGAACATCCCGTAGAGGCCGGAACCGACGCCGCCGAAGATCACCTCGCCGAGGAACAGGTTCACGAGCGGGACCGCGCCGCCGGCCGGCGTCTGGGCGTCGAAGCCGTTGTTGACCGAGCCGTTCGAGGCGTCGCTCGTGGCGACCGTCCAGTTCGTGCTCACGGCCTGGCCGAAGCGGACCTCCTTGTCGGACATGTTGCCGCCCGACTGGCCGTGGCCCAGCGTGATGTTGACGCCGGAGCTGCGCAGCACGTGTGAGCCGTGCTGCTCGGCGGGCAGGTTGATGCCGACGCCGATCGCGAAGACGGCGAACATCGCCGCGAAGATCATCCAGGCGTGGCGCCGGGCGAGCACCATCCTCCCGAACATGAACACCTGCGCCGCCGGGATCAGCAGGATCGCCAGCATCTCGACGAAGTTCGAGAGCCCGGTCGGGTTCTCGAAGGGCACCGCCGAGTTCGAGTTGTAGAAACCGCCTCCGTTCGTGCCGAGCTGCTTGATCGCGATCTGCGAGGCGACCGGGCCGCGCGCGATCGTCTGGTGCGCGCCCTGAAGCGTCGCCGCGGTCGCGTGCCCGTGCAGCGTCTGCGGCACGCCCTGCCACTGGAGGATCACGGCCACGATCACCGCCAGCGGCAGCAGGATGTAGACGACCGAGCGGTAGAGGTCGACCCAGAAGTTGCCGAGCGTCCCTGACGAACGGCGCGCGATGCCGCGGACCATGGCCGCCAGCACCGCCATCCCGACCGCCGCCGAGACGAAGTTCTGCACCGCCAGCCCGGCCATCTGGGTGAGGTACGACATCGTGTACTCGCCGCCGTAGAACTGCCAGTTCGTGTTCGTGATGAAGCTCGCGGCCGTGTTCAGGGACAGGTGCGCGGGCACGCCCTTCATGTGGTCGGGGTTCAGGAACAGGTGGCCCTGCGCGCGCTGGATCAGGTAGAGCAGTCCCCAGAAGATGACGCTGAACGTCAGTACGGTGATGCCGTAGCTCTTCCAGTCCTGCTCGCGCTCGCGCTGTGTGCGCACGATTCGGTAGAAGCCGCGCTCGATCCAGCCGAGCCAGGCGAAGGCGCCGCGCGTCGCGAAGGCCCCCTCGGTGTAAACCCGCGCCATGTAGAGGCCGAGCGGGTACGCGAGCACGACCAGCGCGAAGGCGTAGACGAGGAGCTGGGCGATGCCCTGGCCGGACACCTAGAGCTTCTCCCCCCGGAAGAGCGCGTAGAGGAGGTAGCAGAAGACGAGCAGCGAGACGACCAGGCCGAAAATGTCCGAAGCGGACATCAGACCTTCTCCAGGACGAAGAGCAGCAGCAAGGCGACGCCGAAACAGGCGAGCGCGACTCCGATAGCCGCCAGGTCGAACATCGACTCGAGGCTAGAACGGCCGGCGTGAGCGCGGTGCGAAGCTTCCCGCTCTTCGTGTGAAGACGGTGCGAAGTTGCTGTCAGCGGCCGGCCGGGTCGACCAGGCGGTAGCCGGCGCCCGGCTCCGTCAGGAGGTACTTCGGGCGGGCCGGGTCCGGCTCGATCTTCCGGCGGAGCTGCGCCACGTGCACGCGCAGCAGGTTCGATTCGGTGCCGTAGCCCGGCCCCCACACCTCCTGCAGGATCGCCCGGTGCGTCAGCAGCTTGCCCTGGTTCAGGGCGAAGACGCGCAGCAGGTCGAACTGGTGCGGCGTCAGGTGCACCGGCTTGCCGGCCGTGCGGAGCTCACGCTTCTCCAGGTCGAGCTCGAGCTCGCCGACCGTGATCACGGGCTCGCCGGAGGGAGCGGCGCGCCGCAAAACCGCCCGCAGCCGGGCGATCAGCTCGTCGATTCCGACGGGCTTGGTGACGTAGTCGTCGGCGCCCGCGTCGAGGGCGGCGACCTTCTCGCGCTCGTCGCCGACCGCGGAGAGGACGATCACCGGCGCGGAGCTCCAGGTGCGCAGCTCGCGGACGACGTCCGTGCCGGTGCCGTCCGGGAGCACGAGGTCGAGGATGACGGCCTCCGGCGGGCGCATCGCCGCCGCGGCAAGGGCGTGCTCGGCGTCCTCGGCGGTCTCGACCTCGTAGCCGGCCCCGCGGAGGCTCGTCTGCAGAGCGCGCAGGATCTGGCGCTCGTCGTCGACCACGAGGATGCGGGCCTTGCTCACGACGCCTCGGCGTTCTGCGCGGCCGGCATCTCGAGCACGAACGTCGCGCCCTGGCCCGGTCGCGACTCGGCCCAGACGCGGGCGTCGTTCGCCTCTGCGAATCCGCGCGCGATCGCGAGCCCAAGCCCTGCGCCACGGCCGCCGTCGGGGCCGCTCTGGAAGGGCTCGAAGATCCGCTCCCGGTCGGAGGCCGCGACCCCAGGGCCGTGGTCGACGACCCGGACGCGGACGCGGTTCGTCGCGCGCACGGCCTGGACGTGGACAGGCTCGGATCGCGGCGAGTACCTGAGCGCGTTCTCGAGCAGGTTCACGAGCACGCGCTCGATCTGCTGGCCGTCGACGCGCACGGCGAGCTCGTCCTCGGAGAGCTCGACCTCGACCCGCCCGCCGGCCTCGCCGGTCTCGGCCAGCGCCTGCGCGACGAGCTCGTCCACCGGCCAGACCTCCGGCTCCGGCTGCGCCGCCCCCGCTTCGAGCCGCGAGAGGTCGAGCAGGTTCCCGATCAGCCGGTCGAGCCGGGCAGCCTCGTCCTGGATCGTCGCGACCAGGTCTTGCTCGTCCTCGGGCGCGAGCTCGAAATCACGGCGAGCGAGGGCGCTCGCGGAGGTGAGGATCGCCATCAGCGGGCTGCGCAGGTCGTGACTGACGGCGCGCAGGACGGCCGTCTTGATCGCGTCGCTCCGGCGCAGCGCCTCGGCCTCGAGCGCCTCCGCGGCCAGTCGCTGCCGGTCGAACGCCACGCCGAGCAGCGAGGCGAGCGCCGGCAGCAGGCGCCGTCTCGCCGCCGCGCCGCCGGGCCTCGGGTTGACGAGGTGGATCGTCCCGACCCGCCGGCCTCCCGCGAGGAGCGGGTAGCCGTCCGGCTCGTTGCTTGGGTCGGGCCCGAGCTGGATCGTCGCCCGTTCCGCCTGCAGGGCCTCCGCCGCCTCGGCCTCGATCCGTGCGAGGTCGCCTCGGATGTCTCCGTGTCCGAGCAGGGAGCCCGCGATCTCGGCGAGCAGCGCGCCCTCGGTGGCGCGCCGGCGCGAGCGCGCGGCCAGCTCGCTGACGACGACGGAGACGACCAAGAAGACGCCGAGCGCGAACCAGTTGCGCGAATCCTGGAGCGTGAAGGTGTGCGTCGGCGGGAGGAAGTAGAAGTTGAAGGCGAGCATGCTCGCGACCGATACGGCGATCGCGGTCAGTTGGCCCCAGAAGACGGCGACCGGCAGGACGGCGAACAGGTAGAGCACGGCGAGGCTCAGAACCGGGACGTGCGGCTCGAGCAGCCAGATCAGCGCCGTGACGGCGGCGACCAGCGCGGCTCCCACGAGGAGGCCGGCCCATCTGCGCGGGACCTGCCCGAGCGTGCTCATGCAGCAAATCATCGCAACCGCGGGCTTCCTGGACGCGGCGTCGACCGTTCCACGGCGGCCTCTTGACCCCTTCTTGCGCCTCTCCCACGGCCCCTCGAGGCGGGCTTGAGAGCCCCCGTGCTAGCGTCCTCGTATGGCCGTAAGCGCCACCCGCGCAAGGAAGCAGAGCCCCCTCGCCTACCGGCGGATCGTCGTTCCGCTCGTCCCACAGGCGGAGTCGGTCAAGGCGGTTTCGCTTGCGGCCGAGCTCGCTGCCGACCATGGTGCGGTCATCACGGCGGTCGCCGTGATCGAGGTCCCGACGGCGCTGCCGCTCGAGGCCCACATGCTCCAGGAGGAGGCGGCTGCCAAGAGGACGCTCGAGGAGGCGCGCGCGATCGGAGCAGGCCGCGGCGTCACCGTGCGCACCGAGATCAGGCGTGCCCGGCTCGCCGGCGAGGCGATCGTGGCCGCGGCTGAGCGCGGTAGCGCCGATCTGGTCGTGCTGAATGCGTCGAGGAAGGAAGGCTGCGAGCGCCGCGGAAGGATCTTCGGGAAGACGGTCGACCACGTGCTCAAGCACGCACCCTGCAGGGTTATGGTCGCCGCGCCGAGTCCTTCCCACTGAGAGCGACCAGCTGCCCGAGTCCAGACCGGACACTGCCAAACTCGATCTCGACGAGCCGCCGCCTCCACGTGGCGGACTGATTGGCTCCGCCTTCCTCGCTCTCGGGAGCGCCCGGCGGTTCCTGATCGGCCGCCCGCGGGCGACCTACGAGATGGAGGAGACGCTCCTCCCGAAGACGCTCGCGCTTCCGATCTTCTCCTCCGACCCGATCTCGTCGGTCGCGTATGCCACCGAGGCCGCGCTGGCGGTGCTCGTGGCGACCTCCCTCGCGGCGCGCCGTGACGTTCTGCCGATCTCGGCGGCGATCGCCGCGCTGCTCCTGATCGTCGCGATCTCCTACAGCCAGGGGATCAAGGCCTACGAGGGAACGAGCGGCGGGTCGTACGTGTTCGCGCGCGAGAACCTGGGCGTGTTCCCCGCGCTTCTGGCCGGAGCGGCCCTGCTGACGGACTACGTCCTCACGGTCGCGGTCTCGGTGGCCGCCGGCGTCTTCGCGCTGACCTCGGCCGTGCCCTCGCTCTCGAGTCACCGGCTGGCGCTCTCGCTCGCGTGCATCCTGATCCTGACGCTGGGGAACCTGCGCGGCGTGCGCGAGGCGGGGCTGATGTTCGCGTTCCCGACCTACGCGTTCCTGGCCGTCATGTACGCGATGCTCGCGGTCGGCGTCGGCAAGTGCGCGCTCGGAACGTGCCCGACTGCGACGGTCCCGCACCAGCTCCCGACGGGCGTGGGGACGCTGACGCTGTTCGTGGTGCTGAAGGCCTTCGCGTCGGGCTCGGCGGCGCTCACGGGAGTCGAGTCGATCTCGAACGGCGTGACCGCGTTCCGGCACCCGCAGTCGCGGAACGCGGCCCGCACGCTGATGATCATGGCCGTCTCCGCGGTGGTGCTCTTCATCGGCGTCTCCTACCTCACCGTCGAGATGCACGCGCTCCCGAGCGGCACGGCCTCCGTCCTCTCGCAGATCGCGCGGGCCACCTTTCCCGCAGGGTCGCCCGGCTCGGTCATGTACTACCTGATCCAGGCCTTCACCCTTGCGATCCTCGTGCTCGCAGCGAACACGTCGTACCAGGGCTTCCCACGGCTCGCGGCGCTGCTGGCGCGCGACGGGTTCCTGCCGCGGCAGTTCGTCAACCTCGGCGACCGGCTCGCGTACTCGAACGGGATCCTCGTGCTGACCGCCGCGGCCGCCGGCCTGGTGGTCGCCTTCAGCGCCAACGTCAACTCGCTGATCCATCTCTACGTGATCGGCGTCTTCACGGCGTTCACGCTCGCGCAGGTCGGAATGGTGCGCTACTGGCTGCGGACACGGCGGCGCGGCTGGCGCTGGAGCGCGCTCCTGAACGGCATCGGGGCCACGGCGACGTTCGTCGTCGCCCTGATCGTGATCGCGACCAAGTTCCTCGCCGGCGCCTGGATGGTGATCATCGCGATCCCGATCATGATCGCCGCCTTCTACGCCACGAGGCGGCACTACCGGGCGGTCGCGCGGCGCCTACGAGCGAAGGCACACGCGGTGCTGGCGCGGCGCGAGATCGAGAACACCGTCGTCCTCTACGTCGAGC
>Ga0335077_10001856_pt1 | contig 25154 bp, 23 predicted proteins | sample Lox_Sample_31_FD_207151 | JGI IMG/M metagenome (GOLD analysis project Ga0335077, IMG submission 207151) | Soil microbial communities from Loxahatchee National Wildlife Refuge, Florida, United States - Lox_Sample_3.1 | ecosystem: Environmental > Terrestrial > Soil > Wetlands | place: USA... | reverse complement strand
CGCGCCAGACCTGTCCAGCGTCTACACCTCGATGTCGCAGGCGCGCCCGGACGCGCTATGGGTAGCCCGCTGGGATGGGAACTCGTCGTTGACCGGATGGGCGGGCATCCCCGACAGCAGGTGGGCAGTTCACCAGCGGGCCAAGCAGTTCCGCGGCACCCACAGCGAGACCCACGGCGGTGTCACGATCGACATCGACAGCAACAACCTCGACGCGCCCGTCGCCACCGTCGCCTACGGCTACACGATGAAGATTGGGCTCAACGCTCGCACCGGCCCGTCCAGTTCGGACCCGATCGCCAGGACGTACGCATCCGGGTCCAGGGCGCCTGTCATCTGCCAGGCGCCCGGCTCCCCGATCGGCACAACGAGCGTGTGGGACAAGCTCGCCGATGGCACCTACGTCACCGACTACTACGTCAGCACCCCCTCCAACACCAGCTACAGCGCGCCCCTGCCCCGCTGCCGATACCCATACCAGGTGACAGCCTCCGCCGGGCTTTACGAGCGGACCGGGCCTGGAGCCTCGTACCCGGCCGCCGGCCTACTGCCGGAAGGTGCCCTCACCTGGGAGTTCTGCCAGCGGGCAGGTTCAGCGGTCGGCACGACGTCGGTGTGGGACAAGCTCCAGGACGGCCACTGGGTCTCCGACGCCTTCGTCGCCACGCCGAGCAAGAGGACTCACAGCGCGCCCGCACCGCATTGCTGATGGCGCGGGGCGCTAAAATCCGTCCAGGACTTCGACTGCGGCCGGCCTTAGCGGAGCGAGAACACAGCTGTCGTGCTGTGCACAGCCCCATCGGTGGCAGTGACCGTATAGGTTCCTGGCAGTGCGCTTGCCTCCGGCGACGGGCAGCCCGGATCGGAACGTTCGCGATTCCATGAAACCTGCTTTACCAATGGCACACCGCGCGGCAGCCGGATCACGTCGGAAGTGGAGCCATGCGCGCAGTCCGCCGGGCTCCATTCGTGCACCGGGCCGGACTCGACCACCAGTCGGAGCGACCGAGGGCCGACATCGAAGGTACACGTGTGCTCTCCCGCGTTCACCACGTAAATCGTGAATACCGGGTCAGCCGGCTGCGGGTAGGCCTGCTGGCTTTCGAGCAGGCTGATGACCACGTCGCCAGGAGCGCACGTGCTCCCGATCCGAAGCGCTGCATGCACTCTCGGGGGCGCGCTCTTGCTCGGGGTCGGCCGCGGCCTTACAGTCCCCGTTGGTACCCCCGTCGGCGTAGCGCTGGACGCCGGGGTGGCACTGGACGCCGGCGCACTGGACGCCGCCTGCTGAACGCCGGCGGACGTCGGCCCGGGCGCCGCCTGCCCGGGCGTCCCCGGAACACTACCGGCCGCTGAGCACGCCCACGCCAATAGCCCCAGGACACCAAGAACACCCGCGAGCACGAAGATCCGCCGCCGCCAGTAGGACTCCGGACCGCCTTGCCGCCAATCGCCATCAGGCATATTCGGATCCATACCGGAAGTATGGCGACCAATGGGCAGATCCTCCCGCCGACGCGCCGATCTTGAGGGAAGAACAGGGACATCGGCGCGCCGCAGCCGACGTTCGTACGCCTAGCGGACCGAGGCCTGCGCTGCGGCCGGGTACTCGACGCGGGCTGCGGCACCGGGGGGCACACACTGCTGGCCGCCGCTCACGGAGCGGACGCTGTGGGCGTCGATGTTTCGCCGCGAGCCATCGCCCGCGCACGCGTGGAGGCAGCCGAACGAGGCGTGTCAGGCCGGTTCGAGGTCGCCGATGCGCTGAAACTCGGAGGGCTCCAAATGATCTTCGACACGGTCATTGACAGCGGGTTGTTCCACGTCTTCGGCGACCAGGACCGAATACGGTACGTGAGCAGCATCGCGTCGGTGGCACAGTCAGGCGGCAGTTGCTACCTGCCGTGCTTTAGCGACCGCCAGCCAGGAGCCCTGGGCCCCGCCGGGTTCGCCAGGACGAACTCGCACAGGCGTTCAGCGACGGCTGGGCCATCGCAGACATCGTCGCGGAGGAGTTCGCGATCAACCGCGGATCAGGTGCCACGACCGCATGGGCCTGGCTGGCCACTATCCGCCGACTGTGATCTTCGGTCCCGAGAATCTGCACTATCTCCAGCAATCAAAACCCCGACGGTTGCCTGTAGCCTGCGGAGGCGGGAGAGCCATCTTCGTTCCTGGCCGTGATCGCCGCGAGCCTCAGGTATGGCGCGGGCTGAAGAAGATCACCGCGACGCCTGCCGCGACGATGGCGGCTCCTAGCCAGTCGTAGTTGTCGGGCCGGTGCCCGTCGATTCCCCAGCCCCACAGGAGGCTCATGATGACGAACACCCCGCCGTAGGCGGCGTAGACACGGCCGAAGTCGGCGGACGACTGGAACGTCGGGATAACGCCGTACGCCACCAGGATGACAGCGCCCGCAGCCCCGACTGGCCACGGAGATCCCTCGCGAAGCCACCGCCAGACCAGGTAACCACCGCCGATCTCGGCCAGCCCGGCGGCAACGAACAGGCCGACACTGCGTATGACATCCATCAGGGGACCTTAGCGGCCTGGCCAAACGCGCGGAGAGACCCCGGACGCCGTGAGCCCGAAGTGCCGACCACGGGTCACCGCGGACGGGCTGTCCTCGAAGAGCGTGCCGCGCCGCCTGGCACGCCGAACCGCAGCCGCGTGCAGCGCGCAAGTAACCGCGGTCGCGCTGCGCTGTGATGGCGAAACCCGGCCCGCGGCCTGCCGTGTGATGTCGCTCGTCACTGCACGCCTGGTTCCGGGCGCTCTGCGGCCACATGCCGCGACCAGCTCTTGGCCCAGGCGTCGAGAGGCTCGAGCGCCGCGCCGAGTCCTGTTCCTAGCTTGGTCAGCGCATAGGCCTCGTTGTCGTCGCGGCGCAGCAGACCCGCGTCGGCGAGCTCCCGTAGTCGCTCGTACAGCACGCTGGAGGACATCCGGTCGCACCGGGCCTGGAGCGCTCGTGCCCCGAGAGGGCCGTCGCGGAGCTCCCACAAGATACGCAAGGCCCAGCGCCGGCCGAGTAGGTCGAGCGCCGCCATGAGAGGCCGGCCGGTGGTAGAACCCCGCACCGCCACTCCCGGTCGCGGTGTTGCTGACGCCACGGCGAAGAACTCCATTGAGGTTTCGGTATCCGAAACGATAGCATGACGCCAGCGCTTCGGAAATCGAAACATCAGGAACAGGAGAAACCATGACCCGGATCGAGCCTGTGCACCCTCCATTTGGACCTGATGTCGCCAGACAACTCGAAGCAATGATGCCGCCCGGGGTGCCGCCCATCCTGTTGTTCCGCACGTTCGCCCGCAATCTCCCGATGACCGTCGCCATGGGCGGATGGGGCGGGTACGAACTGAGCAAGCAGCTGTCCCTCACCACACGCGAACGTGAGATCATCATCGACCGGACATGCGCTCTCTGCCGCTGCGAGTACGAATGGGGCGTCCACGTCGCGTACTTCGCCGACCGAGCCGGGCTAACCCGCGAACAGCTCACATCCTTGACCCACGGGGACTCGGCAGACCCATGCTGGACCGAAGAGCGGGAACGGCTTCTCATCCAGGCGGCCGACGCCCTGCACGACACCGCACACATTCCCGACGACCTGTGGCAGCGGATCGCGCTTGTGCTCAGCGATGCCCAGGCCCTCGACATCCTGCTGCTGTGCGGCTGGTATCACGCCATCAGCTTCGCCGCGAACGGCGCTCGTGTCGCCCTCGAAGATGGCGTCCCCCGCTTCGACGACCTACGCTGAACAGGGCACTGCGAGGTCAGCCGGCCGACCACATCCCAGGCCGCAGCGAGCCGCGTGTGACCATGCGGCAGCCGTTCGGTATCAGCATCCGGCGGCTGCCAGCAGCGGCGGGAGCGCTTGCGCCGGGCCCAGGCAGCCGCCGCGCGCGTAGGCTCTTCGCGTGGCTGCGATCGACTTCGAAGAACGAGACCTTGAGGCGAGAGTGCCTGATCTGGCCGCTGGCGGGACGTGGACCAGAGTGCGCCTGCGCTGGCGGCGGGATCCGCTGACGGGGGCGAGCGCCCGGATCCTCACGGGGGTGAAGCTGCGGCCCACGAGCCGGCCGGACCTGACGGCACTCACGGCGAAGCCCGCCTTTTGCCCATTCGATATTGAGCACCTCGAGACGGCTACCTTCCCGTTTCCCGCCGAGCTCACGACCGAAGGCCGCATCCGCCTCGGCAAGGCCGTGGTGGTGCCCAACATCATGGCCTACGCGACCCACAGCGCGGTCGGTATCTATGACCCAGAGCGACACTTCCTCGACTTGGACGAGCTAACGCCTTCCATCGTGGGGGACGCCCTCGCCGTTATGGTCCGCCATGCTCAGGCGGTACGGCGCTTGGACCCGACAGCGCTGTGGAGTTCGATCAACGCCAACTACCTTCCACCGTCGGGCGCTTCGCTGGTTCATCCCCACCTCCAGTCCGCTCACGACGCTTACGGCCTGACAGGCCAGCGCCTTCTTGTCGAGCAGTCCAGAGCATGGAAGGACAGGCATGGATGCTACTGGGCGACCCTGGTCGAACAGGAGACCGGCGGCCCTCGATGGGTGGGACAGATCGGCCGGGTTGCCTGGCTTACCCCCTTCGCGCCGAGCGGGTTCCACGAGGTGTGGGCAGTGGTGAGCGGGGCAGCTGATCTGACCGAACTGACCGAGGAGGACAGCCGGGCCCTGGGACAGGGGCTGTCCCACATACTGGCGGCCTTCAAGGCCTGGAACCTGACCTCATTCAACTTCGGCATGATCGGTGGCGGGCCGCAGGCGCGCGAGCACGGACACCAGGTTGTGCTCAAGGTGCTCAGCCGGTCGAATCCGGATCCGGCTTACCGCAGCGATGCCACCTATTTCGAGCGCCTCTACGGCGAGGCATTGATCGACCTGAGCCCCGAAGAAGTGGCGGACTGCATCCGGGGCAGATTCTGATCTGCGCCGCCGTCTGCCGGGTGCTGCCCGCCGGCGTGCATGATGGGGAGTCTGTGAGCCGATAGGCCAATATCCTGTGATGTGGGCAGGACACGACATAAGGCGGAGGCGCGATGGACGATCGCCAGAAGATGCGAGCCTCGGACGGTGATCGGGAGGAGGTCGTCGAGCGGTTGCGCGCCGCTCTTGAAGATGGCCGCCTGAAGACGGATGAGTACCTCAACCGCATGGGGCTCGCTTACGAAGCGGTGACCTACGGCGATCTCGCCCCCCTGTACAGCGATCTGCCGGAGTCCGGCTCGATGGCAAAGCGGGAGGCGACGGCACCCGCTGCGATGCCGCAGCCGGTGATCGCCCCGTCAGGTGTGTTCACCGGTCTGCCGGCAGCGCTCAGGGTGCTGTGGACGATCTGGTTAACCGCCGTGTCGATCAATGTGGTGGTCTGGGTTCTGGTCAGCGGCACCACTGGCCACCTGATCTACCCCTGGCCAATCTGGGTTGCCGGCCCGTCCGGCGCCGCCCTGTTCGCGGTGTCGGCTGGTGTGACGGAAATCCGGCGCAACCGCCGGCCCGCTCCGCGGCGGCTGCCGGCCGGGAAGGGCTGACTCCGCCGTCCTCCGGCACCAGCTCTGCCACAGCTCCGCAGGCCAGGACTGCGCCATGCTCTCGCGGGTCCGCTGACATTCACCCATACCTTCCCAGGCAGAAGAAGACGTTGACAGGTAAGCGATCAAGATCGGCTGCCTCCTGGCGGATGCCAGAGGCTTGCTTGAGTCATAAGGGAACGGAGCCCTGCCAATGACCGAGACGACCAAGGAAACATGTGTGTATCCCGGCTGCGAGAATGAGCCGCGGCGGGGTGCGGAGGGGGCCGGAGCGAAGCCGGCGTACTGCGGCCTGCCGGACCCCGTGAGCGGGAAGCCGCATACCGCGCTGACGGCGTTCCTGCGGCGCCAGGAGATGGCCCGGCACGGCAGCGGGGTTGCCGAGCCGGAGGATCTGGACCGCCCGGGGCTTGGGTTCTGGCATCCGATCCGATACCGGCGCGCTGACCAGCAACGCCGGCAGCAGGCCGAGGCTGACGTCGAGGCGGCGCGCGCCGCGGTGTCGGAAGCCGACGCGCAGTTGACGGAGGCGCGCGCTTCGAGCGCCGCCGCCGAGCAGGCGCGCGAAGCCGCGCAGGCACAGGTTGCCGAGGCGCAGCGGGCCGCCAAGGAGCAGGAGCTGGCCGCGAAACAGGAGCGGGACCAGGCGGTCAGCGGCGAGCGCCGCCGGGCCGAAGAAGCCGAATCCCGCGCCCGGAAGGCCGAAAAAGAGACGGCCCGGGCGCGCCAGGCCGCCGAGTCGGCCCGCGCGGAGCTAGCCGAGGTTCGCGACACCGCAGACCGGCAAGCGGACCAGATCCGCGCAGCCGCCGCGCGGGAACAAGCCGAGCTGCGAACGGCCCTCGAAAGCAAGGTCGCCGCGGCCGGCGACGCCCGCGCCGGCCTGCAGGCCCGCGCCGAACACGCCGAGGCTGACGCCGAGGAGGCGCGCGCCGCAGCACTGGCGGCAAAGACGCAGCTGACGAAGGCGCGGGCTTCGAGCACCGCCGCCGAGCAGGCGGCGGTGGACGCGCGCGAAGCCGCGCAGGCACAGATTGCCGAGGCGCAGCGGGCCGCCAAGGAGCAGGAGCTGGCCGCGAAACAGGAGCGGGACCAGGCGGTCAGCGGCGAGCGCCGCCGGGCCGAAGAAGCCGAATCCCGCGCCCGGAAGGCCGAACAAGAGACGGCCCGGGCGCGCCAGGCCGCCGAGTCGGCCCGCGCGGAGCTAGCCGAGGTTCGCGACACCGCAGACCGGCAAGCGGACCAGATCCGCGCAGCCGCCGCGCGGGAACAAGCCGAGCTGCGAACGGCCCTCGAAAGCAAGGTCGCCGCGGCCGACGACGCCCGCGCCGGCCTGCAGGCCCGCGCCGAGAACGCCGAGGCTGAGCTGGAGCGTGCCCGCGCCGACCACGACCAGGCCACCGGGCAAGCCGCCGCACGACCCGGAGGCCAGACGCGCGGCCGCCGACGCTCTGGGGGAAACCGCTAGATCATCTATTTCTGACCGGGTCCCTACGGGCGCATGGCACCGGGCGCAGGCACGGGTGACCGTCGGCTCGAGGACGGCGCGGGTAGCGTAACCAAGCACCACCCGGCGGTACCAGCCGGAACGCGCCGATCATCACCCGCTGCGGCGCGGTCTGGGCGCAGGAGACCGCCGGGTCCAGCTTGATCACTCCTGGCCGGCGGGATCACCCGTGGCCGCTGGCACACGATGGGCCATCAGGACGCGACACGTGATGGCCCATCGTGTGTCCGACATGCGAGGCCCATCGTGCCGCGGTGGACCCGCCCTCAGGCCCACAGGTTCCGGCGCAGGCGCCAGCCGGCAGCCCGCAGGCCCGGCCACTGTCCTTGGGCCAGTCCGCGTACGGCAGTGCACCGGTCCCTCCATGCCGGTGGGTCCGCATGTTCGCCATGATGGCGAACGCTGACGCTCACGTTTGAGCCGAAACGTCGCGGGCTGCCAAGGCCCTTATGCGCCGAGCGACTACGGGGTCGTCCGGGCCAGATAGGAGGGCGGGCCGCTCATGACCGACGTGAAAGCACACCGAAGTGGTGCGGGCGGCCTGACCGCGGGCGTCGTCGGAACCATGCCCGTGGCGTTCAAGTCGATCGCCAACATGGCCCCGCCGCATCGGTGGCGTTCTCGCTGCTGTTCGTGGCCCGCTATGCCGGTGGATCGACACCGCTGGCGATCGTAGTGGGCCTCGTCGCTTGCATGCTCGTGGCCGTCACCATTGGTCAGCTGGCGCGGCATCTGCCGTCGGCCGACGGTTTTTGCACGCACAACGCGCGTGGACTCGGTGCGTCGGCTGGGTTTCTGGTCGGGTGGGCATTCGCGCCCGCCGAGATCACGGTAGCACCGGGCGGCCTGCTGATTCCTGGTAGCGTCGTGAGCAGCGCTCTGCACACCGGGCTTGGCTGGCCCGCTTGGACCTGGGCGCCGTCGGTCGCGCTCGCTGGGCTGCTGATCTGGTACCTGCCTCACCGCGGGATCCGGATGGCGACGGCGGCCGGAGTGGTCCTCGGCCCCTTCGAGATCATTGTGTTCGTCGTCCGCGGTGAGGATGATCGGCCGCGCCGGGCCGCACAACAAGCCCGCAGACCCAGCGCTCAATCCGCGAGCGTAGTCCACCGGTTCACCAGGCACGTAATATCCCCCGCCGGAGATGTATTTGATGCTGCTGCGCAGGTAACCCCGCACGCGTGGTCGGAGGCGCGCGGTGTACCTCCCGGGTTCGTTTTTGAGGATGGCAGCGGACGGGCCGGGAAAGTGGAGCACTCGGTACCCGCGCGTGCGTCGTTTCGCGCCCTGCTGTGGCACCAGGTCCGCTACGTGTTGTGAATGGCACCGCTCGTCCAAGGCACGTCATGGGTACGACGCGGCGTTCGGTGTGTACCAATGCCCCGGCGCAAATGGCCGCGCCGGTCCAGGACGCCGATACGCGACGGCTGACAGGCAGCTAGGGCGTAGCAATGCGACTACCCTGGTGTGGCGATGCCCGCATGAAGGATGCACTCTCGGCTGAGGACCCCAGGAATACTCTCGGCTGAGGACCCCAGGAATACTCTCGGTGGAGGACCCCAGGAATGGAGTCAGCCAAGTGGGTGTCCAGCGGCGCCGGTTGACTGCAGCTAGCCTAGCGACCTTGTGCATATTGGGCGCGGTCATGGCAACGACCGCGGGCACCATCAACCCGGCAAGCCCCATCAGTAAGGCAAGCGCGTCCCTTTCGCCCGCCGCAGTATCTCTGAAAGCCACGATCCGGCCGAGCGCACCTCCCAAGCCGGCGGATTCGCCGATGTCGAAGCCAGCCACGCCATCGCCCTCCAAGGCAGCGCCCTCCAAGTATGCTTCGCCCTCGCAGTCGAAGGCAGCCTCGCCCTCGCCCGAGCCCTCTCAGCCTGCCTCGCCAACGCCCCTCCAAGGCAGCCTCGCCCTCGCCCTCGCCCTCGCCGTCAGCCTCCTCCCCCGCCCTCCAAGCCAGCCTCCCGCTCGCCCTCACCGCCAGCCCCGGCATCGAGATCGTCGAAGAAGGCGAGAAGCGGGCCAACCTCGACGTTGGAGCCGAGCAAGACTCCTTCGATACCTGCTTCGAGCACGCCAGAATCGAACGAAGGGAGCCTGCAACCCGGGTCGCTGCCGCTTGTGACCTTGGGGCGCGCCACATCAACCGCCGAAAGCAACGTCGGCCCACTGCTCCCCGCGATCGCGGCGGACACCCCCAGCCCAGCCGCAAAGCCAGCGACGCACCGTCGGGCGCCCGGACCGCTCGCAGACTTTGGTACCGTCGACACGCACAAGATGGATACCCTGCGGATCGCGCTCGCCGTGCTGTGCGCAGCGGTTGGCGTCGTGATCGCCAATCTCACTGCGCACGCCGCGATCCTCAGCTGGGGGCAGAAATGCTGCAGGGCCGCGGAGCCGCCGCTACGACCTCTGTCGCCGTCGAGGAGACTAGCAAGCTGGGGAATCGGGCAACAGCGTACGCGGCAACTCGCCCGCCGGCTGCCGCTAGACCTCTTCCCGTTCGGGCCAGCGTTTAGACGCGTCGCGGCGCACGCATGCGCGCACTCTCCGCGCGCGCGGAGAGTTGCGCTACTCCTGGACTCACGTTGGATGTTGCCGTCGGCCAAGTGCCGCCCCACCCTCCACCGCACCAGCCGCGAGCAGGTCGGTGATGGTCGGCGACAAAAACGCGCGCTGCAAGGCTCGCTCGCCTGCGATGGTGGACGGGTGAGTGCTACCCGACTTGTGACTGGTCGATGATGTGCTGGTCCTGGCGGAGCTCGTCCGCGTCAATCGCGAGTTCCTCGCTCCGTGGGAGCCAATCCGGGACGATCGCTACTTCACAGCTGAGAGCCAACGCGCTGTCATTCGAGACGCGCTCGAGCGGTACGAGCTAGGGTCGACCCTTCCTCACGTCATCCTCGACGAGCCCGGCCGCGTGGTTGGCCGCGTGGTTGGCCGCGTGGTTGGCCGCATCACGCGCAACGGCATCGTGCGCGGCCCGTTCCAGTCGTGCAATATGAGGTACTGGGTGGGCGCGAGCGACAACGGGCGCGGTCTCGCCACCGCGACCGTCCGCGGCATCATGCGTGTGGCCTTTCGATGAGCTGGGGCTGCACAGAATCCAGGCGGAAACCCTGCTGCACAACGTCGGATCGCAGCGGGTGCTAGAGCGCAGGGTCCGTCCGCTTCGCCGTGGCGCCCGCGTACCTCAAGCTCGCCGACGAGTGGCAGGACCACGCTATGTACCAGGTGGTGAAAGCGGCCACCGCTTGATCGACGGGCGGCTTTTGCGCCCCAGCGGCGCGCCTGCCCGATTCTAATCGCTCGATTTCATGCTTCCGGCAAGAAGATCGAGCAGAGCCTTGGCGGCGCCTGTCGGTGGCCGAGCCGCAGCGACGACGGCGGAAATTTCACGGCGAAGCGGCGGCATGATCGGGACGGCAGAAACGTGCTCGGCAACGGACTGGATGGCCATTGGCGGGAGTACGGCGATGCCGAGGCCGTGCTGGACGAATTCGGCGAGGTACTGCATGTTTTCCGCCTCGCAGCTCACCCGTCGGGCGAGCCCGGCCGCGACGCAGGCAGCGTCGACCTGAGCGCGTAGCGCCGAATCTGCGCGGTAGTCGACGAAGTCGCGGTCACGAAGCGCCCGGTCGCGGAGTCGGATCGTGGCGCGTCGGGCCAGCGGGTCGCCGGTCGGTACGGCGAGAATCAGGTCATCGCTGCCGAGTTCGGTCCGAGTGAGTTTGCGCTGGTCGACTGGGCCATCGATGAAGGCGATGTCGAGTACTGCATCGGCGGCTGCGCGTGCGAGCTCGGAAGCTGCGTCGTGGCTCAGTCGGATGGCAACGCCGGGATGCGCGCGGCGGAAATTGGTCAGCAGCGCCGCGAGGTCCACGACGCCGAGGGTCTGGATGGCACCGATTTGCAACTGGCCGTGCAGCACGCCCCGGACGCCGACAACGGCGTCACGGCCTTCGTCAGCCGCGGCGAGCGCTCGGCGTGCCGCTGGCAGCAGCACCCGGCCAGCTTGGGTCAGCGTTACGCGACGATTGTCGCGGACGAAGAGCGTATCGCCCAGCTCCCGCTCGAGAGTGCTGATGGAGGCACTCAGGCTGGACTGCACCACGTGGACTCGCGCTGCGGCGCGTGTGAAGTGCAGCTCTTCTGCGACGGCGACGAAATGTGCGAGCTGGCGTAGTTCCACGCATCGACAGTACCAATGATGATCATTGAGTACATCCGTTGGATCGATGATGCCGGATGGGTGAGGATGGAACGAGCCCGTTACACACACGATAACGAGGAGTTTTCACATGTTCCCGAGCGTCACCAACCTGTACCGGCCCGTTGTGGTTCGCGCCGACGAGGCCGAACACCTCGAGTCCATCGGGCACATGCTCATAGCTGACAGCAGCGCGACCGGGGGCGCGCTGAGCGCTCACAGAGTCGCGCTCGGCCGTGGAGCCGACGGCGCAGTGCCGCACCGCCACGACAACTCGTCCGAGCTGTTCTTCATGCTCGACGGCGCACTCGACGTCCTGGTCGGCGACGGCGTCGTCACCGCAGGCAAGGGCGACCTGCTCGTCGTGCCGCCCGGCCTTCCGCACGCCTTTGGAGCGCACCGCGATTCGACCGCCGAGGCGCTCATAGTCATCACCCCCGGCGTCAAGCGATTCGACTACTTCCGCCATGTGGCGCGGGTACGCGAAGGCACCGAGCCGAAGGAGGTGCTGCTCGGTTTGCAGGACCGTTTCGACACCCATTTCGTCAGCAGTGCTGTCTGGCACGAAACCCGTGCGGCTGAGTAACGACGACTTACGCTGCGAAGCTGGTAAGCGGATCGATTGGGCCACACTGCGCGGGTAGCCGTCGCACGCTCCCCGGATCGGGAAGACAGAATTGCTAGCGGCGGTTCACCGGCATCCCAGTGATCAACATGTTCGTGTCCACTGAGGGACTTGTCGGCCACAGCGATCCGGGCAGGGTCAGCACGGGCGGCTTCCTGCGCGCCAGCGTCGAGGAGGGCCGACGACGTCCTCCGCTATGGGGCAACCACCGTGTGCCCGTTCGCTGACCACAGCGTTGCTGCAGGCCGCTGAAGTGAGCGAGTACCAGGTCCGCGAGACGGCGCGCGGCGCCGACATCGCGGTGGTTGCCGACACTAGCCTCGACGGTGCCGCGCTGGCAGCCGCGGTTGAACAGCGGCTGTACCAGGCGGGCGTCACCGAGCCGCACGTCACGATCAGGCGCGTCAAGGCCATCGCCCGTGATCGCAAGACAGGCAAGGCCAGGCGGTTCCTGTCCCTTGACGGCAGCGCCACATAGCCGCGCTCGTAGCCATCGACTCGACGACCGGGCGATGATCGGCCGGTCGCGGGTGGCCCAGCGAGACGGTCTGGAGCTGCCCAGCAACGAGCCGCGGGGAACCGGCCGGTCATCGTCGTGACTGTGGTGCCGCGCCAGCGCGGCATGTGCAGATGCGGCGCGGGGCGGCGAGGGGGAAGGACAACGAAGGACCATATCCTCGCTGCGTATGAGCGTCCCTGCAGCTGCGTGGGTGGTGGCTGGCCCACCTGGAGCCGGTAAGAGCACGGTGGCGAACATGCTGCTCGCGTCGCTCGTACCGCCACCGGCGTTGCTCGATAAGGACACGATGTATGGGTCTTTCGTGGCAGCAATCCTCACGGCTGCCGCCCGCCCTCTCGGAGAGCGGGAGGGCCCCTGGTACGACGAGCACGTCAAGGTCCACGAGTACGCTGGAATGACGTCCACGGCTCGCGAGATCCGCTCGCACGGCTGCCCGGTCGTGCTGTCCGGTCCCTTCACCCAACAGATCCACGACGCTCACCGCTGGCGGTCATGGGCAGACGATCTTGGCGGCGGGACCGTGCGGCTTGCCTGGGTCAGGTCGGATGCGCCCACCCTCCGCCACCGGCTCGCCGCGCGCGGGTCCGCGCGGGATTCGGCCAAGCTGGCGAACTTCGAGCAGTTCATCGCCAGCATGCGGCTCGATGCCAAACCCGCCGCTCCGCACGTCGTCATCGACAATCGCCTCACGTCGGCCGCACCGGTGGAAGATCAGATCGCCGCCCTGATAGCACACATTTCGAACGATCTGGGTACTCGCTCACAGTAGCCACGGCGGCGAACGCGTGGCCTCCTGCGAAGGGTGCGTTGCCAGGACCTGGTCAGGTACTGGTCCGCGAAAACGCGACGGGGATCAACGCGGGAGAAGCGCGGATCCGTGCGGGCGGTGGCGCTGACAACAGGTGACACGGTGGTCGTATCAGGGGCCGCCGGAGGTCGGCCCGATAGCAGTCCAGCTGGCCAGCGCGCCGGGGCCTGCGTGATCGGGGCCCGTGCCAGCTCGGCGAGCGTGCTCCCCCATTTCGGCGCGGACTACGTGCAACCGTGGCATGGCACGAACAGATCCCAACCGCACGAACCGGCCGTACGAAGCTGGCGATCGAGGGCGCCGCGGTCCGCGAGGTAGCGCCTGGGCAAGAGCGGGGTTGTCCACGACCAGCCACCCCTCGGAAACCAGCCACCCCTCGGAAACCAGCCACCCCTCGGAAACCAGCCACCCCTCGGAAACCGGCCACCCCTCGGAAGCCGGGCGCTTTCCATCCGCGACCGGGTGTGTCAGCTGTTGTCTGGTGGGTTGGTGGTGTTGAGTATTTCTTCGGCGGCGGCGGTGAATCCTTGCCAGTGGGGGTTGTCGAAGTGGCCGCCGTGGCCGGGTGTGTAGTTGGTGACGAGGTCGTGTAGTTCGTCGGTGGTGGCGTAGTCGGTGGCCCAGGTGATGCCGTCGGCGTGGCCTTTGCGGTATTCCTCGGCGTCGTGGTCGGTGGGGGTGTGCCGCTGGAGGTAGTCGTGGATGGCGGTGGCGGCTTTGCGGCCGGCGCCCATGGCGAGGATGACGGTGGCGGCGCCGGTGACGATGTCGCCGCCGGCGTAGACGCCGGGGCGGCTGGTGGCGCCGGTTTGGGGGTCGGCGGTGATGCAGCCGTGGGTGTCGGTGTCCAGGCCGTGGGTGGTGCGGGGGATGAGGGGGTTGGGGTTGGTGCCGAGGGCGATGACGACGAGGTCGGTGTCCATGGTGAATTCGGAGCCGGGGATGGGGATGGGGCGGCGGCGGCCTGAGTCGTCGGGTTCGCCGAGTTCGGTGCGGATGGCTTCGAGGCCGCGGACCCAGCCGTTGCCGTCGCCGAGGAAGCGGGTGGGCAGGGTGAGCCAGTCGAAGATGACGCCTTCGTCGCGGGCGCGTTCGTAGTCTTCGGCGCGGGCGCCTTTTTCTTGTTCGGAGCGGCGGTAGACGATGTGGGCTTCGTCGGCGCCGAGGCGGATGGAGCAGCGGACGGCGTCCATGGCGGTGTCGCCGGCGCCGATGACCGCGGCTTGTTTCGGCCGTTGGACGGGGGTGTCGTATTCGGGGAAGGAGTAGGCGCGCATGAGGTTGACGCGGGTGAGGAATTCGTTGGCGGAGTAGATGCCTTTGAGGTTTTCGCCGGGGATGTTCATGAAGATCGGGGAGCCGGCGCCGGTGCCGACGAAGACGGCGGAGTAGCCCCATTCGTCGATGAGCTGGTCGATGGTGACGGTTTTGCCGATGATGACGTCGCGGACGAATTCGACGCCGAGCGCGGTGAGGTGGCTGACGTCTTCGTCGACGATTTCTTTGGGCAGGCGGTATTGGGGGATGCCGTAGCGCAGCACGCCGCCGTAGGCGTGCAGGGCTTCGAAGATGGTCACCGGGTAGCCGAGCTGGGCGAGGTCGCTGGCCACGGTCAGGCCGGCCGGGCCGGAGCCGACGATGGCGACTTTCTGGTCGCGCCATAGCTTGGGCGCGGCGGCCGGGGTGCCGGTGGCGTGGGTGCGTTCCCAGTCGGCGACGAAGCGTTCCAGCCGGCCGACGCCGACCGGGTCCTGGTGCGGGACGAGCACGCAGCGGGCTTCGCATTGGTGTTCGACCGGGCAGACCCGGCCGCAGATCGCGGGCAGCAGGTTACGGCGGCGGATGGTGGCGGCGGCGGCGCCGAAGTCGCCGACCGCGACGGCGCGGACGAAGTCGCGGATCGGCACGTTGACCGGGCAGCCTTGCTCGCAGACGGGGTCCTGGCAGTTCAGGCAGCGGCGGGCCTCGGCGATGGCGCGTGCCACGGTGTAGCCCTCGGCGACCTCGTCCCAGCTGTGGCGGCGCTGGCCGGGGTCGCGGACCGGCATCGCGGTCTTGTGCGGGTACACGATCGGCATGGCGGTTTACCTCCTCAGCCCGGCGAGCTCGCAGGCCTGGCTTTCTTGTTCCTTGTAGGTCGTCATGCGGTCGTCGGCCTCGTCGAAATCGACCTGGTGGGCGTCGAAGAACGGGCCGTCGACGCAGGCGAACAGCGTTTTGCCGCCGACGCTGACCCGGCAGCCGCCGCACATGCCGGTGCCGTCGACCATCAGCGGGTCGAGGGAGACCAGCGCGGGCAGGCCGCGCCGCGCGGTGGTGGCCGCGACCGCGCGCATCATCGGCATCGGGCCCACCGCCAGGCAGCAGGTGAACCCGGCGCCGCCGTCGGCGAGCTGTTCCAGCCGGCCGGTGACGAAACCGCGGTAGCCGGCCGAGCCGTCGTCGGTGCACACGTGCACCTCGTCGCTTTCGGTGGCCAGCAGGTCGGCGAGGATGACCAGATCGGCGGTCCGGGCGCCGACGATGGAGGTGACCCGGACCCCGCGGGCGCGCAGCTCACGGGCCAGCGGGAACACCGCGCCGGTGCCGAACCCGCCGCCGACCAGCACCGCGTGGCCCTGGCCGGGCAGCGGCACCGCCGCGCCGAGCGGCCCGGCGAAGTCCAAGAACGTGTCCCCCACGCCCAGCGCGCAGGCCAGCGCGCTGGTCCGCCCGACCTGCTGGACCACGATCGTGATGGTGCCATCGGCCCGGCTGAAATCGGTGATGCTGATCGGGATCCGCTCCCCGGTGGGCGTCACCCGGACGATCACGAACTGGCCGGGGGCCGCGTTCCGCGCCACCAGCGGGGCGTGCACCACGAACAGCTTGGTGATATCGGTCAGGTCACGCTTCTCGATGATCCGTGCAATGGTATCCATGATCACTCACTAGAGGTCGCTCGCCGGTCGGTCCGCTCACGGGCCGGGGGTCCCGCTCACAGCAGCGGGTTTTGGTCCTTGGCCTTCAGCCGCTGCCAGCGGCGTTCCACCTCGGCCTCGATCGCCGCGAGCGTCGCCTCGTTGCCGGGCTTGCACAGGTGCCTGGTCTTGCCCATCAGCGCCAGCCAGCCGGCCACCGGCAGCCGCCGCCCGATCGGCTCCGGGTCGTAGGTGATCCGGGTCACCCCGGACTCGATCTCATACAACGGGAAGAAACAGCTGTCGACCGCGGCCTGGACGATCTCGACACCCGCGCGGTCCTCGGTCTTCCAGTTCAGCGGGCAGGAGATCAGGATCTTGCCGTAGGCGGTGCCCTGGTGCCGGGCGTACCACTGCGCCTTGGCGGCCTTGGCGACCAGGTCGTCGGGGTAGCCCTCCACGCTGGTGAACACGTACGGGATGTTCGTCGCCGCCATGATCTGCGGGGTGTCCTTGTGGTGGAACGCCTTACCCAGCTCACCCGGCCCCACGTGGCTGGTCGAGGTCATGTGCCCCAGCGGGGTCGAATAACTCAGCTGGCTGCCGGTGTTCATGTAACCCTGGTTGTCGTACTCCACCACGATCATCCCGTGGTTACGCAGCGCGGCCCCGATCGCCGCGCCCATCCCGATGTCCATCCCGCCGTCACCGGTGACCATCACGAACGTGATGTCCTCCCCGGCCGGCAGCTCACCACGGCGGACCCGCTCGCGGAACATCTCCACCAGCCCGGACAACGCCGCCGCGCCGTTCTGGAACAGGTTATGCACGTAGGTGATCCGGTGCGAGGTGTACGGGTAGCCGGTGGTCACCACCATCGCGCAGCCGGTCTGGTACAACACCACCACATCACCCTCGATACCGCGCAGGAACTGATCCAGCGCCGGGAAAATCCCGCACCCCGGGCACGCGCCGTGACCCGGCAGCACCCGCTTCGGCTTCGCCGCCAGCTGCCAGTACGGCGGCGCGTCCACCCGCAGCCGGCCATCCGGGCCCGGCTCCACCGCCAGCAGCCCGCTGGTCGCCTCCGCCCGGGTCAGCGCCGGCGCGCCGCGCCGCCGCCGCGGCGGCGCCGCCGGATCACCCGGCTCCACCCCGTAATAGCCGAACGGCACCGCCACCGCGCCCGCCTCCGCGGCCTCCACCGCCAGCGCGAAAAACGCCTCCGCGTCCTCGGCGTAAAAATCACGCCCGCCCAGCCCGTACACCCGGCTCAGGCACAACGTCCGGTTCCCCGGATCATCCTTCAACGCCGACTTCACCTCATGCGACAAGCTGCCGCCGTGCGCGCCGAACGAACCCGACCGCTCACCCAGCACCACCGCCCGCACCCCGGCCAGCGCCGCCCGGATCTCCGCCGCCGGGAACGGGCGGATCACATTCGGGCTGACCACACCGGCCCGCACCCCCCCGGCCCGGAGCCGGTCCGCCACATCCTTCGCCGTCTCCGCGGCCGAATTGACCAAGAACACCGCGACCTCAGCATCGTCCATCCGGTACAGATCCACCGGATCGTACCGGCGGCCGCTCAGCTGCTCATACTCCGCCACCACCCCCGGCAGCGCCGCCGCCGCCGCGTCCATCGCCCGCTCCAGCTGATACTTGTTATTGATCAGATCAGGGTCGTTCATATACGGCCCGATCGTCACCGGATGCCGCGGATCCAGCGCCGTCACCATCTCCGGCACCGGGCCCAGCCACCCCGCCACCGTCGCGTCGTCCTCGAAACTCAGCACCCGGCGCTTTTGATGACTGGTGAAAAACCCATCGAACGCCACGATCGCCGGCAACCGCACATCCGCGCGCTCCGCCACCCGCAACGCGATCAAGTTCATGTCATACACCGCCTGCGGGCCGCGCGCCATGAAAATCAGCCAGCCCGTGTTCAGCGCGTAATACACATCCGAATGATCCCCGCGGATATCCAGCGGCCCGCTCACCGCCCGGGTCGCCAGATCCAGCAGCATCGGATACCGCGTCCCCGACTGCACCGGCAACTGCTCCAGCGAATACAGCAACCCCTGCGCGCTCGTCGCGTTGAACACCCGCCCCCCGCCGGTCGCCGCGCCATAACAAATCCCCGCCGCGCCGTGCTCACCATCCGCCGGCACCATCACGACGCCATGCTCCCCGGCGGCCTTCATCTCATCCAGCAGCTCAGCGATCTCCGTCGACGGCGTAATCGGGTAATACCCCATCAAATGGAAATCGATCTGCTTCGCCGACAACGCCGCCATCTCATTACCGGTACGGAACCCGACAACCTGCCCGGCCCGGCCCGCAACCCCTTGCCCCGGCCCCGGCGCCGGCGGTGCGACAGTCATCACGCGCTCCCCTCTTCCTGCTCCAGCCACGAAAACAGCGGCACCCGGTTATCCTCAGCCCACCCGTCTTCTTCACGCAGCTCCGTCAGCGAACCGGTCGGGCACGCATCCACGCACTTCAAACACCCCTTGCAGTAGTGGTAATCGATACCCAGCAACCGCACCGCCGGCTCACCCGCGCCATCCTCGGACCACACGAAACACAAATCCGGGCAGACAATGTCACAGATCCCGCAATGCACACACGAATCCGCGTCATACGCCGGCACAAACCCCTGCCGCGACGTACTCAAGTTCTTCACGATGCTGTTACCCGCATCCAAAATGACCCCCCCGGCCGGCGCGTCCAGATACCCGAACGCCGGCGCCGCCCGCTGCACCGCCCGGCCCGCCGCACCCGGCGCCGCCGCCCACGTCCGCGACCGCGACTCCGCGTAACCACGATCGAACGTCCGCAAATTCGCCGCCACCAGATGCGCGTTATGCGCCGACAGCTTCTGCGCGATCATCTCCTTCACCGCACCCGGATCCAGGAACGGGCACACCCGCGCCACCGCACCCAGCATCGCCGTGTTCACCCGCGTCTTCTCCTCCAGCGCGATACCCAGCGCATCCAGCACCACCACCGTGCCCGAACCCAACCCCAGCGCCGCCCGCACCCGCTCCGGCGCCGAACACGAATTCACAATCAGCGTCCCCGACGCACTCAGCCCAGCAGCCACATCAAACGAAGCCGCCAACGCCTCATGGAACACCGCCACCACCTGCGGGCTCTCCACCGGACTACTCGTCCGCACCTCCCGATCCCCCGCGCAAAACCGCACGAACGACTTCACCGGCGTGCCCTTCTTCTCCGACCCATACGAAGAAAAATGCGCCCCATTCAACCCCTGCCGCAACACCCCCGCCTCCGCCAGAATCTTCCCCGCCAAATGCGCACCCAGCCCCCCAATCGACTCCAGCCGGATACCAAAAAAACCATCCTCATCAGCGCCAGCCAACACACCCAGCCCGCCACCCACCGAACCCGCCGAACCCGCCGAACCCAACGCCGACATCACACACACCTCCACAAAACCCACACCGGCCGGCCAAACCCTCAGCCCAGCCGCTCGCTCACAACTCGCACGCTCCGTCACCACGAAACACCCTGCCTAGGGCCGGACGTCCCCGCTTCAACCCACCGGACGTCCCCACCCACAAACCCGGCACACTCCTGCCGGCCAGACGGCCGGGCAAACAGCGTGCCGCCAGCACCACGGGCCACCGCCAGGCCCGAAGAGGTGGAGGCCTGGAGCCAAGAGGCCTGGAGCCAAGAGGCCTGGAACCAAGAGGCCTGGAACCAAGAGGCCTGGAACCAAGAGGCCTGGAGCCAAGAGGCCTGGAGCCAAGAGGCCTGGAACCAAGAGGCCTGGAGCCAAGGGGCCTGGAACCAACTAGTCGCCGCGCGCGGGACCAAGGTCCGCCCGCAGGGCGGAAGTCCCCGCTCGCAGGGACCAATGCCCCCCGCCTGCTCGCGGCTGTCCGGCCTATGTTCAGGACATTGGCTCTTGATCAGGCAGCGGCTCTTGATCAGGGCGTTGGGTCTGGAGGCGGCGATGAACTCAGGCGACGGCGGGATTACGAGGCTGTCTGCCGGCGGGCAGGCGGCTGCGCCGGCCAGCGATGGCAGCGCCCAGGCGCCTACTGGCGAGGACAGCACCCGGTCGCTGGCCGGCAGCGGCTCGGGGGGCACGGTTCCTGCCACGGAGGGGATGCGCGGTGCGCAGATCCTCGAAGAGCCGACGCTGAACAAGGGCGCGGCATTCACCCGCGCTGAGCGGGCCGCATACGGCCTGCGGGGGCTGCTGCCCTGGCGGATCCTCTCGATCGAGCAGCAGGTACAACTCGAACTCGAGCATGTCAGACGCAAGACCGACAACCTGGAAAAATACATCGGTCTCACGGCGTTGCGCGAGCGCAACGAGACTCTTTTCCACCGGGTGCTCGTCGATCACATCGAGGAACTCGCTCCGATCGTGTACACGCCGACGGTAGGCGACGCGTGCCGCCAATTCAGCCACATACAGCGCCGTCTGCGGGGTTTGTGGATTACGCCGGACGACATTGGTTGCGTCCCGGAATTGCTGCGCAACACGGACCGGCCGGACGTCAGGCTGATTGTCGCGACCGATAACGAGCGCATCCTGGGGCTCGGCGACCAGGGCGCTGGCGGCATGGGCATCCCGGTAGGCAAGCTCGCGCTCTACTCCGCCTGCGCCGGGGTGCGCCCAGATCTGACGCTGGCAGTCTCGCTCGACTGCGGCACAGACAACGAAGACCTGCTCGCGGACCCGCTTTACCTCGGCTACCCGAAACCGCGCCTGCGTGGCACTGCCTACGACGCCTTCGTAGAGGCGTTCGTCAACGCCGTTCGCGACGTCTATCCCGCCGCCGTGCTGCAGTGGGAAGACTTCAAGCAACATAACGCGATCAGGCTGCTCGACCGCTACCGCCGCCGCATCACGAGCTTCAACGACGACATCCAGGGCACCGCCGCGGTCGTCCTAGCCGGCCTCCTCGCCGCGATGCGGCTGCGCCGTGAGCCACTGGCCGCCCAGCGGCTGGTCTTCGTCGGCGCGGGCGCGGCCGGTACCGGTATCGCGCGCCTCGCCGAGACGGTAATCCGCGAGCAGGACCCCGACGCGAACGTTCGCCGCGCGATCGTGATGCTGGACTCGCGCGGCCTCGTCTTCGAGGGACGCGACCACCTGGACGACGACAAGCGCCCGTTCGCGATGCCCGCGCGCGAACTGGCCGCATGCGGCTTCGCTCCGGCCAGCCACTACGACCTGGAAACCGTCGTACGGCAGATGGCCCCCACCATCCTGGTCGGCACGTCGGCGACCCCGGGCACGTTCACCGAACCCGTCATCCGCGAGATGGCCGCCCACACCCCGGCACCGATCGTGTTGCCGCTGTCCAATCCGACCGCGAAATCCGAAGCGACCCCGGCTGACGTACTCGCCTGGAGCGAGGGGCGCGCGCTGGTGGCAACGGGCAGTGCCTTCGACCCAGTGCGGGTCGGCGACCGCGACCGCGTCATCGGGCAGGCGAACAACGTGTTCATCTTCCCCGGGGTAGGGCTCGGCGCGATCGCGTCGCGGGCACGTGAGGTAACCGACCGGATGTTCCTCGTGGCAGCGGCCACGCTCGCCGAGCGGGTCAGCGCGGAGCGGCTCAATGATGGGGCCCTCTATCCCCGCATCGCGGACCTGCGGCCGATCTCCCGCGCCATAGCCATCGCCGTCGCACGCGAGGCCTGTGCCAGCGGGGTGGCCCCGACGATGCGCGATGACGACGCGGTGGCCGCGGTGGATGCCTCAATCTGGGCACCCGATTACAGTGCCCTTCCGCCGCCCCCTGGATCAGACTGACCGGCACGAGCCTGGCGTGACCTGGCGAGGCTGGCGTCGAATCGCCCGGCAGAACCGTAGGCAAGCTGGAACCGCGCAGGTACCGGACGTACCGGCTCCTGCCCGGGCGAACCGTCGCGGGTCCGACTCCGCGTAGGAACTGGGTGGTGGCGGCCGGCACCGGCCGAGCCCGCAAATACGTGCTGTCAGCCTGCGAGACTGGCAAGTCGAGACTGGAAGTTGGGTAAGTGGGGTCAAGCCTGCTCGGTGACGGCTGGCCGCTGGCCGGACGGGCTGTCGAAGGCTCAGATTGACGCAGTTCTTGACGACAGCGGTGCGGGGGCCGGGTGGCGGCCGGGGCCCCAGGGGAAACCCGGCGGGGAAAGCCCGGCAAATCGGTTGCCTACGCCGGCCAGCCGGTGTCCCGGCGCTCGCCCGGAGGAGGCCTGGCACGGGCACTGCTGAACGCCCTAGGCGCAGCTGGACGGGCCACCGCAGTGGCATCAGAGCGGGCTCCGAACGACATCCGCACGGGCACCAGACCCCACGCCGCGGACGGCATCGAGCCGCGCGGCGTTGGCTCCACCCGGCTCGGCCCTGCTCCGCAGGCCTTGCTGAGCCGGCTCGTCGTGCTCACCTCAGCCGGCCGGCTTCCCGCCGAGCTAGCCGCCCGGGAGGCCGCCCGGATCGCCACCGACGAGCTGTCCTTCGCCTGGGATGGCCCAACCACGCCGGGCACACGGCATTACTACCGGGTGCAGGGCAACGACCTGCTCATCGAGTACGACAACACTAAAGATGACAGCGGCAACGCCCACAGCGTGCTGCGCCGCCCCCGCAGCGACTTCGGCGACGATGTGACTGGCCGGGCACTTCCACCAAGCCCACTTCTGACCTGCTCCCACAGCGACCTGTGAGGTCGGCAACCCCTCGCTCAGGAGAGACTTGGCGCGCCGCACCCCGAACCTGCGCCTGGGTGGGCGATCTGGCCGCCCGCGGGCGTGCCGAATGTCGGCCGACCAGCAAGACGAAGGCCTCGGCGAGATACCACTGCCGTTCGAGCGTGCCCGATTCAGGTGGCTCCCAGAGCCTGTGCGTCGCGGAACTGGTGGAGCGACCTGCACGCACGCCCGGACGTTCGCCGGCAGCTTTGGCCGACACACCCGGCTGCCGGCTCCTGAACGAGGTCGTGATCAACTAGGTTCTCTTCAGAGTCGAGGATGACCAGACGACGAACCGGGCCCTCCGACACGCAGTGGACAGCGGCGAGGAATAGATGAGCGGAAGGACATTCGACGATCGAAGAGCCATCCACCTGTCGGTGGTCCGACCGGAAGACAAGCGACAGTGATATCGCTTGCGCTCTCGAAGCGTTCACGGCCGACCACCGCGATGTGGACGCATGTTGCGCGCAGTCATGGGTGACGAAATAACGCCTAGCGTTTGAGATATTCGTACGCGAGGTTCGGCGGCGCGCATGCCAACCAACCATCGGCAATCGCGTCTCGCAGAGCCTCCTCGGAGACTTTCCGCAATTGAATCAGAATAGCAGAATACCCGTCGAAGTGCGGAATCGTAAAGAAGGTTCTCGGATGCGCGGCGAGCACGGCCTCCTTCTCGCCGAGATCCTCGACGCGGACAGCCAGGATAGGTCCATCTGGCAGGGCCTCGTCGCCGAAGCGCTTTAGATCCGCCTTACTGAACGGCCGCTCCCACGCGAATGCCTTACGAGCGACGAACCACGTACGGTTGCCGTGACGTTCATCTTCTGTCACTTCGGGCAGCTCCAAGGCCATCAAGGCAACGTCGTCAATAGTCACCACACTCGTACCGTACTGCTTTCAGCTGGGCCGAAGGGGATGCCCTCTCATGCCGCCGATCATGCGGGTAGCTAACGGCGGGCCGACCCCAGCCTCGGTGCTCGCACCTTGGTGGAGCCAACCCGACGCTGGGCGATCATCTGGCAGAGTACATCCCGTCTCGCGATCTCGCGATCATCGATCTTCGAGTTCGCGGGTGGTTCACGTCAACGGGAACCGTCCACCGACGCGGAGAAGGAGCCACACCCAGCATTCGGACAACGAGGCAGCACCCGATATTGGAGCCGAAATTGGGGGCGAAATTGATCAGAATCATTGACTTGACTGCTGCTCCGTCCCGGCTCCGTCCCTGGCGGGTGGCCCGCGGGGAAGACGCTTTGATCGCGCCTGATCGAGTTACAACAGAGAAGATTTCATCGCGGCGGCGGGCACTGGGCGCTGCGGCCCAAGAGGGTCATCTTGCTGGCCGCGCCGACGACCGCATCTGTGCAGATTACGACGCTGTGCCTCGCCCGCATGCTCGTCGAGGCCGTGGACACCCTGATCTACCGGTATCCCGGGTGGGAGGCCGTGTCACCCGCCAGCGGCATGGGACCAGACCGTCCACCAGTGAATCGCCAGGGGCTACGCCCGTCCCCGCCCCGAGCGCTGGGAATGGTCGCTGGCCAGGCCCAGGTTGACACGTCATGAGCGCCAGGGCCACCGCATTCCACGAAGCCGGTCATGTGGCCGCGTGCCTGATACTCGGGGTTGAGTTCACCACCGTGACCACCGTCCCCGGACACGGATACAAGGGCCAGCTCCGTGGTGCTGATCCCGACGGGGTGGCGCAGCGGGTGATCGTCGACATCAGCGGCGTCATTGCTGTGCATCTACTGCGCGGGCCGAGGCTGCGCGAGAGCCCGAGTGTCACCCAGAGCACGGTCAGCCGCTGGGTCGCCCAGGACTACGGGCGGGACGAGTTCGCGGGGCAGCGGAGCGTGGACCTGACGTCATTCGTCCAGCACACTACACGGCTCCTAGCGCAGAACTGGCCGCTGGTCGCGGCGATAGCCGACGCCCTCCAGCCGCCGTGCGAGCTGAGCTATGCGCAGGTCCTGGCGGTGGCCGGGCCTTTCCTGGGCACCGCCACCGGGCGCGAAGAAGCGAAGACGTCCCCGGCTAACAATTTCGGCCAGAAGGGGGATCGCAATAGGGCGTAGATATTACTACCCTGGCTATGACGCAAATAATGCTGGCCACCGTCCGCGCTGGATCCGGTAAATTTTCTCGATGTCCTGGTCGGCGTTTCGGGCCGTGTTCGCCTTAAGAGTCCTTAAGAGTGGGTCTGGATCGCTCTTCATATGACATTCTTCCCTGGCGCGTCGTCATTGAGCTCGAGCGCACACATTGTCTTTCCCGAGCGCGCCGCGGCGCCGTCTCTGGTCA
>Ga0335077_10001855_pt1 | contig 25156 bp, 19 predicted proteins | sample Lox_Sample_31_FD_207151 | JGI IMG/M metagenome (GOLD analysis project Ga0335077, IMG submission 207151) | Soil microbial communities from Loxahatchee National Wildlife Refuge, Florida, United States - Lox_Sample_3.1 | ecosystem: Environmental > Terrestrial > Soil > Wetlands | place: USA... | reverse complement strand
ATTCCGCGGTGAAGTACTTAATGGTCTGTGGCTTTCCATCCTCGAACACGTCGAAGTCACCCTTTGTCAGGTTGGGGATCAGCGCGCCGTGCTTGTCTTTCACGTTGAAAAACAGTTGGACGACATTCACATTGACCTTCAACGTTTCGGCGGGGTTCTGATCGCTGGACTGTTGGGACGGCGCTTGCTGTGCCGGCTCTTGGGCAACACCAGACGCAGCTAGGATCAGGACAGCGAACACAAGTCGGCAAATGGGTTTTGGCATTGGGACTCTCGGGGAAATCTTTGTTAGTCTAATCCTGAAAGTTTAGATGCACCAAACGGGGTTGCATTGGCATCCCAAGAGGATGTAAAGCTAATTTTGGGGCGGCTGGCCATGAAATCACTGGGAATTCACGGGATAGCAGGGGATCTGTCGCCTTACGGGTGGTTTTCCCGTCGCTTACGATATGGGCTTCGCTCTTGCGGCGTCCTGCACGGCCTTTTGGTAACTGCTTGCCTGCTGGGGATATCCAGCGCATATGCCCAGTCTGGGGGGACACAGAGCCAGGCCCAGGCTCCCGGCGCAACCCAGAATCAGGCACCAGCCAAGAGTCAGCCTGCCGACGACATCCCGGATGCACCATCGACCGTGCAACCACCTGCACCCAAGCCTGTGCCAGAGCCGCAAACAGAGAACAAACCCGCCCAGCCGACGGACGAAGGCACCGTCCCCAGCACCAGTTCTACGCAGCCGAATGAAGACCGACCGGCGCCACCGCCGATGCCTCCGGTCGAGACAGTCCCGCCAGGAAGCAGGCGCGACACTACTCCGCAGGCCAAGGGACCTAGAAATCAAATTAATCCCAAGGAAGATCTCTACACGATTCCGATCACTGCCAACCTGGTGCAGATCCCGGTGATGGTAAAAGACAAGCAGGGACGCCGCGTCGATGGCTTGCTCCCGCAGGACTTCACTGTTCTGGAGAACGGCAAGGCGCAGAAGCTGACTTTCTTCACCAGCGATCCATTCCAGCTTTCCGTGGCCGTCCTGATCGACTTGGGAATGGCCGACGTAGCCTTGCAGAAGGTGAATGAGACGTACTCAGCACTTGTCGGGGCATTCAGCCCTTACGATGAAGTTGCGCTATACACCTACAGTAGTACCGCAAGCCGGCAGACAGACTTTACCAGCCGCCCGGAGCGCCTGACCGCCGTCCTGGACACGATGAAACTGGTGCGCGGGCATAATAACGGACCTCCTGTGTTGAGCGGACCGCTCGGGCCGCAAGGCCCCATGGTGAACGGAATTCCCGTAGGCACTTCCGGCCCTCCCCCGGTGTACACGCCGCCGAAGGAGGCGCACGTCCTAAATGATGCGATCTTGAAAGCGGCGATGGATCTGAGCAAGCGGGAGCGCACGCGCCGCAAGGTCATTTTCGTGATCAGTGACGGCCGCGAACGGGGCAGCAACGCCAGCTACAATGAGGTACTTCACGTTCTGCAGTTACAAGGTATCCAGGTAAAAGCGGTTGTCCTCGACATGGGGGCTCTGCCTGTCTACAAGCAGGTGGAGAAACTTCCTCACGTCTTCCGACAGGGCTACAGCAACATTCTGCCGAGATATACCAACGCTACGGGCGGAGGAGATGTGTTCACAGAACTCTCCCGAAACTCGATCGAGCAAGCCTATTCGCAGATTACATCTGAGGCGCGCAATCAGTACACCCTCGGCTACAGTCCCAAGGCGGTCACCGGCTCTTCCGCCTTCCGCAGCATAGAAGTTGTGGTGCATCGTAAGTCGTTGGATGTATACGCAAAGGCTGGGTATTACCCCACTCCACCGGCACACTGAGGTCCGGCTCCGGCAATCGAAGCACCGTAATTTGTACCGGATAGAAACGGGGGTCACCTGAGTAACCTGCGGTACCTACCCCCCGTGTGATATAAAGACCCCGAGCCTCCAAAAGGACAGAAGTGCAGGCGGCATCCCCGGAGGGGTGTCCGCATTTTCGAGGAAAGCCTTTGAGTTTCATCAACTTCGCAGCTCGGGAAATCAATTGCAAAATCGTCTACTATGGCGCCGGACTTGGCGGCAAAACCACGAATCTGCAGGTGATTTACCAGAAGACTGCCGACCAGCAGAAAGGCAAGATGATTTCGCTGGCCACCGAAACCGAACGCACCCTGTTCTTCGATTTCCTCCCTCTCGATTTGGGCTCAGTGCGCGGATTCAAGACGCGAATCCACCTCTACACTGTTCCCGGACAGGTTTTCTACGACGCCAGCCGGAAGCTCATTCTGCGTGGCGTGGATGGAATTGTGTTCGTTGCCGATTCGCAAGAGCAGCGCATGGACGCCAACGTCGAGGCCCTTGACAACCTCATGTCCAACCTCAAGGAGCACGGCTACGACTTCAACAAGATTCCTTACGTCCTGCAGTTGAACAAGCGCGATCTGCCCAACATTCTTCCCATTGATTTGCTCAGCACCGAATTGCGTAAGAAAAACGAGCCTGTCGTGGAAGCAGTCGCCTTTCAGGGAGTAGGCGTTTTCGAAACCCTGAAAGAAATCGCCAAGCAAGTCCTCACCGAACTTAAGGCTGGGGGCTAATCGCACCTCTAGCCACCGCTTCTCTTCTTCAACTTTGTTCGCTAATCTCCGAAGACGTGTGGGGATAACCGCTGACCAGCCAGGAAGAGCCGTGTGCCCTTGCGTATTTTATGGGGCAGTCCTGATTACGCCGCGCAATCACAGACGAGAACTGTCAGGTCGTCGTCCTGAGAACTCGCCCATCGCTGCACCGAGCCAATGATGTGATCCGCGGCGTTACGAGGAGTCAGCGCCGACGTCTCCTGCAGCAGATTCGACAAATTCTCCTGGCCGAAAAACTCGCCCGCGCTGTTAGCGGCCTCCACGATTCCGTCTGTGTAGAGCAGCAAACGGTCGCCCTGCTGCAGCGAGTCACTCCTTGTCTCGTAGGACGCGAAATCGAAGGCGCCGAGCATGAGGCCATTCTCTGCAATCTCCAGCACCTTCCCCTCTCGCAGCAACAACATCGGCGGATGTCCGGCCGCAGAATAGCGAAAGATTTTCGCCTTTGCGTCCAGATAAACATAAGCGGCGGTGACGAATTGGCTTTGTGTGTTTCCACGCAGAGCAGAATTCATGCCGAGCAAGAGCGCCGCCGGATCTTCCGCCTGCGCGCGCTGCGACGTTGCCGCCAGCTTCACCATCGAGGCAATGAGAGCCGCCGGAACCCCGTGGCCGGAGACGTCGGCAATGAGAAGTCCCGCGTGACTATCATCCGCAAGCACGTAATCGTAGAAGTCGCCCGCGACCGAAGTCATGGGAATGTAACGGGCCGCAACATCAAAAGTTCCCGAGGTCGGAAACTCGGCAGGCAGGATGGAGAGCTGAATGCGCCGGGCAACTTCGAGTTCTTTCTGGATGTCGGCCAGTTGCTGCTCGCGTTGCATCGCCTGGCGTGCCGCAACGTATCCCAGGCAGGCGAGAAGCACGACAAATCCGAGCGACTCGATTCTCGGCAGCCGGGAGTTGAATACGCCGCTGACGTTATCCCACAAAGCCAAGCCAGCAAATATGAGCAGCCCGCGACGGGCGATGATGAAATCACGATCCGCTGAATGATCGTACATCGGCTCGGTGAGCAGCAGTACAAGAGCGCCGATCACAAGAACGTTATTAGCCTGCTGATATAGATCAGAAGGTCCCGTGAGAAGAGTCGCGACGACAAGGACCGCGAAGGCGGAAAAGAACCCATATGTCAACACCCGGGCCTTGCGGCGAAGAAAACCAGCCCCATCAAAAAACAGAAATGCCGGGACGGGAACCACATAGTTGATCGCTGTAGGCAAACGAAGAAAAGCCTTGGACCCGCCGAAAATGAATTCGAACAGACTCGTCTGTATCCACATTCGGGAGCCGTATAACACTGCAAACAGCGCGAAACAGATAAGCAGGGAGGCTCGGCGGGGCCTCAAGACGGCGATCCCGGCGGCGACCAGGCCAGCGGCGGCGATCGCGGCGCCGAGAAACAGTGTAAAAGCCTCAGATTCAAAAGTACGCAGAACGTCGTCGGCGGTCAGTCCCGGAAGCGAAACTTGCATGTGGGAATGCTAATTCATTTGCCGAAATTTCCGCATGGCTCAGAGCCGTCTCACTCCACCGGCTCGTTCCAACGCACCACGCGACGCTCCCGGCTGCCTTTGTGGGAGAGCAATAGTCCTCGCTGCGTCCGCAGGAATTGCTCAGGCGGAACTTCCAGCGGTACACCTTCCTCGATTGCCGCCCGCATGTTCACGTAGAAGCCGCGGTAGTCGCCGCGTTCCGTCTCGATCTTCCGCGGCGTCTCGCCGACACGGGTCAGAGTTCCCCAGCGCTCTTCGGGTTCCAACCCCCAATCTTTGCCCCAGTCAAGCCCATCTGGATAATTCGGACCACGCAGGATCTCTTCCTGTGGGTCCATCCCGTACTTAACGAACGAACCTTCGGTGCCGTGCACTAGCAGATGATGGCTCGGCGCATAGGCAATGATTCGGGCGCGAAGCGTAGCGCGCAGCCGCGGATATTGAAAGATGACATCGAATGCATCGTCGACGACAGCGCTTTCCCGCTGGCATACGGCCGCGGCGTAAACAGACTCCGGCTCACCAAACAAGACCAAAGCCCCGTCGATAAGGTGCGGCCCAAGATCCCAGAGCACACCGGCCGCGGGGAAGTCAGGCTTCTCGCGCCACGCGCCGGGTTTGGTGTCAAGGCGGAAGCGGTCAAAACGGGATTCGTATTCAGCTACCTGGCCGACAGCACCGGCCGCGACCAGTTTCTTCACTGTCAGGAACGCACCGTCCCATCGCCGGTCCTGGTAAACAGAGATAAGAAGATGTCGCTGGGTGGCGATGCGGACTAGCTCTTCGGCTTCGGCCATCGTCGGAGTCATCGGCTTGTCTACCACCACGTGACGGCCGGCCTCCAAGCATGCTTTCGCGTAAGAATAATGCGTGTCATTCGGCGTGGTGACCGCGACAAGATTGATGGATTTGTCGGCAAGCAATTCGTCAAGGTTGCGCGCGATGCGGACCTCGGGATACCGCGCCTTGGCATTGTTGGTGTGACGCTCAAGCACGCATGCTAATTCCATGCCCCGAACGCCGCGAATCATGGGTGCGTGAAAAGCATATCCACCCAAGCCGAATCCGATGAGGCCTACTCGAACCATGGTTCTTCCTTCTTATCAGCGATCTTTCAGACGACGCACGAATTTTAAGCCAGACCAGACGTCGGTCACGGCGCACACTTTCACGTCAACCAGTCCCGCAGAGAGGCCGATCTCGCGAACGATGTTTTCGTTGAGATCTGTGGCCATGCCCGAGCTTTTCTTCGGCCAGCTCACCCACAGCATCCCGGCGGCATTCAACGTTTTCGCCAGGCGCGAGAATTCCTTTCTTAGAGCAGCGCTGGAGGTGATGAAAATCATCGCGAAATCAAGTGGAGTCTTGGCATCTTTTGTCTGTTCGCACTTTTCGAGTGACGGCTTCAATTCCGCGATCACTTCCGCTGGAGCACTGACAAGTAACACCCTGAATTCATCTTTGATTCCGAGCTTTTTGGTGAGGGGTGTACCGGAGTATCCAGGCATCGGCTCGTCACAGGTAGCAAGAACCGCTAAGGACACGAAGGTACACGAAGCAGGCCTTCTTCGCTAGAGGCGGTTGCTATTGTGCCGGAGCATAATACCCGCGCCGAGACCGGACACGGAAGTTCTTTCGATCATTGGCGACGATTTCGATCGTGCGATAGTGGCCGTCGAATTTGAAGTCGGCCGGCTTGTATGAGATCGCGTACTGGCTGCGGAGTTCATCCTGAATCTCGGCGAAAGCGTTGGCAACATCGCGAAGTTGGAAGGGAAAGAATGCATGTCCGCCCGTGGCATCAGCAATGCGTTCCAGAACTTTATCCCCCTGCCCTTTGCTCCCGCTCACATTCGTGCTGATGGTGTAGACGATAGCTTCAGCCCGCTGCGCCATTTCGATGGCTTCTTCGCGCGTGACATGACTCTGGTTATCGTCTCCATCACTGAGTAGGATGATGGCGCGCCGCACCGTCAATCCCTTCGCGCTTTTCAAAAGCTTGTCGCGACAAGCGAAATACAGAGCATCGTAGAGCGCCGTGCCGCCCCCAGGGCGAAGGTCGCGAACACCGTGCGCGAGAGCCTCGGTCCTGTCCGTGAAATCCTGGGTCACCTCCGGGGTCACATCAAAGCCGACAACGAACGCCTGATCCTTCCCTGGATGAATCGTCTGATTCAAGAACTCAATGGCAGACTCCTGTTCGAACTTGAAGCGGTCGCGGACGGAGTTGCTGGCATCGATCAGCAGGCCGACCTGGAGAGGCAGATTCGTCTCTGCCTGAAAGCTCCGAATTTGCTCCGGCGGCTTGTTGTCGTCCACTACACGGAAATCGTTCTGCTTAAGGTCCGTGATGTGACGGCCATGTTTATCCATCACGGTGAAGACTACGTTGACCTCGTCGGTGCGTGCCTTGATGGTCGGCAAAGGCTGATCGTTGCCGTCGGTTGAGTCGGCCGGCTTTCGATCGGACGTCGTGGCCGCCGCCTGCTGCGATGCAGGCGCGTTAGCCTGGGCGGCTGGATCTTGGGCTGACAGCGCGACCGTTCCGAAAGCAACAACAACGATCAGGAAAAGTCTGGCTGTCAGGATGAGCGTCGTCCCCAGAGTGTTCATGGATCTGTCAATATTATAAGCTGCTCGGTGGCATCCCGATTCAGGTTTGGCAGGCTCCTTCCAGCGCCTGCAGAAACAGTTGCAGTTCGCTAGGCAGGGGGCTGGTGAGTACCAACTTCGCGCCGGTCCGGGGATGCGTAAAGTCCAATTCGGCCGCATGCAGGAAGTTGCGGGGAAGGGATATGGCGCGTTGTGTCGCTTGTTTTCCGCCCGCATGCCGGGCACGCAGTTCGCGCGGTGCTCCATAAAGCGTGTCGCCCACCACCGGGTGTCCCAGAGACGCCATGTGCACGCGGATCTGGTGGGTGCGGCCCGTATCGATCTTCACTTCGACCAGGCTGAATTTTCCGAAAAGAGAATCGAGACGGCGCAGGACCTTATAGTGTGAGATGGCCTCGCGTCCTCCGGATTGCCGCGTCGTCATCCTCGTACGCCGGACGCGATCCCGACTGATCGCCGCTGAGACCGTTCCTGAGTCCTTTTTGATCCAGCCATGCACGAGAGCAACATATTTCTTCCTCACTTCGCGGCGGGAGAACTGAGTCGCCAGTTCGTGGTGCGCTGTATCGTTCTTAGCTACAACGATAAGCCCGCTAGTCTCCTTGTCGAGCCGGTGCACAATGCCCGGCCGCATCTCTCCGCCGACTGCTGACAAAGTCGAGAAATGATGGAGCAACGCATTGACGAGTGTGCCGCGGTTGCGGGCATCATCCGTAGCGCCGGCTCCGGCGTGGACCATCATGCCCGCGGATTTGTTGATGACAGCTAGATCGTCATCCTCGTAAACGATATCCAGTGGGATCTCTTCGGCCATTGCGCGAAGAGGAGACCGTGTCGCCGGCCCGATCACCGTAATCCGTTCGCCACCTTGAAGTTTCAGCGACGCCTTGGCAGGTGTCTCATTGACCAGCACGTTCTCCTCGGAGATGAGCTGTTGTACCCGCGCCCGGCTGACGCCGAGCCTTGTTGCCAGGAAAAAGTCCAGCCGCTTGCCGGCGTGTTCCGCCGAAACCGCAATGGAACTTGAAGAAGCCGCGAGCATTTAGAGCTAGATAGTATCAGCATTGTACGTGTAGCCCCGGACGCCTCGTCCGGGGTTGCGCAAAGAGCAATGAACTCGGCGGAAAGGACCCAAGCCGGTCCCCACTACCCAAGAAGCATCCCCCGCCAGGATTAGACCTACATGGAAATCCGCAGCTTCCCTATTCTCAGGAAACGCATCCAAGCGCCCCGATGATCACAACTGGACACCGTTTGTTGCTAATTGTGCTTGTTTGCGCAGGCATCAGCGCCTCCAGAAATCCTGCGCTAGCCCAATCTGGGAGTTCAGATCTGCCGGATGCCCCATCGGAAGTCGAATTTCACCCACATCACGCGAGCGATCCTGCCTCAGAGCGGAGGGTGTCTTGGAGCTCCCTTCCTGAAGACTTCTTTCACGATCAAAAAAAGATTTGGCTTTTTCCCACGCAGTTAGCAGCAGGTAAGCACTGGGTGCCCACGCTCGCCATCGCCGGAGGAACTGCTGTCCTGATTGCGACAGACAAGTACACAATGCCTTATTTCCGGAACCATCAGGGTCAGTTGGACGATGTCAACGATGTCTTCGATGCATACATCACCACGGCGGAAGTGATCGCGGTGCCGGCATCGTTGATGGTGGCGGGATACATTCGACACGATGACTACCAGGTCGACACAGCGATCCTGTGCGGGGAGGCCTACGCAGATTCAGCCGTCGTCGATCTTGCGATGAAGGCGGTGACCCGGCGAAAGCGTCCGATCGATGTGCCGCCCGGGCAGCCGTTCGACGATACATTCTTCAGCGGCGGCCAATCGCCCTTTCACGGAAGTTCGTTTCCCTCCGGACATGCGGCCGGAGTCTTCTCGGTCGCGACCGTGGTGGCCGAACGTTATCACAATCATAAATGGGTTCCCTGGCTGGCTTACAGCTTCGCCACTGCCATCAGCTTTTCTCGCGTAACGAACGCCGCACACTTCCCATCGGACGTATTTTTGGGAGCGGCGCTGGGATACACCATTACGAAGTACACGGTTCTGCAGCCGAGGGATCGTTAGGCATCTTTAGATCTGGGACACGTTACCGCGTTGCGCTGATAGGACGGGCTGTAGCTTGCTTCGAGCCAGGGCGCAGCCACCAGATAAATCCCCCGCCGAGAACCAGTCCGATCGCGATCAACTGGGTTCCAGTCATGGCGCCCCCGAACACCGACCCACGCCCCGGATCATCGCGCAAGTATTCAAGGAAGAATCGCGCGACTCCATAGACGAACAGAAAGGCGCCGAAGATCTGGCCGTCAAACTTTCTGCGCTTCAGCAACCACATCAAGAAAACGAAATTCGCGAATTCGACGGCAGATTCAAACAGCTGCGTGGGTTCAAGCGCAATCCCCAGCGGCGTTCCGGTGATCGAGTTTGCAAGCGGATTGGTGAATGTCACTCCCCACCAGTGATGCGTGGGCTTGCCGTAGCAGCATCCCGCAGCAAAGCAACCAAGACGGCCGATGGCATGTCCCAACGCCAGGCCCGGAGCAAAAGCATCGCAGGTTCCCAATGGAGGCATGTGATGCCTGCGCACGTACCATGCGGCAGCCACGAATGCGGCCAGCAATCCGCCAGAGAAGACTCCTCCAGCCTGCAGCGTATTAATGCTGAAGATTTCTCGCACGTGAGTGGAGTAATAACTCCACTCGTTGATCACGTAGAGAATTTTTGCGCCCACGATCCCGCACAGCACAACGAGAATGCCCAGATTCCAGGCATCGTCACCGTTGTAGCCCAGGCGCTCCGAATTGCGGACACTGATCCACAGGCCCAGAAGGACCCCAATCGAGACCAGGAATCCGTAGGTCGGAAGAAAAAAGCTTCCGTAATGAAAAAGTTGCGGGAACACTGATTTCTTAGATGCAGGGAAACCTGAACCGCCTCAGGACCAGTCTAGCAGGAAAAGATGTGGAGACAGCCGCCTCGCTATCCGTCGAGCAGGCCTCAACTGGCTTTGCGCCCCCTTAAACAACAAGCCGACCCACTGAGCCGTGTGACAGGGGCCGAGAATGAACCCGTCGGTAGACGTGGGCGCCCGCCGAGACCCTTTAGGCATCTGCGCATGGCGCAGCATCGCTCACCGGATCCTAGTTCGAGTCGGGCTCCCGTTCATTCTTCATTGGTTCAAATATCGGTTCCCTGCCATCACCAACCTGGCAGGTCGGCCTTCAAGTGGATGCTAGGGAATTCAGATGCCGTTGGCAAGAGTACCGACGCAAATAGTTGGCAGAAGGCGTGCAACAAATGGGGACTCGACCGACCTCAGCCGCGGCTGCCAACACCATCCCGGGCGGGCTGGCCCAGTACTTGATTCCTGCTGCCAGCCCGTGCGTGTATACTCTGGAGTCACCTTAGGCCCCAGTGCGTGCTCGCCCGCGCCTCGGCGATCCGCTGGAGAAGTAGTTCGCGATGTCCAAGTTGCGCACGACCGCCATCGCAACGGCGGCCATCCTTCTTCTAGCACACATGTCTGTGTTGCTCGTCCGCTATGGGAGCGATTTCGCTTCTCTATGGGGCGATTGGATTGACACGCTGGCGCCCTTCGCCGCTTCTCTCATTTGCTGGCAGATCTCCCGTCGTGCCGGGCCTTTCGGCAAGCGCGTTTGGAGGCTCGTTTCTTTTTCCGCATTGCTGACCTGCATCGGCCAAGGCCTCTACACCGATTACTACGACTACCTGCACGTGCCGCTCGGTACGTTATGGCCCAGCGATGTTCTGGTTTTCTTCTGGGTCGTGCCGATCGTGATGACACTGTTCCTGAGTCCACGCGATCCCGGCCGCGGCTATGAATGGCTGCGGGTCTGCGATTTTGCCCAGGTTTGCACGCTCGTGTTGGCCGTCGAACTGGCCGAGATTTACGTCCCCTCTCGATGGCAAGCCGCGGGCCGGGTCATGCAATTCCGCGCGTTGCACGCCGGCATCCTCTTTTTCGGATTGATCGCGGTGAGTTTCATCGTCCGCGCGCTGCTAAGCCGGAACCGACTGGAGCGCGCCTATTTCGGCCGGATGGGCGCGTTCCTGACCGCATTTGCGTTCATTCTCAACGGCACACTCTATTACCAGGCAATCGGAAAATATAAGCAGGGCCAATGGAGCGACCTCTTTTGGACCGCTGGTTATTGTGTCTTGATATTGATCGCGGGCACCTGGAACGAGAAAGAAGATGCCATCGATATTGAGCCGGAGTCCAGGGGCTTGCACCTTCTTGCCCAGTTCTCGCCCTTACTGATTCCCGCGGCCGTGTTTCCTCTGGTCTTGAATATTGCACGCGAGCAGTTTTACTGGTCGGTGGTGCTCGCGATGGTCTCCTTTGTCGCTGCCGCCGGACGCTTGTTCGTTGTGCAACGGCAGTTGCTCATCAGTTCCCAGGAATTACAGAAGAACCTCTCTCTCTTGCAAGGCATTACCGAGAGCACGAGCGATGCAGTTTTCGTAAAGAGCCACGATGGCCGCTATGTCATGGTGAATCCCGCGGCCGCCAGAAATGTTGGGCTCTCTGTAGATCAGGTGATCGGCAAGACGGACATGGAAGTGTTCACTCCCGAAACCGGGCGCCGGATCATGGACAAAGACCGCCAAATCCTCGAGTCCGGCGAATCGATTACTTACGAGGAAGTCGGAACCGCCAAGGGAGTTAGCCGTACCTTCCTTACGACAAAAGGGCCCTACCGCGATACGCGCGGAAACATCGTGGGCGTGCTCGGGATTGCGCGCGACATCACCGACCGCAAGCGCGCAGAGGAAGAGTTTCGGCAATCGCAGCGGCGGCTGCGGATGCATATCGATCACACTCCGCTCGCGGTGGTGGAGTGGGATTCAGAATTCCGCGTGACGGCCTGGAATAGTTCGGCCGAGCGGATCTTCGGTTATACACGAGAAGAGGCCATCGGCCAGTACGGTGACTTCATAGTTCCGCCGGAGAGCCGTCCCGCGGTCCATCAGGTCTGGCGCCAGTTGGTCCAGGCGCAGGGCGGCGAGGTCAACGCGAACCAAAATATCACCAAGAGTGGTCGCGTCATTTCATGCGAGTGGTACAACACGCTCCTGGTGGATGACGGTGGACGAGTCTTGGGCGTGGCGTCACTGGTCCAGGACGTCACCGAGAGAGAACGCGCCGAAGCCAAATTCCGCGGATTGCTCGAGTCCGCTCCCGACGCCATGGTGGTCACCGACCGCGATGGACGCATCGTGCTGGTGAATGCTCAAACTGAGTCGCTATTCGGTTACAGGCGCGAAGAACTTCTGAACTGGCCTATCGAGACTCTCATGCCTGAGCGTTTTCGGTCTGTTCACTCCTCCCATCGCGCGAATTTTTCCCGCCAGCCGCAAATGCGCGAGATGGGCAAGCGTTTGGAACTCTATGGCCTTCACAAAGACGGTATCGAATTCCCCATCGAAGTCAGTCTGAGCCCGCTGGTTACCGATCAGGGCATGCTGATCTCGAGCGGCATCCGTGATACCACCGAACGCATGGCGCTGGAAGAAAGGCTCCGGCAATCCCAGAAAATGGAGGCTGTGGGACGTCTCGCTGGAGGTATCGCACACGATTTCAATAATCTGCTCACGATCATTCTCGGCTACTCTCAAATTCTCGCAGACGGGCTTCCCGCTGGTGACCGCCTCTCCGAGAGCAACGCCCAGATCAAGTCTGCGGCCGAACGGGCCGCAGGGATCACGCGCCAGTTGCTGGCATTCAGCCGCAAACAGGTACTCTCGCCGCGGGTCATCAATCTTAACGACATCGTCTTGAACCTCGACTCCCTCTTGCGGCGGCTGATCGGCGAAGACATTGAAGTCATGACCGTGCCTGCTAACGATCTTGGCATGGTGAAAGCCGACCCGGGGCAGGTCGAGCAGGTCATCATGAACCTGGCGCTGAACTCCCGCGACGCCATGCCGCAAGGCGGCAAGCTCACTCTCGAAACCGCCAACGCGACTTTGGACGAGAACTATGCCCGCGAACACCAGCCCGTCGCACCCGGGCAGTACATCATGCTGGCAGTCAGCGATACCGGTCATGGCATGGCCCCGGAAACGATGACCAGAATTTTCGAGCCCTTTTACACGACTAAAGACGTCGGCAAAGGCACCGGGCTCGGACTGTCCATGGTCTACGGCATCGTCAAGCAAAGCGGAGGCCATATTTGGGTCTATAGCGAGCCAAGTCAGGGCACCACCTTCAAGATCTATCTGCCGCGCGTCGACCAGCCTGCGGAACACTCGGCCCAGGAGAAACAACCCCTCCGCGTCGCACGGGGGACAGAGACCATCCTGCTGGTCGAAGATGATCCCCAACTGCGGGAGCTCAGCTCGTCAGTGCTCAGCCATTGTGGCTACCGGGTATTGACCGCGGGCACACCAGAGGAAGGGATCCGGGTCTGTGAGTCCAATCATCGAGACATCCGCCTCCTGGTCACAGATGTAGTTATGCCTCGAATGAACGGGAGACAATTGGCCGAACGCATCCAGAAAGTCAGCCCCGACATCCGGGTGCTCTACATCTCCGGCTACACCGACAACGCGATCGTGCACTACGGGGTGCTCGATCCCGGACTGTGGTTCCTCGCAAAGCCCTTCACTTTGTCGGCACTAGTAGCGAAAGTGCGTGAAGTGCTTGACGCCACCACAAGCACGGCACCGAGCGCAATCGGTGACTAATCCGGAGTATTGGTTTCGCACCCAGTCATTGTCATCCTGAGCCGCGGATTTTGCGGCGGAGGCCTGTGCACTCGCCGATCGATCATAGGTCGACCTCGCGCACAAGACCAGATCTATTTCTTCCTGGGCAGATACTTCTTCTCGATCGACGCCACGACCACATAATTCGGATCCACCATCTCGTTGAAGTGAATCCTCCCCACCTTCGACAGCAGCTCGTAAGCGTCCATCTCCGACAACCCGTAGTCCCGATGAATCCAGTAAACGAGTTCGGTCAGTGCGATCCGCACCGCGTCGTCCGCAGGACGATACGCGCCCACCGTCATGATGGCGTCATCATTCTCAAACTGCGGCCATGAGATCGTGCGCCCTTTGATGACGTTCACTTGTACCCTGGCCTTGAGCGGCACCTCGATCGCGGATCCCGCCGCCTCTCCGTCCCCCATGGCTGCGTGCCCGTCGCCCAGGTACAAGAGCCCACCTTTCACATTGACCGGAAAGTAGGCCATGTTGCCCACCGAAGCCTCCGGAGAATCCATGTTCCCGCCAAACTCCGCTGGCACAATGGAACTCCGCGCCTCCCCATTCGCCGGGGCCACTCCGATGCACCCCAAGAACGGATGCATAGGAATCTTCACCGAGAAATCCGAATCGAGTGCCTTGAACGTCGCTGTGTTGTCGCCATGATTGATCGGATAAAACCATACCTTTTCCTGCCACGGCGACTTCTCGAGCACCGGCGTGTACTTCGATGAATTGATTGATCCAAACCCCGGCGAAAATGCACCCACGCCGTAATCGCCCTCGACTTGAAGATCGAGGATCTTCACCACGAGCGTGTCACCCGGCTCCGCTCCCTCAATGTAAAACGGCCCGGCCAGCGGGTTGTCGCCTCTTGCCATATCCAGCGTGTCGCCCGGCTTCTTCAAGCCATTGCCGAAGCAGTCCAGCGTTTTTGTATCGAGAACGTCTCCAGGCTTCAAATGCAGCACCGGCTCTGCCGTGGCAAACAGGTACTTTACGTTGGCATTGGTGGTCGTGTAATGCACTACGTTCTGCGCCGAAATGGTACCGGCAAGGAAACAAAGGGCAGCAGTGTTCAGGAGTCGCAAGAGTTCCCCCGTCTTGAATTTAAGTTCCAAGATTCTCCCACAGCTGTTAGAGACTTCGGCTCAGATCAGTGCGTAGCGGCTCTCTCCGCGACCGATGGCTGTTGCTGCGTCGAAGTTAACTCCAGCACATACGCGGTCTGATCACGCGTCAGGACGAACAGGCGGTTTCCATCCGGCGAAAAGTTCTTGTAGGCAATCGGTCCTGGGAACTGGTAGGTCCGCCGCAACTGCGAATCGGCGAGCCCATAAACGTTCACCTCGCCTTCCGCAGCCGAGACGGCATACACTCTGCCGGTACTCGAGATCACCGGTGCATGCCCGAAGACGTGGCCCAATTCTTTTCCTGTTGCCAGTGAATACGTGAGCACCCGATCGCCACTTGCTTGCAACGCCACAAAGTCACCGTCCACTTTCACGCTCCTCACGGTGAACGAAAATTTATTGGTCTTTACCAGCAGCTTGCCACGCAAGGCGTTGGAGTCTAGCTCGAAGAGCTCATAAAACATATCCCCCTTCTCTGCCGCATTTTTCAGATCGGGAAATTGCTTCAGTTCATCATGAGCCGCCCCGCTCGCGACAAGCCATCCCATCAGAACTCGCTTGTAGTCGGACGTCCACGCCAACGATGGAGCCTCCTGGGCGAAATGCCGCGTCCAGAGTGTTGTTTTGGAGCGGAAATCGCGCAATTCATAGGTCCAGTTCTTCTGTTGATATGGGTTGTCTTTCCCGGGCGTGCGTACCAGCACATACGGACCCTCTTGGCTGGCCAACAGCTTTCCGACAGGAAATACGGGCGACGTTGCCCCCTGTTTGTTTAGTTCGATTACGGCCCGTTCCTGCTGATCTTTTTCCGGAAAGTCCGCATAGAACGAATCGTCATCGGCAAACCATCCGCCCGTGAATGCGCGCACCGACTGGACGCGTGCATTGCGTGCAATATCCCACAAAGCACCACGGCTCCCGGTAGAGGCCGCCAGCCAGTTGAAATCCGGCGACACGGCAATCGCCCGGTTATCTCCCAACTGCGATTGCGTCAGTTGTGCACGCGCTACGACCTTCGCCGCAGGGAACTCGAACAACACAATGCGACCGTCGGTTTCTTCGTAGACCACCGTGTCGTCAAAAGTATCCCCCGCATCTGTCTTAACGATGCCCCTCAACTTTCCGGTGGCCAGATCCATGAATCCGCGTTTCCCCTCCTTGAGCGGGCCGACTGCGACGTATTCTCCCTGCGCGGTGGGTTCCAGGTTCATGGCGTAGGCGAGTTCAATATCCCGCAAGTGCTCGCCCGTCGGAAATTTCAGTAGCGGAGATTTCGCTGGGCCGAACGAATTCAGCGCCAGGATGCTCTTATTGTCGACAAAAGTGAACTGATCGTGCATCGCAGCGCGAATGGACGAGGGCATCTTTGCGTCATGTCTGGCGGTCAGATCATAGGCAAATTCCGTTGTCGTAGTTCCCGCAAGAAAATACCGCCCGTCCGGCGAAAAGAGCAGTCTCGCCAAGGCCATGTTTGAACTGCCCTCGCCCTCAAAAAAGAAAAGCAGAAGGATATCGAGGGAGTGAATGTCGAAGAAATCCTTCCGGAAGGCCAGTTCCTCGCCGCTCGCCACCTCCACCAGTTGCAGCGCGAACTCCTTATTCAGGCAGGCAAGGTACCGGCCGTCGCGCGACAGCGAACTCTGCAGGCACCCAACTCGCGACAGGACCTCATGCACCGAAGTTCGTTTCCGGCTGGCGACATCCCACGTCTCTACCCGTAGTGATGGAGACTTGAAGACGATCGTTTTCGAGTCGGAACTGAACTGCGCCTTGTCCGCGTCCGGAGCTTCGATGAAGAACAGCACCTGAAAGGGATCGCGCGACAGCACGTGGATGCCGCCCTCGTCCTGCGCAAGCACGTGCCTTCCGTCGGGACTGAAGCGCAGATTGTTGATGTCGGGGCGCAGCGGCAGGGCCATCATTTGCCGCATCAGAAGCCCCGGCAACGACTCCACGTGGATCGCGCTGCTGGAGGCAATCACTTGCGCCTGCCAGGCTTCGAACTCAGCTGTCGAAGACGGCGTTAGCCGCGCGCATTCGGTGGGCATGGCCGAAACCGATTTCAGCAGCTCTCGCAGACGTTTCTGTTCCGGCTTGGTATGTCCAAGCAGGTCTGTGAACCAATTCCCAGTGTTTCCGTGCGTGGTACTGAAGCGGTCCCAGAGATCCACATACGATTGCGGCGCAAATCCCGCTCGAGCCATGGCAAACAACGCCACCTGGTCTGCGATGTATTGGTCCCCTTCGCCCTCGCCGCCCTCCTGGGACGCCTTGCGCCTCTCGTTTTCGAGCAGTCGTTGAAATTTGTCGTAGATATCGGCTCGGTCCCCGACCTGCGTCACACCCAGAACCTGCTTTAGCGCCAGGCTAATCTCAATGGCGTGCTGGTGCGTCACGATGTGTCCCATCTCATGCGCAATCACTCCGGCCAGTTCGTCATCGCTGCGGGTGAGCGCCACCATCTTGCGCGAGACATAGATCCGTCCACCCGAGAGACTAAAAGCATTCACCTCCGGCAGTTCGATCAGATAGAACCGGAATCGCAGATGATTCGGCGGAAGAAAGCTGGCCAGTCGCTTGCCAAGGTCTTCAAGATGCGCGGTTAAAGTGGGATTTTCAATCAGAGCGAATTCGCGAGCCAGATCGTCTGCCATGGCATCGCCCAGATCGACTTCTTGCTGCTCCGTGAAAATGTTCCTGCCAGTCACTCTGTCTAGGACAGGAGGCTGTGGACAGGCCTGCTGCGCCAAAGCCCCTGCACTCACGAACAAAGTCCACCCAAGCAGCAGACCCAGACAAGGAAGGCACCTCATAAACAGCACCAATCTTACCCGCGAAACCCGGACGCGTCATCGTAAAGGACGGGTATGGGGGATGGCCCAACCTTTCTTACGTTCTCAAAATGGGGTTGCCCCACCCTTCCCGCGTTCTGTGCGGGAGGGTGGGCTTTGGACGGTGGATGGCCCAGGCTTTTGATCTCGTCGATACCACCACAACGGTGGGTGCGTGCCCGCAGAAAAAGTAAACTCCGGTTTGGTGTTCGCATGTTACCTTCGAGTAGCTGCGATCACTTCCCACGACGCATGCGGGTGTATGCTGCACCCATGACCTCCGCGTGTATTCCCGTTCGGTGGCGAAGTGCAATGTTCTGTCTCTTGCTAGTCCTCACCGGCTGCAATGCGATCAATCCATTGTGCGGAAGCGCCCGGCCATCCCCGGAGATTTCATCCCTTTCGCCTGATACGATTGCATTCTCCACGGTTGAGGGCTTTGTTCTATCGGTCAATGGTTCCCACTTCGTCTCTGCGTCTGTTGTGGTCATCAACGGAAAAACGGTGGCAACCACAGTCGTGAGTAGCACACAGCTGCAAGTCACGCTCACAACAACCCTGATCGACGGGCCAGGAACTGCGAGCGTCGACGTCAATACTCCAAGTGGCAATTCGGGCGATCTCGGATGTAGCAGCGGCGGCACGAGTAAGACGTTGACCTTGACCATCACGTAGCGAATCAGTCCGAGGACTCTCCCCGACAGCCGGACTGAGCCTCGTCGACTTTCCACGCCGGGTGCCACATCCTTTGCGCCGTTTGCAAAGGGTGGGCGACCGTGGACCAGGTTCAGCAATCACGGTCGGGAAATGTGGGCTCGACGGGACGTTTCTTGACGTGCGTGAAATCACAGGCTAGTGTGACGGGTGTCACCGCATTCCAAATCAAGAGGGCAGATTACAGCCAAGGCGAAAGCGGTGTAAGCAGGAATCGGCTAGTAGGAGCTAACTCCTTGCGGCTCAAGATTTTGCCCCTAAGTTGTTGAGCGCCAGAGATTATTCTGAGATTTTCCGCTAAGTTACTGATTCTGGAGAACCGAGGGGGAGGGGCGTGCCTCCCCTCATCCAGAAATTTTTTTGAAAAATGGGCGCATGCATCTCGCCCCGACACCCGACATCCAATGGAATAGCAAGATCAATCTATGGGAAATACGTTTAAGACCGCTCTCCTTCTCACCGCGCTCACGCTCCTGCTGATGGCAATCGGACGTGCGTTCGGCGGCGAGAATGGAATGTTCATCGCGCTGGCATTCGCCGTTGTGATGAACTTTGTCTCCTACTTCTACTCCGACAAGATCGCCTTGGCGATGTATAGAGCCCAGCCTGTCACCCGCGAGCAACTCCCGCGCGCCTATGCTGCAGTCGAGCGCCTCACGCAGAAAATGGGCATTCCTATGCCCAAGATGTACGTGCTCCCGACCGACTCGCCAAACGCGTTCGCTACCGGACGCAACCCGCAGCACGCGTCCGTTGCGGTAACGCAAGGCATCCTGCAGTTACTGAATGACGAGGAACTCGAAGGTGTCCTGGCGCACGAACTCGGGCACGTAAACAACCGCGACATCCTGATCAGTTCCGTTGCTGCGACGATCGCAGGCGCCATCACGATGCTCGCCAGCATGGGACGTTGGGCCCTGATCTTTGGCGGATACGGCAACGACCGCGACCGCCGCGATGGCGGAGGTCTCACGGCTCTCCTGATGCTGATCATCGCGCCCATCGCCGCGACCTTGATACAGCTTGCTGTCTCGCGCTCGCGCGAATATCAGGCTGACGCGACCGGCGCGCACGTGACCGGAAATCCCTACGCCTTGGCCAGCGCCCTGCAGAAGATCGACGCGTACGCGCGCCGTTCTCCCTTGCAGGCGAATCCTTCGACCGCGCACCTTTTCATCATTCAGCCGTTCCTGGGGATGAATGCGGGGATATTCGCGAGCTTGTTCTCGACGCATCCGCCGATTGCGAAAAGAATCGAGCGCCTGACCGGACGACCTGCAGACTATCTGCAATAGCGAGCAGCGGACGATGAACAGAGGCGCTCGATCTAAAGGCATAGGATACGTCCGCAAGTTGGTGCGAGGTGAGCGATCTATACGTGGGTTGCTCATGGCTCACTGCTCACCGCTCACTGCTGGCACTTCGATGACGTCCGTAACTCCTGCCCCTTTCGCCGCCGATAGTAGAATCCAGAGAATGTCGCCCGAGAACGCTGCCGCCGTGTCCACTAAAGCCGCCCAACTGGAAAAAGCGCTTCGCCAAGTGATCCGCGGCAAGGACGACGTGGTTCGCCTCGCGTTGGTCAGCGTCTTCGCGCGTGGGCATCTGCTGATCGAGGGCGTTCCCGGAGTTGGCAAGACGACGCTCGGACAGGCTCTGGCCCGCGCCATCGATTGCACCTTCCAGCGCGTCCAGTTCACCAGCGACATGCTGCCCGCGGATGTGCTAGGCATCTCGGTCTATTCCGCGACGGAACAGAAATTTGAGTTCAAGCGCGGCCCCGTATTCACCAACGTTCTTCTCGCGGATGAGATTAACCGCACTACGCCCAAAACGCAGTCCGCTCTGTTAGAGGCGATGAACGAAGGGCAGGTCACGGTCGACGCCCACTCGTTCGAGTTGCCGCAGCCGTTCCTCGTGATCGCAACGCAGAACCCGGTCGAACATCACGGAACATATCCGTTGCCGGAGTCGCAACTCGACCGTTTCCTGATGCGTGTGCGCATGGGATATCCCGATGCTCACGCCGAACGCCAGATCCTGCGCTCGGAAGCAGGAGTTTCGCGTCTCGATGGTGTCCGTCCCGTTCTGAGTGGCGCGGACGTCATCGAAATGCAGCAAGCAGTAAAGAATGTCCGAGTCGACGATTCACTGGTGAACTACGCTCTCGAGATCGTTCGGCGCACACGAGAGTCCGAGTTCCTGTCATTAGGTGTCTCCCCTCGCGGATCGCAAGCCCTCTACCGCGCCGCACAAGCCATGGCGTTCCTCGAGGGCCGCAACTACTGCACACCCGAAGACCTCAAGCCGCTAGTCGTCCCGGTCTTCGCGCACAGAGTCGTGGTGAACGGTCTTTACGCCTCGACGTTGAAAAAGTCCGAGCAATCGGACCAGGTCCTAAAAGATATCGTCGAGAACGTCGCAGTACCGGTGTAAGAACATTCAGTTCTCGGTTACCCTGTGTTCCTCTGTGCCCTCGGTGGAGTCCTTGTCTATAATTCTCCCGTCATGTCACTTCTCCGCTTCCTGATGCTGCTCTCGCTGGTAGTCTGGGTCGGCGGTCTGATCTTCTTCGCCTTCGTGCTCGCGCCCACTGCGTTTCAGGCCTTGCCCAATACGCATCTTGCGGGAAACGTGGTCGGACGTTCCCTCAACAAGCTGCACTGGATCGCCATCGTTTCAGGCATCATTTTCCTGATCAGTTCCCTGCTCTATGGCTATCTCACACAAGGCGCTGCACACCTGTTCGCCATGCGCCACATCCTCATCTGCCTGATGCTGGCGCTGACGCTCTTCTCGCAATTCTGGATCATCCCGCGCATGGACGCTCTGCGTGCGCAGGTTGGCGACTTCGCGGCCGTGCCATTGACGAATCCTGCGCGCGTCCAGTTTGACGCGCTACATGTCTGGTCAACGCGCGTGGAAGGCGCAGTCTTGCTGCTCGGACTCGTAGCTGTGTACTTGACGGCGAGCGCTCTGATCGAAAGATAAAGGCCAGTCCGTCTTCAGGCTGGCCTGATCCACAGCACCCTTCTGTAAATCTAGTGCGTTACCAATTCTTCCGAACGCACTTGCCACTCTCCTTCGGCAACGTATCCCTGCTTCTCGTAGGAATGACCAGTGACCAGTCCCAGGACGAACCAGCCCAATGCCAGCGCGCCAAGCGCAAAGATCGAATCGCCGATCATGCGCATCCAGCGCAGTGTGTTCATGCCGCCGGAATGCAGGAACTCCGAGGAGCGTGCGTACCAGGTTCCGTATTCCACCGAAGCCCATGCCTGCATCAGGCCAATCGGAAGCATGCTGAGGAGCACCATCAACGCGAGTCCGATGTTGATGGCCCAGAACGCAAACCAGAGCGGCGCATTCTTCCACGCACGTCCCGGACGCAGCGCTCGCAGGCAAAACAGCATCAGACCAAGCCCGAGCATGCCGTAGACGCCGAACAGCGCAGTGTGTCCGTGCACTGGGGTCGTGTTCAGCCCCTGCATGTAGTACAACGCAATGGGCGGATTGATCAGGAAACCGAACAGTCCTGCACCCACGAAGTTCCAGAACGCGACCGCGACGAAGAAATAAATCGGCCACTTGTAAGCAGCGACCCAGATGTGCTGCTCGCGGGACCGCGCCAGCCGGATGTTTTCCCAGGCCTCGAAGCCAATCAAAACTAGAGGAACAACTTCCAGCGCGCTAAACACGGCCCCCAGGCCGAGCACAACGTTTGGAGTACCCGCGAAGTAGAGATGGTGGAATGTCCCAATGATGCCGCCAGACAGGAACACGATAGTCGAGAACAGCACGGCACGTGTGGCCGTAGTTACCGAGAGCAGCTTGAGACGCGTCAGCAGGAATGCAATTACGACGGTGGCAAAAACCTCAAAGAAGCCTTCCACCCAGAGATGCACCACCCACCAGCGCCAGTATTCGGCAGTCACAAGATTGCTGCGTTGCCCGTACATCAGCCCGGCAGCGTAGAACAGCGGAATCGCGATGCTGGAAATCAGAAACATCATCAGGAGCGAATAGCTCTGGTCACGCTGCGCCAGTGCCGGACGAATCGCCCTCCACATGAGCCACAGCCAGAAGACCAATCCCACAAAGAGCAGGATCTGCCAGAACCGCCCAAGATCGACGTATTCGTAACCCTGTGTGCCGAACCAGAACCAGTCGTTTCCCAGGCGATGCTGGATGCTCAGCCACTCGCCCGCCAGAGAACCAACCACAACCACAAGCAGAGCCCCAAACAATGCATTCACACCGAGCCGCTGACCTTTGGGCTCGTAGCCGCTAACCGCGGGCGCGACGTATAGACCGGTCGCGAGCCACGATGTGGCAATCCAGAAGATGCCAAGTTGCAGGTGCCAGGTGCGGGTCACGGCATAGGGCAGCCAGCGATCGAGGGGGATCCCGTAAAAGCCGGATCCCTCCACGCCATAGTGGGCTGTGATCGCTCCCAGAGCAACTTGCACGACCCACAGCGCTGCCACCACAAAGAAAAACTTCACTGTTGCTTTCTGCGATGGAGTGGGCTTGAGTCCAAGCAGAGGATCTTTGCCGGGCAACAGCTCTTCAGATACAGTGCGCGGCTGCGACGCGAAGTACCACACCATGCCGCCAACCCCGGCGAGGAGCAGTACGAAGCTGATGACACTCCAAACGACCGCGCCTCCGGTCGGCTCGTTGCCGATCAAAGGCTCGTGCGGCCAGTTCTGCGTGTAGGTGACGTCGGTGCCCGGCCGGTTCGTGGAAGCAGCCCATGCCGTCCACCAGAAGAAGGCACTCATCTCCCGCAGTTTCGTGGGGTCGCTCATGGCGCCGGGCTGGATGGCGTAGTCGTTCCTGCCGCGAGTGAACACGTCCGAGTAGTAGCGCAGAAGTTCGCCGAAGGCCACTGCACGCACAGGGTCAAGAGTGATGCTGCGGGTTTGTGGATCATACGTGTTCTTCCGCATCACTTCCCGCAAGCGTGCCTGTAGCGCGGCCTGCTGCTCTATTCCCAGTGCGGCATAGTCGGGAGCGCCAGAATCTTTCGCCCAACGGTCAAGAACGAACGTGCATTCACGATGCAGCCAGTCTGCGGTCCAGTCCGGGGCAACATAGGCTCCGTGCCCCCAAATCGTGCCAACCTCCTGCCCGCCAATTGACTGCCACACGCCCTGCCCGTTCTGGATCGTATTGCCATCGAACAAGACTTGACCGGCCGTGGTCACCACTTGCGCAGGAATGGGCGGCGCACTATTCAGAACTTTGACTCCCACTCCGCCGAGCACGGCAAAAGAAGCCACCAGCACTATCGCCAAGGCAATCCATAGCCTCTTATAAGACACGGTTCATTACCTCCAAGATGGAGTTTGAGTCACAATTCTATGCTGCATTGCATCGTAATACGATATATAAACAGAAACCGGGTGAGCTTCCACTACCCTGCCCTTTCCATCGCAATGGCGCGCGGGAACAGGATGTTGTTCTCCAGGTGAATATGCTGATGCAGGTCCGCCTCGAACTCAGCCAATGCACGGTACAGCGCCTGGTAGCTGGCGCAAGCGCCTTCCGGCACAACATAGCCGTTGCTGGCAGAACGCAAAGCGCGTAACGCATTCCCGGCCGAGTCGTGCTCGTGCTCCATCATGGATACTGGGTTCGCAACCGTGCCGAATGGGGCTGGCAGTACAGATTCGCCTTGCATTACCGCTTCCATCCGCACGACGTAAGGAAACAGGACCATCTCTTCTTTCATCATGTGCGATGTCAATTCCCGGGCGAGTTTGCGGAACACGGCTTGAACGTGGAGCAACTCGGGATGATTCTGGCCATGGACTCTGCAGACTTTCTCCATCAGTGGTTCCAGGCGAGTGACTTCCGTCCGCACGAACTTGTGGTGTGTCGCGTTGATGTGAGCGATCAACTCCGATAGCGGCTCCCGCTGCCAATCGCGGGGAGTTGGCCTGGAGTCCTGGCCCGCATTTTCTAACTCGCGCTGCACCTGTTCGAGGTCGAGGCCGGCGACGCGGCAGGCCTCTTCGAGTGGCTTGTCGCCTCCACAGCAGTAATCAATCCCCAGGATCTCGAACACCCGCGTCGCGCTGGAACTCTCTAAAGCCAGTTCCCGCACGGTCCTTTCGGCAATTGCGCTCATTTTCATCCTCCTCGGCCTTCATCAAGGCTGCATGGTTGCAAGGCTAACGAAGCAGAGAGTGTCTGCCGATGACTTTTGTCACAGGAGGGCGAATACGGGAAATTTGCGGGTTCGAGAAGGGCCGCAGATCAATTCGGGGAGGCCAGGTCGGTTTCCAGAGCCGCAAGGTCACGGATCAAGAGGGTTCTTCCTTCGATATTCACCAAGCCCTCGGCTTGAAGGCGCGAGAGGTTGCGCGATACCAGCTCGCGCACGGTTCCGATTTGTGCTGCCAATTCCTGGTTATTTGCGGGCAACGTGACCTGCACACCGCCGGCTGTCTTTTTGCCTTCGTTTTGCGCCATGCGGATCAGGTACGCCCCCAGCCTCTGGCGGACGGTTGTGAACGAGAGCTCTTCGATGATCCCCACCAGGCGTCGCAGACGCGCGCCCACTACCCGCAGGACTTTAAGCGCGACCTGAGGGTGGGCCAGGCACAACGCCTGAAAGTCCTGCTTGCTCACGAAGAGAAGCATGCTGTCTTCCACGGCAACGGCCGATGCCGGATAGTTCCCGCCATCGAAAACCGGAAGCTCCGCAACCGAACTCCCAGGACCCTCGATATTGAGTACCTGTTCGCGCCCTCCCGAGGAACTCTTGAAGATGCGAATAGTGCCGGACTCAACCACGTAGAGTCCCGCACAGGGCTCACCTTCGCTGAATATCATCTCTCCGGCAGAGTATGTGCGAGAAACGAGACGTTCTCGAAGGAAATCCAGCTCCCGGTCGGTAAGGCCGGAGAAAAGAGGCGTTCGGGATAAGGTTTTGAGGTGGCTCCCCGAAGTGTCTGGCATTGGTAGATGATGGCGCGGTGTCAGC
>Ga0335077_10001852_pt1 | contig 25177 bp, 27 predicted proteins | sample Lox_Sample_31_FD_207151 | JGI IMG/M metagenome (GOLD analysis project Ga0335077, IMG submission 207151) | Soil microbial communities from Loxahatchee National Wildlife Refuge, Florida, United States - Lox_Sample_3.1 | ecosystem: Environmental > Terrestrial > Soil > Wetlands | place: USA... | reverse complement strand
CACGGCCGGCGGGCCGCCTGGCGGCGGCCTCCAGGACAGGCTCACCACGGAATCACCCGCAGCCGCGGTCAGCCCGGCTGGCGCTCCCGGTCCCGTGGCCGTCGCAGGAGTGGCCGACACCTCGCCGGATGGGGGCCCCTGCTGGCCGGTGCCTTGCGGTGCCGGCCAGACCGCAGTCACTTCGAAGTAGTAGGTGGTGCCGCCGGAAAGGCCAGTCACCGTGCAACCGGTGCCCTGGGTCACGAAGGTGTTGATCGGGCCAGCGGACGTGTCGTCCGGGCTGGTCGCCTCGTAGATATCGTAGTTCATGACTGACGTGCCATTTAACGCAGGCGCGTTCCATGACAGGGTCACCTGGGAATCGCTCGCAGTCGCGGTCAGCCCGGCCGGCGCTGTCGGCGGACTGACCACCGGGGCCATCGGCCAAGGCGCCAGCGGTGCGAACCCGCAGCTGGGCACCGCGGCGGCACTGCGGATGGCCGACATGGCCGGCCACCCCGCGAACAGGGCGATCAGGCACATTCCTGCGAACGTGCGCGGCCACGACCGACGCCACGACTGGGGCCGCTGCTGTGGCCGGATCGCCGGGGCCGGAGCCGAGCCGGGAACGGCGCTCACTGGGCCTCCAGACCTCAGGAGTTCTTCCTGAGAGTCGGAGGCGGAGTGCTGGCTGCTGATACGTCCGGGCGCCGGGTCGAACTCGTGGTGCGTATGGTCATCCGCAGGTCAGACAGAGGACTGAACCCGGCGGCGTCGGCACCGAGTAGCAAGTCAAGATCCTGATCGCGCAGGTGGAGGTCTGGGTCATCGAGAACCTGCACACTTGCCTCTGGTGGGTCAACGAGCGGATCCAAGACGCTCTCAGACGCGGCCACGAGACCTCTGAGTTGATCATCCATTGCGTCGCTCCAGGCACGACATGTCCAAGCCAGCTTGTTACGTGTGGCGCCAGTTCCAGCTCTGAATCAGCATGCTGATGGTGCATCTGTTTTGGCTGTGAGGTCGCCCGTGTTAACCCAGGCGTTGTTTTCCCAGGCCAGTTCGTTCACGTGGTTGTTGGCGTCCAGGAAGTACACGCGCATGGCGTAGTTAGCGACGGGGAAACCCACCAGTGGGCTCCCAGGCGATGCGGCGGCCGCGCTGGTCTTGGCGGTGAGGTCGCCCGTGTTGACCCAGGCGTTGTTTTCCCAGGCCAGTTCGTTCACGTGGTTGTTGGCATCGAGGAAGTACACGCGCGAGGCGCCGTTGGCGACGGGACAACCGGCCAGTGCGCTCCCCGGCACCGCAGCGGAAGCGCTGGTCTTGGCGGTGAGGTCGCCCGTGTTGACCCAGGCGTTATTTTCCCAGGCCAGTTCGTTCACGTGGTTGTTGGCGTCCAGGAAGTACACGCGCGAGGCGCCGTTGGCGACCGGGAAACCCACCAGTGGGCTGCCAGGCGATGCGGCGGCCGCGCTGGTCTTGGCGGTGAGGTCGCCCGTGTTGACCCAGGCGTTGTTTTCCCAGGCCAGTTCGTTCACGTGGTTGTTGGCGTCCAGGAAGTACACGCGCGAGGCGAGACTGGCGTCCGGGAAGCCGGCCAGTGCGCTCCCAGGCGATGCGGCGGCCGCGCCGGTCTTGGCGGTGAGGTCGCCCGTGTTGACCCAGGCGTTGTTTTCCCAGGCCAGTTCGTTCACGTGGTTGTTGGCGTCCAGGAAGTACACGCGCGAGGCGCCGTTGGCGACCGGGAAACCAGCCAGTGCGCTATGGGGCGCTGTTGCGGAGGCGCTGGTCTTTGCGGTGAGGTCGCCTGTGTTGGCCCACCCGTTGTCCCAGGCCAGTTCGAACGCGTGGTCGGTCCCCCAGCCGGATCCCAGTGAGGCGGTGTCGAGGAAGTAAATGCGCGAGGCGAGGCTGGCGTCGGGGAAGCCGGCTAGTGGGATGTGCTTTGTCTCGGTGGTGGGCTGCCGGAGCCACGCTTCGGTCGTGATGTTGGTCATCGAGGGCACGTCGATGATCCCGATGGAATCCCACGTGAACATCGCATAGCCCGGCTGCGAGCCGTCGATTCCTGCGGGCACCTGGACGCTAAGCTGTTGTGCCAGCCAGGATATAGATCCATAGCCGCATAGCGTGACGCAGTGATCATAGCTGGTGTCCTCGCTATATCCCGTTGCGAACCACCCGGATACACCGCCATTCGCACTACTTCCTGCCGCCCACCAGGTGGTGTCGAGTTGATCCCCTGCGACGCAAAGCTTGACGGGCCCCTGGGAAATGGCGCTCTGAAGAGTCCCAGCGTTCGTGAAATCGACAGAGAAGTACGGGCCATCGTCATAAATGAAGGCCCCCCCGGTGAACCCGTCGGTTTGCATGAAGTTCATGACCTGAGTGAGGCCGGCACCATCGAGGACACCCTGGCTCGTAGCCCACGCGACAACCTCGGCTTCCGAAATGAATATCTCGGGGTTGTTGCAGGCCTTGGCGAACGCTTCTTCCGCTGTGACACAGTCGCCGTTGTCGTAGTTCCCCCAAAACGAGATCTGCTTGGGGATAACGATAAAGTTGGGTGGCGCCTCCACGGGAGCGCGGTAGGGCACTGCGACAGTGAGCAAGTTGCGGGGGGTCGGGATCGCGCCCCGCATCGGGGATTGGACTGGCATGTGACTCTCCTCCCATTGACTTGAAGTTGACGCGTTCCTCGTTTTGGGTCGATAGGCGCTGGGCCCGCTTCAGCTCTCTTTCTCATCGTCGGCGTCCGTCTGCCGATCAGTCTTTCCTTCCGGGCGGTTCTCTTCCTCGCCCATGTCAGGGATATACGGCTTCGCCTTCTCGATTTCCGGCTTCGGGGTCGGGAATGCGCCTCTCTTAGGCCTGTGAGGGTTAATCGGTTTCGACGGATTGCCCAGCGATTCACCGGGATCCGAAGCATCCGTCATTTGAACGCGACCTTTCCTTCTGGAGCATCGCCGGCAAAACAGCGCAGCGATGCGTGACACACTGAGAGCTAGGGACGGCGGCACTGGGGCAGGAACTGGGCCAGTGTCCGTCCCGGTCGGCTGACCCACGAAGGCAAAGGGCAAGCAGACAAAGCACCCGCGAATGATGCCCCGCGGGCCTGGAAACGCCGGGCGCCCCGGTCCTGTCGCGCCTAGCCCACCCACCTATGCATCCTTACAACCCGGGCCACCGGTAGCATCGGGGGGTTCCCCCATCTTTTGAAGCTCAGTACCACGCGGTAGCGGCGGTTGGCTGGCGTAAATGGGGCGCGCACTCTCAACTGGGTTAAGAAACAGGCGCTTGCACCTGTCTGCACAGCAAGCACATCGCTCGTTGGGCCCTGTTACAAGGCGGCGTTTACTATTTCCAGACTTGAGCTTTACCACATCTTTCTCAATGTCAGCTGTCGCAGCACTGCTCCTCGTCCAGGTGGTGATGGGGCATGGGGGGTTTCCCCCATCGTTAGATCCTGGTGGCTTATTGGCGACGCGCCGGGTGTGGTGTTCGAACCGGGCTGTGCTGATGGTCATGATCTGCTGCTGCGGTCGTTCTTTCCCCCTCGTGCCGGCCGCAGAATGGGTGTGTCATGTCCATGCAGCCTATTCCCTGGCCGGAGCCGGATCCGCAGGTCGCGGCGGCGGTCACGGCGATGTACGGTTCCCGGAAGATGGAGCGGCCGCTGGCGGTGGAGGTGGGGGACCGGCTCGGCCAGTGGCTAGCCGATGAGGACTTCGCGGCTGCGTTCGGCATCCGCGGCCGACCGGGGTGGTCCCCGTTGAGGCTGGCGCTGGTGACGGTGCTGCAGCGGGCGGAGAAGCTGACCGGCCGGCTGGCGGCCGGGGCGGTGCGGGCCCGGCTGGACTGGAAGTACCTGCTTGGGCTGCCGCTGGAGGATCCGGGGTTCGATCACTTGGTGCTGTCTGAGTTCCGGGGCAAGGTGGGCGGGGCGGGGCTGGAGCAGGTGGCGCTGGACGCGCTGCTGGCGAAGCTGGCCGCCGATGGCCTGATCAAAGCCGGGGGGAAGCAGCGGACCGACTCTGCGCACGTGGTCGCGGCGGTGGCGGCGCTGAACCGGCTGGAGCTGGCCGGCGAAAGCGTGCGCGCGGCGGTGGAGGCGCTGGCCGCCGCGCACCCGTACTGGCTGGGGCAGAGGATCTGCGTCAGCGACTGGGCCAGCCGCTACGGCACGCCGATGACCTCCTGGCGGCCCCCGGCGTCCAGGGCGAAGCGGGATGAGCTGGCCATCGCGTATGCCCGGGACGGGTACGCGCTGCTGGAAGCGGTCTGCGGCAAGACGGCGCCGGCCTGGCTGCGGGAACTGCCCGCGGTGGAGGTGCTGCGCCGGGTGATGGTGCAGAACTACACCCGCACCATCACCGGGAACGGGCGGGAGGTGATCAAGCGGGGGGAGAAGGAACCAGACGGTGACGGTCTGCCGCCCGGCCATACCCGGATCGCCTCTCCCTGCGATCTCGATGCCCGGTGGGGCGCCAAACGGGACACCTTCTGGCCCGAGTGCAAGCTGCACGTCACCCAGACCTGCGATGACCAGCCGCCGTGCGGCTGCCCGGCCGCAGGCGAGGCCGGGACCGGCCGGCACGGCCATGACAAGGACTGCGCAGCCCCGGCGTTCCCGAACCTGATCACTCACGTGGCCACCACCGATGCCACAGTGCCCGGCAGCCAGATGACCGGCGTCATCCATGACGAGCTGGCCGGAAAGAACCTGGCCCCGGGGCGGAGTTACCCCGATTCGGGATACTCAGCGCCGCCCTGGTGGTCAGCGAGGCCGCCAGGCACGGCATCGCGCTCATCCGCCCGCTGCTGGCCGATACCTCCGCCCAGGCCCGCGCGGGCAACGGCTACGCCCGCGCCGGCTTCACCATCGACTACGGCAACCGCACCGTCACCTGCCCGCAAGGCAGGACATCCGCGTCCTGGACGCCGTGCACCCAGCGCGGCAACGACGCCATCGTGGTGCACTTCTCCTGGGCAGACTGCGGGCCCTGCCCGGCCCGCGCCCTGTGCACCACCGGGAAACGCCGCCAGCTCACCCTCCCCCCCGCGACCTCGCCGAAGCCCAGGCCGCCACCCGTGCCGCAGAAAAGACAATCCCGTTCCAGGCCGGCTACGCCCGCCGCGCCGGCGTGGAAGGCACCATGCACCAGGCCACCAGCCACGGCGCGCGCCGCGCCCGATACCGCGGCCTGCCCAAAACCCGCCTCGACCACCTCTACATGGCTTGCGTGCTCAACCTCATCAGGCTGCACGCCTACTGGACCGGCACCCCGCTGGACCGGAGCCGGATCAGCCACCTGGCACGCCTAGAACTCAGCCTCGCCGCATAACTGCGAATTAACCACCAGGGTCTCGCTAAGGGCCAAACCGGGCCGTTGTAGGTGGCGGCAGCCCGGCGAAGGTGATGCGACGCGAGCGGGTGAGGCGTGTCCATGCTCAAGTAGATCTCACCCACACCGGGGACTTCTCACCTCCACCATCAATCGGCTGGCTCCGTGGCCACTAGCTAGGCCTGCGCATCTGGCTGGGAATCATCTGGAGTGTCTGCACAGGCATCCGACTTGCGCAGCGTGTCAAGGGCTACGAGCAACCCGATCCAGCCAGCGAAGGCGACTGCAGGCTGGCCGGGACGGCTGACCTGTCCGCTGATCTGGTCAGGCGCAGAAGTCAACTCCAGTGTCAGTCGTACACATGATTCATCTGGTGTCACAGTCCTCCTTCACCGCCTGTGCCGGGAAAGCGGAAAATGATATTTTCCGGTCAGGCCTGCCAGCATCCTGTCCGGCACAGGGCTGGACAACATGGGGGGGTTGCCCGCCAGCTAAACAAGCGGCGCCTCACGGTGGGCCCGGGGGGTCACGTGGTGAATCAACGATTGCTGGAACGGGACGCGGTGTTCAGGGCGGTCCGGCCGGCGTTGCTGTCAGCCCGGGAAGGCCGGACGGCATCAGTGTTCCTGGTTGGGGAAGCGGGCTTGGGGAAGACCTCCGCGCTAGCTGCCGCAGTACGCCAGGCGCCAGGATTTCAGGTAGTGCGGTCCCGGGGGGAAGCGGCCGAGGTTTCGCTACCGTTCGGTTTCCTTGCTCAGATTCCGGACTGCGTGCAAGCCGAGGATGCGCGGGCACCGGTGACCGATCTGCCGGTAGCGGAGCGGGCGGCAGCGGCCTGGTACCGGCTACGACGGTGGGCCAGCGCAGACCGGCCAGCGCCGCTGTTGCTGGCGTTAGATGACCTGCACTGGGCGGACCCGGACTCGTTAACTCTGCTTCGGCTGCTGATACAGCAGGTCCGCGCTGTTCCCATGGCGGTCATTGCCACACTGCGTCCCTGGCCTTCGGCCGCGGCCGAACTGGTGGCAGAGGTTACTGCGGAACGGCTAGGGACAGCTGTGCGGTTGCGCGCGCTGACTCTTGATGCCTCCGCGGAACTGCTCGGCCGGCTCACCGGGGCCACGCCCGCGGCGGACCTGCTCGGCAGCCTGGAAGAGCTATGCGCCGGCAATCCCCTCCTGATTCACCAACTTGCACGTGACCTGCAAAGCCGAGTCGGGCTTACGGCTCCGAACGATGTCGTTGACCCGGGACGGCTGCTTCTGAGCAGGTTCACAGGCCTGGACCCGGCGGGGCTAGACTTCGCCCGCGCCGCGGCTGTCTGCGGTGTGGAGTTCCATCCACAGGTCGCCGCGGCGCTGGCAGGCCTAGCCGGCATGCAAGCACGCGACGCGCTGACTGGCCTTTGCCAAGCCGGCCTGGTTCGCAGCGGTGACCGCGGCCTCGCTGGGTTCACCCACGCCCTCTTGCAGCAGGCACTGTATGAGGACCTGCCCGAGCCAGTGCGCATCCAGCTACACGCGGCCACATTCGAATTGTTGTGGCAACAGGGCGCACCGGCCGCCGAAGCAGCCAGGCATGCCGTCGCAGGGCACCTGCGTGGAGACACCAACGCGGTCACGTGCCTGGAGCAGGCCGGGCTGGACGCCTCATCCCGCGGTGCCCTGGACGCGGCCACCCAGCAGCTGACCGCCGCCGTGGAGCTGGCGGGCCAGCGGGCTGAACCACGCCTACAGCTACGTCTCGCGGATGCTTTGCACGCGAGCGGTGCCCCCGCCCGCGCACTAGACGTCTGCAAGGCGCTACTGCGGGGACGCGAAGACCATCCGCCGCCGTGGGTCGCCGAGGCGTACCGGCTGCTCGGCCGCCTGCTGTACGAGATGGGTGAGATCGCCCAGGCGGGAGAATCGTTCGAACATGCCGCGCGGCAGGCTACCGGCACCAACCGGGAGCTAGCAGTGGAGGCGCTGCTGGAAGCGTCGCTATACGAGTTCACGCTAACCGGACCCCGGCGGGCGCTGCGCTTCGCAACCCATGCCTCTCACTTCCTGGGCCAACAGAGCGATCCAGAACTCGTCGCGTGGGTCACCGCTGCCCGCGGGAACGCCCGGATGATGATGGCTGACCCAGACGGCGCAGCCGACGTGGAACGCGCGGTAGCTACCGTCCCCCGAGGCACCGGATTGCGTGGGCTGCATGGCTCGGTCGTCTTCGGGCCTAGGTTCGCTCAGCTGCTGACCGCCAAGTTTCAGGAACGATTCACCGAGGCGAGCGAGGTATTCGAGCTGGCGATGGCCGAAGCTCGGCACGCTGAAGTACCGTTCGCCTTTAGCCTTTACGGAGTGGCCCATGCGGAAACCCTGGTCAGGCTCGGCCGGTTGACCGAAGCGCAGCAACTGCTCGAGCAGGCCATGGAAGACGCACCATGGCTGCCAGTGCGGTGGCCCTATGCGGCGATCGGCCTGGCCGAGGTTTCATTCGAGCTGGACAAGCCTAGCCGTGCAGCGAGTTACTGCGAACGAATCGAAGCCGGACTCCCATACCGCGAGAACACGCAGCCCATGCTGTGGATGTGGGTGTGGAGGAACCGCGCCAATCTAGCTCTCCACGCAGGGAACTCCAAAGCAGCTTGTTCGCTGATGCAGCGCGTAGAACAGGCCACAGAGCAATGCGGCCTGTACGAGCCGTGCGCCTTGCGCTGGGCCGATACCGCGATCATCGCCTACCTGCGAGCCGGCCGGCTGGCCGACACGCAACGCATCATCGACCAGTTGCTCACCCTGTCAAGCCGTCTACCGTGCCAGTGGCCCCGAGCCATCGCCGCCCGCGGTCAGGCGCTCCTCGCAGACCAGACCGGCGACTGCGACACCGCTCACAGATGCTTCAAACACGCACTCACTGCGCACGAGTCGATCCCAATGCCACTGGCCGAAACCGAGACTCGCCTCGCCTACGGCGGGTTCCTGCGGCGCACCGGAGCCACCACCGCCGCCCGCAACATGCTGCACCAGGCGGTCTACATCGCGGCCAGCATTGGTGCCGCCCGGCTGGAGCGGCTTGCCACCGAGGAACTGCACGCCGCCGGCGGAAGACGACGGCACAGCCAGCCGGACGCCGAAACGCTCACCCCCGTGCAACACCGGATTGCCACCCTCGTAGCAAGCGGACTGACTAACAGCGAGATCGGCAGGCAACTGCTGATCTCCCATCGCACCGTGGAACACCACCTCACCAACATCTACGCAGCACTCAGCCTCAGCTCACGCCGGCAACTACGCGACCTCATCAAGGCACGGACACTGGGCACAAACTCAACCACCCCGACGACCAGTCAAGATCACGGCTCGGTCTAAAGGGACTGGATTAACGACCTCTCTGCCGCCCACGCCTTGACAAAGAGAGGTGCCGTTTAACGAGACAGACCCATGCGCGAGAACCACTCCTTATGCATGCTTATAGGTGATTCCCAGGAACGCCGCCGTCCGCACAAGCCGCAAGGTGAGCGGCATCCGGCTTGAATGCGGGTGTTACCGGCCCGCTGATGGCCGGGTCCGGCTGTAGATCACGACGCCGGGAGCATACTACGACGCCTTTTCCGCACCGCTGGTGAGGAGGTCGCCACTGGCGGCCGACTCCAGGGCGGTGGCAGCGTCCGGGTGGCTGTGTGCCCAGGCTCCGACGAGTTCGGCAGCCATCGCCCGGACCCCCGGGCTGGCGTCACCCTGCAACATTGCGACGGCGGCTGGCAGCCTCTGGCGTGCGCGCCTTGGCCCAGAGGCTGCGCGTTGCGCGTACGGACCGGGTACTCAGCGCGGCGCCCGCCGTCTTGCCAACCCTCGCACATGCCGAATAGAGGATGTCCAACCGCCGACGACGGGGCGCGAGCAGCCTCATCACACTGACTCTTCGGATCCCCGTATTCGTAGGCGAATTAGGCTAGCACGGCGGTAAGACCTTGACGCAAAGGCACACGAGGACATAATTTCTGAGTCCGACAGTTCCCGCCCGCCATGGACGGTTTCTGAGCGGTGGCGATATGATTCGCGGAGCCGTCTCTTAGTGTCGTCGCGCGCTTCGCCAACGGGTTCCAGTAGTTCTGCAAGCGTTTTAGCCGCCACCTCGCCTATCCTACGTGTGCCGCGAGGAACGAACGCAGCCTCAATAGCGCCCCATACTCTAAGGAATGCGGCAATGTGCGTACTTTGTTCGAATGCCTCATTGTAGAGATCGAGTGATCTCTTTACATCTTCAGTGCCATGATACGACACCCATAGCGCTTCCCAGGCGGATGACAGACGCTTAACGTCCTGGCGCTCAAGCGAGTAAGGCTCGCTGCGATCGGTGCAGTATGGATCAACCCGGTGTCCAGTCCACTCAAATGGGCGCCATGTTAGACCTCCCTTATCGAACGGCGAGTTGGAACTCGCTGTAACAGAGTTCAGCCAAACTGGCTGAACTTTATATAGCCTAAGAACAGCGAGCGCTATGGCAAGTGGCTCCATCGCAGCGGCAGGTGCAAGGTGATGACGCCTGGGCTCTCCCCAGAGTCGAAGCTCAATACCATAACGAGCGGGCGGATTAAAATAGCGATCATTGTCGTCTCTTGGTTTCTCGATCTCTTCCTCGGCTAGAGGCCGGATCTTGCACCATTTAGAAAACGAAACCGAATCGATAGCCGGCACAATAAGATGCTTCACTGGTGCTACAAATTCCCAATCAAGGGTTTTGCGCAAAGCATAGTTACAAATCTCGCGCCATAGTTCTTCGAAGTCGCGCTCGGTGAGTTCAAGCCGCCCCAACGCGACCTGTCTCTCTACTGCTACGGTAATGTACCGCCTTACATTAACATCCAGAGACAGTGCCAGTTCGTCATCATCCTGACACCAGTCACGGCTATCTAGAAATCTGGATTCCAGTTCGGGGTCGGTGTCGATCATCTGTTTAAGGGCTTCATACTTATTCCGCCCCTCAGGCGAGAAAGAGCCGCTTCCAATTTTAACACCTTCCTGGTCAGTTTTTACCATGGCCAGGCGGTCCGCAATTACGGTCCGAAATAGAGTCTTTAGTTCCGGAGGAAATTTAGAGTCACGCTTCATGTCGGCACTGTACTCTATGTGCCAAGACTTGGCCCCAGTCGCTTACTCATCTGCCGCGATGAGGAACGCCCAGTTCGGTGATCGTTCGCGCTGTGGGTGCCTTGGCAGAGCAATGTGGTACCAGACCTGGCACCTACAGCCCTACGGAGCAGGCCGCAGCGTTAGAGGCCACGAGTAGGCCTGGCGATCGAACGGCGACCAGGGCTCCGGTAGTCGAATGCCATGCATTCCGCTGTCTGGACGACGAGGCAAGGGGTGGTGTGGAACCTGCGGATCTAGGGATGCGTGTACCACCATGACATATGATGTAGTCATGTTTCCACCAGCGTCCTTCGGTTCTGAGGGTGGCGTACCGGTATATGTCGTTCGTGAATGGGCGCCGGGCGTCGAGATGGTTCACGAGGTGTCCTCAGACTACGGCGCACCGCACTACACGCCTGTGGTTGAGTACGCCCCAGGAGTAAAGCTCATCATGCTTGATGGAGATGGGATGCTGGCTGCCGACCGGGCTCGCATGGTGCTCGAGCAGCAGATGCAGGCGGCTTCCTTCCGTTCTGCGGTCGCATCACAGGCTGGTGTCCCGTTGTCTGGGCAATCTGTTCAGATCCAGCTTCTCTTGCTTGGCTGAACTCTCATGAATCTTATTCAGTGGGAGTATGCGGTGATGTGGGTTCAGGTGACTGAGGTAACTGATCGGAATTGGACATTCGAGGCCAAAGCCTGGGTGGACGAGCAAGAAATATATAGTCGCACTCTGACGGATATGTATTGGTCGGCACCGCTCGCCGACATGGGCAAGGAAGGATGGGAACTCGTCGGAGTCTCGCCCGAAAATGCGCTGATGGGTTCCTGGATAAAGGGGTGGGAGACTCCCACGTCTCGGCCGGTGCGTATGAACTTCTTCTTCAAGCGGCTTCGACGCACTTGAGCCGAAACGAACCCGAACTGGCAAAATGCGAGACCGGAGTCTTTCTTTATGAGACCCAATCAGTAATGTCCCTCAGGATGGCTGCTTGACAGGCGGTCTCTCGCATTACTCTTGCCTGATCCACGTCGATTGGCCAGCAGAAGATCGCGTAGCCATGCACCATGGCTCACCTCGGCAACGTCCGGTTCTGCCGCGTTCCGCTCGCCTGCATGTCACCTGTCTGGACCTCGCAGCAGCAGGCGGTTCTGGCGTCCGCGGTCATGCCGGGGGTTAGGCTGGCGGCCATGTCGCTGGAGGATCTGCCCCTGGCGGAGTTTGCCTTCCCCGGGCCGCTGCGCGATCTGCTGGTCGCGGCGATCCTGGACGGCGCCAAGACCACGACGACCGGGCTGGTAGCCGATTACGAGCATGAAGGTGAGCCGCTGCCCCGCCCGGGGCTGCGGCAGGCGGTGGCCGATTCTGGCGGCCACCGGGTGGCGGTGATCGAGACGACCGCGGTGCGGGTGATCCGCCTCGGCGACGTTGATCTCGCTCATGCGCTGGGCGAAGGCGAAGGGTACCGCTCGGTCGCTGAATGGCGGGCTGGCCATGAACAGTTCTGGCATTCAGCCGACATGCGCAGGGCGCTTGATGACCCAGAATTCACGGTCAGCGACGACACCCTCGTCGTAGCCCAGACCTTCCGGCTGCTGCGGCACTGATTCAACGGACTCCACACTCATCTGGCCGATCTTGCATCAGTGATACATGCGACGGTGGACCCCCCACCTGCGCATCTCACGCAACATCGCGTAGGCGGCTGCTGCCAACGAGCGCTTCTTCCAGGCGGGTCACTTAGGTGCAATGACCTCGTGGAGAAGAACTCCAGCGGACCGCTGGGCACCCGGAATCGGTTGCCGACGTACACGGGCATTGCGCTGGCCTTCCACGCTCAGCCTTCTTCGTCAGCGTCTGCCACCGAGGTGAGCCGGTTAAGCAACTCGGCCCGCAACTCGGCCAGTGATACGCGACCAAGCGAGGGAACTCGCCAATACCGCCATCCATCTATGGAGTGGCCCACAGCAGGCTTTCCCGCGGCCGACGGGGTGGGGAACTTCTGCCCGCCAACCTGGATGTTGCCGTCATCGGTGATCATTCCTCGCGTCGTCTTGCCATTTCTTGTGAATTCGATCTCGGTGCCGCCGCCAAGGAGTCCAGCTTGGATCAGATCAGCAATCCTGACGCTGCGGCCCCCGAGGGTGTAATTGTTCTGCGTTGTCACGGTGCCGCTGGTGCTGTCACTGCCACCCCCGGTGGGAGCTTCTGATTCACGCTCGATCTCAACAAGTCGTCGCCCCGATGCCTCTTCGTACATTGATACACGCACTACATCAACAGGCAGCCCGCTGTCGATGAGGAACCGGAGGGCGTCCTGCGTTCGGGGATGGATATCGCGGGCCACCAATACCAGCCGGGGTGGGCGGCTGACGACTACTGGTGCGTCGGATTCGGTGAACTCGGGCCAGTCTTTGAAGAACGCGTCCGCCCCGTGGGTGTAGAGGGGAGCCATTTCATCGAGATTGGTGGAGCGTGCCCACCCTGCATACTCCAGTGCTTGCGAGAGCTGCTTGCGATCTACGTCTCGCTTGACTTCGATAACGACCACACGTCCCTGCCGGTCGAGCGCGAGGATGTCCGGCTGGCCTCCGTTTGGCAGTGGCGCATGGAGCCTGAGAGGAAAGAGTGGGTCTCCGGCGAAAAGTTCGAGATTGTCCCATGCGAGCTTCTCGATCTCCTCTTCGTAGAGTTCCGGCCCAGGCGTGACGTCTTGAATCTGCAGAAGAGCACCCCGCTCGTCGCGGACGTAGAGACCCATGGGCAACAGACTAATCAGAGGCGCAGCATCCGCATCTGAACCGTTGAGGTGGGTGACCAGGTCGACCGCTCATGCCGCGTGCCGGGTGTGGGTTGGGTTTCGGCCTGTTGCGTGGTTACCCGGCAAGGAAACGGCCTGCCTGGTCGAGGAACTGCTGGCGCTCGGCGAACAGGAAGAACATGTGGCCGCCACGGAAGAGCTCCAGCCGCGAGCCCGGGATGCCCGCATGCATCCGTTCGGCCAGGTCCACCGGCATCGACCTATCCCGCCGGCCGTGCATGATCAGGGTGGGCGCGCGGATGCCGCGCAGCCGGCCGGTGGCGTCGTAACTGACCGAAGCCTGACGCTGCCGCAGATAGGCATAGCGGGGCTGCGGGTACTTGCCGCGCAGCAGCCCGGCCCACCTCAGCGGCAGCAGCAGCCGCATCGGCCAGGACACGGTGACCTTCCCCCGCCCAGCCGCCGAGGTGCTGACCAGCACCAGCCTGCCCACCCGGCCCGGGCACGACAGTGCCAGCTCCAGCGCGATCCGCCCGCCCATGGAGATCCCCAGCACGTTCGCCCGCTCCAGGGACAGCACATCCATCAGCGCCACGGCATCCTGGGCCATCAGCCCGATCGTGTACGGCACATCGGGCTTCTCGGTACGGCCAGCGCCGCGATTGTCGAATGCCACCACCCGGAAGGACCGTCCGAACCCGGCAATGACCGGCGCCAGCAGCGTGATGTCGGCACCCAGGCCGTTAATGAGCAGCAACGGCTTACCCACGCCATGCTCCTCGTAATACATAGTGATGCCATTAACCCGCGCCGTGGGCATACCGGGCAGGGTAGCAGCCCGGCCTCGCAACACACGGATTTGCCGCATGGGGTGGGGTTCGATCGGTCAGGGCTGCGGCCATGTCAGGGCTGCGGCCAGACCTGCAGGGCGCGGAAAGGGCAGCCATCCTGCAGGTACCCCGGATCCTCCCAGGTGAAGCAAACCCGCTGACCGGCGTGCAGCTCACGGTAACCACTGGCTTGGATGCTGGAGAAGTGCACAAAGCAATCCCCAGCCACCTCAGGCGCGACGATCACGCCCCAGCCCTCGTCAGCATCGAACCACTTGACCACGCCAGCCACACGGCTCTCTGGGAGCGGACGCTTCTTCGCCACCCGCCGATTCTGCCACCGGCCCGGCAGGTACTGTCGACCTCTATTGCCGCTGACCGGTCGTGGGTGGGGCTATCCGCGCTGGCCTGCTGACGAAACGGCGGCCGGCGGCCTGGCTTGGGCCCTAGCCTGCGCGCTGCGGGCGTAATGCTGGGCGAACCGGCGCAAGATGGCGGGCGGGTCGGTGACGGTGCTGCCAAGGACCTGCGCCTTGAGTTCGCCGGCTTGTCTGGGCTGGAAGTAGCCGGCGTGTTTGTAGACCTCGATCCGGGTGCACAGGCTGGCCGCGTCCAGTTCGGGATGGAACTGGGTGGCGTAGACGGCCGAGCCGATCCGGAACGCCTGCACCGGGCACGTGGGGGAACTGGCAAGCAGGACGGCGTGCTGCGGCAGCACGCTGATCGCCTCTTTATGGCCGACGAACGCGTCAAAGGTGGCGGGCAGCCCGCGCAGCAGGGGGTCCTGCCGGCCTTCGCGGGTGAGCGTGACCGGGACTGAACCGACCGGTTCGGCGTAGCGCCGGTCGACCACTGCCCCTTGGTGGCTGCCGAGCGTCCCGATGCCGTAGCAGGCCCCCAGAAACGGGAGGTCCGCGCTGATCACCTTTTCGAGCAGTCCGCGCAGGTCGGCCTCGACCCGCCGCTGCACCGGCGACTTCGATCCCTCTGGGTCGCTGGAGGTGAACGGCCCGCCGCCCAGCAGGATCCCCGACCAGTCCTGCAGATCGACGTCGCCCAGCGCCCGGCGCTCCAGCCGGTGCCGGCGCAGGTCGCGCTCGTCCAGCCCGGTGCAGGCCAGAAACGACTCATACTCGTTATCCGCGGCGGCATCCTCAGCGCGGGTGGCCAGCAGCAGAAACGGCTTCACAAGATCACCTTAGTCAGTTCAGGCCGCTGGCTCAGCCCGTCGGCCAAGCCGGCGGAACCTGGACGCGCACAGGTGGCGGCGCTAGGCGGGGCGGACAGCTACGCGACCCGGCTGTTGGACTACGAGCACCCCGGCCGCGACCAGGTGGCGTGGGTCATCGGCCGACTGCGGGCGGACCCGGCGCCGCGCTCGGCAGCGATGACCACGTTCCAGCCGCACACCGACACCAGATACATCCCCTGCGTCAGCCTGCTCGACTTATGGCTGCCGGGCGGCGCAGTCGACTGATCGCCTACGCGCACAGCATCGACTTCGGGGCCAAGGGCTACGACAACCTGGCCGGACTCGCGGCGCTGCAGCGGCACGCGGCCGGCCAGCTCAGACGGCCCGTCGGGCGGCTGATCATGATGGTCAAGCCGGCGCACGCCTACAAGACCGAGCGCAGCTACGTGCTCGCCGACCCCGAAGCTGCGGCCGGGTCAGGCCAGCCGCCCGATGGCAATGGGCAGCGAGGTGAACCCTGACGACAGGGGCGGCGAGAACTGGAAGGCGACCGGCTGGCCATCGTCGTCGACCTGGAAGTTGATGAAGCCCGACGCCACCCCGCTGGGCCACGGGCCCGAGCCGTCGCCGCGGGTGTCGTCGAAGTGCGGCACGATGGCGGAGTCGAGGCAGCTGGCGAGCACCGAGTCGGCAGGGAGTCCGGTGTTCTCGCCTCCTGCGAGTCCGTCACGGTCAGTGATCCTGCCTCGACATCTCCGGAGCGCACACTGCCGCCGTTATGCGCGGCGATGCAGCAGCCGATGCTCCCGCGTCGGCTGCGCCCGAACTGCTGATCTGGTTGGTGATCCTTTTCACCGGTTTGGCAGGCGGCGTAGCCCAGATCCGATTGATCCGGACGCACCCGCTCGCACATGCCGAGGAGAAAGCCGTCTATTGGCCGCAGTCGACAGGACTAACATGCGATCGGCCACAATAGTAGCCGTTCAAAAAGCTTCGAGATGGGCCGGCGACAGGACGAGAGTCGTAGACAGGCGTCAATCAGTCTGGCCACTATGTGAAGCGGTGTTAGTCTCCCGGAGTCACGTACTCGGCGCCAACGGACATCTCGCCCGATGCGGCCATTGAGACGGCCTGGGTGATGGAAATGCCCAAGGAACCGGAGATGGCGACAGTCTGTTGGATACTGACTTTCGACAGCGTCAACTGGACGCCTGCTACATCCACAGATGGTCGAAGCACCTCCAGGCAGCGGTCAACGATCTGGCGCAGGAATTCGCGTATCCTGTCGTTCACGGCCTGGCGTACGAAGTCTCCGACCTCCCTTGCTTCGGCGATGATTGCCTCGACCTCGGCGACAGTTCGCGCCGCAAGGTCGAGGGCGACGTTTGGACCCTGCCGGAACGCCACTGACACAGCAAACTGAACCTTCTCCCAAGCGCGCTCCACGAATCCTTGGGCTGCGTCTACCAGGCCACTCATTTCCAGCAGCGGTGAATCTTCTACCCTGCTTGCGGCTTGCAATGCCTGTTCAAACGCTTCGTCTCCGATGCCAATGGTCACCAGCATTGTCGACTCCTAGTTTCCCTGGATCGGAAAGTCTGGCGCCCGCACATCCCAGCGACCAGACCGGTTTGCAACCAGCGGAATAAGTGCGCCCAATTCGTTCACATGGATGTCCAGCCATGAATCGTCGCCCGCCCTGTGCCCACTGCGGAGCAGAGCGCAAATGAAGTCGTACTTCAGGCCTCCTTGCGACAAGGCGTCGAGGCCATTACGGCTCAATTCGTCAGTGACATCGACGCCGAGCAGGGTCGCGGTAAAACCAGACCAAAATTCGTTCACGGTATCGGCTGGATTAGAGATTAGAGTCACCAACGTGCGTACACGCTCTGCCCACCCGTTGGCATCGACTGGGTGACCTTGTGTGTGCCATCGGTCAGTGGAGTCCAACCAGTCCGCAGTTCGACTAACGCACTTCGCAACGGGCGCGACGACCGTTCGTTCGAACTGCAAGGCAGGCGGGGCGTGACGCTGCCACTCAAGATCGTCGATGAACCCTTGGCCCACCTCGCCACCGCCTGCGGCGCCCGTGCGTTCAACATGACTCCACGCCCCATACCGGAGGACGAGATAATTGCTGCCGAACCCCCGCAGGCCGACTTCATCGTTCGAATGCAGGTCGGCAACCCTGGAGACGTCTATTCGTGGTTCGCCAATGCGCTCAATTTCATGTCGAAGCTGGATAATCGAATCGGCATCGAGTACTTCCGAAGAAAGCGAGTGACTTGCCTCCAGCCCCATTCTCGGCATCCTCGCCTGGATCGAGATGACGAGGCGGTCGGTGTGAGGGATCATGAAGCGTGACTTGGCTCGGGCCAGTACGCAGACCGATGTAGGCTGGAGAATAGAATCGACGATTTCGCCAAGGGCTATACTTCCTAGTTGGCGCGCCGCAGTGGCACGCAAGGTCTCCCGTAGTGACTCCGCCTCAGGGTGCTCGACTATATCGTCCCAGGTTTCGGCTTGGCGGTAGCGATCGAGTCCGTCTGATTCAAATATGTCGGAAATCTTCCCGTTAACCCAGTAGAAGGGACGGCTCCCGGGGGTGGCGTATCGCGTAATGGTGGACCTCAAGTCCTCTTCGGAAATTGAGGCAATAGTGCGAAACCAGGAGATGCGCCGTGATACTGTCTCGGCCTCGAACCTGGGAAGGCTTAGCTCGAGTGATGGGATAGCTTCATCCATGCCGAACCTAGTCAGGTGCACCAGCACCCGACTGGCCTCTTCTCCGGACAGTTCCGGCATGCGGCGGCGCCAGGAAGAGATCACCGCTCGAACAGCCAAATAGCCGAGCAGGTAGGGGTCGGCGGGATTGCGCATATAGTTCAACAGCTTCGTCGCCCCAAGGCGGTCGACGGCATTAGCATAGAGTTGCTCGGCACGTTGCCAGGACGACACGTCTGAATCGTCAATATTGAGTAGCACGGAGAACGCGGGATCGTAAGAAGCTTCATCGTCTGTAGGGCGACTTAGCTCGGCGTGGACTGCGACGCCTTCGAGCCAAGGCCGCCACGCAGACACGAGGATCTGCGACTTCCGGAAACACTCGAGTTGCCGCTCCCCCAAAGTGAGTAGTTTCAGATCACCAGGTTCGAGTTCGGCGGGTCGCCCCTGAGCCATTTGAGACGCCACCTCTTCATAGGTCGAGGCGCCCTCGGTTAGCATCTGTATCTCCATGCGCAGCGCTTCCAACCGAAGCGCTGACAGAACCATCAGCAGGTTTCCTCTAGCACAGAATGCGTGGGTGATCTCGTGGCGCAGGGTCAGGCGCAGGTTGTCGCTCTGCTTCGACACCCATGCCGCCGTTCCGATGGGAACGGCGCGTTCCAGGCCAGGATGCACGACAGCCAATGTGTTCCAGTCGACATGCGCCCACTCCGTGCGGTTTGTCCTGTCCAGATCCTCGTAGGCCTGATCGATCAAATCGAACCGCACGGGCGCATTCACGCCGACCTCCTTACGCAAGGCCGAGAGGAATGGAGTCGAAGCGATCAGGTGCCGGATTTCACCGAGAAAGGGATCCTCCGCACAATTATTATCGACGTCAAACTGGGCACGCTCGGCCGCTTCGAGTGCCAGGAGCTTGTCTACGCTACTTTGGCTCTGATTAGCGCGGGCCACGAGGCACTCGGCGATGCGAATACGGGCCGTACAGCGTACATCGCGACGACCGACGTCGGCAGCCAGGTTCTCAAGCAAAGTCGCAGCGGAGAATGATATGGCGCCGTCGACGGTGGAGAGGTCACATGCAACGCTGGAATGGTGTATCGCCCAATCATTGCTTCCGTCGTAGCGCGCCAGCTCAGCTAGCCTCAGGTGAGCAGCTGCGCCTTCGTCGTCCGGCAGTCGCCGGTCCGCGACCCGGTCGATGCTAAGAAGCGCGCGTGCCGCAGACATGACGACCTCTGTCGGGTGGTCGGTGACGCCGCGCGCCAAGAGCACCGTCTGCACCATGTCCGCAACCTCACCTACGGCGCGAGGTACTACGTCGATGATCCTCAGCAAAAGATGCGCCAGGCAGGCCGGGCTGGAGCGCACCTCAGGCTCAGTGAGTAGCACTGCGAGCGAGCCCTCGGCGGCCTCGATGGCTCCCAGTAGACGATTAAATTCGGCCACAGTGCCGGGGGCGTCTAAATCCAGCGACATCAGAGACGCCTTCACGCCCCTGAGCTGTTTCGAAACGATGACGTCATTCACAACCTGCACGCTACTACAGACTGCCGTTCCTTCCTTCGCGATCAAAGCTCGTCTTGCGTACACGCGGAAGGAGAATCGGCCCAGGAGTAGACACGTTCGTGTCCTCCTCCTGAAGGACCCTCAAGCAGCTCTTAGAGCCTGCTTGAGAACCTGCCTGAAGATCTCTTACCGTTGGTGTTACGGCGGCCGAAGATCGCCAGCAGCCCGGTCAGATCGTCGGCGTTCCTGGCCACGGCGCATTCGGGGCCGATCAAGCCAAAGCTGCGAGCCGTTGGAGCGAACTCCCTCGCTGGTTCCAGCGCGTCCCGTACCAGGTCCGGATCCAGTGCGGCGGGCTGGCCCGTAGCCTGTGCCAGGTCCCACGTGTGCACGAGGAACTCCATGGGGTACCGCTCAAGGAACCCGCCCAGCGGCACCGGCCCACCCCAGGGCTGCGGCACAGGCCGGGCCAGCGCTGCCGGGTCCAGCGCCGCCATCATGTCGGCCCGCGCGGCGCGCCAGGTGGCCAGCGGATCATTTCCGGCGGCCGGTCCCGGATCGGTTGCACTGTGTGCTTCGTCGCGCCCAGTCGCGTACGCCTCCACTGCCCGCAGGTCACCGATCACGTGACCAGCGACATCGGCGGCGCGCCAGCCCGCGCACGGCGACGGCGCGTCCCAGTGGTCAGGCGCGACTCCAGCTAGCACCGCCTCAAAGCCATCGAGCGCACGGACGAAACCATCCAGAACCATGTCAGACAGTATCTGCCGGGATGGCCAGCTCCGCCCCGGTCTGGGGAGAGCGGTGTGCCACGCGGTCCATCACCAGCACCAGCACCTGTTATCTCCGCCATCAAGGATCTCTAGCGCAGGCCGGACGTATGCGGATCCTGGGCAGGGTGCGGCGTGTCGCTGATGTGACGCAAGAGGCCCCTGGTAATCGCATGGGTGTCGAATCCAGCGCGATGCCAGGAGCCTTGCGTGCCGTTCTACCCTGCCGCCGATGAGCGTGTCCAGCCAGCCCCGGCCCCTGGCGCGGTGGCGTGCCGGTGCTGCCCGGGTGGGCTCTCCCACAGCACCCGCGCGCGCCGCTACCCCTCGGACATGAGCGAGGCGGAATGGGGGGTGTGCGAGCCGCTGCTGCCGGCCCCGGCATGGCTGGCCGGGCGCGGCGGCCGCCCCGCCACCCGGTGCATGCGCGACATCGTGGATGCGATCCGCTACTTAACCCACAACGGGCCCGTGTGGCGGGCCCTGTCCACCGACTTCCCGCCCGCGGGCACCGTCTACTGGTGGGCAGATAAATGGCAGGCCGACGGATCTACCGAGCGGATGCACGATGACCTGCGCGAACGCGTCCGCGCCGCCGCCGGGCGCACGAAGCAGCCCAGCGCGGCGGTCATCGACTCGCAGTCGGTGAAAGGCTCGGAGATGATCGCCCGGACCCGGCGCGGCTACGACGCGGGGAATTATCTCGGGTGGTCGGTTATGCCGGGCGGGATGCCAGGCGGCTGGCTGGCTGGGACGCAACCGGCGGGAACGCCGTCATAACTACAGGTCTTCGAGGAAGGCGAGCAGGCTGTCGGTGGGTTTGTATCGGCCTGAGGGGGTCTGGTGGGGGGCGGTGCGGGCAAGGGCTCGTTCCTTCATGGCCAGGTCGGCGTGGAGGTAGATGTCGGTGGACTTGGTGCTGGCGTGTCCGAGCCAGAGCGCGATGGTGGCGGTGTCGATGCCGGCCTGGAGCAGCGCCATGGCCGCGGAATGCCGCAGAGTGTGCGGGGTGACGTTCTTGGACGCGAGTGCTGGGCATGCCGCCGCGGCGGTGGGCAGGTATTTGGCCAGTAGGTCAGCGACGGCGTCTCGGCTGAGGTGCCCGCCGCTGCGGTTGGGGAACAACGGGCCTGCCGGTGCGGCTCGCCGGCGGGTGATCCACTGGTGCAGCAGCCGGGCGGTGGGTTTGGTCAGCGGGGTGCATCGCTGTTTCCGGCCTTTGCCTATGCAGCGCAGGTGAGCGCCTGCGCCGAGGACGGCGTCGGCGCAGGTCAGCGAAGTTAGCTCGGAGACGCGCAGGCCGGTCTGAATGGCGACGAGGAGCAGGAGGTGGTCGCGCCGGCCCAGGGCGGTCGTTGTGTCCGGAGCGGCCAGAAGCGCGTCGATTTCCGGCCGGTTCAAGAAGCACACCTGGGTCGAGTCGTGCCGCTTGTGAGGGATGGCCAGGACGCGCTGGATGAGCAGAGACTGTTCGGGGCAGCGGAGAGCGGCATAGCGGAACAGTGAGTGGATCGCGGCGAGCCGGGCGTTGCGGGTGGTCACGCTGTTGCTGCGCTGGTGTTCGAGGTGGTCGAGGAAACCGCCGATGTACGCGGCGTCGAGATCGGTGAGCCGCAGCGCCGAGGGCGGGCGGCCGAGTCGCTGCTGGGCGTGATGCAACAGCAGGCGGAAGGTGTCACGGTAGGCGGTGACGGTGTGCTGGCTGAGTCCGCGCTGGGCCAGGCGCTCGGTGAAGAAGCCCTGCATGACGGGGGCGAGGGTGGTCACGCTGGTTCCTTCCATGCCGCGTCCAGGCGGGTGGCGGCGGCCGCCATCAGCTCCGGGCAGGCGTGCAGATACCAGTAGGTGGTCGCTGGGCTGATGTGCCCCAGATAGGTGGACAGCGCCGGGAGAAGGTGGGGCACGTCCAGGTCCTGGGAGTACCAGGTCACCAAGGTGGCGACCGCGAAGGAATGACGCAGATCGTAGAGACGCGGCTTGGGGGCGGCGGGGGGTGCCTGGATCCCAGCAGCCCGCAGCAGGCGGGAGAAGGTCTTGCTGGCGTTGGTGTGGTTGAGGCGGGTTCCGGCTCCCGAGAGGAAGAACGCCGGGGTCGGCGGGTCCGGGCAGAGCTCGTCCCGTCGCTGTGCGTAGGTTCGCAGCTGGCCGGTGGCGGTGGGGTGGAGCGGGACCAGCCGGGACTTGCCGAACTTGGTGCCCTGGATTATCAGGACTCCCTCGGCGAGGTCCACCTGATCGCGGTCCAGCCCCATCGCCTCGCCGGTCCGCAGCCCGGTCACCGCCATCAGGCCGATAAAGGACCCGAAGGTCGAGGCCCGCAGCGGTGAGGCCAGAGCACCAGCCGCGCGCATCAGCGCGGCGATCTGGCCGGGCGAATACAGGTAAGGTGTCGTCCGCCGCTCCTGGCGGGGTAGCAGATCTTCCGGCGGAACCTCGGTGCGCTCGTCGGTGACCGCCAGATAGCGGGCGAAGACACGCACCACCGTCAGCCGTGCCGCCCACCATGACGGATCGGCGTCACGGGGCAGGGTCGCCCACTCCAGGGCGGCCCCGGCCGTCAGGTGCGCCAGGTCGCGCCCCTCCAGGAAACCGGCGAACTGCCTGAGCAGCCGGCCTTCGGGCCGCAGCTTGTAGCCCAGGCCGCGCCGCATCGCCAGGTACTCCTCGGCGGCCTCCCGCATGGCGCTCATCGCTCACCTGCTCCCGGCCACGGCCGGGCGACCGCCGCAAGCGCGGCCCGGTCGACCTTGGCGTAGATCGCTGTCGTGTCCTCGCCGTGGTGGCGCAGCAGCTGCGCGACCTCGGCCAGGTTCCCGCCCTGCGCCAGTACCTGGGAGGCAGCGCGATGCCGCAGCTGGTGCGCGCCGACCGCAGGGATACCAGCGCGGCGGGATGCGCAACGGGTGACCATGACGGCCGACTGGCGAGACATCGGCGCGTCGGGACCACACGAGCGCAGGAACACCTCCCGGCGTAGCGATGGGCGACGGCCCTGCCGCAGGTAGCCGGCGAGCGCGGCACCCACGTCTGCGGGCAGCGGCAACCGGTCAACCCGGCCGCCCTTCCCGTGGATCACCAGTTCACCCGCCCGCCAGTCCACGTCATCCAGGCGCAGCGCGGCCACTTCATGTGCCCGCAGGCCCAGCCGTGCCATCAGCATCAGCACGGCGAAGTCCCGGCACCCGACGCTGGTGGCCTGATCACAGCTCGCCAGCAGCATGGTCACCGTGCCGCTGTCCACACCCGCCGGCAGGTTGCTCATCCGCCAGCTGGCGACCGACGGCACCGCCTCCGCCAGATCCCGGTCGATGACCCCGGTCACGAACAGGTATCGCAGCAGCGACCGCACCGCGGTGGTCGTCACCTTCATTGACCCGGTCGCATAGCGCCGCGATTCATCCACGATGAAACCGGTGACGGCAGCGGGCTCCAGCCGATCCAGCCGCAGCTCTCCCTCTTTGACCTGCACTCTCAGGAACCTGCGGGCGACGTCCACGCGCTGGCGTGCCGTCCGCTCGGCGAGCCGCCGCTCGCGATGCAGATAGAGGCGGTAGGGCCGCAGGGCGCGCTCGACCGGGCAGCCGGTCTCCTGGTATTCCTCCCGCGGGATCACACCGATCTCCCGCAGGTACCCCAGCTGCCGCCGCAACGACCGGAGCGTCACCCACCGCCGGTAACCACCCTCCCGCCGGGCCTCGGCGAACCGCACGACCTGCCGCGAGGTTAGCTCCGCCGCAGCGATGCCTTCTGATTCCAGCCAGCGGCTCAGGTGCGCCAGCACGTACGCGTTGTCCTGCGCGACCCGCGGCGCGTAGCCCAGCACGACCAGCTCCGCCCGGAACCCGGCCACGTACGACGCCAGCGGACCCGGCACCCGAGCCGGATATCGATCAACCATGCCTGCCTCCTTCGACGGACTCACGAAGAAGACGCACTCACGCGATTATGACGGCGTTCCCGCCGGTTGCGTCCCAGCCAGCCAGCCGCCTGGCATCCCGCCCGGCATAACCGACCACCCCAGATAATTCCCCTTATCCCGGCACCGGGATAACGCCAAGAAGATCAATGGAACCAAGCGGCACATCGCCGTCGATGCGCTCGGCCTGCTGCTGACCGTCCTGGTCACCGCCGCGTCCGTCCAGGACCGCGACGCCGCCCGGCCGCTGCTGTGGAACCTGCGGTGGGCCTTCCCCTCGATCAAGCTCGCCTGGGCCGATGGCGGCTACGCCGGGAAGCTGGTCACCTGGGCCAAGACCCGCCTGGGCCTGACCCTGCAGATCGTGAAACGGCCCGATGATCTGCACACCTTTAAGGTCTTGCCCCGCCGGTGGGTGGTGGAGAGGACACTGTCGTGGATCACCCGCCACCGGCGCACTGTCCGGGACTACGAGCGACTGGCCGCCCACCACGAAACCTACGTCTACTGGTCCATGATCATGATCATGACCCGGCGGCTCGCTCGCCCGCCAGCCGCCGCAAAGCCGCAGGCCGCATGAGTTCTCAAGCAGCCACTTAGCTGAGGCGGATATCGCAGGGCTGGTGACGACGGAGCCACCCATGCCCGCTAAAGGTTGTGATTTCCGGTCAGTCGTTCAACGCCTGAATCCTTATAACGCCGAGGGCGGCAGCAGGGTCTCCCTGCCGCCGCCCTCGAACCGGCTCGCTAACAGGCCGGGCGGGACTGCCGCGCCGTTAGCGCCGGTGTAGAGCCAGGCTGGCCGCCCGTTGCCTGATCGCCCGTTAGCCAGTCGTCGCCGGTGGGCTAGTCGGCGGTGCTGACGTAGAAGTAAGCCGACCAATGGGTGCCAGCCCCGTTCTGTGCGCCAAGCTGGAACGTGTAGCGCTTGCCCGGCTTGAGCCCGCGGACCGTCATCGACGTCTGGCTGGCATTGACCGACGGGCCGTTGACCCAGGCGCCGTTGGCGATCCGGTACTGCGAGACGATC
>Ga0335077_10001851_pt1 | contig 25180 bp, 23 predicted proteins | sample Lox_Sample_31_FD_207151 | JGI IMG/M metagenome (GOLD analysis project Ga0335077, IMG submission 207151) | Soil microbial communities from Loxahatchee National Wildlife Refuge, Florida, United States - Lox_Sample_3.1 | ecosystem: Environmental > Terrestrial > Soil > Wetlands | place: USA... | reverse complement strand
CGCCGCCAATAGCGATGCCCACTGCATGGCCGCGACCCAGGACAGCGCCACCGGCGTCTTTGCTCACCGTCAGAACGGCAGCGACGTCGTCGTGGCCCGCTCTCGCGACCGCTTCCCGAACGGCGAGTGGATGCTCCTGCCGCTGTCGGTCAGCTCTTCGGCCTCCGGCGCCGTCTACTTTACGGCGCTCATGTACAAGGACGGAAATCAATTCCTGGCCCTTTACCAGGCGACTCCGCAGTAAGGCCGTTGCCGCCGCCCTTCACCGGGTTTATAATCAAACCACTGGCGCCTGCTCCGTGCGCCGAGGCATTATTCTCCGCCTACCTCATCGGAATCATCCATGAGCGCGCTTATTGAGTCTTCTCGCGACGGGCATATGCTTCATCTAGTCCTGAACCGCCCGGCGAAACGCAACGCACTCAATGCTGCCCTATGCCGCGACCTCGCCGACGCGCTGGAATCCGCGGATACCGACGACGAGGTCCACGCGATCCTCCTGTCTGCGGCCGGAAAGAGCTTCTGCGCCGGGATGGACTTGGCCGAAGCCTCCACCTCCGCAGGCGCGCCTGATATCGATGCGCTGCACGAGCGCCTTTTCACCGCGGGCGCGCGCCTTGCGACACCCATCGTCGCAGCCGTTCACGGAGCGGCGCTCGCCGGTGGTACCGGGCTGGTGGCCAACTGCCACGTGGTAGTCGCCGCTCCGGACGCCAGTTTCGGTCTTACGGAGGTCCGCCTGGGGCTCTGGCCCTTCCTGGTGTTCCGAGCCTGCGCCACCGCCATGGGCGAGCGCCGGACAGTCGAACTCTCGCTGACCGGACGCATCTTCTCGGCCGGCGACGGACGCGACTTCGGACTCGTCCACGAGATTTCCACCGAGCCCGTTGCTCGCGCCGCGGAGATCGCCCGGCAGATCGCCGGCTTCAACCCGGTTGCCATCTGCAAAGGCCTCCAAGCCGTCCAGCAATCCAGGGGATTGAGTCATGACCAAACCGGGCAGATCGCTCGGGCGGCCCGCAACCAAGTCTTTGAGAGCACGGGATTTCGCGAAGGGGTCCGCTCGTTCCTGCGAACCCGCTCGCACAACGAAAGTGAGCAATCGTGACCCAACATGTTGTGGCCTTGTTTCTGCGACCACTCAATGTGCCACTGGGGTGCTTTACTTTTGCGCTGCACGCGTTTAGTATAGTTACACCACCCCCGAGCCGAGCGAGGTTAAAGCTTTGCTGAAACTAAAGCGCGTAGAACTCCAGGGATTCAAGTCCTTCTGCGACAAAAGCGAGCTCCGTTTTCACGGGGAGGGCATCGCCGCCATCGTGGGACCAAACGGCTGCGGCAAGAGCAACATCAGCGACGCCATCAGTTGGGTGCTAGGCGAACAGTCCGCCAAGAGTCTCCGCGGCACCCGGATGGAAGACGTGATCTTTGCCGGGACTCGCGACCGGAAGCCCCTTGGCATGGCCTACGTCACGATGACGCTGGTCGATCCCGAGGTTTACAACGAGAACACTGCCCATAAACTCCAAGCCGTCGAAGAAGGCAAGCCTACCCGCCCGGCGGAAATCACGATCACCCGACGCCTCTACCGGTCAGGCGAGAGCGAGTACCTCATCGACGGCCGCATCGCCCGCCTCCGCGACATCCAGGACCTCTTTATGGGTACCGGCTTGGGACCCGAAAGTTACGCCATCATCGAGCAGGGCCGCATCGGGCAGATCCTCAGCTCCAAGCCCCAGGACCGCCGCAATGTCATCGAGGAAGCCGCCGGCGTCACCAAGTTCAAAACCCGCAAACGCCTCGCCGAGGCCAAGCTCGAAAGCGCCAAGCAGAATCTCGCCCGGGTCTACGACATCCTCGAGGAAGTCACCCGCCAGGTCAATTCTCTCAAGCGGCAGGCATCGAAGGCACGGCGCTACAACGAACTCAAGGCCGAGCTCGAATCGCGGCTGCGCGTGGTTCTATCCGGCAAGTTCCGCCTGCTGGAACGGGACGCCGCCAAGACCGCGCTCGACCTCAACCAAGCTGCCGCCGACTTGAGGGCCCTTACGGATCAGGTCGCAGAAAAGGAGCAGGGTCACGAGCGGCAGCAGGCCGCCTGCTACGAAGTCGAGCATCAGCTCACCGAGGCCCGCCAGCAGCTTTCCGAGCGGCAGGTGGAAGCCGAGCGCACGCGCGGCCGCCTGGAATCCCAGGTCAAGGAGATCGGCGCCATCGAGCAGCGCATCGCGCAGAGCGAGAAGGAGTCGCAGGAGCTGACGCTCCGCCTTGACGCGCTGGATAGCGAGATTGCCGCCCACCAGAAAACGGTCGAAGCCCTGGACGCGCAGATTGCCGAATCGCGCGCCCGCATGGCTGAGACCAACCAGCAACGCGAGGCTCTTCAGCAGAAGATCCGGGAGCGGGAGCGGACGATCGAAACCGGACGACAGGTGATTCTTCGCCTGCTTGGCGAGGCTTCGACGCTCAAGAACCAGCTCGCCCAGATCGACGAGTACCTCGCCGGGATCGACCGCGAGACCGCCCGCGCCACCCGTGAGGAGCAGGTTGCCGCCGGCGAAATCGAGCGTCTCGATGCTGCCCGCAAGCAGCTTTCCGAGACTGTCGCCCAGCGTCAGCTCGAGCTCGAAAATGTGCTTGGCGAACGCCGCCGGACCGAGGAAGAGCTCGCCGAACGCCGCCGTCTCGCCTCCGAACTGAGCCGAGAAATCGACGGTCTCAAAACCGAGGTCAGCCACATCCGCGCCCGCAAAGAATCGCTCGACCAGGTGCTGGCCCACCGCACGTATACCACCGAGAGCGTGAAGCGTCTTTTCGCCTCGCTGGAGACCGGCAAAGCTGAAGATCTCAAGCCTCTCGGCGTGCTTGCCGACTACGTAGAAGTCGACGCGCAGTACGAAAAACCCGCCGAAGAGTTCCTCCACGAGGAGCTCGAATACGTGGTGGTCGAAAGCTGGCAGCAGGCCGAACGCGGGCTCGATTTCATCCGCGCCGAGCTGGACGGCCGCGCCACCTTCCTCATCCATCCCGAGCCTAACGGAAACGGCAAGTTCCATCTGCCCGAGCCCGCCATCGGACCGGAGACCGGCATCTCCGCGCGGCTCAGCGACTCCCTCCGGCTCACCAACGGCTTCAGGGACCGCGCCATCGACCTGATGCCCCGCGTCTCGCTCTGTTTCCTCGCGGAGGATCGTGCCTCAGCGCAGCGCCTCGCCACGGCTTATCCGCACTTGTATTTCCTGCTGCCCGATGGCGTCTGCTACCACGGCCACACCGTCACGGGGGGCAACAAGACCGGCGCCGGCCCGCTCGCCATGAAGCGGGAATCGCGCGAACTGGCGGTCAAGCTGCAATCGCGCCAGGGCGCGCTCGACGAAATGCTCGCCCGCGCGGATGCCCTCAACCAGGACATCATCGGCTACGAAGCCGAGCTCGAACGCCTGCGCGCTCTCCAGCAGTCGCGCGAGAAGGACAGGGTGGCGCTGGATCACGAAATGCGCAAGCTGGGCGACGATCTCGCGCGCTCTAATTCACGCCTCAGCATCGCCCGCCTCGAGCTGGAACGGCTGCGCCGCGACTGCGAAAAATCCTCCGAACAGCGCGAGCGCAACCTTGCCGCTGTCGATGAAAAGGAGCGCCTGCGCGCCCAGAGCGAAGATGCCGTCGAGGCCGAGCGCGCCGAGCTCGAAAAGCTCGAAGGACAGGCCGCCACGATCGCCGAGGAGCACGCCGCTATTCGAGCCGAGCTGGCCGGTCTCGAAGAACGCCACCGCGGCGAGCGCACCGCCATGGGCCGGCTGGAGAGCCAGTTCCGCGAGACCACGCAGCGGCGCAACGCCATCGCACCCGAAATGGAGCGCCTTGGCGAGCAGCGCGCCCGCCTGTTGACCGAGAACATCGAGCTCGATCAGAAGTCCGCCCAGCTCGCCGAACAGATCACCGCGCTGGAAGCTCAAGTCAACGAGATGGCGGCCCAGGATGCCGCTATGCGCGACGCCCTCCGCGCAGGCGAAGAGGAGCTCAAGCTGCTCCGCGCCGGCGTACAGGAGACAAACGAGAAGCGAACGCAGAGCGAAGTCGAACTCGTACGAAAACAGGCCGAGCTGAAGTACCTTGACGAGACGTCGCGCAAGGAGCTCAACTGCGCGGTCGAAGAGCTGGCCCCCGCCGATTCTCCGGTTCCAGACGCCGATTCAATCGCCGAAGCCGAACAGCAAGCCAACGAGGTGCGCAGCCGTATTGAAGGCCTCGGCCCGGTCAACGCCGCGGCCATGGAAGAGTACCAGGAAGCGCAGCAGCGCCACGATTTCCTAAGCGCTCAGCGGCAGGACCTGATCGACTCCATCCGCGACACGGAGAAAGCGATTCAGGAAATCGACCAGGTCAGCCGGCAGAAGTTTGCCGAGGCGTTCGAGGCGATCAACGCCAACTTCCGCGTTGCCTTCCAGACCCTCTTCGGCGGCGGAACCGGCGAGATGCGTCTCACGGACCAGGAGAATCTCGCGGACAGCGGCATCGACATCATCTGCTCGCCCCCGGGTAAGCGACTGCAGAATGTGCTCCTACTGTCCGGCGGCGAGAAGGCCTTGGCCGCGGTCGCCCTGCTGATGGCGATCTTCAAGTACCAGCCCAGCCCGTTCTGCGTGATGGACGAGGTCGATGCCCCTCTCGATGAAGCCAACATCGGCCGCCTGACCAAGCTGCTCGCCGAGATGAGCCAGCAGACGCAGTTCGTCGTGATCACCCACTCCAAGCGAACCATGGAGGCCGCCCAGGCGCTCTACGGAGTAACGATGCAGGAGCCCGGAGTCAGCAGGCTCGTGAGCGTGAAGTTCAGCGCCGAGGAAGCAGCGGCGTAGGTCGCGAGGCCAGCGCGCCGATGAAGGGAGTAGGCCAGTCGAATCGACTGGTCAGAATCCGAACATCGAGTAAATCCAGGCGTCGGAAGCAAGAGCCCACCTGCCGCAGCTCCGCGATAACGTGGAGCGGGGACGCATCGCCTGTCGGTTCACGACGCCGCATACCTGGAACTGGCGCCCACCGTCTAAGACACGGCCTCCAGTATCTCTGCGTAGCACCCGCCTCCCGCATCCCTCGCGAGCCGCGCAGCCTTGCCGACCCAATGCCGCACGTGACGTTCGAGGAATTCCTCCTGCGCCCGGTCCAAAGACTCCGGATCCGGATTCCCCGCCGCCAGGCAGTGATCGAGCCAAGCCAGGAATTCGAGCTGAGTAAGCAGGTGATCCGGCGCGGCACGGCCATCGAGTTCCAGTCCGAAATTCTGATAGAACAGCTTGTTCTCCAGCACCACATCGCCGGCCGGCCGGTTCAAAAGCCACGCGCTTTCGAGCAGCGGGCAACGCGGCTGCGGCAATCCGGCCTCGAAGAGATCGATGTAGAGTGCCTGCAACTCCTCAAGCGTTTCCGGGACGTCTTGATAAATCTCCTGAAACCGCTGCAGATGGCGCGCATCGGGATACGATAGCGCGAATCGCAGGACCGCCCAGACGTTCAGCGAGGCCGATACCATATCGTGAAGTACTTTCTGCCGTCGCGGTCCTGCTGCGAACCATTCCACACGGCGACCGCCAGCGGCGTCCCTTCCGGCAGCGCCGGCAATTGCATCGCCACCGCCCATTTTCCTCCCGCGTACTGCGCCCGCGCGGGAAAGGACTGGCCGATGCGTTTCGTGGTCTCCCGCCCGGATGCTTCCATCACTGCGACGCCGCGTGTGGAATCCCAGAAAAAGATCCGCACCGGGTGTGCCGGGTCACCCATCTGCAGCGACGGGCTCAGGTCGCCGCCCGGCGGCTGCGCTGGAATCATCACCGCGCAGGCGTCGGAAAACCGGTCGGTCGCACCGGATTGCGCCACCAGGTGCTCGGCCTGCCAGGAGCGTTCGGCCTTCGGCAGCGCCGTAGCATCGTGGGTCTTGTCCGCCCACTCCAGACGCACGAACGTTCCCGCCGGTCCGCGAAGAAGCTGCAATTGCACGGACCCGATCTCCAGGCCCGCGGGAGCATCCGTGGGGTAAAGCGGAGGCGTGCGGTTGAGCGCCAGCGACACGGACGCCGCCGCGTTCCACTCGGCGGAGGAAGGATCGAGTGCGCTCTGCCCGTACAGAGCCGAGCACCCGGCGACAATCAGCGCTAGTCTCGTCATGCTTTTCTGGCCCCCTGAATCTGAATCAACTCCTCGTGCTTGGGGATCTGGTAGCGGACGCTCTCATCGCGTCCGATCAAGAGCTGCAGCACGTCGCTGGTGCGGCCGCTCTGCGCCCGCCGCAATTCCGCCTCCAGGCGGCGGATCACATCCACCACCTCCTCGCCGAACAGGTATTTCAGATAGTCCACCGGCATCCGGGGATCGTCCAGCACGCTCTTGCCGTAGTTGCCGCGTCGCGGAGGATTGAAGGGCGGCACGTAATACACGTTCGGCATCGTGCCTTTCTCCGGGAACAGCCCCAGCGCCACCTTGTACACGTGCACCAGCTTGTGTACCGCCGACGTGGGATCGTCCAGGAAACCGACGAAGCGGAGCCTTCCCGGACACTGTTTGGCGCACGCGTTGATCTCGCCCTTCTCGATGCGCGGATAGCAGAAGATGCATTTCTGCGCCTTGCCCAGCAGCTCGTTGAAGTAGATCTTCTTGTAAGGGCAGGCGCGCATGCAGTAGCGGTAGCCCTCGCAGCGTTCCTGGTCCACCAGCACGATGCCATCCTCTTCACGCTTGTAGATGGCCTTGCGCGGGCACGCCTCCAGGCACGCAGGGTTCGTGCAGTGGTTGCACAGGCGGGGAAGGTAGAAGTAATAGTTCTCGCCCAGCATCAGCGCGCCCACGTCTTCATCCCAGTTCGGCGTGTTGCGGGCTTCTTCCTGCGGCATCGCCTGCAAGCCGCCGCCGAAGAGCCGCTCGGCGTAGTTGTATTCGAACGTCTGCCCGTAGTCTTCCTTGGAAGGGATATCGGAAGGCCGCAGCTTGCCGTCCTCGAAGCCGCCGCCGATCTTGTCCCAATTCCGCGGATACCCCTGACCCGGCCGCGTCTCGACGTTGTTCCAGTACATGTAGTCCATGCCGTCGCCGTCGGTCCACAGCTTTTTGCAGGCCATGGTGCAGGTCTGGCAGCCCAGGCACTTGTTCAGGTCGAGCACCATCGAGATCTGATGTTGCGACATGCTAGGCCTTCTCCTTCCCGGCGCGGCGGATCACCCGCAGGTCGGCCGCCGACGGCGTGTACTTCACGATGTCCACCCGCACGTCGCGGTTGTTGCCGGTCGGCCCCCAGTAATTCAAACGGAAGTTGACGTGGCCGTAGCCGCCCACAAGCTGCGTGGGCTTGATCTTCACCACAGTGGGTGACTGCCATCCTCCCTGCAGAAATCCGAGATAGCGCTCCCAGCCGTGATACATGGTCAGCCGCTTGCGCTTTTCCCCGGGCAGGATCTGCACCTTGGTCACGAAGCTGCCGTTGTCGTTGAACACTTTGACCCAGTCGTTGTCCTCGATGCGGCGCTCCCGAGCGTCGTCCGGGTGCATGTAGACGATGGGGATGCCGCGCTGCAGGCGCAACTGGTAGCGCGCGTCGCGCCACGTCGAGTGGATCGACCACCGGCCGTGCGGCGTGTTCCAGAAGAACGGATATTTCGCGTTTTCGGCCAGAGGCTCTTTGTACACGGGAAGCTGCTCGCCGAAATCCAGGAACCAGGGATGGTCCAGATAAAACTGCTGCCGACCGGTCAGCGTCCGCCAGGGACGCTTGTTCTCAACCTGGTGCTGGAATGGCGTGTAGGCCTGGCCCGGCTTGATCTCGCTGTTCCACGCCTCTTCGTCGATCTTGCGGAAGCGTTGCGGATGTTGTCGTAGCTCGTCAAAGGTCATGCCCTTGGTCTCCGGCGAGCCGTCGAGGATGAAATTGATCCCGTCTTCGGGCTTCTGGAACTTGCCGTTGCCGCTCCACGCCTCGTAGGTCTTGGTGAAGTCGCGCTGCCAATCGAACTGCTGATCGTGATAGGGCGCGAGCTTGCGCTGGCCGGCGATCTCCGACATCTTCTTCGCCAGGTCGCGGAAGATCTCCCAGTCGGGCTTGGAATCGTACAGCGGGTCGAGCACCTTGTTGAACGGGTGGATGTAGCTGTGGCAATCGGTCGAGCTGATATCGGATTTCTCGTAGTAGCTGGCCGCCGGCAGGACCACGTCGGCGTGCAGCGCCGTAGTGTCCATGCGGTAGTTGAGATCGACGATCAGGTCCAGGTCCTTCCACAGCGACTTCAAAATGTACTCGTTGCCTTTGGCCTGGTTGAGATAATTGGCGCGCCACACGATCAGCGCGCGCGGCTTCTGCTGCCGGTTCTTGGGATACAGCGGCATCCAGCCGTTCTTCACGCTCTCCTCGATGTAGTGCTCGATGGGTTTGCCGTTGTACAGGTGCGGATCGTGATTTGACGAGTGCGTGTAGGTCCACAGCGTCATGTTCTGCATCCGCTGCTTCTTCACGCCTTCAGGAAACGCATAGGCGCGGAATCCGCGCTCGGGCCAGACGCGCTCCTGCCCCACGTAGTGATTGAAGCCGCCGCCGTTCCTGCCCGTGTTTCCGGTCAGCGCCACCAGGAGAATCAGCGAACGGTTGATGAGGTCGTTGTGGAACCAGTGATTGAGCCCGGCGCCGTGGATGATCATCGCCGGTTTGCGCGTGGCGAACTCGTGCGCGAAGTGGCGGATGTCGGCGAGCGCGAGGCCGGTCGTCTGCGCCACCGATTCCAGGGTGTACGGGTCCAGCGCGCGCCGCAGCAGCTCGAACACGGTAGTGACCTCGCCATCGGAATAATGCAGATCGGGATCGGCTCCGTTGAGCGCGATCGACTGCTCCTTCGAGCCCATCGACCCCGGCGCCTCACGCCGCTTTCCCGTTTTTGCATCCTGGAAGAAGAAGACGTCCTTGACGTTAGGCGGCCGGACGAACAGGTTGGTACGCTTGTCCACCAGCAGGCCGAGATCGGTCTGCTCCTTAACGTACGCCGTGTCGTACAGGTTGTTGTCGATGATGTACCGCGCGACGCCGAGTGCCAGCGCCGCGTCCGTTCCGGGCCGGATGTCCAGAAACAGGTCGGCGTGGATCATCGACGAGTTGAAGTCCGGTGAAATGCCCACCACCTTGGCGCCGTTGTAGCGCGCCTCCCAGGCGAAGTGCGCGTCGGGGATGCGGGTCTGCGAAATGTTGCTGCCCCAGAGCACGATGTATTTCGAGTTAAACCAGTCGGCGCACTCGCACGATTCCGTCTGCACGCCCCACGTCAGCGGCTCGCCCGGCGGCAGATCGCAATACCAGTCGTAGAAGGAGCAGAACACGCCGCCCGTATAATGGGCGAACCGCGAGCCCGCGCAGAAAGACACCGGGCTCATGGCCGGAATCACGCTGAAGTAGGTGTTGGTGTCCGGGCCGTAGTTGTAGATGTTGTCCAGCAGCTTGCCGGCAACTATCGTCAGTGCCTCGTCCCAGGTGGCCTTGCGCCACTTACCCTCGCCCCGCTCCCCGGCGCGGATTAGGGGGGACCGCAGCCGCTGCGGGCCGTAGACGTATTCCGTAAAGCAGGCGCCCTTCTGACAGCCGCGCGGATTGTAGTCGGGCAGGTCCGCCGAGATGCGCGGATAGTCCGCCGCCTGCTCTTCGCGGATCATCACGCCGTTCCGTACGTAGACGTTCCAACTGCACGACCCGGTGCAGTTGGCCGAGTGCGTCGAACGCACGATCTTATCCCACGTCCACTGCTTTCGGTAAAGATCCTCCCAGGATCGGTAGGGGTAGGTGTGCAGCGGATCGAGAGCGCCTGCGAACGCCTCCATCGCAGGCTTTTCGGCTCGCCGGCATCCGGGAATGGAAGCTCCGAGCGCCGCCAGCGCTCCAAGTTTGAGGAAGTCGCGTCGGTTGTTCATGGTTTGCCCCACTTCCGGAGGAACGCCAGCAGGTCCCCGATATCCGCCTCACCGAACCCCGCGCGGCCGAACGCCGGCATCGGCGTGCTCTCACGCCCCTGCCGGATCGTCTGCGCGATGAAAGGGTCGCTGGCGGCCTGCTGGAACACGGGATTCGCCAGCGCGGGCGCGATCAATCCCTTGCCATCCGGTCCGTGGCATCCCGCGCACTGCTGGGCGAACAGCCTGGCGCCCTTACTGACGTCGCCGCGCGGGGGCGCGGCAGGCAGCGGCGCGGCAGGCGCCGACTTACGCAGGTAGGCCACCAGGGCCTTCACCTCGACTTCGCTCAGCCCTCCGGCCTTCGGTCCCCATGCCGGCATGCGCGTGCCGGGACGCCCGTCGCGAATGTTCTCGGCCAGGCACTCATCCTCCTCGGTTCGGAGGAATGCGGCATTGCGGATGCCAGGGACGAAGCGCTGAAACTTCTTGTCCCATCGCGAATGCAGGCCCGTATCGTGGCACGCGGCACAGTAGCGGCGGTAGAGCACGGCCCCATCCGGTGGGGAGGGATGCAGGCGCGCATATTGCTCGTCGATCTTGTCCGGCGCCAGGTACTCCGCAGGCAGATCGCGCTGCCGTAGGGATAGCACGTAAACCGTGAGTGCTTCTACCTCGCGTTGCGTGAGCGCCGGCGAAGGCATTAAGCTCGCGGGCACAATTCCAGCCGGGTCGCGAAAGTGCTCGGCGAACCAGTTCCATGTGGTCTGCGACCCTTTGAGGTTGGTCCGCACAAACTGGTGCTGGGTTTTGAGCCCCTCGTTATCGAGGGAGGGGCCGAGTTGCCCGCCCTTGCCATTCAGCTTGTGACAGGCGCCGCAGCCCTTCTCTTCGAAGAGCTTCATGCCCGCGACCAGACGGTCCGCGGCCCCCGCGGGCAGCGCGCGCGGATCGTGGCACGACGCGCACGTGGCCTCTGTCATCGATGTCGGCAGCAGCGGGTAATCCCAGAAATAGTCCTCGGCTTTCGCCTCCTGGAAGTTGAGCGCCGCGCCCTGTCCCTGGTGGCAGACCGTGCACCCGAATTTCTCGACGCGATGAATCTCGACGAGGCGCTTGGGGTGCGCCCGGTGCGGATTCGGTTCGCCGGACATGCGCGGGTCGTCGATGCCGAGGTGGCAGGAAACGCACCGGTCCACCGTGTGCAGCGCCGGCACGCTCACCTGGCGGATTTCGATCGGCAACCGCCGCGCCGCTGCGCGTGCGGCATCGTCTTTTGCCTTGGATTCGAGAATGCCGCGGAAGGCGGCCTGATGGCCGCGCCAGTCCGCCGAAATGTTCTCCCGGACCGCCGCGCCGATGAGGAATCCGAGGCTCGCCACCGAGCAAACCACCGTGACCCACTTGTATGCTCGCGCTGGATCGGCAGGCATCGTTCCTCCTAATGGATGGGCCACTGGCTGGGCCACCAGTAGAACTGCCAGTTTGGTCCGCGGAAGATGGACCCCATCGCGGTCAGCACCACGAAGCCCGCCAGGAAGCAGGTGAACAAAGCGAGGGCCGAAAGCCGGATGCTGGCCGTCCGCCGCAAGACCCACAGCGACCAGGCCGAATACAAGGCCACAATCACGGTGGCCGGGTTCAGAAGAATGATGGCGATCTGCGGAATGGTCGGGAACCACGTGCGCAGCCAGCCGAGATTCACGGTGAATGCGAGGAGCGCCAGCACGCTTGCCAGCCCGAAGGCCAGCGACTGCCAGAACGTCTTCCGCCCCGCCGCGCCGCCGAACCACACTCCCACGCCTCGCGGATCGCGATCCAGGTAGGGAATCAGCCCGAGCCCCATCAGCACAATGGCCGGCACGCCCACGCCGCCCATGAACGCCGAGTAGGAGACCAACTCCTGGAGACCCAGGAAATACCACGGCGCCTTCGCTGGGTTTTCCGGAATCGCCGGATTGGCCATCTCCTTGAGCGGCGCGTCGAAGAAATAGGAGAGCGCCAGCGTCACCGCGATGGTGAACATCAACGCCGCCATTTCCGCCCACATCAGGTTCGGCCAGCTTGGCACCGTGCCTTCCGGCGCACGGCCCACGATGGGGGTGCGCCCGCGCACGACCGCCATCAGGCCATAGGTTTTGCTCGGTGCGAAGACTTCGACTTCGCGCTCGCCAATGCGGGCCGGCGGCGCCGGCCGCGATTCATCGCGCGAGAGACCGCCGTCCTTACGGACGCGCCAGAAGTGGACGCCCATGAGCGCGGTCAGCGCCAGCGGGAGCACGGCCACGTGAAGCACGTAGAAGCGGATCAGAGCTTCCTGCCCCACGTAGTTCGCTCCCAGGAGTAACTGCTTCTGGAAGCGGCCGGGGTCGAACCAGGCCGTGATCCCGATAGCGTCGGTCACTTCGCGCGGCGAGTTGGCGATGTTGGAGCCGATCGTGACCGCCCAGTAGGCCAACTGGTCCCAAGGCAGTAGATAACCCGTGAAGCTGAGCCCCAGAGTGAGCACCAGCAGTCCCAGCCCGACCAGCCAGTTGAATTCGCGGGGACGCTTGTACGACCCGGTATAAAAAACCCGCGCCATGTGGAGAAACACCGCCAGCACCATCAGGTGCGCGCTCCATCGGTGGATGTTTCGGATAAACCGCCCCGCCGGTACCACGTAGTGGATGTCCTTCACCGAGTCGTACGCCTGTTCGACTCCCGGCTTGTAATACACCATCAGCAGGATGCCGGTCAGCGTCAGGACGACGAATGACGCCGTGAGGATCAGTCCCAGCCCGAACGTGTAGCCGAAGCTCAGCGAATGCCGGTGTACGCGCACGCTTTGCAGGTGGAGGAAGAAATTGTGGAAGGTGCTTTGCGAGCGCTCGCGATCGGTGTCCGGCGTCTTGCCATTGCGCAGCATCGACTCGCGAACGTGCCGTGGCGCCTGCTTGAGATTCTCCAAAAATTCTTTAGAAGGCGTCATGGCGTCAGACCCGGAAACGGGTTCCTTTCGGCACCTGCGATTCGGCGTTTACCTGCAACTGTCCGTCGGGCGAGACCACGATCTCGAGCCATGGCAGCGCTGCCGGCGCCGGCCCGCCCACCACCGAGCCATCGGTGGAGAACCGCGAGCCGTGGCATGGACACGCGAATCCTTCCCCTTCGTTGTGGGCCACAACGCACCCGAGATGAGTGCAGGTGGACGAGATCGCGTGGAACCCCTGTTCTTCGCGGAAGAGGTAAAAGCCGCCGGCCTCATTGCGCGTGATTGAGCCGACAGCGAACTGCGAAGGGTCGCCGAGCTTGAACACGCGCAGAGGGCCCGGCAGGACCGCGGGCTTCGGCAGCCGCATGACGCCGGCAAGCGCGGTGCCCATCGCGGCTACGGCGCTCCACAAGGCCGCGAGCCCCAGAAAATCGCGGCGTTTCGGGGAATCAGGCATAGGTCCACTCCTGGCGGAACTGGAATCGCTCCATCGTGATGGCGTGGGTCGGGCAGCGCTGCGCGCACAGCGCGCAGCGGATGCACCGCTCTTCGTCCTTGAGAATCGCGGAATCCGCGGGATTGTAGTTCCCGGCAGCGAGCAGTGCCTCCAGGCCGGCGGTCGCTGAGACCTGCTCGAGGCCCACCAGCTTGAGGCACAGCGTGGGACAAACGTCAACGCACCCGCCGCAGAGGATGCACTTTTCGCCATCGAAAATCGTATTGACGCCGCAATCGAGACACCGCCCTGCCTCGGCGGCAGCCTGCACTTCGGTGTAGCCGGTCTCGACCAGCCGCTGCGGATCGGCCAATCGCTCGCGCGCCGGAGCCGCGGGAATGTGTACCCGGCGACGGCCCTCGTATCCGGACTCGCGCCGGTATTCCGCGATCTCGAAGTGAAGCTGCGTCTCTTCGACGCGCACCGCGCGCCCGGTGAGGTCCTGGTAGACGCTGCGCGCCGCCTTTTTGCCACTGGCGATGGCATCGATCATCAGGCGCGCGCCGTAGGCCACATCGCCCGCCGCAAACACGCCGGGCATATCTGTTTCGAGCGTCTCGGGATTCAACTGCAGCTTCGCAGCGCCGTTGAGGAAGGACACGTCCGGCATCTGGCCGACTGAAAGCAGCACGGTGTCGGCTTCCAGATCGACAGTTCGGGTGTCGTCGTAGACGGGAGCGAAGCGGCGAGCGGAGTCGAACACCGAGACCACGTGGCGGAATCGTACGCCGTGGACCAGCTTGCGGCCGCCCTCTTCGCGGAACAAAAACTCCTTCGGCCCGAGCTGATTGTGGCGGATGATGCCCTCTTCTTCGCCCTCGACGATTTCGACTTCGTCGGCGGGCATCTCCTCGCGCGATTCCAGGCAGGCCAGATGGACCTCGCGCACGGCCTCCTGGCGTAGTGCCACGCGCGAGATGTCGGTCTCGGTTTGCCGGGCCACCCGGCGCTCGGGATCGTCATCGGCGTAGCGCACGGCCGAGCGCGAGACGTCGAAGGCGACGTTCCCGCCGCCGATTACCAACACGCGCCGCCCCAGCGGAATCCGCTCGCCCAGGGCCACGGCGCGCAGGAAGTCGACTCCGCCATAGATACCCTCGGCGTCGGAGCCAGGCAGGGCGAGCATGCGGGCGCGCTTGGCTCCCACGGCGACGATCACCGCCGCGTAGTCCCGGCGCAGCTGTTCGAACTCAAGATCGCGGCCGATTTTGACTCCGCAGCGGAACTCGACGCCCAACGCTCGAATCAGCTCGATCTCGGCGTCGATCAGGGCGCGCGGCAGGCGGTAGGCTGGGATGCCCGTGTACAGCATGCCGGCTGGTTTGGGTTCGGCCTCGAAAATCACCGGCGCGAGGCCCATCAGCGCCAAATCGTGGGCGGCGGCGAGCCCGGCGGGTCCGGAGCCGACGATCGCCACCTTCGCGCCTTCCGGCTTCCGGTACTCGCGAGCCGCGAGGAACCGAGCCAGGCCAGTAATCTCCTCGAGGCCCTCGCAATCTCCTGGGGGAAAACTGTCCGGTTTGAGCGGATGTCCGCCAAACCGATCGGCGGCAAAGCGCTTCAGTGCCCGGATGCTGACCGGCTGATCGATCGCGCCACGGCGGCACGCGGCTTCACAGGGGGCGCCGCAGACGCGGCCGCAGATGGATGCGAGCGGGTTAGGACCGCGAGCGATCAGGTAGGCGGCTTCGTAGTTTCCGGCGGCGATCGCGCGAATGTAGCCGCGAGCATCGGTATGCACCGGGCAGGCGTACTGGCATTTGATCTGCCCGCGCCAATACTCCTCGTCCGGTATGACGGCCGAGTATCGGGTCGCCGTATGCGCCATACGGCATTGGTAACCGGTTGCGTCTCAGAGGTCGGTGACTGAGGTCACCGGGTCTGGCCGGTCGGCGGCCTCCGTGGGGGCTGGCCACGCGCCTAACCTAAATGATTTCAGTTAGATCCGGCGGAGCCCATTGAGAGTCCAAACGAGATAGGCATGTGTGCCCCAGGGGGTCACGTGCCCTCATGCCGGCGACTTACCGTGGGACGGCCCTTAGACCTGGAACGAGCTGCCGCAGCCGCAGGTCGATTTGACCTGCGGATTGTTGAACTTGAAACCGGATCCTTCGAGCGTCTCGACGTAGTCCACTTCGGCGCCGTCGAGGTACAGCATACTGGCCTGGTCCACAAAGACCTTCAGGCCATCGTAGTTGTAGGTCTTGTCCAGCATGTTGGGCTGGTTCTCGAAGGCCATCGAATAACTGAATCCGCTGCATCCGCCGCCGACCACCGCGATGCGGAGTCCGACCGGGGATGGATCCTGGCCGGACATAATCTCTTTGACCTTCCCAACCGCTCGTTCCGTGAGTTGCACGCTCATTCGTTCTAACTCCTGATAAGGGGCTTTTGCCTGCCGCCCATTATACCAATTGGGCCCGTTCTGTCCCTTTTCAGTCGTTTAGATGGCGCGGAGCGGGGTTTGGTCGCGGAAAAGTGCGGTCGAGCGGCTGTGTCAGTGCCCTGCCCCCGAGCATGTTATCTTTCGAAGTGTAAGGGCTGAAACCCGATTCTACCGGCTCGCGTAAGAAGCCATGTATGGCATCACTGACCGGCGTCTTACCGCTCCCCGGATTCGGTAGCAAGGTTGCCCAGAAGAGTAGAGTGGACTACCAGAACACCACCGAAGGCGCCTTGGTTCAGCGCGCTCAGGCGGGCGACGATGCGGCTTTTCGGGAAATCGTCGAACGCTATCAGAACAAGGTGTTTTCTATCATCCACGGTATCGTGCGCCAGCGTAATGACGTGGAAGATATTGCACAGCAAGTATTTGCAAAAGTCTACCTATCCCTCAAGAGCTTCGATTTCCGCAGTTCGCTGATCACCTGGATCTACAAAATCACGGTCAACGAGTGCTTCGATTACCTGCGCAAGCGGAAGGTGCGGAAGCTGGTCTACGAGAGCGACATGAGCGAGGACGAAGTGCGGCGGGTGGAGAATTCCGAGCCGGCCGTCGCCCGGCAGACGCCGTTGGATGATACACTGGCTCGCCGGGACTATGTCGTAAAGCTCCTCACTAGGGTGTCGGAAGAGGAGCGCATGTTATTGATGATGAAGGAAGTTGAAGGGTTCTCGGTGGAAGAGCTGGCGGAAAAGACCGGCATGAACGAGAACACCATCAAAGTCAAGCTGTTCCGTGCTCGCCAGAAGCTGGTGAAAGCGGCGCAGCGGCTGGATCGGACACCGGGCCTGGTGACAGGCTGAGGTGTGCCAGGGCAGTTCCCCACCAGCGGGCGGCAGACCCGCGATGGGGCGGGAATAGTGAATTGGGTAAGGGAAGAAACCTATGCATGCGGTAGTGATGGAGAGCCTCGAAGAGTATCTTTCCGGAACGCTGAATCCGGAATCTCGTCGGGATATCGAGGCGCACCTGAGCATCTGCGAGCCTTGCCGCCAGGAAGTGGCGGGCATGCAGGAGATCTCGGGTCTGTTCAGCGCGATCCTGCCGGACGAAGCGGTCGAGCCTTCGCCCGGCTTTTACGCCCGCGTGATGCAAGAAGTGGGTTCGCGCAAGCCGGTGCCTGCCTTCGCCGGTTTGTTCGGGCTGGATCTAGCGTTCGCCAGGCGGTTGGTTTTTGCGTCCCTGCTGGTGCTGGCCGCTCTCGGTAGCTACCTGGTAACTCGGGAATCCGAGTACCCCGGCGGATCTTCGCCGGAAACCGTCATGGCGCAACAGGAGTCGCCGCAATTCAACAACGCTCCGGCGCATGAAGCCATGCTGGCCACTCTAACCACCTATGAGCCCTAATCTATTGGAGCGGGCCTCATGGGCTCGGCCCTGGAATCCAAAAGTCGTGTGCGCCGTCACGCTGACGCTGGTCTTTCTGTGCGGCGCGGCCACCGGTGCGGTTGTCATGAGCCTGGAGAGCTTTCACGGACGGCTGCACCAGCCGGCCTTCGACACAGCAGCCGGCCGTGCGCAGTATTACGCGCGTATCCAAAAAGAGCTAAATCTGACTCCCGCGCAGACCGAAGAGATGCAGACCATCCTCAACGACCTTTGGCTGTACTACCGGACGGTGATCAGCGACAGCCGCACGCGGGTCGAGCAGGTTCTGACCGAAGAGCAGCGCAAGAAGTTCGAGCACATCCTGCAAGAGTATCGGCCGAAGTAGCGTAGCACCGCCTCATGCCGGCCATGGGGGCCCCGTCTCTTCGTCTCGCCTTAACGGATTTCTGCCGTCTGCGTTGTATTGACACGTCCAATTCCGGCGGGGACAATGGTTCTGCGAGATGCACCGAATGCGTTTGTGCTCCCTTTTCGCGGCCGCGACTGCGGCCCTTCTGCTGACTTCCTGCGGCAGCGACGATAAGCCGGCCTACCCGGTCCGGACCTACAACATGGGGGAGAAGGTCCAGCTCGGCCACATTGCCTACCAGGTCTTCGAAACCAGGTGGATGACCCACCTCGGCGAGGGGGCCGACACTCGCCTGCCCCAACAGCGCTTCTTCCTGATCAGGATGACGGCCGTCAATAGCGCAGGTAACGACCTCATCGTGCCTAACCTCTCCATTCAGGACGACAGCGGCAAGACCTACGAGGAGCTCAGCGACGGCACCGGCGTCCCCGAGTACATCGGATACCTGCGCAGCGTCAAGCCGGCCGAAACGGCGCAGGGCCAAGCCTTGTTCGATGCCCCGCCACGCCGCTACAGGCTGAAGCTCATGGACGAGGAGAAGGAGAAGATCGCCTACGTCGATATCCCGCTCAGCTTCGGTGCGGAGACACCCGAGATAGTCCCGCCACCCGAAAGGAAGCCGTAGAGCGGGCAGCCGGTCAGCCCGCAACCGTTTCCGGGGGAGTCTAAAATCGAAGTATGTGGTTCGCGGCTTTCCTGCTGTTCTTCCAGGCCGACTATACGAGCGACGGGATGAAAGCGCTGGAGGAAAGCCGATACTCGGACGCGGTGACGGCGTTTACCAAGGCCGTGGCCGCCGACCCCAAGGACTACTTCGCACACTTCAACCTCGCCATGGCGCACACCCTGCTTCACCACGACGACGAGGCCGTCGCCGAGTACCGCAAGACGCTTGAGATCAAGCCGCGCCTCTACGAAGCGGAGCTGAATGGCGGGATTGTACTCCTTCGCCAGAAGAATCCGGCCGAGGCTCTGCCGCTGCTAGAGGATGCCGCGGGCCAAAAGCCCGCGGAGTTCCGCGCGCGCTACTATCTCGCCGAGGCACAGCTTCAGACGGGCGGCTACTCGCAGGCCGGAGAGAGCTTCCGGAAGGCCCTGGCGGCCGACCCCAAGTCCGCCGGTGCGAACCTGGGCATGGCCCAATCGCTGGTACAGGAGGGCCGGCTCTCGGACGCCGAACCCTTCTTCCGCCAGGCCGCTCAGATCGACGCGAACTACCGCGCCTACCTGCTCCAGCTTGCGGGCCTCTACGAAAAGGCCAACCAGCCCGCCGAAGCCGTCGCCGTCTATCGAGAATTCCCGGATAATCCGGCCGCGCAGTCGCGTCTGGGCGAGCTGCTCCTCGAATCCAAGAAGTACTCCGATGCGCTGCCGCGCCTCGAAGAGGCGTACCAGCAGAACCCGTCCCCGGCCAACCGGGTCTCCCTTGCGGCGGCATACGTCTTCACGCAGCAGGGCGAAAAGGCTTTACCCCTGTTGGAGCAGGCCGTCGCGGCGGCGCCGGCGGACTTCGATATCCGGATGATGTACGCGCGCACGCTGCGCGACCGGCGGAAGTTCGCTCCCGCCGCGCAGCAGTTCTACGAGGCTGCGAAACTCAAGCCCGGCGAAATCAAGCCCTGGACCGAACTGGGCGGCATGCTCTATATGGGCGGCGACTATCCGCAGGCGCTTGCCGCGTTCGAACAGGCGGCCAAGCTGGGCGATGCCTCCGCGGGAAACTGGTTTCTTCGAGCCATTATTCTGGATAAACTCAGACAGCTCAAACCGGCCAGGGCGGCGTACGAGCAGTTCCTCGCTGTGAGCCAGGGCAAGAATCCGGACCAGGAGTTTCAGGCGCGGCAGCGGGTGCGCATCCTCGACAGGGAGATCGCCAGGCGATGAGGATCATGCGGATGTTGATGGCAGCGGCAGCGTTGTCGGCGATTCCCGGGCTTTTGCTCGCCGATCTCAAGACGGCGCGCGCGGAGCCCGATCTGGGCAAACGCTCCAAGCTCGCGTTGGATAATGCCAGCGCGGCGCTGAGAGCGGCGCGGGAAGCGTACACGAAGGATGACCGCGAGAAAGTCGCGGCCGCGGCCGACGAGATTGTGGAAAGCGTGAACCTGGCGTCGGAATCGCTGAAGGCCACCGGCAAGAATCCGCGCCGCAGTCCGAAATGGTTCAAGCAGGCGGAAATCGCCACGCGGGACCTGCTCAAAAAGATCGATACACTCCAGCACGACATGAGTTTCGACGAGCGCAATGTGCTGGATAAAGCCAAGACCCGCACGCAGGAGGTGCACGACGAGCTGCTGCTGGGCCTGATGGAGGGCAAGCGCTGATGAAAACCCTGTTCTGTTGTCTGCTGCTGGCCGCGCCGCTCGGCGCGCAACAGCGTGATTTCTTGAACGCCGACGAGATCGACCAGATCCGGGAAGCTCAGGAGCCCAATCTGCGTCTGAAACTGTATTCTGATTTTGCCAAGGCGCGTGTTGACCTGGTGGTGAATCTTCTGTCCAAAGACAAGCCAGGCCGCTCCGGCATGATCCACGACGCGCTGGAAGACTACTCCAAGATCCTCGACGCGATCGACACCATCGCCGACGACGCCTCCGCCCGGAAGACCGACATCAAGCCGGGCCTGAGCGCCGTCGCCAGCACGTATAAGAGCCTGCTGCCGCAGCTCAAGAAAATTCAGGACAGCCATCCCAAGGACATCGACCGCTACGAATTTGCGCTCACACAAGCCGTCGAGACGACGTCGGACAGTCTGGAACTTGCCAACGAGGACCTGGGCAAACGCGGCAAGGAGGTCGAAGCGCGCCAGGACAAACAGAAGAAGGCGATTCAGGCCGAGATGGGTACGCCGGAAGGTACGAAGGGAGCGGACGACAAGCAGAAGTCCGACGACGCCAAGACGGACGATCCGCCCAAGCGCAAGCCTCCCACGCTGATGCGACCCGGCGAAAAAAAGCAGGACCAGAAGCAATAGCGGCCGCCATGATCGACCTCGAAATCCGGGACGCCATGGACGACGACCTGCCCGGCGTTCTGCGGGTGCTGGCCGATTCCGGCATCGACGGTGGACAGTCGTTCGAAGTCGAAGACGCGCGGGCACATCTGGCGAGGATCCGCGCGTGGCCCAATTTCCGATTGTTCGCTGTCGTATCCGGCGGCGAGGTCGTAGGCACGTACGCTCTCCTGATCATGGACAAACTCGGGAAGCGCGGAACTCCGGCAGGAGTGGTGGAAGACGTCGCGGTGGCTCCCGCGCATCAGGGTAAGGGTATCGGACGGGCGATGATGGCCCATGCCCTCGAAGAGTGCCGCAAGGCGGGTTGCTATAAACTCGCCCTATCCAGCAACATGAAGCGCGCAGACGCGCACCGCTTTTACGAGTCGCTCGGGTTTACGCGCCACGGGTATAGTTTCGCGGTTTTCCTCCAGGCACGGAGAAGCCCTGATACATGAGCAGCGCCGCCACCGTGGTCAACTGGGCCATCACGTTGAGCACGCTGTCTCCGGCGGCGAAGAGGATGCGCGAGCCGGTAGCGTCCGGAATGCGGTCGAGAATCAGGAACGTCGCGGCCATATCGAGAAGCATCAGCGGCGCAAGAACGAAGAAGATGCGCCAGCGGCGGCCTTGAGCCAGCGAGCGGCTCCGGCCCATGGGATCGGGCTCCAGATCGGCTTCGATCGCCACCACGATATCGGTGAACATCAGGCGCACCATGGCAATCACACCCGGGATCACCAGCAGCGCGCCCCAGAGCATCACGGTGACTTCGACCTTGAACCTGTTCCAGACTGTCTTGCTCCACTGGCGCCGGCCCCAGCGGAAGCACTCCCCGAGCGGCGGCGTCCGTCCGGTCCGCTGCGCTGCTACCAGGGCGTACACGACCGCGGGCACCGCCAGGGCACCCAGTACCAAATCGCTGACCTCAAGCAGTACGTAGGACAGGATTCCGCCGATCGAAATGTCGAAGAGCTCGCAGATCGCCTGAAGCAGGAGTTTGCCCGGGAGAAAGACGGCCAGGGTGAAGGCGGCGATGGCGCCGAAGCGGGCGACAAAAAGACGCGCCGCATGCAGCAGCAGACGAACCGGCGAGCGAAATTCCGCCACCGGAAAGTCGATTTCGAGGTGATTCAGTGGCGCTCGCCGGCGGCGATCCATTGTCCCAGGGTGGCACACGGGAGTACCTTAAGGAAAGACTCATGAACCGGCGAAACTTCTGCATCGTTCTGTGTATGCTGTGTGCGCTCTGCGCCTGCGGAGAAAAAAAGGTCGAGGCGAAGCGCTATCCGATGCAGGGCGAGGTCAAGGCGCTCGATGCGTCGGCGAAGACGGCCACCATCGCGGCCGGGAAGATCGGCGATTGGATGGAAGCGATGACGATGGAGTACAAGGTGCAGCCGGAGACCGACTTTCAGAAGCTCCACGTCGGCGACAAGATCGAGGCGACCGTGGTGGTGGAGGAGCCAAGGTACTACGTTACCGACGTGAAGGTGGTGAAGTAGTTACAAGCCCATGCGCTGAAGGAGGCTCGTCAAGCGCGCGTCGCCACGAACGGGATCGAACTCCGGATCTACCTTCAAAAAGACCAGGCCGACCGACTTGTCGTCGAAGGCCGCCTGAAGACGGTCGAAGGCTTGGTCCTTTTCCCCCAGGGCGAGATGGATGGCCGCGATCCAGAGCGGCTGTACATAGGTTTGTCCCGAGCGCTGCTTCAGCTCCTCAATCACCTTGCGCGCTTCGCGCTCCTGGCGCGCCGCCGCATAGCCATAGCCCTGAGCCGCAAGCTCGTTGGTGTCGCCGCCCGACGCGTCCAGCGCCTTCTGAAACTCGGCCAGTGCAGGCGCGATCGATCGCTGCTGCACGTAGGCCCGGGCAAGCAGAGAGAGCGCAGGCACGAAACCGGAGTCGAGCGCCAGCGTTTTCTGGCACTGCTCCACGGCCTGCGGATATTGACGCGCGTAGTACAGGCTTCCGGCGATGGCCAGATTCACCGCCGGCAACATCGGGCTGGTATCGAAGGCGGCCTTCATCTGATCCGCGGCCTGGTCGAAACGGCTCAGCGCCGTTAGATATTCGCCGTACCAGACGTGCGCGGTCGGATAGCTCGCGTTCAACTCGATGGCGCGCTTGAATTCGGTTTCGGCGCCGTTCCAGTCCCACTCGTGAAACTTGAGCCAGGCGAGGGAGGTATGCGCCTCAGCCAGCCGGTCGTCGAGCTCGAGCGCCTTGGCCGCGGCGGTGCGCAGCTTGGGCAGCACTTCGCGCGCGGGCAGCACATTGAAGTCGGCAAGCTGCGCGTACGCGTCGGCCTGGCCGGCATAGGCAAGGGCGAAACGAGGGTCTTTCTGGATCGCCTGCTGAAAGAGATCGATGGCGAGCTGCAAACCCTCCAACGTCCGCTGATTCCACTGGTGCCGGCCCTGGAGGTATAGCTGGTAGGCTTCGGAATCTTCCGTGGCATGCCGTGCGACGCGCTCCATCTCCGCGCCAGTCAGCTCGATGCGCAGCTTTTCCGTGATCTGCCGCGCAATCTGCTCTTCGGTCGCGAGGAGGTCGGCGACCTTGACGGTGTACTTGCTGCCCCAGATCTGACGGTCCCCGCGGACCTCGATCAGCTCGGCGCTGATATCGTAGGAATCGCCGTGGCGCACCACGCGGCCGGTCAGGATTGCGCGCACCTTGAGTTTCGTTCCCGCTTCGGCGGGACTGGTGTCTTTGTTGTTCTTGAGGTGAGCCACCGAGCTGAACGAGCGCACCGCGAGCCTGGGCAGTTGCGAAAGGCTGTTGATGATGCTCTCCGTCAGGCCGTCGGTGAGGTATTCGTTACCCGGATCGCCGCCGACGTTGGCGAACGGCAGCACGGCTATGGAATCGAGCGCCGGCTCGCGAAGGGCGAAGTAGAGCACCGCGGCGACAGCGGCCAGAAGGACGATAGCGGCCGCCACGAGACGGATGCGATGCCGTGCCGTGGCCGATGCCGGCAGAAGGGGAGCCGAAACCCGCGGCGCCGATGCAGGAGGCACCAGATTAATTGTCGACGCAGCACGCCGGGAATCCGAATCGCGGCGCAGGCGCTTGAGATCCGAGCGCATCTCGGCCGCGCTCTGATACCGCAGGTCGCGGTTCTTTTCCAGCGACTTCAGGATGATCCGCTCCAGCTCGGGCGGCAACTCGGGCCGGTGATGCGAGGGCGGCACGGGAGGGCGCTCCAGGATCGAGACGAACGTCAGCGCCATGGTATCGCCGCGGAACGGCACGATGCGTGTAGCCATTTCGTAGAGCACGACCCCGAAGGAGAAGAGGTCGGTGCGGGCATCGATCTCCTCGCCGCGGGCCTGTTCGGGCGACATGTAGGCCACCGTCCCCACGGTCGACCCAGGGCTAGTGACCAGGTCATCCATGGGCGCGGTGGCTAGCTGCGACGCGCCGGTGGACAACCCGGATCCGAGACGCGAGACCTTGGCGAGACCGAAATCCATGATCTTCACCTGGCCGCGGGTGGTGACGAAGATATTGGCGGGCTTGATATCGCGGTGCACGATGCCCGCGCCGTGCGCGGCGTCCAGCCCGTCGGCGACCTGGATCGCGTAGTCGAGCACGTCGTCCAAAGAGAGCACGGCTTCCGCGATGCGATCGTGCAGAGTGGTGCCTTCCAGGTGCTCCATTACCAGGAAGGGCTGTCCCTCCGCTTCTCCGATATCGAACAACGTGCAGATGTTGGGATGGTTCAGAGCGCTGGCGGCGCGCGCTTCGCGCTGGAAGCGCTCGAGCGCTGTGCGGTCCGCGGCGAGCGCCGGCGGGACGAACTTGACGGCCACGGTACGTCCGAGGCGGCTATCCTCGGCCTTGTAGACCACACCCATTCCGCCCCGCCCAAGGGTATCGAGAATGCGGTAATGGGAGACCGTCTTGCCGATCAATGCAGGGGATATCCTTTTTCGCCTGGCAGGTGCCCGTCGATGCGCAGCACCTTGAGGCCTTTGGGAACCTGTTTGGCGTCGGCGACCGCGATCGCGCCCGGAATGGCGGCGACCAGCTCGGCCGACATTTCGTTCGAGTAGACGATGCGCGGTCCGGCCGCCGCCTCGGCGCGGAAGACCTTGGCAATCCAGTACTGGCGGAATTGCGCTTCGGACATCTGATAAAGCGTCTTTAACACTATATCCCGCTCGCGAGCCACCGGCGCGCGAACCAGCAGGGTTACGCGGAGGTTGGGGGTCCAGAACTGGCGGTCGCCGCGCATCACGTGGCGGAGCTCGGCGAAGCTGAGGTTATCCACGGGAACATCGGGGCGGACGACGATCGCCATATCGATGTCCTGCGCCCGGAGCGCAGGCAAGAGGACGGCAGCGGCCAGAGTGGCAATCAGGAACCGTCGGTTCATTAAGGGCATGTGCATGTCCGCTACCTAGAATGTGAAGCTCGTCTGCGTGAAGATACCGTGAAACGGCGGAAGGTCGCGGCGCCAGTAATTCCGGTACTCGAGCTTAAAGGCCGCGAAGGTCGTGATGTCGTAACGGACCCCGCCGGTGGCCGCCGAGAACACCGGTACCACCGAGCGGAAGATGGCATCCGACCTCGGAACGTGGATCTGCTCAAAACGGAAGTACGGCTTCAAAGCC
>Ga0335077_10001850_pt1 | contig 25181 bp, 22 predicted proteins | sample Lox_Sample_31_FD_207151 | JGI IMG/M metagenome (GOLD analysis project Ga0335077, IMG submission 207151) | Soil microbial communities from Loxahatchee National Wildlife Refuge, Florida, United States - Lox_Sample_3.1 | ecosystem: Environmental > Terrestrial > Soil > Wetlands | place: USA... | reverse complement strand
TAAAACCGTAGTGTTATACTACGTATATTTAAGAGTATCCTAAAGTAAGTTTCGTGCCTATATGCATTCAGCACTTATCTCTTACAAATGTAGTTTTCCTGCCATGCCTACGTTATATATTTACTCAAGTGTAAGTAATATCCCTAAAGTTATTATCTAAATATAATAATCTTTATATTCAAAAATTTTTAATATTGGGCACATAAACAACAGGTAAACCATAGATTTATATACCCAACTCCTTTCGTACGAAGGGGCTATCTTTATTTTACTCTAATTTCCTCTAGAAGATAGAAACCATACTGTCTCACGACGTATTTAACCCAGCTCGTGTAGCTCTTTAAACGACGAACAGTCGTACCCTTCATGATTTCTGCATTCATGTGGATGAGCTAAGCCGACATCGCTTAATTATCCATATTTCTCAATATGGTTTAGACCATATCTTCAACCAGTATTAAAGAGTAATTAATATTATTCTGGTCGTAGGCGTTTGGTCGTTGAAGGTGTTTTTAACAAAATTTTACCTGTTTTATTAAAAATTTTCCCTGCTGATTGGCTCTATATTAATAGTATCGTCCCAGCAATTAGCCTACTTCTAATTTTATATTACTATAAAAAATCCCCGATGTCTATATACAAAGATAAATTAATCTTGTATATGTAATTTATATAAAAATGATTTATGTATAAAAGGTATAATTAAAGGTTTAAGGTTATTAAAAGAATTTTTACTTATATATATTCTATGGTATATTTTCTCAGATTTACCTTTTTTATAATGAATACTACATTTAAGATTATATCTGTTAACTAAAGAATTAATTGGTAATTCAGTTTCAGCTAAAGTATAATTATCAGTACATAAAGTTATTCCTCCTTTCTTAACCAATTGACCATCATCCCTTATTCAATAAGCTAAAGTTATAGGATTTAAATATTTTTCTATATCTAAAGGTAATATCTTTGTATTACTATCAGATAAAAACATATTAACAAAAGTATAAAGTAATTCAGAATTATGTGTTTTAAAATAGATAGAACTATTTAAACTATTATATCTAGAATCTTTTCTTGAATAATATTTAATATCATATAATCCTATACCAGATTTACTTAATTTATCATAAATATTAAGAATATAATCTTTATGTTTTATTGTTTGTTCAAAAGTAATAAATCCTTTATCATTTCCTACTTTTCCTATATGAGCATCACCTAAAATACAACCTATTAACATATCTAAAATATCATTATTTAATTTTTTCATCTTTTTTATTTTCATTTTTGAATATTTTTTTAAAATTCAAGGTGCCAAACTGCGCACTCAATTTGTACTCTCTGGCGCAATTAGCCTGTTCAATTTTTGTTATCATAAAGGCTGTTTATCCTTTATTTCCATCTTTCACAAGATGGTTCAGACTATGTTTTCATTTATTATTTATAAATAATCAACTTTATTAAAAAATAATTATGACACTTTTTTATTAATATTTATTAATTCATACCTATATTAATTATTATATATTTAAACACTAGATACTCAACCCTTTACACCAAAAGATCCGTTACGAGTCTTGGAATTTATATTAGCATATTGTATATTGGATTTAACATGACCTCTTAAAACAACTGAAGATAAACCTTTATAAGAAGAATCTATATTTTTTAAACTACCTTTATATTTAAATTTAAAAACAGATCTTGCTGCAGTTAGACGTCTAGTTAATCTACCTGTAACTTCTAATCTAATACCACTTATTGATTTATATTTAATACAATTTAAAACATTTTTTTGAATTTCTTCTTTTTTAGAAAATAATGGGAATATTTCTTGTAATAATGTATCAAATTCATCTATATTTTGATATTTTTTAAAAAAAATTTGTAATAGAGTATTTAAATTTTGAATATTATTAAGTTTCAATATTTTATTATATTTTATTTTATTTAAATTATTATTTACACTAAGTTTATTTATATAAGGTAATTTTATCATATTTAAAGAAGTTTTTAAAACTTTTAATAATCTATTACTTCTTTTTTTTAATTTTATAGCAATAGATTCAGACAAAATATCATTATTTAAATATAAATAATTTAAATTAACAATATTAAATTCTACCTTTTTATTATAATATTTAGATATTAAATATTTAAATTTAAGTAAAGAAGTATTTTCAAACTTAGATCTATTAAAATAAAGTAAATTTTCATAAAATATTTTTAACATCTCTTTTTCTAATGATTTTTTAATAAAATCTTCTATTATTGTTTTCTCATAATTGTTAAAATTTTCATAACCTTTTCTTTCAAATTTCTCAGTTAATAATTTTTTTTCTTTATTAACTTGTTCAATAATATTTATTATTTCTAATTTTATTTTTTTTAAAAAATTTGTATTATTTAATTGCAGAATTCTATCAATTTTTTGAATTTTATTTAAGAAATATTTCTTTTGTCTATTATAAATATAAATAGTTATATTAATTTTTGAACTAGTATGTTTTAATTCCACTTTACTAACAAATATTTTATTTATAGATAATCGTCTAAGCTTAATACTCTTATTAAGAGAACTTATTTTATTCTCATATTTAGTATTAAAAAGATTAAAATAATTTTTAATAGATGCTATTAACATTTTATCTATAAAAGGTAAATACCTAAGAGAATTTTTATTATAAGTATAAATACTATTAGATCATTCAATATTTGAAGCTGGATAGTATCTAATATAATCAATATTATTTTTTTTATTATTACATTCAGTATTAGTACTAGAATAATTGTTATATAAAATATTAAACATAAATATATATATTATATATTAAGCTTATAAATATAAGCTTATTTTTTAAGCTAAATTAAATAATTTAGTCTATTTCATTAATATTATATTAAGTAATATTAATTATTATTAAACTATATAGTGTTTATGTATTATAATACATATAATATAGTTATTGTTATTTTTTATAAAGTTATATAAATATAAGATGCTGAGTATTAGTAGAAAGATTATTATTAGCTAAACACACTTTCTAGTCGTTGAACGTACTTATTATATATGTAATAATAAAGTTGTATTAAATACAAACTTAAAGCTAAAAATAAGTTTCGCTTCAAATACACTTATTTTTATAAATAAGTTATTCTTGAAATTAACCCAGTATTTTACCAATAGTTATATATACATATATTAAACATTGGAGGACTAACATTTTATCCCTAGCGTAGCTTTTTCAAAAATCCAAGACCTTTCCTTTATGCATCTTGTGATCATATGCCCCGCTTACGCGACTGATAGACATGTAAGTCAAACAGTAAAGCAAGATTAAGCCATTAAACTTAATAAGTGAAAATCAAAATCATTTTATAATTACTTAACATGAAATAGAAAACATACAAAATAAAACAAATGAAAATATTACTAAAAAATATTGTTAGTTAATATTTTTTTTCACATCTATTTTCCATATAGTTGAAATCTTACTATAAAAATTATATATCTAACTTAATAGAAAAATAATTGAATTAAATATAAATATATATATATTTATATCCAAATAACAAAATAAAAATTAAAAAACATGTATATACAAATATATACATATTAAATTGCACTAAAAGATACAATTTTACAAAATTAATTTTGGATATACCCAGGTACTTTTTATGGGATCTGTGCCCCGCATAAACTACCTATTAGTAATTGTTCCCTTGCTCATATTGACTATATTTTTATATAGATAAATGATAGCAAAAGTAAAGTAAATATAATAATATAAATATATTTATTTACTAATTGATATGATTAACTAAGTAAAGGTGTTTCAATTATATCTTATAAATTACCTTATACACTACAACTTGTTCAATCATATCCAATAACTAGTAACAGTAAAGCTGCATAGGGTCTTCTCGTCTATCTAGAGGTAAGCAGTATCTGCACTGCTATTCCAATTTCACTGAGCCAATCATTGAGACAGCTGTTGTATCGTTACATCATTCATGCAAGACCGCATTTAACGGCCAGGGTATTCCGCTACCTTAGGACCCTCATAGGTAAGGCCGCCATTGATCGGGGTTTCCTTCAAAACCTTGTTTATATTAGTCAACAAAGTAAATCCGTTAACCAGCCGACATTGGGCAGAAATCACACTCAATACTTTGATTTATTATCTTATTGCAAAGTGCTTTGTTTTAATTAAACAGTCGTACAACACTATTATATGCTTCCTTTTCTTTACCTGACATTAATCAGGAGGAATGGCTCTCCTTATCCCGAAGTTACGGTAGTTAATTTGCCGAGTTCCTTAATGATTGTTCACTCAAACGCCTTCGTATACTCTACTAGCTTACTTGTGGTAGTATCTAGGTACGGTTATATTATATTTACTGTTTTTCCAGAACACTTTGTCACTTAAAAAAACAAAGGTTGTTACTATGTAAACAAGATTTTCTCATCGTTTCATCCTTTAGGTTAATAAACTTAGAGGCCGTTACTTTAATTAAATACCATAAGCTTAAGGCGAGGGTAAATTCCCTTTTTCGTTACTCATATCAGCATTATCACTTGGGTTATCTAATTTTTTATCTTAATAAGATAAAATCTAAGATTTACCCAATGTTCCGCTACCCCATAAATATATTATAAACATATTTATATTTATGGACAAAGTGTTGGTATATTGTTTAGATCCGTTATATTTTCGGTGCTATTATCTATATATATTATATTTATAATATATTAAACCAGTGCTCTATTACGAGGTCTTCAAAAAATGGCCGCTTCTAAGCCTATTTCCTGGTCATATACGATAAAAACTTCCTTTATTTCACTTAACAATAATTTTGGAACCTTAATTACTATTGTTCTGGGCTGTTTCCCTTTAGACATACAACCTTATCGTACTATGTCCGATTATTCAATATTCATCTTTGCCCTTCCGAGTGCAAATACTCACCGATAAAATCTTCACGATCCCCCGATATATACAAAGTTAATTATTATTCATTTAAATAATAACTATAAGTTGTCTGAGATCACAGTTCTGTACCTGCTAAGATGTTATTTGAATTACCTACTTATATAGGTTTCGCGGAAAACCAGCTATTCCTAGTCAGTTTTGTCTTTCACTACTTACCACAATTCATTGGATATCTTTACAACGATAACCCATTCAGGCTTTTATAACCTTGATCATGGTAAGATCACTAGGCTTCGGGTCTAATTTTAGATACTTATTCATTATTTCATAATTGATTTATCTAGGCATTATTGCTCGCATCTAATATTAACTTGCTGACCCATTATGCAAAAGGTACGCTCTCATTATTTATTTAAATTTTACTTGAGCTGCTTATAAAACTACTATTTCAACTTAATTCCCTCTCGGTACTTTTCACTATCGCTTATATATCATATTTAGCCTTAGAGGAAGGTTCCCCTTATATTCAAACAGGTTTGAACCCATTTTACTTATTTAATATATCAGTAGATTATATATTATTTTAAATTAAATAAGGCCTAATCTTAGTAATAATAATATTATTTTTTATATTTATTACAATATATTTATTATAATATATTCTGATATATATAGGCTATTCTATATTCATTCACACTAATAATAGAATCTCGTTTGATTTTTTTTCCTAAAGTTAGTAAGATATTTCAATTCACTTCGTTTATTACTTGATTTCTCTAAGAGTACATGTGTTATTTAAAATTTAAGACACAAATTCAATAATCTCTCTTTAATATATAGCTAGTTATCCGTAATAGTTTCTTTGTATACTTACCTACATTGTTTGCAAACAATGTAGAATTAATACATTCCATATCAATGCACATACATTACTATTATATTTTATGTTTAAAATATACTTTATATTATCGGGTTATTATGATTTGAACATAACAACTTCTCAACCCAAATGAGATGCCTAACCAACCTGGCTCTAACCCGTATAGTTCTATATACAGAAAATATCCGATTCGAACGGATGTGATCCATTGGATCAAATAAGTTTCAAGCTTATCACCTTAAACCACTCAGTCAATTCTCTTTCTCTTATATAATAGTAGATAGTTCCTTCAAGACTTGAACTTGAATAACGTCCTTATCAAAAACGCACTTTACCAGTTAAGTTAAAGAACCTATATAATATATATATTTTTATGAGCAAGAGCACTCAGATTTGAACTGAGAAATTGAAGTTTGAAGCTTCCTATTTTGCCAATTAAACTATGCTCTTATATTTAATATACGGAAATGAGATGATTCGAACATCTAAGTGTAATATACACAATATTTAGCAAATATCTTGCTATACCAATAGCAACATTTCCTATATAATAACGAGTTAGGTCGGCTATGATCCGACATCTACTTCCTTGACAAGAAAGTTCTTTGCCTATTAAGTTACTAACCCATCTACATAAATATAATATCATATCATATAATATTCTTATTTTTTTATACGGCTAGTCGAATTCGAATCGACACACATCGTTTGGAAGACGAACGGTCTACCGTTAACCTATAGCCGTTATATATTAAGACTTATGGGATTTGAACCCATTTAATAGTGATTAAAAGTCACAGGTTTTGCCAATTAAACTAAAGTCTCTTTAATTAATAATAATTAATATTATATTTATAAAGATATGGAGGAATCGAACCCCAATATTTAAGATCTGCAATCAAAATGCAGTACCAACTGCTACATACCTTTTTTTTTAATTTTCAAGGTTTTCTTGAACAATTATTATTATTTTTTATAATTGTAATATAATATATTTAAATAAATATTATTTTTATGGCTAATTTATATAACGATAAGGCTTAATATGAGAAGTACTTCTTTCTAGTTTATTTTTAGTTAAATTAAAGAAACCGAACAAAATTAATAATAGTAAGTTATTACTAATTAGAGAAAGATAAGGTGTTAATATATAGAAAATTAAACCTATTAATATATATAAAGCATAATATGTTATAATACCAGTATCTAAACTACCTATGTTTTTACTTAAATTAAGTAGTCCTAGTTCTAAACCATATGGGCCTAATAATTCAACGGAACCTTTATCTATTACTTTAGTAGTTTGACCTCCTAATCTTAAAATATTACCAGTAATATATTTATTATAAAAAAGCTCTACTAAGAAACGTTGATTAAAAAAGCTAAATATGTTATAACCAAAAGTAGAAAATTTAAAAAGTAGAAGTAATTTAGGTAAAAATTCAGAAATTATTATTGATAATATACTTAATAATATAGTAAAAATTAAAGGTAATAATTTAAAAATAGTAGGAACAGCAAACTCAGTATCAATCATTATTTCATGTGTAGTGTGAATAAATAAACTATTATCTGAAAAAAAGCCAGAGCCTAACCCTATAAAAATATCTTTAGTAATATAACCAAAAAATATAGAAAATATAGCCAAAATAATTAAAGGTAAACTCATAAAAATATCACTTTCATGTACTTGTTTATAATTAATTAAAGGTCCATTAGGATTAGTTAAAAAAGTTAAATATAAAACTTTAACTGAATATAATGTAGTAAACATAGCACCTATGGTAGCTATAAAATAAACAGCAGTACTAGAAAAATAAAATTGGCCATAAGATGATTCAAGTATAAAATCTTTAGAATAAAATCCAGTCATAAAAGGGAAAGCTACTAAACTAAGAGAAGCTATTAACATGACTGAATATGTTAAAGGTAGGAATGGTCTTAATCCTCCATATTTTCTAAAATCTTGATTATCTGCCATAGAGTGTATTACAGCACCAGCTCCTAAAAAAAGAAGACCTTTATAAAAAGCATGGTTAATTAAATGAAATAATGCAATATTATAAGAGGACAATCCTACAGCAATTACCATCATACCTAATTGACTCATAGTAGAATAAGCTATAACTTTTTTAATATCTTGTTGAAATAAACCTATAAGAGAACTAAATATAGTAGTAATAGCTCCTACTCATAAACATAATATTAAAACAGTAGAACTATATTCTATTAATGGAGATGTTCTCATTAATAAATATACACCTGCTGTTACCATAGTAGCAGCATGAATTAATGCAGAAACAGGTGTAGGTCCTTCCATAGCCATAGGTAATCAAACATGTAATCCAACTTGAGAACTTTTAGCCATAGCACCTATTAATAAACATATACCAATTATAGTAACAATATTCTCATTTATATATGGAGCTAATGAAAATACTGTAGAATAATCTATATTTCCAAAAGATCATAATATAGCAAACATACCTATTGTTAAAAAACAATCACCTACTCTATTTGTTAAGAATGCAGACATTGAACTTTGATTTGCAGCTATTCTAGTAAATCAAAAACTTACTAGAAGATATGAGCAAATTCCTACTCCTTCTCAACCAACAAACATTAATAAAAAATTATTAGCTGTAACAAGTATTATCATCATAAAGGTAAATAAACTTAAATAACTAAAAAATCTTTGATTATGAGGATCACTAGTCATATAACCTATTGAATATATATGTACTAAAGAAGATACTATTAGTACCGGCATTAACATAGATACTGTTAAAGAATCAAAATGAAAACTTCATAATACATTCAGTGATTCTGAATCAATTCATCTAAATAATTGTATTGATACAGGTATATTATTCAACCCTACTTCAACGAAAGCTAATATGACAATCAATGTTGTTATTATTATAGAACCACATGTTATTATTTGTGCACCTTGAACTCCGATTTTTCTTCCAAAAAAGCCGGATATAATTGATCCTAATAACGGTAAGACAATAATAGCTAAATACATTATTTATATTCTATAGCAACACTTCCTCTTAATCTATAAAAAGCTACTAGAATACCTAAACCTATTGCTGATTCTGCTCCAGCTATTGCTATAATATATACAGCAAATGTTTGACCTAATATATCATCAAAGCTAAGTGAACTTATCAATATTAAAATTGTTATAGATAACAACATTATTTCTATAGAAATAAGCATTAATATTATATTTTTTCTATTTAATACAAATCCTAAGATTCCTATTAAGAAAAGTATAAGTGACAAATTCATTATTTGAATTGATCTTTGTTTAAATATAACTATAATATATATATATATATATATATTTATTTAACAAGATTTTTTTTTAATATGTCATATATTCTCATATTAATTTGAATTTATTTTAAGCGTATATTAAATATTTTTGTATTTAGGAAATAATTTATTATTATTAAAGTTTATTTTTTATAATATTAAGATTCGTAATATATAAGTGATGTTACTGAATAATGTAATCCATCTAATACAGGAGCTGGATATATACCTAATACTACTACAAATACAGTTAATGTTAATAAAATAAAGAATTCACGTTTGTTTAGATCTGATACACTAACTTGGAATCATTTAGATAAAGATCCTCCAAATGCTATACGATTATACATAAATATAGTATATCCAGCAGAAAATACTATTGAACTACTAGCAAGAACACCTAATAAAGGTAATCTTTCAAATATACCGTATAAAGACATAAATTCACCTACAAAATTTAAAGTAAGAGGAACACCACAATTACCTAAAGATAATATAAAAAATAAAATAGAAAATAAAGGCATTATTTGAGTAATACCTCTATAAAAAGTAATTAATCTGGTAGATGATCTATCATATAAAATACCTCCAACACAAATAAATAAACCAGAAGATACAAAACCGTGAGCTAAACCTAAAGTAATACCACCTTCTATACCTTGAATTGTGTTACTAAATACACCTAGAAGATATACAGCAGCATGACACACAGAAGAATAAGCAATAAGTTCTTTAACATCAATAGTTCTTAAAGTACTAAGACTAGCGTATATAATAGTTATAACACCTATAAGATATACTACATAAGTATAATCTAAAGATGCTTTAGGTAATAATGGTAAAATTAGTCTGACTATTCCATATAAACTTAATTTTAAAACTATGGCAGCTAATATAATACTACCTCCTAATGGTGATTCAACATGAGCTTTTAAAAGTCAAGTATTTAGAAAAATAGTTGGTGTTTTAACAGCAAAAGCTATAAATATACCAAAAAATAAAAATAACTGTGTTGAGTAATTAAAATTAGTTTTATATAAAGCATCAAAATCTGTAGTTCCCATTATAGAAGACATTGTAAGAATAGATAGTAACATAAATAAAGATCCTAATAATGTATATAAAAAGAAATAAAAACTAGCTCTTACTTTATTACTGGAACCAAACAGTCCTATTAATATAAAAAGAGGAGGTAATATACTTTCAAAAAAAATATAAAATAATAATATATCTAATACTAAAAAAACAGCTAATAGTAGAGTTTCTAATAATAAGATTATTACTACATAAGATCTAATATTATCAGTAATAGAGGTTCAATTAGATAATAAAGAAATAGGTATAATAATAGTCGTTAATAATACAAAATATATAGATAAACTATCTAAACCTAAATAAATATCAAAAGAATTTATTTGATGGTATTCTTGTACAAACTGAAATTGATTAGAGCTTAAATCAAATAAAATAAATATAACTAAAGAAATAATTAAATTTATTATAGATGTAGTTAATGCAATAAATTTAATCTGTTTTGTTTTCCAATCAGATAAATAATCATAAAATGTACTGATAGATATAACAAATATACCTAATATAGGTATTAATAATAAAGATAAAAGTAACATTATATTTATATGTATATATATATATATATATATATATTTATTTATATGTCCCACACCCTCTTTTTTTATATTCCTTATTTACATAACATAACTATATAAGTTATATTGACTATATATTACTTATATTGTTGTAACACCATATATATCTATATGGTTTAATATAATAGTATATTATATTTATTATAATAATAATAAATTAGTTGGTAATATATCACAACTATATATTAGGCAAGGTATTAATATAATAAAAGCTATTACTAAAGGTAATAATACAATTCAACAATATGACATTAATTGATCAAAACGTATTCTAGGAAAAGAAGCTCTAACTCATATAAAAATGAAAACCATAATGCAAGTTTTTAGTCCTAAAATTATACCATATAATATTCCTTCTATTAATGGATTATATAAAAAATTATTAATAAAGTAATAATCAGAATCGATATATTGTAATATATAAACTAAAAACTTAAAATCCATTATATAACCACCTAAAAATAATATACTAATTAAAGTACATATTAAAATTATACTAGCATATTCAGCTAAAAAGAAGAATACAAAAATAACTGCAGCATGTTCTGTCATAAAACCACTAACAAGTTCAGATTCCGTCTTCATATAGTTTATTAATTAATTCTGTATAACTTTAAAATAATATTTATTATTATAAACATTACCTGATTTTAAATATTTACCTACTGTAACTCTAGATATTTTTAAATGTTCAGCTAATTCTACATTATTTTTGAACCTTAATATTAAATTATTATCTAAATTATAAATACCTACACCAGATGGATATTTACTCATTTTACTACTAATCTTATTTTTAGTAGATTCAGTGTGTTTTTTACCAAACATAGGATTTAATTCACCAGGTTTACTGATTAAAACTAATGATTCTTTAGAATGTGTTTTACCAAACATAGGATGATTACTTTTATCTTCATAACGTTCCATCATCTTTGATTTGGCTTCATTACTATGTTTATAACCAGTAAGACCTGTAGCTGTATCTGTATAATTATATAAGGTATCTAAATTAAATTTTTTTATATAACTAGTTTCTAAATCCGTTAAAGATTTATGACTTATTACTTTACTTTTATAAGTAAAATATTCATATACACAAAAATTAAATTTATCTAGACCGTATTTAATAAATGCATTTTGTAATGCAGCATTAGATTTTTTATTATTAATATGTTCATTAAGTCTTATGTACAAATCTTTTGCACTTCCTATATATCTTTTGTTATTTAAAGTATTAACAAAGGAATATATACCTCCTTTATTTTTCAATAACTCTCTATAAGACTTAATAGAATTATCATCATTTAAATTACTTAAAGTTAAAATAGAAATAGGTATTATAATATCAGATTCTGAATTTATTTTACTTACAGTAGAATAATATTTTCTATTATTATAAGTATAAATATTTCTATATAATAAATTATTATTATTATTTTTTAATATAATACATTTTAATTTCAAACTATATGTATTTTTGTATATTTGTATTTACACACAAATTTGGACTATATCTTATTATATATATATATAATGACCACGTGTAGTCTCTGAGGATCCTACTAAGATAATATCTGTTGGTTTCCTGCTGATTGTCCTATAAATATTACTAGGATATTCCAGCATATAGTGATCTTTAATGAGACCAAATCTTAGCCTCAGCTAAATCAAAAGGAGCTCTATTAGTTTCAGCTACAGATCCTATAAAAAATATAATAAATATAGGAAATAATGGTATTAAAAATCAAATTGCTCTCTGAGATTCTATATTCACAGTTAAACTTAAACTACCAGTTAATAAAATAACAATTATTATAGCAGAACTTAAAATTAATTCATAACTAATCAATTGAGCTGTACTTCTAAGAGAACCTAAAAAAGCATACTTAGAATTAGCAGATCAACCTGCTAATAATATACCATAAGTAGATAAAGAAGATACTGCTAAAATATAAAGTATACCTAAATTAAAATCAGTTATAGCTAAACCTGGTCCATATGGTATTACTGCATAACCTAGTAATGAAAATATTAAAGTTATTACTGGACCCAAGAAAAATAATACTAAATTAGCTTGTGTCGGAGCTACATATTCTTTTAAAAGAAGTTTTAAAGCATCAGCAAAGGCTTGTAAAAGACCATAGTATCCTACTATATTAGGTCCTATTCTTCTTTGCATACTCGACATTGTTTTTCTTTCAGCTATAGTTACGAAAGCTACAGTTAATAAAACTGGTAAAATTACTAATATAACCTCTATTATTGAAATAATTGTAGGTATATATAACAAAAATTAGTGATTTAAATATTTATTTTCTTAAAAAAAAATAAAGCTAAATTAAATACATTAGACATTATATGTATTAATATATACATATTTATATTTTTTAAGTTAAGACTATTAGGATGTTATAATTTATTTTTTTTTTGAACTAATCTTCTTAATACTATCTATTTATTTAATAAATAATGTATAGTATTATTATAATATTATTATAATAATTATTATTACTTTTATACAATAAAATATTTTAGTATATATATATATATACCTTTAATTTATTATGAAAACTAAGCAACATAGAGTAAAAAAAACTATTATTATTTCTTTAATTAAAAACTAATTAATTATTTACTATATTTTTTATCCAATGTTGCTTTACTAATTTTATCTAAACTTTCTGTAGTTTGTTTATATTTATTTATATTACCAGCGATAATATTATAATTATATGATGGTTTAAGAAGATTTATTCATTTTTGTTCACATAAAATAATATTATCTGAATTTGTATATTCTAATATTACTAAAGAAAAATTTCTCATACCATATTTAGTTAGAGCCCTAACTATATTTAAACTAGTACAAGTATAATAATATCAATCTTGATAATAATCACTTATTCTTAAATATAGAGGAGCTCCTCTACCTATGTAAAATTTTTCATTGATATTATTAATTCAACAATATATACCAATTTTATCATTATTATCTTTACGTATTAAATCACGTTGATTTAATGGATCAATATATACCTTTATAGCATATTTTACAATTAAATTATTCATATTTAAACTAATTTTATTCAATAAAAAAAATGGATTATTTTGTCAAAATTAAACAACGTATAATAATAAGAATGCCATCATTAAAGCAAATAATCCTGTAGCTTCTGAAAAAGCAAAACCTAAAATAGCGTATGAAAATAATTGCCCTCTCAATGAAGGATTTCTAGCAACACCTATAATTAAAGCACCGAAAACTACACCTATACCTACACCGGCTCCTATTAAACCTGTTGTAGCTAAACCTGTACCTATAATTTTTGCAGCTTGTATCATTTATTTATATATTAATATAATGTAGATAGGAAACCTATAACTAATAGTTATAATATTTATTATTATAAAAAATTTTTATTTAAAGCCAAATATTAATGCAATTATATATATATTTAATATAAAATTTAAGATAACTTTCTCTTTCTATGAATAAATTATATTTACTTATATAATACGCGTACAAGACTCGAACTTGCATTCTTTGTGTTCGTAGCACAATGCTATAACCATTAAGCTAACGCGTTTATTATAGGTATATTGCGATTAAAAATTAATTAATGAGAGCCCTTAAGATGAATCGAACATCTATAAAAATATTAACAGTATTTCGCTCTACCGTTGAGCTATAAAGGCTTTATATAATAATATTCTTCTTTTAGTTATAAGTAAGTTTATTTTTGTGTTTTTAGAGTTATTTTATAATTTAATCAAAATCTTTAGGAATAAAGTCTTATCCAAGGTTTGAACTTGGGTCTAGATATTAGAAGTATCCTGCTCTACCATTAAGCTAATAAGATTTTTAATTAAGATAATTATTTATCCTTTATAGTATTTTAAGATCATATAATTATTGATCTGATATTTAATATTAAAAACTGCTTTGTAAAGGTAAACTTACAAATGCATGAGGTTTAGGTGGACTTGATAAACATCATTCTAAAGAATTATAAACTCTATTTACAAGAATTTGTAAAGAATCGCTATAAAATTGTGGTATTAATCAAGAATATCTTGATGTAGTTTTACCTTCAGTTAATTGAATATAAAGTATATATAAAAATAACCAAGTTGCTACAACTGATACAATAGAACCAAAACTACTTACTGAATTTCATCCTGCAAAAGCATCAGGATAGTCACTAACTCTTCTAGGCATTCCTTGTAAACCTAAGAAATGTTGAGGAAAGAAAGTAAGATTAACTCCAATAAATAAAATTCAGAAATGAACTTTACCTAATCACTTATTATAATCTAACCCTAATATCTTAGGTATTCAAAAATATCATGCACTAAATAATGCAAATACAGCACCCATAGATAAAACATAATGGAAGTGAGCTACTACATAGTAAGTATCATGAAAGGCAATATCAAGAGAAGCATTAGCTAAAATAACACCACTTAACCCTCCAATAGTAAACATAAATACAAAACCTAAAGCAAATAACATAGAAGGTGTTAATTGAAGTGATCCACCATAACATGTGGCTAATCAACTAAATATTTTAATACCTGTAGGTACTGCAATAATTAAAGTAGCAGCTGTAAAATAAGCTCTTGTATCTATATCTAGACCAACAGTATACATATGATGACTTCAAACAACAAAACCCAAAACACCTATAGACATCATTGCATAAACCATACCTAAATAACCAAATATATTTTTGTTAGAACTAGCTGAAATAGTAGTACTAATTATACCAAAACCTGGTATAATTAAAATATAAACTTCTGGATGACCAAAAAATCAGAAAAGATGTTGATATAAAATAGGATCACCACCACCGGCTGCTTCAAAGAATGATGTATTAAAATTTCTATCTGTTAAAACCATTGTAATTGCACCGGCTAATACAGGTAGAGATAATAATAGTAAAACTGCTGTAACTACTACAGCTCATCCAAATAAAGCTAATTTATGTAATTTTATACCAGGACTTCTCATATTTAATATAGTAGTTATGAAATTCATCGCACCTAATAAACTACTTATACCTGCTAAATGTAAAGCAAAAATAGCTAAATCTACACTAGGTCCACTATGACTTTGTATACCTGATAAAGGAGGATAAAGAGTTCAACCTGTACCTGCTCCATTTTCTATAATACTAGCAAATATAAATAATAATAAACTAGGTGGTAATAATCAATAACTTATATTATTAAGTCTAGGGAATCTATAACCTTTAAGTAGTTTCCTACCCGGATGGACTATGTTTTCACCATTATTCTTAAAAACAATGAGCTTCGCGTGTAGTCTCTGAGGATCCTACTAGAATAAATAATAATTATATATTATTAAAATTTTATATAATATATAATTATTATATAAGCTATACTTCATAATATTCGTTGGTTTCCTGCATATTCTTCCCATGTATATATAATTATTACTATTAATTCAGTCAAATTAATAACTTTATGATCTTATAGACCCAATTAAGTGTATATATATCTGTTATATAAAAAAATTATTTAATTTTCCTAGAGAGATTCTATGCATATAGCGAAGTTGTTATATAAAAACTCACATTCTTACACGGCATTCCCTTTATTGAATATATATATAAATATATATATAAATATATATATAAATTATGCTTTAATGTAAATTATTTAAATGATCCCAGTTAAGATATGTTCTTTTCAAATTCATATTATTCTTAAGAGTATCTATAATAATAATACCTTGTTCAGTATAATGATGTTTTTTTAAAATTATAGCGGCTGCTTTCTCTCAGTCTTTATAATCTAAATATTTATATGAATATAAAGGAAAAGAATTAAAATAATTTTTGATTATTAATAAAGACTTGTAATTAGACGCTATTAGATTAAAATATTCATTATTAGTAGAAACCTGTTTTCTAGTATTTAGATTACAACTAAAGAATTTAGCTATTTCAGTTAAAATATTATAATAACTAGTATTAATCACAGGATTATACATTATTTGTTCTATTCTTAATTTACATGATATTTTTCTTTTTTTAGTATTATTTTCTATTTTAGTATGTTGAATAAAGAAACTTCCATTAGCATCTATAAATCCTGATAATCAACTATCTTCGTCCAATTTCCCTTTTTTTAAAGATAGTTTTACTATATTATTATTATGGTTTTTATTAATTCAATTTATTAAATTATGTAATTGTATAATTTTTGATGTTCTTAACTCACCATTAATACTTTCAATTACCTTTTTAAGACCTTTTATCGAAGAAATAATTAAAACACAAGTTTTTTTTTCAGATTTATATATTAAAAATCCATAACCTATAATCTTAAGCAACTTTTTAGCCAGGAATTCATTTTTTGAATCAAAGAATATACAAAATCTAGGATTTTGTATATTCTTTGTTTTCTCTTTTGTATATAATATTTGACCATTACCTTCAAATAAACCAGCTAAATATGAATTAAATATTAATTTATTGTCTTTTGTTTTTTTCATTATTTATTAATTAGAATTAATTTATATACTAACATAACTATTTATATTAGTATGTAAATCTTGATAAACGTAACCCGAAAAAGCTAATGTTAAACCTATAATTATTATTGTAGACCAAACGTAAATATTATTTATATTTTTATTGTAATTAAATTTTAATTTTATTTGTAATATCAATAAAATTAAAGCAATTATTGATATTAAATTAATTATTTTTAATCATAATAATATATCTTGTATTGAACAATTAAACATATTAATGAAAGATATGTTATTAATAATATTAGAATTTAATGAAATATGTACATTTATTAAATTTTCTATATTTACAGATGTTCTATAAAGAGAATATGCATCAATAATTAGTACATACATTATTATTATTATAGCAAGTCAAATTCATATAAAACTCATTTTTTTGTTTAATTTAATTATTTTATTAATATAGAATTCCATATTAGTATTAATATCACTAGTTAATAATTTAGAAAAATTTAAATTAATTTTGTCTTTAAAGTATAATTTAAATATTAATTGTATTATTAATATATATACTATGTTTAAACACATATAACTCATTAATTCTCCATAAAGTAAAGACTCTTGTAAAGGACTAATAGTAGAATTATCTACTAGTTTATTGTATGAATTATTATTATTATTATTATTGGAAATTATATTCTCTATTGTTATAGTATTTTTACTAATTGCATTACTTCTTAAATTACTTAAACCACCAAAAATACTAGCTCCTACTATTAAACCTGTTTTTTGTAACGGAGGCATACTACTTTTTGCTACGGCTTTCCCTACTGCTGTACCTATTCCAGCCATGGTAATACCCAGTCCAATTTGATTTAAACCTTGTCCTATTACTTTACCTGTATCCTTATTAATTGTAATATTTCCACTTGTATTATTAGTATCATTATTATCTTTAACATAATAGATAATATCTGTTAATATAATATTATAATAAACGAGATAAATTGTCATTGTTAACATACCAATAAAAGAAAATATCTGTAAAAACCTAATTATTTTATAATTAAACAATCTTAAATTATCTAAATAAAAAAGTACAATGCTAAACGTAAACAAACATGAGCTAATAAAAGATATATAAAATTTTGATATATTAGTTATTATTATTATTATAATTTGACTTTTCATTATTTTTTTTTTAATTAGTTGTATACAACCATACTTAATCTATATAGTATAATTTAAACCTTATTCTTAATAAAGTTTAATGTTGTTAATTAATAAACCAATACATAATAGAAAGATTTTTATTATGTTGGTCATTAATTTAGTTAATCGATAGAGCTAAAAAGAAATTTGAATTAACATAATTCAAGTATCTACTTTTAAATTTTAGAATAATACTTGTATTATATATTTTTATATATTATATATATATTTTATATTGGACTGGTCCATTATTCTGCCATATCTGGACCACCCACTAATAATGGTAATAAAAAATTACCAAATCCTCCTATCATAGCAGGCATAACCATAAAAAATATCATAACTATAGCATGTGCTGTTATAATACTATTGTATAATTGACTATCTGCTATAAATTGTACACCTGGTCCTGATAGCTCTAATCTTATTAAAACTGAATAAGCTGTACCTATCAAACCTGAAAATAAAGCGAATATTAAATATAAAGTACCAATATCTTTCGCATTAGATGATAAAAATCATCTTTCTGTTCATAATGATATAGATCCTTTTATTGAAAATCTATTTAATTTGTTTTTAAATATTTCATTATTATTTGTAATAGCTGTATATTTAATATGATGGGAACCTATCATATAAACATAGAAGAGTAATATCTATATTTTTGTAGAATATTTATTGTTATTCTTATTATTATTTTGTTTTTTTTAAATAATAAACTATAGACTTTTTTTAATTTAAAAATTCATCTTAGATGGTAAGAATTTAAATTTAGTATATATATTTAAGAACCTCAATAGTATATAGATACAAAAAGAAATAATCACACAACGTCAACAAAATGTCAATATAAAATAGCAGACTCAAGACCAAGATGATGATTATCTGTAAAATGATAAGCTAATACACGTCATAATCCTACAGTAAGAAAAGCTGTACCTATCATTACATGTAATCCATGGAAACCAGTACCAAAAAAGAAACAAGATCCATATGCTCCATCAGAAATAGTGAAAGAAGAAACTGAATATTCTATTCCTTGTAATGCAGTAAATACAATAGCTAATATAATTGTAAATATTAAACCGTATAATGTACCACTTCTATTACCTTGTATTAAAGAATGATGAGCATAAGTAACTGTAACACCTGATGATAATAATATTACTGTATTTAATAATGGTAATTCAAAAGGATTAATTGATTGTATGCCCATAGGAGGTCATTGGGCTCCTAATTCTATATTAGGTGATAACGCACTATGAAAAAAAGCTCAAAATATAGCTAAAAAGAAAAGACCTTCAGAAACTATAAACAAACCTACACCCATATTTATACCTCTTTGTACAGATAAAGTGTGATTACCTAAATAAGTTCCTTCCGATATTACATCACGAAATCATAGTGACATAGAACTAATTACTGTTATAAAAGCTAATATTAAAAAATATTCTGCATTATTAAAACTATGCACTGTTAAAACAAATGTAGTAGTTAAAGTTAATAAAGCAATACAAGTAAATATAGGTCACGGAGATGGAGATACTAAATGAAAAGGATGAGCTTGAAATTTACTTCTAATTAAATTAGTCATTCTTATTAAATTGTTTTTTTATATTTTTTATTTAATAATAAAATTTAGTTTCAAATTATGTAAAGCATATAGATAATTAAAAAATTTTTTGCTTTTCTATTTATTATATATAATATAATATCAGTAACAAATAACTTTATAGGGAATAAGAGATTTGAACTCTTAACCTTCCGTGTGTAAAACGATTGTTCCACCGTTGAACTAATTCCCTTATACTTTTATAGCAGACTATAATTATTTATGCTAAACAAAAAAAGAATTTAAATTCTTTTTTGTTTAATTGTTATAACAATAGCACCTACCATACCTAACAATAATATAATAGAAGTTATTATTAATCAAATAGAATAATTAGTATACATTATATTACCTAAACTAGATATATGTGTAGTTTCTGCTAAATTACCATCTCATAACTTTGATGTTACAAATGATATTTCATCGGTTTCATTTAAATATTTAAAAATATTATTAAAATAATTCGTATTATTATATAATATATCATTAAATGCTGTATTCAAATTTTCAGTATAACTAGTATATGTTGCTATACTATAAGGTAATATTTCATATACAGGAGTATAAAATGATATAGATATTATAATAGCTAAAGGTATAGTATTATTAGTAGAACTTAATAATTCAGAAACTCTAATATTAATTAACATTAATATAAAAAGAAATAATATTGATACAGCACCTACATATACTAATAAATAAGATATTCCTATAAAATTTAAACCTAACATTATTAAATAAATTGACACACTTAAAAATAAACCTATTAAGAATAAAATAGATACTATAGGATTTTTACTAATAATAACAAAAACACCACATAATATAGAAAGTAAGGAAAGAAAATCTAAAATTTCAACTCTATAACCATTAGTATAAGTTTCATTTAAAATAAAAATACTATTAATTGTACTATTATATTTACATCTATCTCATATATATTATATATACTTAAAATTTTTTATTAGTCTAAAAATGAGAAGATTAAACTAAAAATATAATTTTTCTTTTAATTAAAATAAATTGAACCATATTTATAAATACTTAGATGCGTACAAGACTCGAACTTGTATTCTTTGTGTTGTGTTTATGCTACAACACTAAGCTATGACCCTTAAGCTAACGCTAACGCTTTTTTTTAATAGGAAGAAAAGGAATTGAACCTTCGGTAACTTAATGTTATTGAGTTTACAGCTCAACCCGTTTACCAACACACGGAACCTTCCTTATATAAAAAAAAAAGGGGGGGGGGGGGTATTGTTAATTTTTATTAATTCCGTGCAACTTCCACTACACGAACCGTATTTCGACTTAACACCAATTAGAGTCACGCATACGAAGATTAAAGATAAACATATACAAATCCAATCATTTATATTTTATATTAATCTTTAACCAAACTTATTGCACATACTCCTTTCAGCGCCTGACGAGTAGTTAGTACCTATCTGAGATTAAATTCACCGTGACATGATGATTCACGATTACTAGTAATTCCTCTTTCATGTAGTCGAGTTACAGACTACAATTCATATTATATCTTATAAGGATTAGCTAAAATTCACATTTTTGCATCCTTTTGTATAAGCATATGTGGCACGTCTATAGCCCATAATATTTAGGTCATGTTGACTTGTCTTAGTCCCTTTTATCATTTCCAATATAGCGGTGAACTACTTTATAAAAATATATTACAAATAAAGCAAGGGTTTACGTTAATTTAATGGAACTAACCAAAATCTCACGACATTAACTGAAGACAGCCGTGCAACGCTTGTATTAAATAAATAATATTCAAATTATGGTAAGGTTTTTCGTGGGTCATCGAATTAAATAACATACTTCACTACTGGTTTCAGAAACGGTCTAATGATTTCAGTTTCTGCGTTGCCACATTACTCTTGAGGTGGAATGCTTACACTTTTATTTATAAACTAAAAATTGATCTAGTTTATGGCATTCATAATTTTCTGCCTGGACTACTAGGGTATCTAATCCTGTTCACTACCCAGGCCTTCGTCCCTCAACGTCAGTTATTACATAGAAGGTTGCTTTCGCCGTTACCAGTCCTTAAAGTATTAAAAAATTTCATCTCTACACTTTAAATACTCACCTTCTCGCATAAAACTCTAGTAAATCCGTACCTTTTTGGCTAGATATACCGTCTAGGTACCCTTTAAACCTATTAAAGATGAATAACACTAGTCTTTCACGTCTTACCGCGACTGCTGGCACGTGATTTGGTCAAGACTTATAGATAAAAAATTGTCATAATCATTATTTTATCTAGAACTTTATTCGATATAATCGATATAATATTAATTATTAGTTAATATAATTAGCTAATGCTATACATTCTTCCAAATTAATGGTTCAGCCGTTAGGCTATTGACCAATATTCCTCACTGCTGTACTATACGTATTGGGCTTTTTTCAGACCCAATGTGGTCGATCAACCTTTCGGTTTCGACTACGGACTTTTAAGCTAGTTAAGTCATTACCTTAACTACTACTTATCCGAAATATTTATTAACATCTTAAAGCGGTATTTATTACCTTTCTTTTTATAAGGGATTTTCCCCTTACTTTTAGGTAGCCAAAATATTATTTACTCACCTGTACACCACTTCTAATTATTTTTATTATAATTAAACGTTCGATTAGCATGTGTCAAGCATTTGGACAGCGTTCATTCAGAGCCATCATCAAACTCAACTTAATTTAATTAAGATTATTTTTTATTTAAAAAGAATTAAAAAGTTAATAAATGATTGAATGACCAATCATTACTAATATGTTTTATGTTTATTTTAATCTATGAATAAATATAACATAAATTATATAATTTTTTTATAATAGGATACATATAAGCCAATTTCTGTTAACTGTATATTAATCTAAATTAAAACTTCAAGAAATAAGTATATCAGTTCGCAACCTTATTATACTAAAAATAAAATAATTTATTAAATTATTTTATTTTATTTATATTAAATATGATTTCTTTTTTCTATTATTTACTAAGATTTTTACCTATATTCACTTTTCATTAAGCTTTGGACTTTCCTTTAATTTTTGTTAATATATATTTATAATAATATATTATATATACAGTATGTATCACAATTTTACGTTTATTTAAAAGCTACTTTATTTAAATAATTGACTTATAATAATTATAACTACTATCTATTTAATAAATAAAAATTTTTTTATAAGTTTTAATTTCTATTAGTGTAAATCCATAGCATCTTTAATATAAGAAGAACTTAATACCACGAATACTTGTGCTTGGATAAAAGCTATACCTAGTTCTAATCCTGAAAATGCAATAATAAAAGCTAAAGGTATTAATCCTAAAAAGAAGAATATGAATCCAGATGTCATTATATTATATGTAAATCCACTTAGTATATTTAATAACATATGACCAGAAAGAATGTTTGCACCTAATCTTAAACCAAGTGATACATTTCTAGATAAATATGATATAAATTCTATTAAAACTAATAGTGGTAACAAAGCTAAAGGACAACCTGCTGGTACAAATAAAGAAAAGAATTCTAAACCATGTTTTTGAAAACCTAATATTGTTGCACCTAAAACTACTGTAAAACTAATTGAGAATGTTAATATAAAATGAGAAGTTGCAGCAAAACTGTAAGGTACTAGCCCTATTAGATTATTAACTAAAATAAAAATAAATAAAGTATATATAAAAGGAAAATATATTTGTCCTTCTTTCGTATTTATTTGATTTATTACAATACTATGTATTGTTGCATAAATTGACTCTTGACTTAAAGATCAAGAATTCGAAATAACTTTATTATAATTTATAATTAATACATTGAATAATAAAACTACTAAAGCCGCTATTGTTAAATAAAGACCTATATTAGTAATAGCTAAATTTATGTTACCTAATAAAGGTGCGTTTAAACATAATAAATCTCTAACCTCAAATTGATCTAAAGGGCTGGCTACTATTGTAAATTTTTCTATTAACATTATTTAAGATTTTTTCAATAATATTTTTTAAAATAAGTAATATATACTATACTAAATTAATAGAATTTTTATAGGATCTAACTAAACTATAGTTATAGTTAGATAATTCTATTAAACTATTTTCTAATAAACTTATTATAGGTACTAATACTAAAAAATATAAGAAGTAAAGTATTGTTGATATTTGTCCTAATTCTATAAATGGTGATTCAACATGTTTAGCTCCTAATAATAACAGTATTATAAAATTAGCTAAAAAAACAAAAAAGGCTATTTTACTTAAAGGTCTAAATTGTATACCTCTTGATCTAGACATATCTGTTAAAGGCATTATTAATAATATAAAAATAGCAGAAAACATAGCAATAACACCTAATAATTTATTAGGAATAGATCTTAATATAGCATAAAAAGGTAAAAGATATCACTCAGGTACTATAGCAGAAGGTGTTTGCATAGGATTAGCTACAATGTAATTTTCACTATCTCCTAATAAATTAGGCATATAAAAAACGAAGATAGATAAAACTAAAATAAAAATAAAAATAGTAATTAAATCTTTGAATATATAATAAGGAGCAAAAGGTAATCTATCATAATTACCAGATACACCTAAAGGATTACCTGATCCTACAGTATCATGTAATGCTATTAAATGCATTAAAGCTAGTGCAGCTAATACAAAAGGTAATAAATAATGTAAAGAAAAAAATCTATTTAAAGTAGCATTGTTAACACTAAATCCTCCTCATATAAACTCAACTATATCCTGCCCTACTCAAGGTATAGCACTCATTAAATTAGTTATAACTGTAGCACCTCATAAACTCATTTGACCATAAGGTAAAACATACAAACTTACATTGAAATTAATTCAATGCTAGAATAACTTTGAATTCGAATATTCTATTAATATTACATTAAAAGTTCCGACTGTGCATTAAGCAGCATTTCAGCTACCCATTAGTGACCCAGTCTGTCGCGATTATCTATATAACCGACGATCTCAATTATTAAATAATTTTTAATCGTTTTCACT
>Ga0335077_10001849_pt1 | contig 25193 bp, 21 predicted proteins | sample Lox_Sample_31_FD_207151 | JGI IMG/M metagenome (GOLD analysis project Ga0335077, IMG submission 207151) | Soil microbial communities from Loxahatchee National Wildlife Refuge, Florida, United States - Lox_Sample_3.1 | ecosystem: Environmental > Terrestrial > Soil > Wetlands | place: USA... | reverse complement strand
AGCACGCATGGGACGATCTCGAAGACCTCGTGGTGGACGTGGAAATTACCAGCTGGCCCACTCCGACCAAACCTCCGTTCGGCCGCGTCATCGAAGTGCTCGGCGATCCCGACGACTTCGGCGTCGACGTGGAAATGATGATCCGCAAGCACCAGCTTCCCCGCGTCTTTCCTGAGACCGTATTGGAGGAAGCGCGACGCGTGGCGCATCTCGACCTTGAGGAGGTTGCCCGCAGGCGGGATTTTCGCGGCCTTCCCATCGTCACTATCGATGGCGAGACGGCGCGCGATTTCGACGACGCGGTGCTGGTAAAGGAGCGGGATGACGGCAGCTACGAACTCCAGGTGCACATCGCCGATGTGGCCGAATATGTGCGCGAAGCCACCGACCTCGACCTCGAAGCGCGCCTGCGCGGCACGAGCGTCTACTTTCCCGATCGCGCCATTCCTATGCTGCCGCAGGAACTCTCGACGGACATCTGCAGCTTGCGCCCGGAAGAAGACCGCCTGGTGCTGAGCTGCATCATGCAGCTCGACGCGCAGGGCCGCATCGAGAGCTACGAAATCTGCCAGGGCGTCATTGCCTCGGCCGCGCGCATGACCTACACAAAGGTCCACGCCATCCTCGAGGGCGACGAGGAAACCCGCGCCGCCTACCCCGAATTCACCGCGGACTTCGAGCTCATGCGCGACCTGGCCATGCGGATGAACCGCCGGAGGGAAGAACGCGGAAGCATCGACTTCGACCTGCCCGAGCCGGTCATCGAGTTCGACGAGAACGGCCAGATGCGCGGCGTCACCAGGGCAGAGCGGACCTGGGCCAACCGGCTGATCGAGGAGTTCATGCTGGCGGCCAACGAGTGCCTAGCCACCTGGCTCGAGGACCTGGGGGTGCCGTCGCTCTACCGCATTCACGAGAAGCCGGAGCCTCGCCGCGTCGTCGAGTTCGAGGAAATCGCCGCCAGCTTCGGTTATTCGCTGGGTCTCGGCGCCCTGCCGGTCAAACGCATCCAGACGCACGCCGAGCGCAGGGAATCGCGCGGCACCGGTCGCCGCGCGCGCGAGCATGAAGTGGCCGAGGATATTGCCGTGACTCCGCGCATGTACCAGCGGCTCGCCGCCAAGATTGAAGGCAAGCCCGAGGAGCGCATCCTCAGCTACCTCATGCTGCGCTCCCTCAAGCAGGCGCGCTATTCGGAGATCAACGAGGGCCACTTCGCGCTCGCTGCGCCCACCTACACGCACTTCACGTCGCCCATCCGCCGCTATCCGGACCTGATCGTGCACCGCATCACCAAGGCCCTGCTGCGCGAGGGCATTCCCGGAATAGGAATCATTGCACCAGGACGGCATAGCTCGCCGTGGAAGCATGCGAACGAAGCTCAGCCGTCATTCGGTGTGCCCCACCTTCGTAAGAATCCGGGTGCCTGGGAGGGAGCCGGTCGACAAATTGAGCCTCCCATCCCCGAACCTGAGCTGGCCCAGATCGCCGAAGAGACCAGCCAGACCGAACGCCGCGCCGCCGAAGCCGAGCGCGAACTGGTCGAGTGGAAGAAGGTGCGCTTCATGGAAGACCGCGTGGGCGAGGAGTTCGCCGCGCTGGTCCTCAACCCCACGAAGTACGGCCTCTTTGTCGAGTTGACCGATTTGTTCGTCGAAGGCCTGGTACCCATCGACACCCTGCGCGACGATCGCTACACGTTCCGTGAGAACACGCACGAAATCGTCGGCGACCGCTCAGGGCGCCGCTTCCGCGCCGGCGATCGGGTAAATGTCATCCTCGATCGCATCCTCGCCCAGGAGCGCCGCCTGCAGTTCTCGATTGCGGAAGATGGCCTGGCGCTCACGGGACGGACCGCATCGCGCAAGCCGCCCAAAGTCCGCAAGAAGCGACTCGAAAAGTTCGCCGCCGAGAGAGGCCGACGCAAAAAGCAGACAGGACGAAAGGGCAAGGGGCGCCGCGCCTAGGCTGCGCCCGAACGTCCCGTCACAGCCCCGCTCCGCCGGCCTGCTTTTCCGCCAGGTCGCCAACAATGGGAAGCTTGAGCCGTTGTCCATTGAACGCCTTGATCATTACAAGGAGCCAGACGATGAAGAAAGCCAGGCCTACCAGCGGCCACAGAAACAGCATCATGAGCCCGAAGAACGGCAAGCGGGTAACGATCGTCAACCCCACGTCGATTACGATGCAGGCGATGGTAAAGAAGATCGATTGCCAGGAGTGGAAACGAACTGCTCTGTTCTGGTTGTAAGGCGCGGTGACGAGAAACACAATCGCGGGGATGATGGTGACATACGCAAGGCCGGAAGCGGCGTTATCGCTCAGACCTGTCTGCACAGTTTGTTCGGACACGGGGCGCTCCTTTGCGGGTGAACGGTGTAAATGGATTGGACAAAGGGGAGGCAGCACGACCATGTAAGCCGCGAAAACTGCCGCTGTCAAGGAAAAACCTCAGCGACTCGCCCAAGCGTACCGTGATTCTGGGAAGCGGGCCGATTGGGCCGTTCCCCGGTCGGAGAAGCGGCTGCCGGCCGGAAGCTTGCTTCCGACCCCCACCGATCCCATCCAATAGAATGAAACTCTGGAGACTTAAGGAGCCGCAATCACCATGGCGCACACCGTTTTTTGCGTTCGTTACAAGCGCGAGATGGAGGGCTTGGACGAACCCCCCTTTGACTCGGAATTCGGTCAGAAGATTTACAAGAACGTCTCAAAACAGGCATGGGGTGAGTGGGTCGACCGCCAGAAGATGCTGTTAAACGAATACCGCCTGCAGCCCTGGACCCCTCAGGCGCAGCAGTTCCTTGTGGAGCAGATGGAAGACTTCTTCTTCGGGAGCGGTTCGGCGCTGCCCAGCGAGTACGTTCCACCCTCGCACTGATGGCTGCACCCGGGCTAGCAAGCCACGCCGGCTTTGCCTCAGTGCCCGCTTCGAAGCCCGCCCACATCCGGCCTGCGCTGGTGTAGACTCTAGGAAGACCCCAAAAAGCCGGCTCGCCCGAGCCGGCTTGATCGTGTCGGGACGTGGCTCAGCCTGGTAGAGCACTCGCTTGGGGTGCGAGGGGTCGGCAGTTCAAATCTGCCCGTCCCGACCATCTTTTCCGGAGATCCTTTAGATTCCGAGTTCCTCTTGTGGCCGACCCACGAAGCGCCCCAACCGGCATTCGCGCCAGCGAATGCGCGAGCCTGGCCTGCGAGGGGTGCGAGCCGAAGGCGAGCCATCGGCAGTTCATGGGGTCCCCAGCGACAGGTCTTCGTCGCTGGGGCAGAAATCTGCCCGTCCCGACCATCTTTTTCCGGAGATCCTTTAGATTCCCCGTTCCTCTTGTGGCCGACCCACAAAGTACGCCAACCGGCATTCGCGGCAGCGAATGCGCGAGTCTGGTCTGCCGGGCCACCCGCCCTCAAATCCTTCCTAAGCTTGCGCGGGCCGAAGCAAAAATCGCCCCGATCCATTCCGTCACAAATCACTGCAATGTAACGGCGCCCATCACGTCAGTCCGTGACCAGAATCACGGTACCCGCGTGGCGCTGAGGCCATAATCCCCCCGCAAAGCCGGTGCCTCCCCGAAGAGCATCTCCCCGCTCGAGACGCACCTCCGCCCGAGGCTCCACTTCAACCTCCACTCAGGTCACACGTCGGTCACTGGGCTTGGGACAAGGAACTCAATTGGAGTGTAAGGAGGGATCCTATGAAAACGAGGATCGCGCTGGCTGCGATCGCTTTCCTTTGCCTGCTGCCAGGTATCTGTTCCGCAACCGGCATCACGGTTTTTGGAACGCATCAATATGTACGGAAAGCGGGTCCGCTTAACGTCTATTTCGACACATTCCCGGCCATCGCGGGACCGGGCAAGATCATCATCAAAAATGGCGATGCGGATGGCAAGAACCGGGTGTGCAGCGCTTGGATCCTGGTAAATGGCATTTCAGTCGTTGGCCCGTATGCCTTCAATCAGCTCAGTTACGACATTGAGGCTTCCCTCCGTCTGAATAAGGCGAATTTCATAGTAGTGACAATGATGAGCCGGCCGGGGACTTATCTCACCGTCGAGGTCATGTCCGAAGTCACGCCTGATGCCACGTCAACAGCAGTGATTGGGATCGAGGGAGGAACGGTCAGTGTCCCGAACCATCTGGGGGATGTGTTGACGCTCGACATCCCTCCGCTGGCCCTCGGCGTGCCCACCAAAATCACCGTATCGTCCATTCCTGCCTCGTTGCCTGCCCCTGTCAATACGGTTCTGTATCCCGGAGCGATTCTCGAGCCGGAGGGCCTGCAATTCAGCTTGCCCGTGCGGATCAGGATTGCGCCGCACGCAATGCCTCGTAATTCGCCTCCGGCGATGGTGTACTGGTTCCAGGATGCAAAGCACCTTCTTCCGCTTGGAAATCAGGCTGCAACCCAGACCGGTTTTGAAGCCGATACGCTCCACTTTTCAGATGTTTATCTTTTCGGGCCGTTGGACGACACGCTCAAACAAGAGCTGAAAGATCTTGAAACGTTGGTGGCAACGTATACCGACTGGAATGTCGATTTTCTTATCGACACAGTTCGGGCGTATCAAAGCATAGCCTATGACGCAGAGATGATCGGAGATGATTCCCTGTCGGCACAGGCTTATGCAGACGCCCAGCAGGCGTTGATCACGGGGGTCGATGCCATATTGTCTCAACCCCTGCCCGGCGATCCATGCGGGATGTATTCCACGCGCATGGAGCAACTGGCCGTGGCGGTGGACAAAATGAGCGCGGAATACGCCGCGCTTGCCGAACGGCTCATCTATGAAAGACACTGCGATCTCGAGGTCACGCCCAACCCTCTCAACCTTGCGCTTGGGCAGACTTCAGGGAGTGTGCTCACCGCCGTACTGTTCGACCCGAAAAAAACTCCTCGCTCTTGCACGAACATCAATTGGTACAGTGACAGGACCGATATCGCGGATTGCGCGGCGGCCTCGGGCAGTGTGTGCAGCGTGCAAGCCGCCGGCGCCGGGACCGCAAACATATCAGCAAATTGCGACGGCGTCATCGGCTCTTCGAAGGTGGTGGTAAACCAATCTGTCATGTACTTTACCGGCTCCGTCGGGATGGGCGGGCTGCTCTATTCGCTGCAGTCCGATTGCGTATTCTCTCAAACCATGGCTTTGCAGGCCACGGGGCGGATCGAATTGACGGCACCGGGATCAGGGAGCGGTGAAGCCTCGTTTGCCGTTCAGCAAAGTGAGATCTGGGTGAGCGGCGCCGGGCCGCTCGGAGGAGATGGGAATCCCGTGGGTTGCGGAGGACCCTTCTTCGAGACCGGTGCATTCACAATGCCTTTAACCCTTTCCGGAAGTCGCTTGACAGGAACCACCGGAACCCAAAACTCCATCACGCTGGATGCAATCGTGGGCGAGTCTTCTCTCATCGGCACGATTACGCATTTTGACGACGAACCGTTTTTTTACGCCGACTATTCGGCGCCTGTGTCCTGGCCCGTGTCGGCGGGCTCAACTCCATAACCGGGAGGATAAGCCTGGTCCTGGGGCTCCACTATCGGAGCCGCCATCACCCGGTTCTACGCCGAGTGGAGAGCTGCGTGGTCGTCAACCTACGCTCATCCGCGGGCTCACCGATACGACTCGTCCCGATGGATCACGAACTCCGGATAGGCGCCTCCGCCGAGCTCGTGCAAATCCATTCCCAGCCGTTCGCCATCCGCCTCCACCCGGAAGGGAATGACGCGATTCACGATCGTGAACAGCAGATACACCAGCGGAAACACGAACCCCAGGAGGGTGGCGATTCCGACCAGTTGTCCCACGACCTGGCCGGGCCGGGGCGCGAACAGGCCTGCCGCAAACAGGCCCCACAACCCCCCAACCGCGTGAACCGAAATCGCGCCCGATGGATCATCGATCGACAGCGCCAGTTCGAGCAACTCCACCAGTAGCGGCGCCGCGATCCCCGCGATCGCTCCGACAAGGATGGCTTCGGCGGGATTCACCATCGCGGCGCAGGCGCTGGAGGAGACCAGTCCTGCGAGCCAGCCGTTGGCGCACATGCTGGCGTCCGGCTTGGCGAAACGCGTCCGCGTCACCGTGAAAGTCGCCACCAGCGCGGCCGCGGCGCACAGGACCGTGTTGATCGCGATCATCGCCAGTCCGCCCGGCGGCACGCGAAGCCACAGAATTGCGCCCGCCACGTTCCAGGCGAGCCATCCGACCATCGCCAGCATGCAGCCGAACAATATATAGACCGCGTTGTGGCCGGGCATCGCGGTCGCCAGGCCCTCCCTGGGAAACTTTCCCCGGCGCGAGCCCGCGATCCACACCACCGCCAGGGCGCTCAGTCCGCCCAGGGCGTGCACCGATGCCGCGCCTGCCCAGTCGAGGAGACCGGCACCCAGGCCAAAGTCCGTCCCCAATCGCTCCAGCCATCCGCCGCCCAGGGTCCAGTGTGCGAAAACCGGAAAAACGCCTCCGGCGAGCACCGCCGTTATCGCGCAACCCGCCGGCAGCCGCAATCGATCCGCTCCCGATCCCCAGGGAATGATCGCCAGCATCCCCACGCCCAGGAATTCGAACAACACCGGCAACTGCGCTTCCGGCCGCAGGGTGTTGAAGTGCATCAGCAGCAGGGGCGTCAAGCCGATCCAGTCCCAGGATTTCCCGGCAATCCTCACCGCATGTCCGGGCGCCCCGGCGAACGACGCCCCGACCACGGCGAACGCAATCGCCGCAACCCCGATGTTCGTCACGCACCCAAGCAGTGACTGCGCCGCCGAGCGCGAACGTCCCAGCCCCGTATTGAGCAGCGCGACTCCGGCGATGGCCAGTGGCGCAAGGAGCAACAGGCCCAGTGTCAGCGCAAATAGTGCATCGGAAAAGGGCGGAACCGGAGCGGGAGTGGTCATCGGCGGCCCGCTCCACGTGCATGTTCGGGCTCGGGCGTCCGCCGCTCCATATGGCCGCGAACTGCCACCCCCAGCCCCAGCAACTCCACCGCCACTCCGCACACCACAAACGTGGCGCGCATTCCCGCGTCGGGAAACAGTATCAGCGCCGCAAGGGTGAGGAAGAATCCGGTGGGCATCACCAGGAGGCCCGCATACTTCATGTTTCCTGCCTTTCAGGCTTCCGGGGGCGGTAGCAAAAGCCCGGGAATAGACTTCGGTGGGATGGAAAAGAACCGCGGCTGCCCGTGGCAAATGGCCTTGAGATGAAGGCGAGCGAATGGACTTCTTCGTCCAATACTAATGCATTTGTTCTCTGCGCCGGCTCACGTGGCTGCTCGCGGGCGCAGGATAGCGTGACGCTCCTTATGATTTCCTTTCGCGCCGCCGGTCAATATTGACCTATGTATGTCCGTCTTGATCGTGCCCACAGGGCTCTCGCGGCCGTGCTGGGCATCCTGTCGCTTGCCAGCGTGGGAGTACTCTTTCTTCGGGATGCCGCTCCGCGCCTGTTCGCGGCGCGCAGCCACGACTTTCTCGGAGCATTCCCGCTTGCGATAATCGCCATCGCGTACCTGGTGTACCAGGTCGCTCATCGGCCTCCAATCCGGGACCTCGCAAAGGCCATCCTTCTCGCGGTGGCTTTCCTTTTCTGGGCGGCGAATCAACTCTGGACGCAATCGCCGATCGCCACGCTCTTTAACGACATCGCAATCGCGCTGTTCGTTTTCGATGTCTTTCTGGTCATCATTGGCTGGCCTGCCTCGTCGCCCGACGAGTCTTTTGCGGAAACGGACCAGATACCAGAACAACAACGTAATTCGTGATTGCCCAATGGATCGATTTCAGGTGGGCGAAGGGCACTTGCAATCAGCGATTGGCTGCCGCCGGCCCGTCCATGCTACGGTCAATCGCAGACATACCAATCTCTGGGACACCACCCAGGGTATGGGGGGATATTCCTTCAGTCCGGGTTAATCACAACTCATTCTCTTTTCAGCACATTACAAGAGCCATTTCGGGAAACATTTTTCTCGTTTCCTGCGCTCGCGCACTCTTGCGAGCCCATTCTGCGCTGCTATATTGAAATTTCGGGGTTTCCCATCCCGATAGTGTTGTAGCGCTTCCCTAAGGTTTTGCACGCAAACTGTGTGACCGTCCGCACAAGCGGCCACATGCTGAGAGCAACACGAGCCCTTCAAACAAACGCATCCAATCAACCAGGAACCTTCGATGGCTCAGATATTTGACCGCAGCTCGAATGCCTTGGCTCGCATGAGCCTGGTGTTGACCGGGCTGATCATCATCGCGTTGGGGGTGACGCTCGACGAGCTGCAGCGGTCGCCGTGGGTGACGCGCCAGGGCCAGAGACCCGACCAGCCGGTGCCTTTCAGTCACAAGCACCACGTTCAGGGGTTGGGGCTCCAGTGCCAGTACTGCCACACCACCGTGGAGAAGTCGAGCTACGCGGGCATTCCTCCCACCAAGACCTGCATCAATTGCCACGCGCAGATCTGGACCAACGCGCAGTTGCTCGAGCCGGTTCGCGCCAGCTGGGCCTCCGGGCAGTCGCTCGCCTGGACCCGCGTGCACGACCTGCCCGATTACGTCTACTTCAGCCACGAAATCCACGTGAACAAGGGGCTGGGCTGCTCCACCTGCCACGGCCGCGTGGACCAGATGCCGCTGATGTACGCCGAGAACACGCTGCAGATGGAGTGGTGCCTGGACTGCCATCGCAACCCCGCCAAGAACCTTCGCCCGACCACCCAGGTCTACAACATGGCCTGGGAAGCGCCGGCTGACGACCGGCCCGTGTGGTGCGCGGTGAACGGCGACAAGGAAGGACAGCCGACTGCCCAGGCAGTCGACTGCGTCACGCAGAATCCCGCCGGCACCCCTCCGCAGGTCGCATCGCTTGAGCTCCCCGCGAAGCCCGGGCTCGCAGGCGATCTTCGTCCCGCCGTGCAAGCCGCGTCCGAGCCTTACAAGAAATTCACCAGCCAGGATGAGCTGGGGCATTTCCTGCTTCAGCAGTACAAGATCCGCAACCCGCGCGATCTGTCGAGCTGCGAGGTCTGCCATCGATGAGCGCGCAGGAGAACGATGTGAATCAGGAGAAGAATCAGGCGCAGACCAAGCCGCTGACCCTGGCCGAAGTTCGCGCGAAGTTGAACGGCACGAAGGGAAAGAAGTATTGGCGCTCGCTCGACGAGCTGGCCGGCACGGAAGAGTTCCAAAAGGCCGTCGAGCAGGAGTTCCCGGCCGCCGCGCAGGAGTGGGTGGACCCCGTGTCGCGGCGCGGCTTCATGAAGCTGATGGGCGCCTCCATGGCGCTGGCCGGCCTCGCCGGCTGCACCAAGCAGCCCGACGAGCCCATCTTCCCGTACATCAGGCAGCCCGAAGACTTGGTGCTGGGCAAGCCCATGTACTTTGCCACGGCGCACCCGTGGCCCGCCGGCGCTGTGCCCACCCTCGTCAAGGCCGACCAGTTCCGGCCCATCAAGATCGATGGCAACCCCGAGCACTCCTATAACCAGGGCTCCTCGGACGTCTACACGCAGGGCGAATTACTCGCGCTCTACGACCCCGACCGCTCCAAGCACGTCACCTATCGCGGTGAGAACCGCGAGTGGATCGAATTTGCGCGCACCTTCCGCGATGCGGCGGTCGCATCGAACGGCGGCGCCGGGATCTACTTCCTCTCGACGACCATCACGTCGCCGACCCTGGCCCGCCAGTGGAAAGCGGCGCAGCAGGCCTACCCGAAGGCAAAGCTCATCCAGTACGATCCGGCGATCGCGGGCACGGCGCTGGCAAGCGGGCCTATCCCGCAATTCGACCTTGGTGGCGCGGACGTGATCGTCTCGCTCGATGCGGACTTCCTGTCCAGCGCGGCCTTCCCCGGGCATCACAAGCTGGTGCGCGAGTACGCGGCGCGCCGCAAGGATCCGGCGAAGCTCAACCGGCTGTACACCATCGAGTCGGCGCCCACCACAACCGGCATGAAGGCCGAGCACCGGCTCCCGCTTCGCGCCAGCGAAGTGCCGGCGTTTGCTGCGGCGTTGGCCGCAGCGGTCGGCGCGCAGGGCGCGCAGGCCCCCAGCTACTCCTGGACCGGCGAGCAGCAGAAATTTCTGGCCGCACTGGCAAAAGACCTCAAGGCCAGCGCCGGCAAGAGCGCCGTCATTCCTGGCCTGTACCAGGACGCATCCGTCGCGGCTCTTGCTCTGGCCATCAATAATGCGCTGGGCAATGTCGGCAAAACCGTCAGCATTGCCTCCGAGCCCGTGAACCCGCTGCCTTCCGATCAGATCGCCGACATGAAGAACCTCGTCGCCGATCTCAACGCGGGCAAGGTCGACTGGCTGGTGATCCTCAACGCAAACCCGGTCTACTCCTCGCCCGCCGATCTCGATTTCCTGTCCGCCTTCAACAAGGCGAAGACCGTCGCGCACCTCGGTATGAACCAGAACGAGACCGGCCAGATCGCGCACTGGCATATCCCGGCGGCGCACTCGCTCGAGTACTGGTCCGACGCGCGCTCGTATGACGGTACGGTCAGCATCGTGCAGCCGCTGATCGATCCGCTCTATGGCGGCCACACCGCGCACGAAGTTTTCCAGGTCTTGCTCAGCGACCCGCTGGTGAGCAACTTCGAAGCGGTGCGCGAGACGTGGCGCTCCACCATCAAGGGCGATTTCGAGATGGGCTGGCGCAAGGCGCTGCACGCCGGCTGGATTGAAGACACGAAATTCGACACCAGCGCCAAACCCGCGGTCCCGGCCCAGATCAACGTTCCGACCCCAGCGCCCAAAGACGCGTTCGAGATCATCTTCCGCCCCGATCCCAACATCTACGACGGGCGCTTCGCGAACGTCGGCTGGCTGCAGGAACTGCCCAAGCCGGTCACGAACCTGAGCTGGGACAACGCGGCCATCATGTCCGGCGCGACCATGACGAAGCATGGCCTACAGGAGTTCGACATCATCGAGCTTTCCGTCGGCAACGGTAAAGTCAAGGCGCCGGTGATCGTCGGCTTCGGCCATCCCGAGGAATCCGTCACGGTCTATCTCGGCTACGGCCGCGAAGCCGCCGGTCGCGTGGGCTCCGGGTTTGGTTTCAACGCGTACTCGGTCCGTCCGTCGTCGGCGCACTTCTACACCGCGGGATCGATGAAGAAGGTCGACGGCACCTGGGACATCGCGATCACCAAGAGCCACTACCAGGATCACCGCGGTCCAGCGTTCACCGAGCACGGCAATGAGAACCGCTCTCTCGAGGCCAGCGAGGCTCTCGGACCGCGCGGCATCATCCGCTACGCCACGCTCGACGAGTACAAGGCAAACCCGGGCTTCGCCAACGAGGGCGAAGGCCACGAAGTCACGCACATGGGGACTTCGCTGTTCCCCAACTGGACCTACACCGAAAACGCCTGGGGCATGTCGATCGACATGAACTCCTGCACCGGCTGCAACGCCTGCGTTATAGGCTGCTATGCCGAAAACAACATCGCCGTGGTCGGCAAGCAGCAGGTGCGCATCGGGCGCAACATGCAGTGGATCCGCATCGACTCGTACTTCGAAGGAGACCTCGCCTCGCCGCGCGCGCACTTCCAGCCCATGCTCTGCCAGCATTGCGAGAATGCGCCCTGCGAGCAGGTCTGCCCGGTGGGCGCGACGGTGCACACACCCGAAGGCCTGAACATGATGGTCTACAACCGCTGCGTGGGCACCCGCTACTGCTCCAACAACTGTCCCTACAAGGTGCGCCGCTTCAACTTCCTGCTCTTCTCCGACTACGAGACGGAAAGCCTGAAGCTGATGCGCAACCCCGACGTCTCGGTTCGCTCCAGAGGCGTCATGGAGAAGTGCAGCTACTGCGTGCAGCGCATCACTGCGGCCCGCATTGCCGCCGACAAGGAAAATCGCGCGGTGCGCGACGGCGAAGTCCAGACCGCCTGCCAGCAGGCCTGCCCCGCGCAGGTCATCACCTTCGGCAACATCAACGACAAGAACAGCCGGGTGGCGAAACTGCGCGGCGATGAGCGCACCTACCAGGTGCTCGCCGACCAGAACACGCGTCCGCGCACCACGTACGTGGCCGCGGTGCTGAACCCGAACAAGGAACTCGAACAGACGCCGGTGGAGCACGAGCCGGCGAAAAGCTAGGGAGCAGGGAGTAGGGAGCAGGAAACTGTGAACTACCAACTGAAAAAACTGACCACTGATCACTGACCACTGATCACTGGAGACAAATGTCAACGACCAACCTCAAACCGACCGATCCCGAGTACGCGCGCTGGGTCGACCCGGCCACCGGCGAATACCGGGTCATTGAGCCGGGCCAGACCTTCAAGTCGATCACCGACAAGATCACGCGCATCGTGCTCACGCCCCACACGCCGCTGGGCTGGTTCGCCATCTTCGCCCTCGCGGGCGCAGGCGCCGCGGTGCTGCTGGTGGCCGTCACCTGGCTTTTCCTCAAGGGCACCGGCATCTGGGCCATCACGCAGCCGGTGGCCTGGGGCTTCGCGATCATCAACTTTGTCTGGTGGATCGGTATCGGCCACGCCGGTACGCTGATTTCCGCCATCCTCCTGTTGTTCAAGCAGAGCTGGCGCAACTCCATCAGCCGCTTCGCCGAGGCCATGACCATCTTCGCCGTGGTCTGCGCCGGCATGTTCCCGCTCATCCACGTCGGCCGTCCGTGGCTCGGATACTGGATGCTCCCGCTCCCCTACACCATGAACGTGTGGCCCCAGTTCCGCTCCCCCCTCGAATGGGACGTGTTTGCGGTTTCGACTTACGCGACCATCTCGGTAGTGTTCTGGTATGTGGGCATGGTCCCTGACTTCGGAACGTTCCGCGACCGCGCGAAATCGAAAATCGGCCAGTACTTCTACGGGATCATCTCGCTCGGCTGGCGTGGCTCGGTCCGCCACTGGATGCGCTACGAGACGGCCTCCCTCCTGCTTGCCGGCCTCGCAACGCCTCTTGTGCTCTCCGTCCACACGGTCATCAGCTTCGACTTCGCCGTCGCGGTCCTTCCGGGATGGCACACCACCATCTTCCCGCCCTACTTCGTCGCCGGCGCCATTTATTCCGGTTTCGCCATGGTGCTCACCCTGGCCATCCCACTGCGCAAGTTCTACCACCTGGAAGCGCTGGTCACCGAGCGCCACATCGACAACATGGGCAAGATCATGCTCGCCACCGGCTTCATCGTCGCCTACGGCTACGGCATGGAAGCCTTCATGGCCTGGTACTCGGCCTCGCACTGGGAAGCGTTCATGTTCTGGAATCGCATGTTCGGCCCCATGGGCTGGAGCTACTGGACGCTGATCGCCTGTAACCTGGTTATCCCCCTGACCACGCTCTGGTCGCGCAAGCTGCGCACCCACATCGGCTTCATGTTCTTCATCTCCATCGTGGTGAACACGGGCATGTGGTTCGAGCGCTTCGTGATCATCGTCACCAGTCTGTATCGCGACTTCCTGCCCTCGGCGTGGGGCACGTATCGCGCGACGAAGTGGGACTACATGACGTTCATCGGAACGCTCGGGCTGTTCACCACGCTGTTCGTCCTGTTCGTGCGCTTCCTGCCCATGATCCCGATGAATGAAATCCGCATGATTCTGCCGCAAGCCAAAATCACGCCCAAGAAACCCAGGGAGGTGGGTCCCTAATGCCGCCTCGTGAAGGAACGTACGGACTCTTAGCTGAATTCGACACCCCCGGCGACCTGGTCCGCGCCGCTCGCCAGGCGCACGCCGACGGCTGGCGCCGCATGGACTGCTACACGCCTTATCCAGTCGAAGAAGCCGCTGAAGCCATCGGCTTCCACACCAACCGCGTGCCTCTGCTGTGCCTGGTCGGCGGCCTGATGGGCCTCGCCGCCATGTTCGCGCTCGAAACCTGGGTCTCCGTTGTCGCCTATCCCCTCAACATCGGCGGCCGCCCCCTCTACTCCTGGCCCGCCTTCATCGTGCCCGCCTACGAGTGGACCATCCTCTGGGCCGGCCTCTCCGCCGCCTTCGGCATGTTCGCCCTGAACCACATGCCCACGCTCTATCACCCGCTGTTCAACGCCCCCAACTTCCGCACCGGCGCCACGGTCGACAAGTTCTTCCTCTGCCTCGAAGCCCTCGATCCAAAGTTCGACGCAGCGGAAACGAAAATATACCTGCAGACACTGGATCCGGTTTCTGTCGTGGAGGTGGAGTACTGATGAAAGACAGAGAACAGGGAACAGCAAACAGGGAACAAGGCCGGGTGCCCCAGGTCTCCTGGTTTTGGGGACCTGGGAAACCACAAAAGCTCGCAGCCCTTCTCGGTTTCTCCGCAATGCTGCTCATAGCCGGCTGCCGCCAGGACATGCAGGATCAGCCCAGGATGTTTCCCCAGCGCGGCTCCAACCTCTTCGCCGACCACCGCGGCGCGCGCCCCCAGGTCGTCAACACCGTCGCCCGCGGCCAGCTCCGCGAAGACTCCTACTTCTACACCGGCGTCACGCAGGGCGCGAACGGCTACCGCGAGGAGCACGACACGCTGCCCTTCCCGGCCACCATGGAAGTCCTCAAGCGCGGCCAGGAACGCTTCAACATCTACTGCTCTCCGTGCCACTCGCGCGTGGGCAACGGCCTCGGCGAGATCGTGCAGCGCGGCTACAAGCCCGCCGCCAACCTCCACGACCAGGTGCGCCTGTCGCAGCCGCTCTCCCACTACTTCTACGTGATGACCAACGGCTACGGCGCCATGCCCGACTACTCGGCGCAACTCACGCCCGCGGATCGGTGGGCGGTCGCCGCCTACATTCGCGCGCTGCAACTTAGCCAGGCCGCCAGGGACAGCGACGTGCCGTCCGGCATCCAGGTGCAGAGCCTCAAGGACGTCGTGCAAAGCCAGGGCCTCTCTCCGTCCTTCGCCGACCCATGGTCCATACCCGCCACCGCCGTGCAGCCGTATCCCCACACCAACGAAGGCACACCGGCGATGGCTCCCGCGAATCCGGCTGACCCCAGGCAACTGGCGCCGAGCGCCGCCAAACTGGCCACAGGCGCCGCCCAAAGGTAAGGAAAAGATGGCACATTCAACTCACGCGCGCACCCTTCCCGCCGACCTCGGCGCCCCCCCGGTGGTCGATGCATGGAGCACGCGCGCGCTTATAATTGGCGTCGTCTTCGCGGTGATTGCTGCCGGGCTCGCCCTCCTCGACCACGACCCCAACACCCCCGCCCTGGACCACGTGCTGCGCGCCTGGGTGCTCGGCATGATGCTCACCTTCGGCTGGTCGGTCGGCGGCCTCGCCCTGCTGATGGTCCAGTACTGCTCGGGCGGAAAGTGGGGCTTGCTCCTGCGCCGTCCGCTCGAAGCCATGACGCGCTCGCTGTGGCTGGTCTTCGCCTACTGGATCGTCGTCGCTCTCAGCCAGAGTCGTCTCTATCAATGGGCCAACCACGCCATCGTCGATAACGACTTCAAGCTCGGCCACATTACCTCTGACCAGGTGGAGGCCATCGACCACGCTATCCATTTCAAGCACCCAATGCTCAACCCCACCATGTTCTGGGTCGCTGGCATCCTCTTGTTTGCCATCTGGGGGTTCTACACCTGGCGGCTCAACTCCATGGGCCTCCGCCGCGACTCCGACTCGCCCGCCAACACCCCCTGGTGGATCAAGAAGCTCGAAAACTTCTCCGGCCCCGGCATCGTGGTCTACTCCCTTACCATGACCGCCGCCGTCATCTACTGGGTCATGTCGATGGACGTCACATGGTTCTCGTCCGTCTACGGCCTCCTCTTCCTCGTCGGACAGGGCTACTCCGTCCTGGCCCTCTCCATCATCGTCACCGTCTCGCTCTCCAAGTACGAGCCCTTCGCAACCATCCTCCGCACCGTCGAGCAGCACGACCTCGGCAAGCTCACCTTCGCCTTCGTCATGCTCAACATCTACCTCGCCTTCGGCCAGTTCCTCATCATCTGGTCCGGTAACCTGCCCGAAGAAATCAACTGGTACCTCGATCGCATCCGCGGCCACTGGGGCGTCATCATCACCCTCGACTTCATCTTCCACTGGGTGATTCCGTTCTCGCTGCTCCTCTCGCGGGACCTCAAGCGCAACAAGAAGCGCATCGTGCGCGTGTGCCAGTTCATGATCTTCGCCAAGGCCTTCGACCTCTTCTGGCTCATCGAGCCCAACTTCAAGGACGCCGCGCGGAACCTCCACTTCTCCCTCGGCATCCTCCAGTACGTCGCCGTTCCCGTCGCCCTCGTCTGCTTCTGGCTGGCCGTCTTCTTCGGCAACCTGAAGTCCCGGCCGCTGGTCCAAATTAACGATCCGCATACTGCGGAAATTCTGGAGCCCGAACATGCCGCAGCATGAAGACGAACTACACGGTTCCCACGGCCGCGAGCCGGAAGCGATCGACACGTCCGCCGGATACGAACTCTCTGACGTTCGTGTCACCGGCATCGTGGTGTTCCTCACCGCCCTGGCCATCTTCGTGGCGGTGACCGGCATCCTCTGCTATGGCATCGGCAAAGTCATCAACGCGCAGCTGAAGAAAGAGGACGGGCCGAACAGCAAGTGGACAAAGATCGCCGAGGTGCGCGAGCTTGGCAACATGCCTTCGAGCCCGCAGTTGCAGAACAAGATGGCGGAGCTCACGCAGCAGTTCCCCACGCCCCGCGTGCAAACCGATGACGGCAACCAGGACGTAGCCGACCTGCACGCCCGCGAAGACCTGCTGCTCGACAACTACACGCGTATTGATGGAAAGCCCGGCACGGTACGCATTCCCATCGAGCGCGCCATGGAACTGATTGCGCAGCGCGGACTGCCTGTGGTGCAACCTGCCGCGCAGAAAGCCCCCTTGATGACCGGCGACAACGTGCCGACGGTCCAGGGCCCACTCACGAATGGTTTCGCGCGCACAGCGTACGAACTCGACGCGGAAGCGGCCCGCGCCGCCGAAGCTGCGAGGCAGCACCAATAGCGGTTTTGAAAGGGCACGACTTCAGTCGTGCCGATAAGGCCACAAAGGTAACTGGGGCTTTAGCCCCCTGAGGGGCGACAGCTCCTCAACAACCCGCAGCAGAGCAGTGCAGTGATGATGCAGTATCGACATACAATTCGGAGAGTAATTCGACTCGCGGCGCTCGCCATCGGCGCAGGTTCGCTCACCCTGACCGCCCAGGTTTCCAGTTACGGCGATAAGCAGATGGGACCGGCGAACACCAAGTCGCCCGTCCTCGACAAGGTCGGCATTGCCCAGCACCTCAATCAGCAGTTGCCGTTGAATCTGACCTTTACCGACGACACCGGCAGACAGGTCCAGCTTGGCGAGTACTTCGGCCCCTCCGCGACGGCTCAGCGCCCGGCGATCCTCGCACTGGTTTACTACCAGTGCCCGATGCTCTGCTCGGAAGAGTTGAACGGCCTCGTCGGCGCCCTGCAGATGGTGAGTTTCCGGCCCGGCAAGGACTTCGATGTCATCGTCGCCAGCATCGATCCCACCGAGGGCGCCGATCTCGCGGCCGAGAAGAAACGCACATACCTCAAGCGCTACGGGCATCCCGAAACCGCCGACGGCTGGCATTTCCTCACCGGCACGCAGCCGAACATCGATGCTCTCACGCAGGCCGTCGGTTTTGGTTACACCAAAATCCCCGGCCCTGACGGCAAGCTGACGCAATTTGCCCACGCGAGCTCGATCCAGATCGTCACGCCCCAGGGCAAGCTGGCGCAGTACTACATGGGCGTCGAGTATTCGCCCAAGGATATGCGCCTCGGCCTGGTGGAAGCGTCCGCCAATCGCATCGGATCGCCGGTCGACAACATCCTTACGTACTGCTATCACTACGATCCCGGCACCAACAAGCATTCGCTCATCGTCGCGCGCGTGGTGCAACTCGGCGGCCTCGTCACAATGCTTTCGCTGGGAGGATTCATGTGGGTGATGTTTCGCCGCGACTTTCGCCGCGATCACGTCCCAACCAAGGAAGAGCTGGTCTCAGGAACGAAGGTGAACGGATAACGAATGAACCACATCAGTGATGTCATCTGGAAATTCCTCGTCAAGTGGTTGACGAACTTCGCGCTGTTTCCCCCGGAGGCGTCGAAGATCGCCCCGCAGATGGACGCGTTGTATTTCTTCATGGTCCTGGTGAGCCTCATCGGGCTCACGGTCGTCGTTCTGCTCATCACCTCCTTCTCGGTCCTCTACCGGAAGCGGCGCCATCCCGTCGCGGTGCAGATCGAAGGCTCCACGCTCCTCGAAGCCACATGGACGATCATTCCCCTTGGCCTGTTCCTCGTCATGTTCGTCTGGGGCGCGATCGTATACTTCCGCATCTACACTCCCCCTGCGAACGCAATGAACATCTACGTGGTGGGCAAACAATGGATGTGGAAGGCGGAGCATCCCGGCGGCCAGCACGAGATCAATTCGCTGCACATACCCACCGGCCGGCCCATCCAGCTGACACTCATTTCGCAGGACGTGTTCCACAGCTTCTCGATCCCGGCCTTCCGTGTGAAGCGCGAGGCCATTCCCGGCCGCTACACGTCGGTCTGGTTCGAACCCACCACGCCCGGAACTTATCACCTGTTCTGCACCCAGTACTGCGGCACAAACCATTCCGCGATGATCGGCGAAATCGTCGTGCTCTCGCCCGACGACTACAAGAAGTGGCTGGCCGACTCCACCAGCGGCATGTCGCTTGCGCAGAACGGCGAGCGCCTGTTCGCGACCCTGAGCTGCAACGCCTGCCACAACGGCCGTCCGGATTCACGCGGGCCGAGCCTGGCCAATGTCTTCGGATCGAAGCTGACGCTGACCAACGGATCGGCCGTCACCGCCGACGAAGCATTCCTGCGCCAGGCCATCCTCAATCCGTCGGAGCACGTCACCCAGGGCTACTCGCCCATTATGCCCACCTACCAGGGGCAGATCAGCGAAGACGGCGTGATCGCCCTCGTGGAATACATCAAGAACCTCAATTCGAATTACCGCGTTGAACAAACGCTGAACACAACCAACCTCCTGCCGGAGAGCGAAGGCAAGGCCTCGGGCGCCGCTGCAAGACCCGCGACGGCAACACCCCCGGCAAAGGCTCCCCAGGGACAAGGGACGGTGAAGCAATGAGCACCACAATCGTAAGTCTTCCCGACCAGTCAACGGCCAGGGTTCCGAAGACCAACTTCCTCACCAAGGAGAACGGTCTTCTCAGCTGGCTGCTGACCGGCGACCACAAGCGCATCGCGACTCTTTACCTCATCTCGATCACGTTTTTCTTCTTCATTGGCGGCGCGCTCGCCGGGTTGATACGCCTTGAGTTGCTTACGCCGCAGTCGGACCTGATGGCCACCGACACTTACAACAAGGTGTTCACCATGCACGGCGTGGTGATGATCTTCCTGTTCCTGGTGCCGTCCGTCCCCGCGACCCTTGGCAATTTCCTCATCCCCATCATGATCGGGGCCAAGGATCTCGCCCTGCCCAAGATCAACCTGCTGAGCTGGTATCTCTACGTCGTGGGCGGCATCCTTGTGCTTTACACCATGATCACGGGTGGCGTGGATACGGGCTGGACCTTCACCGTTCCGCTCTCGACGCACTATCTCAACACCAACGTGTTGAGCACGGGCCTTGCCGTTTTCGTCGCCGGGTTCAGTTCCATCTTCACCGGCCTCAACTTCATCGTGACCATTCACAAGATGCGCGCGCCCGGCATGACCTGGTTCCGGTTGCCGCTGTTTGTGTGGGCGCACTATGCCGCCAGCATTCTCATGGTGCTGGGCACGCCGGTGCTGGCCATCGCCATCGTGCTGGTCGCGCTGGAGCGCACCACCGGCATCGGAGTCTTCGATCCCGCCAAGGGCGGCGACCCGATTCTGTTCCAGCATTTGTTCTGGTTCTATTCGCATCCGGCCGTCTACATCATGATTCTGCCCGGCATGGGCGTCATCTCCGAGGTGGTCTCCACCTTCGCCCGAAAACGCGTCTTCGGCTATACCGCCGTCGCGTTCTCATCTGTGGCTATCGCAGTGTTCGGCTTCTTTGTCTGGGAACACCACATGTTTATCATGGGCGTTTCCAACTACTCCACGCTGGTCTTCTCTCTGCTGACCATGCTGGTCGCGGTGCCGTCCGCCATCAAGATCTTCAACTGGACCTTTACCCTCTACAAGGGCTCCATAACCTTTGAAACGCCGATGCTGTACGCCTTCGGCTTCATGGGCCTGTTCACCATCGGCGGTCTCACCGGCGTGTTCCTCGGCACCACCGGCACCGACATCCATCTCACCGAGACGTACTTCATCGTGGCCCACTTCCACTTCGTCATGGTGGGCGGCATGTTGATGGCGTTCCTCGCCGGCATCCACTTCTGGTGGCCCAAGTGGACCGGCCGCATGTATCCGGAGAAGATCTCGCAACTCGCCGCGCTGGTCACGTTCATCGGGTTCAACTTCACATTCTTCCCGCAGTTCATTGTCGGCACGCTGGGCATGCCGCGGCGCTACGCCGCATATCCCGCGGAATTCCAGATTCTGAACGTCTTCTCGACCGCCGGAGCCACGATCCTCGGCGTCGGCTATCTCCTGCCTCTGCTCTATCTCGCCTGGTCGCTGAAGTACGGCGAGGTGGCGGGCAATAATCCATGGCAGGCTACTGGGCTCGAGTGGCAGATTCAGTCGCCCCCGCTCACGGAAAACTTCGTGGAGATTCCCGTCGTCGACCGCGATGCCTACGACTACGAATGGCTGGAGCGCCAGAAAGAAAAAGAGGTAACCACAAGTGTCGGATAGCACCGCGATTGTCAACGGCGCGCCCGCGGATGCGCACGAGCACCCGCATCCGCCTTACCAGCGCCACCATTTCGAGTCCATGGGCCAGCAGGTGGACGCCACCAGCTTCGCCATGTGGCTCTTCCTGCTTACCGAAGTCATGTTCTTCGGCGGGCTCTTTACTGCCTACCTCATTTACCGCAACTGGTACTATCCCGCCTTCGTGGTCGGCTCCCACCAGTTGGATATCTTCTGGGGCACTGCCAACACCGCCGTGCTGATCACCTCCAGCTTCACCATGGCCATGGGCGTCTGGAGCGCCGAGATGCGCCGCAAGGGCCTCCTCGTCTTCTTCCTTGTGATGACCTTCCTGCTCGGTCTTGCCTTCCTTGGCATCAAGACCATCGAGTACGGCGAGAAGATCGAGAAACACCACGTTCCCGGGTTCCACTACAGCGTGCAGTCGTTTGTCGATTCCCGGTCGGATAAGGAAGTGTTTGAGAAATATCACGACAAGTCGCTGCCGCTCGACATGGCGCGCCACACCGAGGTCTACTTCTCGCTCTACTTCGCCATGACCGGCATGCACGCGTTGCACATGATCATCGGCATCGCCATCCTGGCCTTCATGATCGTGCGAGCGCGAGCCGGAGCATACACAACAGGCCACATCACGTTCGTCGAGAACTTCGGCCTGTACTGGCACTTCGTCGACATCATCTGGATCTTCCTGTTCCCGCTGCTCTACCTGATCAGCAGGCACGGATACTAGCCCAAAGGAAACGGCATCATGAGCGCAAAACAAGAACAGCACCTTTCAAAACACGACCAGCTTCTGCACGACTTTCACGACAACCTCGACCACGTCGTTCCTCCGAGGATCTACATTATCGTCGGCTCGGTCCTGCTGATTTTTACCGGCATTACGGTTGCCGCGTCCTATGCGGACATGGGTGTCTTCAATCCCGTCGTCGCCCTGTTCATCGCTGTCGTGAAGGCCACCATCGTGGTGCTGTTCTTCATGCACGTCAAGTACAGCTCGAAGCTCACCAAGCTCACCGTCGCCGGCGGCATTTTCACGTTCCTGGTCCTCGTCGGCATGACTCTGGCCGACTACGTCACCCGCGCCTGGGGCCGCTGGTAGAAACAGTCTTCAGTTCGGTGAGGGGCCGCCCGCGGGCAGCCCTTTTCTGTCTCTCGCGTCCAAGTCGCATACCGGTTGACGGTTGACTGCCCCACTTCGCCGGACTCATCATGAGGTCTCCGGCATTCCCAAGGAGGCGCAAACGTGAGTCAGTACAAGCTCTCTCTCCCTCCCACGCTTCTCCTTATCCTGCTCGCGGCTGCCGTCTTTTCGCCCGCAACAACCGCCCTCGCCCAGCAGTCAGGGCCCGCCGCTTTTAGTGCAAAGGCCTTTGCCGGCACGTGGCACTGGATGTTTCAGGGCAAGCCCTTCGTCACGATGATTCTCGAGCCCAAGGACGGCGGATTCACCGGCTCCATTTCCAATGCCAACCTGCACACCGACGATCAGGGCAGAATCACCGACGCATCTGCCGGCTCGGGCGACTCCCCGATTGTCAAGAGCTCGATGGAGAATGGCGTTCTTCGCATTTTCTCCAAGGACGGCGATGATGAGAACGAATGGGCGGTGACTCTTACTTCTCCCGCCACTGCAGAGATACGAGTTGCCGGAGACGGAGCGCCCAAGATCGAACCGATTCACGCCGAGAAGGTGCAATAGCATCCGCGCTCTTCGGAACGGGGGCAGCAGAGCGCTCGATCATTGCGCGGCGCCCGTCGCGATCGTCTCCACCACCGCGACATTCCCTGTCAACTCCGCCGGGAACCCGTGTCGGCTCTGAAGATACGCGGCATCGTTCCACGAAACATACACGCGTCCGTTTCCATCCTCCGCCACCAGGATCTTGAGCGGCAGATCGATGGCGCTCGAGGGAGCCGCCAGCATGAGCGGCGTCCCCGCCTTGGGATTCCCAAAGATCACCAGCTTGGTCGGCGGCATTGTCATTCCCGCCTTCTGAGCCTCTCCACTGTGGTCCACAATGGCGAACACCGTAACGCCCTTGGCTTGCAGAATGTTCTTCAGCCGCTCCACCGTCTCGTCCACGGAATGGTTGCTGGGCAACGATTTGATGCCGATTCCAGTAGCAGAACTCATTCAGTCCCTCCGCACTGGGAATGGGATGCGGGAATGCCTCCCAGGGAGTGCGAAAAATGCTCCGGAACAGACGCGGCTGGAAACGCCATCAAGCCCGACACTTCCAGCTCATGAAAATCCGCCGGGGGGCGTGTGCGCGGGCTGAAATCCGGCTTAGGCGGAGTGATCCGGCTTGCTTCGTGGGCCAATATTATCAGCAGAACGCCATGTCTCCACCGAACACGCCGGAACCGCTCGATGAGTTATCCAATCAGCCGCGCGTCCTCATACGCCGAGACGGCCCTCCCCGGAGAGACGCCCGCTGCGTCGTCTACTGGATGCAGCGCGCCATGCGCGTCCTCGACAATCCCGCGCTCGACGTGGCAATCGATGCCGGCAACCTGCTCGGCCTCCCTGTCGTCATCTTCTTTTCTGTCATTCCCAATTATCCCCATGCCAACATTCGACACTATCACTTCATGCAGCAGGGCCTTCGCGACGTGGCCGACGACGCTGCGGAACTCGGCGTCGGTTTCGTCCTTCGCCGCCATCCTGAGAATTCGCTCGAATCCTTCCTGGAAGAAGTGGGCGCCGCGCTGGTCATCGGCGACGAGAACCCCTGCCGCGAGCCCGAGCGCTGGCGTCAGGTCCTTGCCCGGCGCCTGAAACTCCCATACTGGACGGTCGATGCCGATGTCGTCGTCCCCTCGCGCATCTTCGGCCGCGATTACTTCCTGCTCCACCACTTTCGTCCGCACCTGAAGGACCTACTCCCGAAGTTCCTCGCGCCGCCCCAGAAGACTCGTCCGCAGCATCAATGGAAACTGCCGCTCGGCCTGGCGGGATACTCACTCGCCGCCGACATCACGGCCGGATTCGACAAGCTCGACCGCGCCGTCAAGCCCGTCGACACCTTCACGGGCGGCACGCACGAGGCTCTCAAGCGCCTCCGTGACTTCGTCCAGCACGATCTTGTCCACTACGAGGCTCAACGCAACCACCCGGAAGTGAAAGGCACCAGCCGCCTGTCGCCTTACCTGCACTTCGGCAACATCGGGCCCCGTGGCATCGCCCTGGCCTGCGACGAAGCCGTGAAGCAGGGCAGAGCGCCCGCTGGTGCCCGCGACCGCTTCCTCGACGAGCTGATCGGGTGGCGCGAGCTATCCGTCCTCTTCGTCCGATACAACTCCAGCTACGACAACTGGGAGTGTGCCGAGCCGTGGGCGCGGAAGTCGCTCCGGGAACACGCCGCCGACCCGCGTCCGCAGCGCTATTCGTTCGCTCAACTGGAGCGCGCCGAAACCGGCGACGAGCTCTGGAATGCCGCCCAGCGCGAAATGGTCTGGACCGGCTGGATGCACAACTACATGCGCATGTACTGGGCCAAGAAGATTCTCGAATGGGCTCCCGATCCGGCCACCGCCTTCGACTGGGCGGTCATTCTCAACGACAAGTACCAGCTCGACGGCCGCGATCCCAATGGTTATGCCGGCATCGCCTGGGCGATCGCAGGCAAGCATGACCGCCCCTGGTTTGACCGTCCGATCTTCGGTTCGGTACGCACCATGACGGCCGCCTCGACCGCCAGAAAGTTCGACTCCGGGGCGTACATCCGGCAGAACCGCCCGGCGGCGTCAACGGGTCCGATTGATCTTCGCTGAATTGAAAGGGCTTACTCGCCATCTTCGATGCAGGAATTATCGGGCTCCCGGACCAGAATGATTCTGGATCACCGATTATCCGAGATGAGTTCCTGAAATCCGACTCGAAGGATCAACTTGTGCGCACCCTGCGGTTCGGTTGAGCCCGACGCCCACGGCGCCAAGGCTATCCCCCCTCCCCGGCTGTGCCGCTGTGTAAGCCCCATAAGCAGCTGATTATCAACCATTTGTTGCCGAAAACCCATCACACAGCCGCACCGTCGGTCAGAGACTCCGCTTCTGTGGTTCGTCGATCAGTCAATGAAGCCGACATCCCCACCCGCTCAAGTCAAGTGAGCTGAATCACTGCCGCTATTTCTTCGAGATTTGACAATCTAATCATCGACCTCCGGGACTTGGTAAATGGACGATCGTGCCAGCCGGTAGTGGGTTCACCCAAAAGGAAGTTATTATGTCTGGCCGAGTTCTCTTCTTCTCCAAAACCTCGCCCGTACCTGCCGACCTCGGAATCGACGGGTATTGGGAAATCTCAACACCTTCCGCTCCGAATCCGCCTCGATCCACGAGCGAGGCGGACATGGATACGCGGACAAGCGCGGAAGGATTGGGTTGCATTCGGGGTACCGTTTTTGCGCTTTTTTTCGAG
>Ga0335077_10001848_pt1 | contig 25216 bp, 25 predicted proteins | sample Lox_Sample_31_FD_207151 | JGI IMG/M metagenome (GOLD analysis project Ga0335077, IMG submission 207151) | Soil microbial communities from Loxahatchee National Wildlife Refuge, Florida, United States - Lox_Sample_3.1 | ecosystem: Environmental > Terrestrial > Soil > Wetlands | place: USA... | reverse complement strand
GAGGCATGGGCGGTTCCAAGGCATAGGCGTGCTCGGCGGGCTGGTCGGGGTCGTACTCGGGAACTACGTGGTAGCAGAAGAGCCGGTCGCTCAGCGTCTCGTAGCGCCGGCGACGCTCTGGTACTCCTGTTGATCTTCGAGCCTCGCTCAGGGAAGATGATGGGCGGGCCTGGCGGCACGTCCTGCGATCTGCAAGGGCATGTCCGGGGACGATGGGGTGCGGCCGCCCCGCCGTCCCCGGGCTCCCGGCTACCTACCCATCGAACTCCCGCTCGGCACAGAGCTCGCAATAGACGATGAGCCTGGGCGGGTCGTCATCGGTCAGATACGCCCGCCAGCGCTCGCTGCGGTCGATCCAGCGGCACCCGCACTCGATGCAGGCCAGCTTTACAACTCCGACAGACTTGGCGCTGTGGTCCATTCGCAGCGGGCGTTCCTTGTCGTGGCCGGAACCGACGGCGAGAGGAGGGTGACACGATCCGCAGCGGGCATGACCGCCCGTGCAGGAGACCTTACGAGCGCTTTACCTACCGGCCGAGCCCTCTGCCCGCGTACGGGACGTCTCGACGAGCTCGACGTCGGCCTCGGGGTGGAGGACTCGCCACACCTTGAGGTAGAGCTCGAGCTCGAGTCGACGCGCCTCGCCGCCCTGGCCCCCGACCTCGACGCGATCCGGGCCGGCGACGGCAGCCGACTGGCCGAGGCTTCGCATGAACGCGACGAAACGCTCGGTGTACGCCGGATCGGTCAGCTGTAGCCGCATGTGACGCCGCTCGAATCATCGTCCAGCGTGTCGTCCGGGGCTCTGCCCGAACGGGGGGAACGTGCTCCCCGTTGAGGGAGTTCGGCCGCCCACGGGAAGCGTCCTCCGCGAACCTATCCCAGGAGGCGTTCGAGGCAGGCGTGCAGCCCCCGGCGCCAGTGTGGAAGCTGTGGCGCGTCGGGCCGTTCGCTGCGCAGGATCGCGTTGGCCGGGCGGGGCGCGGGTCGCCCGAGCTCCTCGCTGCCGATCCGGCGGACGCGGCAGTCGAGCCCGGCGTCCTCGAAGATCGCCTCGGCGAAGTCGGCCCAGGTGCAGTCGCCGCCGGCGGCGAGGTGCCAGAGCCCACGCGGCCGGTCGAGCAGCTCGCGCACCGCGATCGCGAGGTGGCCGACGTAGGTCGGGCAGCCGCGCTGGTCGTCCACGACCGCCACTTCGTCGCGCTCGGCGCCGAGCCGCAGCATCGTGCGGACGAAGTTCGTGCTCGTCCACCCGTGGAGCCACGACGTCCGGACGATCCAGGCGTCCATCCCGGCGACGGCCTCGGCCTGCAGCTTCGTGCGCCCGTAGACCGAGAGCGGATTCGGCGCGTCGGACTCGACGTACGGCTCGCGCTTCCGGCCGTCGAAGACGTAGTCGGTCGAGAACAGGACGAGCGGCACACCGAGCTCCGCCGCGAGCTCGGCGGCGTGCTGTGCGCCGCCCACATTGACGGCGGCCGCCTCCTGCGGCTCGGCCTCGGCCCCGTCGACGTTCGTCCAGGCGGCCGCGTGCAGCACGACGTCGACCTCGGGAAGCGCCGGTGGCGGCAGCGTGACGTCCCAGTCGGCGCGGCTCAGGGCCACGACCGCGGCGTCCCGGAACGCCTCGCGGAGAGCGGTTCCGAGCTGCCCGTCCCCGCCGGTGACGAGGACGCCGCGGCTCAGCTCCACGCGCTCTCGCGCACCGGCGCCCGCTCCTTCAGCGTCTCCCACCAGCCGCGGTTCGCCCGGTACCAGTCGACGGTCGAGCGCAGACCGTCCTCGAAGGAGATCTGCGGCTCCCAGCCGAGCTCCCGGCGGAGCTTCGAGGCGTCGAGGAGGTAGCGCCGGTCATGTCCCGGCCGGTCGGGGACGATCGTCTTCAACGACTGCGGCTTGCCGGTGAGCTCGAGCACGAGGTCGGCGATCTCCATGATCGACCGCTCGACGCCCGAGCCGACGTTGTACGTTTCGCCGATCCGGCCGCGTTCGAGCACGAGGTCGATCGCGCGGCAGTGGTCGTCGACGTGCAGCCACTCGCGCCGGTTCTGCGTCGAGGCGTAGAGCGGCAGGTCGAGGTCGTCGAGCGCATTGGTGAGGAAGAGCGGGATCACCTTCTCCGGAAACTGGCGCGGGCCGTAGTTGTTCGCGCAGTTCGTGATCGTGACCGGCAGCTCGAACGTGTGGAAGTAGGCGCGGACGGCGTGGTCGGCGGCCGCCTTCGATGCGTTGTACGGGGTGCGCGGCCGGTACGGCGACTCCTCGCTGAACGCCTCGTCCGTGTCGAGCGGCAGGTCGCCGTAGACCTCGCAGGTCGAGACGTGGTGGAAGCGGTCGACCCCATGACGGCGCGAGGCCTCGAGCAGCGTCTGCGTGCCGAGCGCGTTCGTGCGGAAGAAGCGCGACGGGTCGAGCACGGCGAGGCTGTTGTGCGACTCGGCGGCGAAGTTGACGACCGTGTCGATCCCTTCCTCCGCCAGGATGCGCTCGCCGAGCTCGAGATCGCCGATGTCGCCCTCGACGAGCCGCACGCCGAGGCCGTCGAGGTTGCGCGGGTCGCCGGCGTAGGTGAGCAGGTCGAGCGCGACGACATGCGCGTCCGGGTGCTGCTCGAGCCAGTAGCGGACGAAGTTCGAGCCGATGAAGCCCGCCGCGCCGGTGACGAGGAGCCTCACGCGTCCACCTCGGATGCGCCGAGGTCGCGGCCGGAGAGGATCGGCGCCTCGGTGCTCCAGAGGTGGCGAACACGCGGATCGCTCCAGCTGAGGCCGTGCTCGTCGGGATCTGCAGGGTCGTACTCCTCGGTCACGAGATAGGCGAAGAGCGCGTCCGTGAGCGCCTCGTAGCCGTGCGCATGGATGCCGGGAACGTAGATCGCGACCGGGTTCCGATCCCCGATGTCCTCGGAGAAGGCGTCGCCGGTCGTCCGGTCGAGGACGACGACGCGCACCGTCCCCCGCAGGCAGACGAAGACGTCGTCCTGGCCGCGCTCGTGGTAGTGGAGCCCGCGGATCACGCCCGACCGAGAATACGAGAGGTTGACCTGGCGGATCGGCTTCGGGAGGCCGCTCGCACGCGCGAGCTCGCTGAACCAGCCTCGCTCGTCCTCGAAACGGGTCAGCGGCAGGCGGCGCAGTCCCTCGATCACCGGGCGCGCCTCCTGCGTACGAAGTCGTTCACGTCGTAGTAGGACTCGATCGACTCGCCGGCATCGCCCCAGAAGCCCTCGATGATGTCGGCGTCCATCTCCCCGTGCTCGACGTACCAGTTGTTCACGTCGGTGATCTCGAGCTCGCCGCGCCCGGAGGCCTCGAGCGTCGGCAGCACCTGCCAGACCTGCTCGTCGTAGAAGTAGACGCCCGTCACCGCGAAGCGGCTCGGCGGGTCCTCCGGCTTCTCGACGACGCGGCGGATCCGGCCGCGCTCGAGGTCGGCCACGCCGAGATGATGGAGGTGCTCGTCGTCGTCGATCTGCGAGAGGACGACGCGCGCGCCGCGCTCCTGGGCCTCGAAGCGCTCGACCACCGGCCGCAGCGACTCCTCGAAGACGTTGTCGGCGAGCAGCACGCAGCAGCGGTCGCCGCCGACGAAGCGTTCCGCGAGCCCGAGTGCCTCGGCGATCCCGCCCGGCCGGTCCTGGTAGGCGTAGAAGAGCCGGTCGATCCCGTACTCGTGCCCGTTGCCGAGCAGCCGGAAGAACTCGCCGGCGTGCGTTCCGCCGGTGACGAGCATCAGCTCCTGGATCTCCGCCTCGACCAGGGCCTCGACCGCGTAGGTCACCATCGGCCGGTCGTAGAGCGGCAGCAGATGCTTGTTCGTGATCCGGGTCAGGGGGTCGAGCCGGCTGCCGGTGCCGCCTGCGAGGATGACGCCGCGCATCAATCGCCCCGGAACGGGCGCCGGTCGACGCGGCCGGTGCTCGTGGAGGCCGCCACCGCCGTGCTGATCGCGGCCACGGCCGCCGTGGCGGCAAGAAACGCGCGCAGCACGTGCGGCACGCTAGCAGGCCGCGCGGGCGTCCACGCCGTCCGATCGGCCGGTTCGCGCGCAGGGCCGCCGCACGCCCTTGTCCCGGGTGAATGGAAGAGGCGAGCCGCCGCACGTGGCTCGCCTCTTCACGACGACTCGCCTCGCAAGCAGGGAAGCGAGTCGCGCCTGCCAGACCCACGCCGCACCGGAGCCTGGCGAGTGTGGCTGCGAGCCTCACCGCAGCGGGGCTCGCTCGCGCAATGATCGAGGACGGATCGCCGGTTCTCCCATCGCTGCATCGGTGGTTCTTGCTCGTGCTTCACAGGCGCCCCCCTCGCGCCGCTCCGAGTGGAGCCGAAAGGCGGGCGGCGCGGGCGGCCGAGTGAAGCGCAGAAGTGAACCACCAGAAGGGGTAGAAGAGAACCCCCGCCGGGTGAAAGACGCAGGCTCGCGTCACCGGCATGGTGTCTGGAGAAGTTCCGCAACCGTATCTTCGGCAACAGGGGGACAGTCAATGTCCAGCCGCACCCAGGTTCCCGATCCAAGGCAAAGCCAGAGCAAGCTCCGCCCCCGCTCGAGTCTCTCTCTCGGCGAGCGCATACGCAGCTTGCGCCTCGAGCAGCGACTCACGCAGCAGGAACTCGCGGGCGAGTACTGCACGAAGGAGTACGTGAGCCAGATCGAGCGGGGCCGCGCACGGCCGACGGGCGAGATGCTCGAACGGCTGGCCGAGCGGCTCGCCGTCGACCGCAACTATCTGGAGTCGGGTCTCTCGGCCGGCGACTACGTTCAGGCCGAGGCGCTCGTCGCGAAGATCGAAGCGCTCGTCAGCAGCAAGCGCTACGGCGAGGCCGTCGAGGCCGCCGCAGAGTTCACCGCCTCCCCCGAAGCGCCCGAGCTCGAGCTGCGGGCCCTGCTCGCGGAAGGCTGGGCGCGGATGTACGAGGGGGAGCTGCGCACGGCTCTCGAGCGCCTGAAGCGGGCGCGCGAGCTGGCGGCGGCATCGAGCTTCAGCACGATCGAGCTCGCCGACGCGCTCTTCCGGCTCGGTTGCTGCCGCTACAAGCTCTCCTCGATCGGAAGCGCGATCAGGCTGTTCGACGACGCGCTCGAGCTCGTCGAGCGCTCGGAGCTACCCTCCGACCGGCTTCGGGTCGACATCCTCGGCTGGCGCGCCCGCTGCCACCGGCGCCAGCGCGACTGGGTCAGCGCACGGGACGACGTCGAGCGCGCACTCGAGCTCTCGCGGTCGCTCGCCGACCCCGAGCTGGAGGCGAATACGCTCTTCCAGGCATCGCTGATCTCCGAGCGCGAGGGGAACTGGATCCGCGCCCGCCGGCTGGCCGAGCAGGCGCGTGCCCTCTACGAGCAGCTCGACGACTGTGTCAACGTCGGCCGCCAGCTCAACAACCTCGGCGGCTTCGAGTTCCTGCTCGGCAACACCGGCAGGGCCGTCGAGCGGCTGCGCGAGGCACACGAGCTCGCCTGCCGGATCGGCAGCACCCCTGACGCAGCCCAGGCGCTCTGCTCCCTTGCCGAGGTGGAGCTGTCCGAGCAGCAGCACGAGCAGGCGGAGGAGCACGCACGCACCGCTCTCGCAATGCTCGACGGGCGCGAGGACTTCCTCGACGTCACCGGCACAGCCCAGCTTCGCCTGGGAAAGGCGCTGCTCGCCCAGGGACGCCTCGACGACGCCGAAGCGGCGCTCGGCGAGGCAGAGGCGACGCTGGCACAACTCTCGTCCGCGAGCCATCTCGCCGCCGTCTGGAGCGTCCGAGGCGAGCTCGCGCTTGCACGCAACAACCCTGACGAAGCGGTGCGGCTCTATCGCCGCGCCACCGAGGCCCTCCAGGACTTCCGCTTCTAAGCGAAAGGAGACGCGATCACAATGCGCAAAATCGCCGCACTCGCCGTCCTCGCCCTCACGCTGCTGGTGGCGGGGGCCGCAAACGCAGCCGCCTACTGGCAGCCCTCCGGGAGCGTCGGCAACGGTCTGCAGTTGCTGTCGGGAGCGCACCACCACGGCGGGAGCTTCGCGGACGGCCACTGACACGGCGCCCAACGCGAAGCACCGACCGAGGGCCGCCACCGCGGCCCTCGGCATGGACCCGGCGGATCGGCGCCACAGGCAGGGCCCGGATCACTCGATCGATTTACTCGGACGAGGGTCCAGACGCCCGGCCGCACCGCCGATCTCCCTGACCGGGAGGAGCGGTGGGCCGCAGCCCGTTCCAACCCGCTAGAGACAGAGCCGGCTCAGCAGAAGGGAAGCCGTAACTCTTCCCGAGCGGCAATGTCAGGAGGGGCCCCGGGTGCGGGGCCCCTCCCCTTTTCTGCCCGCTTCGTTCTTCGGGCCCTTCGTCTGACCGAGCCCGGACGAGGAGCGGCGCGCCGGCAACGCCTTGCAGCCGTCGATCTTGGGGGCCGTCGCCGACGCGCCGGCGGACCGGTTCGCGACGAGCGACCGCTTCCCTCTTTCCTGGCGCGAACCCGGCCGGCGGAAGCGTCGGGGAAACAGCCGCGAATGCGGCGTCCCGGTCGTCCGCCTACCTAGTTGACGGTCGTCGTCTGGTCGGCGATCAGGACCGGCGTGGAGAAGCTGTCCTCGATCTGGTCGAAGGTGACCGTGAGGTCGCCCGGCTGCGGATCGAGGTAGAACTTCGTCGGGTCGGAGGCGATGCCCTGCATCGTGTCGATCCCCGAGATGAGCGGCTGCTCGTGGCTCGAGAACGTCGACGTCGTCTGCGGCGAGTCGTGCGTCGTCCAGCCGTAGCAGTCGGGGTCGGAGTTGTTCGCGTCCGTGTCGTAGGCGACGGCGTAGACCCAGGTTCCGCTCGCCGTCGCGGAGGCCGCCGAGTTGATCGCCTGCTGGCAGGGCTGCGTCCGGTAGGGCGAGACCTCGGGCTTCTTCGGCGGGTTGTCGTAGTAGACGGGGCCGTAGTTGGCGTCGCCGTCGCTGAGGAGGATGATCACGTTCTGCGCCTTCGAGTCGCCGTCGGCGGTGAGCTCCGCCTGGGCCTTGTCGATGGCGGTCGCGAACGAGGTGCCGTGTCCGCCGGGCGCCTGCAGGCAGTTCACCGTCTTCACGAGGTTCGAGTTCTGGTTGAGCTGCCCGCTCGGCGAGGTGCGGTAGTCGGTGGAGAGCGGAACGACGGTGTACGGGTAGTTCGGATTCGTCGTCTTCGCCGAGGGGTTGTCGTACGACAGGGCGGACGTGCTCGAGCTGCACGTGTTCGAGAGGCTCGTCGGCGGCGGGAACACTGCCAGTCCGACATGGTCGACGGTCGGGTTCAGCTGCGAGAGGAAGTTGAGAACGGCGCTCTTCGCGCACCCGAGCTTCGTGCCGCCCTCGCTGCACGGCTGGTTCATCGAGGCGGTCCTGTCGAGGACGAGCATCACGTTCAGCGGCTGCGGAGTGCCGCCTCCCATGGCCGCCGCGGCGCTGGCGTGCACCGTCACCGAGTTGAGGCCGAAGATCCTGAGGAAGACGGTCGAGACGTGCGCCTGCTCGCTCACGTCGATCGTGTTCGCCGGGTTGCACGGCAGGCCGGACACGCACTTCGTCGAGACGTCCGTCGTCACTCCGGGCAGCTTCTGGGTGGCGTTCAGGTCGCCGCTCGCACCGCTGTAGTCCTGCGCCGCCGCGGTTGCCGCGGACACGTTCGGGAGCACGCTGGCAGCCGCCAGCGCTGCAGAGTCGGCTGTCGACTGCAGCTGGCGCTGGGCGAAGTACAGCCGCCCGAAGTCGATGACGAGGCCTGCCATCCCGACGAGCACGACCATCGCCCCCGCCACGAGCACGAGCACCTGACCCCGTTCCTCGGAGAGCTTCGAGCGGCTGAGTGTCCTGCGGATGAGTGACCCGATGCGCATTTGCCAGTTAGAGACAGCGCGCAGGCGGCGAATCTTTCGCGTCTCGCGGCCGATTCCCCCGGACGAGGGAGTACGCGATCGCCGGGCCGTTCCCTGGAACGGGTGACGCAGTGGACTTCGGGAGGGGACGATCAGGAGAAGACCAGTTCCGAACGAGCTCTGCGGCGTCGAAGGAGGTTGCCCCGGTGGGGTCGATCGCGCCCCCTCGCGCCGGATCGGTCAGCACGCCACGCCCGCCGAGGTCGCTCGCCGTATCGCGTCGCCTTCGCCGCGCGCAGGAGGCGCTGGCGGCGAATGCGGGGCTCACGGTCGTCGTCGCCATCTGGGCGCTCCTGGTGGTGGCAGCCCTGCCGCAGGAGCTCGTCCAGGACAGCTGGCTCACACTGGTCAGCGGGCGCGAGATCGTGCAGCACGGGCTTCCGCACACCGACTCGCTCACCGTCTGGACTCTGGGGAGACCGTGGATCGACCAGCAGTGGCTCGGTCAGCTCCTCTACTACGGCCTCTCGGCCGCGGGCGGCATCCGCGCCGTGCTGCTCGTCCATGCCCTCGTGCTCGTCGCGGCCGTCTCCGTCGGCCTCTTTGCCTCGCGCCGGCTCGGAGCTTCCGCTGCGAGCACCACCGTCACCGGGTTTGTCACGTTCCTCGTCGCCCCGTGGGGAATGCAGATGCGAACGCAGGACGTGGGGGAGCTGTTTTTCGTCGTCCTCCTTGCCCTGCTGGCGCTCGACGCGAGACGGCCGTCTCGGCGCGTCTATCTCGCGGTGCCGCTGCTGGTCGTCTGGGCCAACGTCCACGGCAGCGCCATCCTGGGCGCATTCCTCCTGCTCGTACGTGCGGGGACGCTGGCGATCGGAGGACGTGCCCACCTCCGCCGCGCGGCCATCCTCGCCGTTGCCGCAATCGTCGCGCCGCTCGCATCTCCGTACGACTTCTCCCTCGTCCACTACTACCGGCACCTGCTGCTCGACCAGCGTCTGCACTCCTTCATCAACGAGTGGGGACCGACGACGCCGGGCTCGAGGACGGCCGCCTTCTACCTGCTCGCGCTTGCGACCATCTGGGTGCTCGCCCGGCACGGAAGCCGGCACAGCCTGTTCGCCAGGCTGGCGCTCCTCGTGACCCTCGTCGGGGCCGTCACCTCGATCCGCAACATCGTGTGGTTCGGCCTTTGCGCGCTCGTGCTGCTCCCTCGCCTGATCGACCCGTGGCTCGAGCGGATCCGCTTTCGACTCCTCGCCCGCCTGGCCCCTGCTGCGCCTCCCGTCGCCGCGGCAGCGCTCCTCGCAACGGGAGCGTTCGCAGCGACACGCCCCTCGAGCTGGCTGACCGAGGAGTGGCCCGTCGCGCAGGCGGTCCGGATCGCGGCGCTCGCCCGGCAGCACCATCCGGTGCGGGTGTTCGCCGGCGACCGCTACGCCGACTGGCTGCTCTGGACCGAGCCCCGCCTGCGCGGGCGCGTCGCCTACGACGTCCGCTTCGAGCTCTTCAGCGATCGACAGATCCGCCTCCTCTACGACTACTGGAACCGCATCGGGGACGACTGGCGCGCAGCGACCGACGGATACCCGCTGATCGTCCTCGACCCGACGCTCGAGCGCCCGGTCGAAGCCGGCCTGCTCGCGGGCGGCCGCTTCCGGCTGGTCAGCAGCAGACCGCGGCTCGCGGTCCTCCTCCGAGCAGATCGGAGATCCCGTCGGTGAGACGGACGGCGTCCCTAGTCGAGCCCGTCGACGACGAGCCGGTCCCCGGCGGCGAGCGCCGAGGCGCCTCCGGCGGGCAGCTCGACGACGGCGCGCGCGCCGCGGGCCGCGGCGAAGCGCCACGGCCGGAGGTCGCGGCGGATCGCCACGACGCGGAGGTCGCGGTCGCAGAACACGGCGTCGATCGCGAAGCGCATGAACAGCATGTGGATCGAGCCGGCAGGCCGGATCAGCAGCCCTTCGCCCGGGTCGAGCGAGCTCCGGCCGAGCAGGCCCCGCATCCGCTGCAGCGGCGTGGCGGCGATCGCGCAGCGCGCGCAGACGACGGTTCCGTCGTCCTTGCGAAGAACGGCTACGTGCACGCTCAGCCCTCCTCCGGACGGGTGATTTCCCTTCCCGAACGAGTGATTGTCGCAATCCGCGCGAAAGAATCGCCGATGAGTCGTGTCTTAGCAGGCATCAGCGAACTGCTTGACATCCACATGGTGAACAGCCCGTCCCACGAAAGGAGGCGCTGGTCGATCGCATCGAACCAGGAGGGGCAGTCGATGGTCGAGTACGGAGTCATCCTGACCGTCGTCGCCCTCCTCGCAACTGCGGCTTTCCTCACCTTCGGCCAGGCGATCGTGACGATGTTCGGCCCGATCGTCAAAGCCGTTGCCTAGCCAGACCAACGAACTCTCGGAGGTAAGAACGATGCTCGCAGTTGCATACTCCGCCGCTTACCGGATCCTGACGCAGGACTGGAAGCGCGAGAACGGCCAGACGATGGCCGAGTACGGGATCATCCTCGCAGTCGTCGCCGTCATCGCCGTCGGTGCGTTCACGGCGCTCGAGGGCGGCATCTCCAGCACCATCAACGCCGTCACTTCGGCCCTGTAGGGAAAACGACCGCTAACGGTGGCGGGCCTCCTGCGGCCCCGCCACCGAGGTTCGATCACCGTGACCAGCCGCCGCAGGACATTCCGCTCGTTCGCCGCCGACGATGGCCAGGCCATCGTCGAGTTCGCGATCGTGCTCCCCGCGCTGATGGCGCTGCTCCTCGCGATCCTCCAGTGCGGCGTCGCGTTCAGCCACTACGTCACCGTGACCGACGCGGCCCGCGCCGGCGGGCGCCAAGCGGTGCTCATGCGCGTCGGAAGCGTCACGACGAGCGACGTGACGGCCGCGGTCGATGAAGCGGCGCCGGACCTGAACGCGTCCAAGCTCGGCGTCAGCGTCACCGACGCCAGCGACCCGACCTTCCAGACGTCCGGCAGCACGGTGCAGGTCACGGTGACCTATCCGTACTCGATCGACGTGCTCGGCTGGGTGGTCTCATCCGGAAACCTCTCGAGCACGATCGCGGAGCGACTCGAGTGAGGCGCCGCTCCGAACCCGGGATCCAACGCATCGCAGTCGTCAACTAAGAACGGGGCTCTCGATGACCTACCGCATACGAAACGTCGTCATCGCCATCGGGCTTGCGCTCGTGGCGATGATGCTCACGCTCCTCTACGTCACGAACTACCGGCGCTCCGTCCAGCACAGCGCCGGCACGGTCCAGGTGTACGTCGCCGGACAGGACATCCCGGCCGGGACTGCAGGGTCCACGGTCGCGAACGAGCTGCACAAGCTCAGCGTCCCGCGCACGGCCGTCGTGCCGGGCGCGATCTCGAGCCCGCAGCAGATCAAGAACGAGGTGCTGACCGCTCCGATCTACAGCGGGGAGCAGGTCACGCTGCGGCGCTTCGCGAACGCGGCCGCACAGGGGATCCGGGCGCAGCTCCATCGAGACATGCGCGCGATCCAGGTCGGCGGCGACCCGAATCAGCTCCTCGCCGGAACGCTGCAGGCGGGCGACCACGTCGACCTCGTCGCGAGCATCCACCACCCCGACCCGACCTCTCAGGCCGTGTCGAGCCTGATCGTGCTACGCGACCTGCTCGTTCTGGTCGCCCCCACGACGGACGCGGCGGCCAAGCTCTCCTCGTCGGGAGCCACGAGCTCGGTGATCCTCGCCGTCAGCGACACGCAGGTGCAGCGCTTCTACTACGTCGTCAAGAACGACGACTGGTCGCTCGAGCTCCGCCCCGTCTTGGACGCGGTCGACAGCAAGGGAAACGTCGCGACCGCGAACTCGGTCCTGAAGGAGGGATCCAGATGAGCGATCGGTTCCGTGTCTTCTTCACCGGCGAGTGCGACGGCTACGACAAGCTCCGCGAGGCCCTCGCCGAGAGCGGAGAGCTCGAGGTCGTGGGCTGGCAGCCGCAGGTGGTCCAGGCGGCGACCCCGCTCACCGGCGGCCACATCGACTGCGTCGTCCATGCGACGCGCTCGGCGATGTTCCCCGCCGGCGAGACCGCCACGATCCGCGAGTACACGCGGGCGCCGATCATCCTCGTCGTCTCCGGCGGCGAAGCCACCGCGATGCTCGAGCAGGCGCTCGACCAGGGCGTGGCAGACGTCCTCCTGCTGCCCCAGCTCGCGCAGAACGTCGTCTTCTCGATTCGCAAGGCGGCGCACGTGCGCACCCAGCTCCAGGCTCCGGTCCGGCACGGCCGCGTGGTGACCGTCTTCTCGCCCAAGGGCGGGACGGGCAAGACGGTCGTCGCGACGAACGTCGCTGCACGGCTGGCGAAGCACGAGGCGAAGCGGACGCTCCTCCTCGACCTCGACCTCCAGTTCGGAGACGCCGCGATCATGCTCGGGATCGAGCCGCTCAAGACGATCTACGACCTCGTCGTCGCACCGGGCGAGCTCGACTCCGAGAAGCTCGAGGGGTACGTGACCAAGCACCCGTGCGGCCTCGACGTCCTCGCCGCGCCTCTCCGCCCGGAGGACGCGGAGCTCGTCCTGGAGGGCAAGGTGACGGGGCTCCTCGACGTCGCCCGCAGCTCGTACGACGCGATCATCGTCGACACCTCGCCGTTCTTCCACGGCGGAGTGCTGGCGACGCTCGACCGGACGGACGAGCTGCTCGTCCTCTGCGGGCTCGACGTGCCGACCCTGAAGAACGTCCGCCTCGCGCTCCAGACGCTCGAGCAGCTGTCGTTCCCCCCGAGCCGGATCAGCTACGTCATGAACCGGGCGAGCGCGAACGTGGGACTGAAGACGAGCGAGGTCGAGGACGGGCTCAAGGTGAAGGTACGCCACGAGCTTCCGACCGACCGGGCCGTCCAGCTCTGCGTGAACCGCGGGGAGGCGGTCGTCCTCGCGGAGCCGCGGAGCGAATTCGCGAAGGCGGTCGCCGGACTCGCGCGGGACGTCGCCCCGAAGACGGACGTGCCGGCGGCCGCGCCCGAGCGTCGGCGTCGACTCTCCCTCGCGAGGGCCTGACAATGGGCCTCCACGACCGGCTCTCCCGCATCGACCACGCCGCCGTCGCGGACGGAGGGCCGCACGAGTCGACCGACCCGTACGCGGAGCTCAAGGCGGCTGTGCACCACGCGTGCATCGCCAAGCTCGGACCGGAGCTCTTCAACGAGGATCCGTCGGATCTCGCCGACCGCGTCTACAAGGCGGTGACCGAGGAGCTGACGCTCGCCGACACCCCGCTGACGCGGGAGGAGCGCCGCGAGCTCGTGCGCCAGCTCACGGACGACATCCTCGGCTACGGGCCGCTGGAGCCGTTTCTCGGCGACGACAGCGTCACCGAGGTGATGGTCAACGGGCCCGGACAGGTCTTCGTCGAGCGCGGCGGCAAGATCGAGCACACCACCGCTCGCTTCCTCGACGACTCGCACCTGATGCGGATCATCGACAAGATCGTCTCCCAGGTGGGACGTCGCATCGACGAGTCCTCGCCGATGGTCGACGCCCGCCTGCCCGACGGAAGCCGCGTCAACGCGATCATCCCGCCGCTCTCGCTCAGCGGTCCGACGCTCACGATCCGCAAGTTCTCCCGCGACCCCTACACGATCAACGACCTGATCTCGCTGGGGACGCTGTCGCCGCCCGCCGCCCAATTCCTCGGCGCCTGCGTGAAGGGCAAGCTCAACGTCCTCATCTCGGGCGGCACCGGAACCGGGAAGACGACGACGCTCAACGCGATCTCCGCCTTCATCCCGAGCGACGAGCGCATCGTCACGATCGAGGACGCGGCCGAGCTCCAGCTTCAGCAGGAGCACGTCATCACGCTGGAGGCACGGCCGCCGAACATCGAGGGCACGGGCGAGGTGAAGATCCGCGAGCTCGTGCGCAACGCCCTCCGCATGCGGCCCGATCGCATCATCGTCGGCGAGGTCCGTGGAGCCGAGACCCTGGACATGCTCCAGGCGATGAACACCGGTCACGAGGGGTCGCTGACGACGATCCACGCCAACTCTCCGCGGGACGCGCTCGCGCGGCTCGAGACCCTCGTCCTCACGGCCGGGGTCGAGCTTCCCCACCGGGCGATCCGCGAGCAGATCGCGAGTGCGTTCGACGTCCTCGTGCAGATCGTCCGCCTCGTCGACGGCTCGCGCCGCATCAGCTGCATCTCGGAGGTCGTCGGGATGGAGTCGGACGTCGTCACGCTCCAGGACCTGTTCCTCGCCGCCGCGCCGACCGAGGAGGAGGCGCCGCGGGCAAAGCGGCTCCTGACCCCGCTTCGGGCGACGGGGCTGAAGCCGCACTTCCTCGAGAAGCTCGCTGCGAGCAACGTCGTCCTCCCGCCCGGGTTCTTCTCGGGCGAGGGGGACGGCATGCCGGCGACGTTCGCGGTCAATGCGTTCGGCGGGGTCCGCGAATGACGCGGCGGCGCGCCAGAAAGCGGCTCGTGCGCCTGCTCCTGGTCGTGCTCGGGACGGCGATCCTCGCTCCCCCGGCGCAGGCAGGCCACTCCGCCTCGACGCACGCGGGCCGCGCGGTCACGATCAGCGCCGTCGACACGAGCGGCTATCCCGAGATCCGCGTGACCGTGGTGACGCCGCCGGGCAGCGGAAGGCCGCGGTTGACCGAGAACGGCGTGGCCGTCACCGGGCTGCAGGCCGCCAATCTCGCCCGGGAGAAGAGCGTCGTCCTCGCCGTCGACCGGTCACTGTCGATGCGCGGCCGCTCGCTCGACGAGGCCAAGGCGGCGGCCAAGGCGTTCGTCGCCGACAAGGCACCGGGCGACCGGATCGAGGTCCTCGCGTTCGGTCACGGCGTCGAGACGCTCGACGGCTTCTCGACCGCGCCGTCCGACGCAGATTCAGCTCTGGCGGGAGTGAAGGTGGACGGGCGCAGTGGCACGGCGTTGTGGGACACGGTCGTGCGAGCTGCGACGGCGCTCACGCACAACCCCGCGCCCGGCCACGTGATCGTGCTCGTGACCGACGGCCGCGACATCTCGAGCAGCGCGAGCCTGCGCGAGGCGATTCACGCCGCCGAGGCCGCCCGGGCCGCTGTCTACGCGGTCGGGATCGACAGTCGCGACTTCACGCCGGGCCCGCTCCGTCAGCTCGCCTCCGCGACCGGCGGTAGGTTCGTGGAGGCGAGTTCGACGGACAAGCTCACGGCGATCTACCGCTCGATCGCGAAGACGCTGGAGCGGACGTGGCAGCTCCGCTACGTCACGTCGGCTCGACCGGGCGACCGCCTGCAGCTCGCGGTCTCGACTCCCGGCAGCGGGAGCGCGACGAAGACGCTCTCGCTCGCAGGCGCAGCCCGTGCGACCGCGACGCCTGCTCAGCCGTCGCTCGCGCCTGCCTCCGACTGGCGCTCGCCCGCGTCGGCCCTCGTCGTCTCGCTGGCGGTCGGGCTGCTCGTGCTCGTGGCCCTTCTCGTCGCCTTGGGATCGAGCCGCGCCGACCGGCTGAACACCCGCCTGGCGCCGTACCTCGGCCGCAAGGGTCCTCGTGCGAGGAGGGCGGGCCCTCGCAGCCGGCCGTCGCTCCTGCGGCGCTTCTTCGCGTCCACGGAGGCGGCGTTCGCGAACATCCGGCAGTTCCGGGCGCTGCAACAGCTCTTGACGCGCGCCGATCTGCCGCTCCTCGCCGCCGAGCTCCTCTACCTGTCGCTCGGCGTCGGAGTAGCCGCCGGGATCCTCACGCTCGTCATGGGTGCGCCGGTGATCTTCAGCCTGCTCGTGACGTGCGCAGCCGGCGCGGCGCCGATCGCCTGGACGAGCGCGAAGGCACGCTCACGCGTCAAGGCGTTCGACAACCAGCTGCCGGACCTCCTGATCACGATCGCCGCCTCGCTCAAGGCCGGTCATTCGTTCCGGCACGCGATCCAGGCCGTCGTCGACGAGGGCGCGGAGCCGGCGGCGAAGGAGTTCCGCCGGGTGCTGAACGAGACCCGGCTCGGCAGGCCGATGGACGATGCACTCGGTGAGATGGCCGAGCGCATCGGCTCGAAGAACCTCACCTTCGTCCTCAACGCCGTCACGATTCAACGCCAGATCGGCGGCTCGATGGCCGGCCTCTTCGAGATGGTCGCCGACACCGTCCGCCAGCGGCAGCAATTCGCGCGGAAGATCCGCGGGCTGACCGCGATGGGACGGATGTCCGCCTACGTGCTCGTCGCGCTTCCGGTACTGCTCGGACTCGCGCTCACGGCGCTCAACCCGGCCTACATGCAGCCGCTGTGGCACACGCCGTCCGGGCACGAGTTGCTCATCGTCGCGGTCGTGATGCTCGGCATGGGCGCAGTCAGTCTCAGGAAGATCGTCTCGTTCAGGGGGTAGAGCCATGCTGTTATTCGTCGCCGCCACAATGCTCGGGTTCGCCGTATTCCTCGTCGCCGAGATCGCGACGGTGCCGCAGCGGCGGCACCGTGTCGCTCTCCGCCGGGCGTCCCATTACGGGAAGGCGCGCACGCAGGTCGTTCCGGAGCTGCCGCGATTCCGCGAGCGGGTGCTCGCACCGCTCGTCAAGCGCCTGGCCGCCCTCGCACTGCGGATCAATCCGCGGATCTCGGGCGAGGCGATCGGCACCCGCCTGATTGCCGCAGGCGTCGCCACCCGGATCACGGTCGCGCAGTTCCTCGCCCTCAAGGCGGGCCTCGCGCTCGCCGGGCTCGTCGCGGCGGTCGCAGCCGGTTTCGCGCTCGGCGCCGGTGTCGGCCTTCTGCTCGCTGCCGTCGGCGTGGCCGGCTTCCTGATTCCCGATCTGCTCATCGGAGCCCGCGTTCGCGCGCGCCGCGAGCGGGTCCGCGCCGAGCTCCCGGACGCGCTCGATCTCCTCGCCGTCTCCATCGAGGCGGGGCTCGGGCTCGACGGCGCGATCACGAAGCTCACCGAGCACATGGACGGCGCGCTCGTCGACGAGTTCGCGCTCACGCTCGGAGAGATGCGCATCGGCGAGTCACGGCCGGATGCCCTCCGCAAGCTTGCCGAGCGCGTCCCGGCTCCCGAGCTGGGCGCCTTCGTGCGGTCGGTGCTGCAGGCCGATCAGCTCGGAATCTCGCTCGGCAGGGTGCTGCGCGTTCAGGCGGCGGACTCGCGGCTGCGGCGCCAGGCCGCAGCCGAGGAGAAGGCGATGAAGGCGCCGATCAAGATGCTCTTCCCCACCGCGCTCCTCATCTTCCCCGCCCTCTTCGTCGTCGTTCTCGGGCCGGCGCTCCTCAACGTGACCCACTACCTGCGATGACGGCTGAAACCGAGACCGGCTTCGGAACGGGCCTGCGGGCGCAGCTCGAGCGCCTGCACGGAAGCGCCGGCTTGCCCGAGACGTCGCAACCGGCGGTGGAGGAGGTCGCTGCGCCCGCAGCGATCGTCGAGGTCGCCGGCATCCCGGCGACCGAGGTGCCGGAGGCCGTCACGCTCCGGACCGAGCTCGAGGCCGCGCTGACCCGCGAGGGAGAGCTCCGCGAAGCGCTCGAGCACCAGGTCGAGGCGTACGAGCGCGAGCTGGCCGCCGGGCGCGACCTTGCGCTGCGGGAGGCGGAGCTCGACCAGGTCTCGAGCCGGCTCGACACCGCCCGCACCGAGCTGGACGAGCAGAAGCTGCTGCTGACGATCGAGCGAGAGCAGCTCGAGACGGAGCGCACCGAGCTGACGACGCTCCGGACCGAGCTCGTCGCCGAGCAGGCGCGCCTGAACGAGCTGGCTGTGCACACCGATGTGATGACGGCCGAGCTCGTGTCGGCCGACCGCGACCGGGCGCAGGCGAGCGCGCACCTGGCCCAGCAGCTCGCGTCGATCGCCGAACGCGAGCGCGAGCTGACGCGGGAGCGCGCGGACCTCGCGGAGCGCCGGAGCAAGCACGAGACGGATGTCGCCGCACGCTCGCGCTCGATCGAGACCGAGCGGGAGGCCGTTGCGCGCAAGGAGCGCGAGGTCGAAGAGCGAGAGCTCAAGCTCCGCGCGGAGGCGGCCGGCACTGCACGCGAGCGCAAGGAGCTCGAGCAGCGGGCCGAGGAGCTCACGGCTCGCGAGGCGTCGCTCGAGTCGAGCCTCGACGCGCGGGAGAAGATGCTGGCGAACGGACAGGCGCGCCTGAACAACTGGGATGCTCGGCTGCGGGACCAGAGCGAGCGGTTGGAGCGCGAGCGCAGAGGCCACGGCCACGCCTCGCAGGAGGCCTTCGCGCTCCTCGGCGAGCTCGAGCAGCGGGAGCAGCACGCGGAAGACCGGGAGGCGCAGCTGCTCTCGACCGAGCAGGCCCTCGACGCGCGCGCCGAGGAGCTCACGAAAGAGAAGCACGAGCTGCGCCTCCGGGAAGCCCAGCTCGTCGCGGATCTCGAGCTGCGCGAGGACAAGCTCGAGCACCGCGAGCGCGAAGTCTCCGAGCGGGAGGACCTCCTCGACCTCCGCGAGCGCGACCTCAGTGCGTACGTGAGCGAGGTCCAGAACCAGTTCAGCGAGCGGAGCGTCGCGTGACCGTAGGCTCGGACCCTCAGGCCGGCAACGGAATCGGTGACGCGACCCGTGAGCTCTACCGCAAGCACGGGCGGCAGGTCTACACGTACTGCCTGCACAACCTGCACTCGCGCGAGGAGGCCGAGGACGCCGTGCAGACGACCTTCCTCAACGCCTTCCGCTCCTTGCAACGCGGCACGATTCCGCGGCACGAGCAGGCGTGGCTCTTCCGGATCGCGCACAACGAGTGCCTCAACAGGCGGACGTCGTCGGTGCGCAGGCTGCGAGTCGAGAGACCCAACGACCTGCGCATGCTCGAAGACGCGATTCCCGCACCGGAGAGCGGCGACCCGCTCGAGCTCGTCAGCCTCGAGGACGCCCTCGACCGAATGCCGCACAACCAGCGGAAGGCGATCCTCCTCCGCGAGTGGCAGGGCCTCTCCTACCGTGAGGTGGCCGCCGAGCTGCGCGTCTCGCAGAATGCCGTCGAGATGCTGATCTTCCGGGCGCGGAAGGGTCTCGCCGCGGCGCTCGAGCCGGACGCAGCACGGGAGCCGGAGAGCGCGAGCGTCGTCGGCAACCCGGCCTGAGCGCCGGGGCCGCCGCGGCCCGTTCGGCCTCTACGCCGTCTTCTCGACCGGCTCGTCGGGCTCGTCGCCCGCGAACGTGCCGCCGCTCGTGACGAGCGTCGGGCGGATGCCCTGCGCGATGCACTCCTTCGTGATCACGCACTTCGTCACGTCGCGGCGCGAGGGGAGCTCGAACATCACGTCGAGCAGCGCGCCCTCGATGATCGACCGCAGCCCGCGCGCGCCGGTCTCGCGCTCGAGCGCCCGGTCCGCGATCTCCCACATCGCGTCGTCGGTGAAGACGAGCTCGATCGAGTCGTAGCCGAAGAAGCGCTGGTACTGCTTGACGAGCGCGTTCTTCGGCTCCTCGAGGATCTGGACGAGGTCCTCGCGGCGCAGCTGGTGGACGGCCGACACGACCGGCAGGCGGCCGATGAACTCGGGGATCAGGCCGAAGTTGAGGAGGTCTTCCGGCATCACCTGGACGAGCAGCTCCGACGCCTCGATCGAGTGCTTCGAGCGCACCTCGGCGCCGAAGCCGACCGCGTTCTGGCCGATCCGCCGCGCGATGATCTTGTCCAGGCCGGCGAACGCGCCGCCGCAGATGAAGAGGATGTTCGTCGTATCGATCGAGAGGAACTCCTGGTGCGGGTGCTTGCGCCCGCCCTGCGGCGGCACCGAGGCGACCGTCCCCTCGAGGATCTTCAAGAGCGCCTGCTGGACGCCCTCGCCCGACACGTCGCGCGTGATCGACGGGTTGTCCGCCTTGCGCGCGATCTTGTCGACCTCGTCGATGTAGATGATCCCGGTCTCGGCCTTCTTGATGTCGAAGTCGGCCGCCTGGATCAGCTTGAGGAGGATGTTCTCGACGTCCTCGCCGACGTAGCCCGCCTCGGTGAGCGCCGTCGCGTCGGCGATCGCGAACGGGACGTTGAGGATCCGCGCGAGCGTCTGCGCGAGCAGCGTCTTGCCGCAGCCGGTCGGGCCGAGCAGGAGGATGTTCGACTTCTGGAGCTCGACGTCGTCCTCCTCCTGGCCCATCTGGACGCGCTTGTAGTGGTTGTAGACGGCGACGGCGAGCGTCCGCTTCGCCTCCTCCTGCGAGACGACGTAGTCGTTGAGGACGGCGTAGATGTCGCGCGGACGCGGCAGGTTGTCGAGGTCGAGCTGAGTCGGAGTCGTGAGCTCCTCGTCGATGATCTCGTTGCAGAGATCGATGCACTCGTCGCAGATGTAGACGCCCGGGCCGGCGATGAGCTTCTTCACCTGCCGCTGGCTCTTGCCGCAGAAGCTGCAGAGGAGCTGTTCGTTTCCGTCTGTCGCGCGGGCCACGGTCTTCTCCTTGTACCTCAGTCCGGTCGATTCGTCTACGTCAGCGGTGCGCGATCACCTGGTCGACGATCCCGTACTCGTGCGCCTCTTCGGCCGTCATGTAGTAGTCGCGCTCCATGTCCTTCGAGACCTTGTCGACGGGCTGATTCGTGTGCTGGGCGATGATCTCCTCCAGGCGGCGCTTGAGGTTGATCGTCTCGCGCGCCTGGATCTCGATGTCGGTGCCCTGACCCTGGAAGCCTCCGGACACCTGGTGGATCAGGATCTTGGAGTTCGGCAGCGCCGTCCGCTTTCCCTCTGCGCCGGCGCCGAGAAGCAGCGCGCCCATCGACATCGCGATCCCGATGCACGTCGTCGCGACGTCGCAGCGGACGAACTGCATCGTGTCGTAGATCGCGAGGCCGGCGTACACCGAGCCGCCGGGCGAGTTGATGTAGACGTTGATGTCCTTGTCCGGGTCTTCCGACTCGAGGTGGATCATCTGCGCGATCACGAGGTTCGCGACCGTGTCGTCGATCGGGGTGCCGATGAAGATGATCCGCTCGTTGAGCAGCCGCGAGTAGATGTCGAAGAAGCGCTCCCCGCGCGAGGTCTGCTCGATGACGGACGGTATGACGAGATTGGAGGGGTTCATGTTCGGGCTGCTCCTTCGCCGGGGGTCCAGAGTTTCGTCTCGGTCGGTGGCTTTTCCTTGTCGGGCGTCCAGATCGACTCGCGCGCGTCGGCGAGGTCCTGCGGGATGCGCTTCACCTCGGCCGCGACGCGGTCGAGCGCGTCTCGGAGCCGGAGGTCGTCGCGGAGCGTCTCGAACCGGCCGGTCTCGCGGAGGGCGGCGAGCGTCTGCTCGACGTCGTCGCCGAGCGCCTCGCCCTGCTCCCGCACGAGCGCCTCGACGTCCTCGTCGGAGACCTCGATCCCGAGCTGCTCCGCGACGGCCTCGAGCACGAGCTCCCGGGCGACCGAGCGCTCCGCCTCGTCGCCCAGCCGGGCGACCAGCTCTTCGGGCTGCTGGCCGCTCATCGCGAGGAAGGTCTCGAGCGGGACGCCGCGCGACTCGACCTGCCGGGCGAAGCCGCGGAGCAGCTCGCGCGTGCGCGCCTCGACGAGCGGTCCCGCCGCCCGGACGTTCGACGCCGCTACGAGCGCGTCGGCGACATCGGCCCGGAAGCGGGAGTCGATCTCGGCCTCGAGCTGCTCGCGCAGCCGGGACTCGATGTCCGCGCGCAGCTCGCCGACCGTCTCGAACTCGCTCGCGGCGCGCGCGAGCTCGTCGTCGACCGGCGGCAGCACGTTCTCCTTGATCTCCTTGACCGTCGCGGACACCGTCTGGGTCGACCCGTCGGCGAGCTCGAACGAGAGCTCCTTCGCCTCGCCCGCGTTCAGGCCGACGAGGCCGCGCTCGATCTCCTCGACGACGGCGCCGCGTCCGAGCTCGATCACGTAGTCGCGCCGAGCGTCGCCGTCCGCGCCGATCAGGTCGACGACGACCGTGTCGTCGGGAGCGACGGGACGCCCCTCGACCGGGACGAGCTGCGCGATCGTGGCGCGCAAGGCGTCGAGCTCCGCCTGGACGAGCTCCTCCGGCACCTCGGCCTCGGCCCGTCCGACCTCGAGCTCCTTCCAGTCGGGCACGTCGGGCTTCGCCTGCACGGCGACGGTCGCGGTGAACTGCCAGTCCGAGTCGTCGGAGGCCGGCAGCTCGAAGTCGTACTCCGGCGCGGCGACGGGGCGAACGCGCGTCCTGGCCGCCGCATTCCAGAACCAGCTGCCGATGTGGCTCTCGACCGCCTCGGTCATCAGACGCTCGCGGCCGACGCGCTGCAGGAGCACCTGGCGCGGCACCTTCCCCTTGCGGAAGCCCGGGATCTTGACGCTCTGCGCGAGGTCCGAGGCGGCGTGCTCGACGGCGTGGTGGACGTCGTGCGACGGCACCTGCACGGTGAGCCGGACGCGGTTCTCCGGGAGCTCTTCGACCTCGGTCTGCACCGGATCATTCAAGCAGGGGACCGTCCTCCGAGGTCGAACGATCAGGCGCCCGTTGGACCCGTGGACACTCATCCTCCTCGGCAGCGCCGCCGCGATCTGGGCGGCGATGCTCCTGGGGATCGCCTACGCTGCTCGCGCCTGATGCGGGCGAGAGGACTCGAACCTCCAAGGGCCTTCCGGCCCAGCGGGACCTAAACCCGCCGCGTCTGCCAGTTCCGCCACACCCGCGCCAGAACAGGATAGGCCCGCGACTGGCGAGATAGAGTCCGCGGGTGCGGCCAGAGGACGTCTACGCGCTCGTCGGCGTCGCCGACCCGCGGCTCTCCCCCGATGGGAGCCGAGTCGCGTACGTCGTGACCTTCGTCGACCGCGACGAGAACGCGTACCGGAGCTCGATCTGGATCCTGCCGCTCGACGGCTCGAGCGAGGCGCAGCGGTTCACCTCCGGCGACCGCGCCGACTCGACGCCGCGCTGGTCGCCCGACGGCCGCTGGCTCGCCTTCACGTCGAACCGCGGCGAGGACGAGAAGGCGCCGGCGCAGCTCTACGTGATGCCGGCCGGCGGTGGCGAGGCCCGGCGGCTGACCGACGGCAAGGAGGGAGTCGAGTCGCCGGTCTGGTCGCCCGACTCGCAGCGTCTCGCCTTCGCGCGCCGTGTGCGCGACCCCGCCTACGAGGAGGACGACGACCGGAAGCGCGAGCCGCGGCGATTCACGCGCCTCTTCTTCAAGCTCGACAGCGTCGGCTGGACGGGCGACCGGCGCAAGCACGTCTTCGTCATCGGCCTCGACGGCGGCGAGCGGCAGCTCACGGACGGCGACTGCGAGGACGACGAGCCGGCGTGGTCGCCCGACGGCGCGCGGATCGTCTTCAGCGCGCTGCGCGGCGAGCGGTGGGACATCGAGCTCGTCTCCGCGCTCTACGAGGTCGACGTCGACGCCGAGGGCGCGGAGCCGCGGCGGCTGAGCGGCGACGACGAGGATGCGTCGACGCCCTCGTTCTCGCCCGACGGCTCCCTCCTCGCCTACCACTACCAGCCCGACGACGGCACGTATCCCCACCACGGCAAGATCGCGGTGATGCGCCCGGACGGGAGCGACCGCCGCGTCCTCACGGCGTCGCTCGACCTCCAGTGCACGCCGTACCCGGCCGCGCGCGAGCCGCTCTGGGACGGCGGGCGGATCCTCTTCCGCGTCGAGGACGGGGGGAACGTCCACCTCTACGCCGTGCCCGCCGACGGCTCGGGCGAGCCCGAGCTCGTCGTCGGCGGCGAGCAGTCGATCGGCGTGTTCGACCTCAGGGACGGGACGCTCGTCTACACGGCGAGCACGCACACCCGCCCGCACGAGCTCTTCGCAGCGGAAGGAGACCGTCTCACCTCGGTCGCCGACGAGTTCGTCGCGGACCGGGAGCTCTGCGACGCCGAGCGCTTCACCGCGGTCTCGGCCGACGGCACCGAGGTCGACGCGTGGCTGATGCGGCCGCCGGGGCTCGACGAGACGCACCGCTGTCCGGCGCTGTTGACGATCCACGGCGGCCCCTTCACGCAGTACGGCACCGGCTTCTTCGACGAGTTCCAGGTCTACGCGGGGGCCGGCTATGCCGTCCTGTTCGCGAACCCGCGTGGCGGATCCGGCTATTCGGAGGCGTGGGGCCGCGCGATCCGCGGCCCGGTCGACGACATCGGGCCCGGTTGGGGGTCGGTCGACTACGAGGACCTGATGGCCGTCGTCGACACAGCGCTCGAGCGCTATCCGTTCCTCGACCCCGACCGGCTCGGAGTGCTCGGCGGCTCGTACGGAGGCTTCATGACCTCGTGGATCGTCGGGCACACGAATCGCTTCAGGGCGGCCCTCTCGGAGCGGGCCGTCAACCACCTCGTCAGCGCGTTCGGCTCGAGCGACCTCTTCTGGGACTTCGAGAAGCAGTTCGGCGGGTCGATGCCGGACCACGTCGACGCCTGGCTCCGGATGTCGCCGGCGACCTACGTGCGCGAGATCGAGACGCCGCTCCTGATCGTCCACTCCGAGAACGACCTCCGCTGCAACATCGAGCAGGGCGAGCACCTGTTCACGCTGCTGCGGCTCCTCGACAAGGAGGCCGAGATGCTGCGCTTCCCGGCCGAGAGCCACGAGCTGACGCGCTCGGGCTCGCCGGTGCACCGCGTTCGGCGCTTCGAGGCCGTGCTCGAGTGGTTCGGCCGCTACCTCTCCCCGAAGGAGGGCTGATGCGGACGTTCGCGGCGGCTGCCGGAGCGTTCGCGCTCGTGCTCGCCGTGCTGTTCGCGGCGGTCGGCCAGCTGGGGAAGATCGATCGGCCGACCCTCGTCGTCGTGCTCGCCGCCTCCGCGGTCTCCGCCCTCGTCGCCGCGATCCGCGTCCACCGTCGCTAGCGTCGAGGCCGGTAACAGGTACTGCACGTCGACGTGACTCGGATGTGACGTCTTCGTGCCGGCCGATCGAGCTGGACCCGCGCAACTGCCAGGGCCACCTTCAGCGGTTATCGCCGCGTCACCAAGCCGTGACCTTTCCGTATCGGTACCTGATACCGGTCGTGGGGAGCCGCTTCGGGCGCGGAGCGGCGAGAAGACCGTCCACGGGATCACGAGCAGCCCGCCCGCGGCGCAGATCCAGAGCGTCGGGTGGAGGCCGACCGCCGTCGCGACCGCACCGCCGAACAGCGAGCCGAGCGGCTTCGCGCTCTGCGTGAGGAAGCTCATCGCGCCCGAGGCGCGGCCGTAGAGGCGCTCCGGCGTGGCGGTCTGGCGCAGCGCCGCCGTGTTCACGTCGAAGAGCATCACCGCGAGGCCGCCGACCGCCTCCGCGAGCGCGAGAATCGCCACCGCGAGCCACGCAGACTGCCCCGGCGAGGCGAGCGGCACGATCCCGAGCGTGACCGGAAAGCCGATCGTCGCGAGCAGGATCGTCCTCCCGGCTCCGAGCCGCCGGGCCATGCGGGGTGCGAGCTGCGTGCCGGCGAGAGCGCCGACGGCGCCGAACGCGAAGAAGAGGCCGATCAGGCCGCTGCTCAGGTGGAGGGCA
>Ga0335077_10001847_pt1 | contig 25219 bp, 23 predicted proteins | sample Lox_Sample_31_FD_207151 | JGI IMG/M metagenome (GOLD analysis project Ga0335077, IMG submission 207151) | Soil microbial communities from Loxahatchee National Wildlife Refuge, Florida, United States - Lox_Sample_3.1 | ecosystem: Environmental > Terrestrial > Soil > Wetlands | place: USA... | reverse complement strand
GGTGGCGAGGATCCGGAGATTGAGATTGGTCCTGATGAGTCCGTTGATCTTTCCTTTAAGGCGGAGCCGAAAGGCATCAAGAAGTTCCAGACTCGGAAACCGAAAACTAATCTGGGCGTGCGTGGGTAATCGTCCATGAGCTTTCTGCCGGAGGAGGACCTGGAGTTTCTTGCCGGAAGCGGCACTGCATATGAGGAACTGACTGAGAAGATACCTGACGGGAAAGAGCGTCGCGGTGTTCTCTTCCCCAGCTTCTCATTCTCAAGCAATCTGCGTATGGTCGATAAACGGCTTGCTGGTCGTGACGACAACTTGCGACCTCCTGGTGTTGGTGCCCGACGGGTACACCACGACTAAGCTTGACAGCTTCTATACCCTCCCGAAGCTTAGGAAAGCGGACGGCACAGACCCTCAGAATGCAAAGTTGTCTGGAGCCAGGCCGGCCTCTCCGGTACTTATCGCTTTTGGAAATCGCACCACAGCAGAGTGATTCATCAATCGATTGTGGAATCTACGGATGATCGGCCGTAAGAGATCGAGAGTTGATATTACGCGCACGCCGAAATCCTGTTCCCGCGGTTCTGGCACACAATTGGCACACCGCACAGCTCAGGCCGTCCAAGGGTCGATGATAGGCACCGAGAGATCCTCGAAATGCACTAGATTGCGCGTTGCCAGGGTCGCATGCCGTGCAAGGACAATGCCCGCAATCATAGTATCTCGCAGCTCAACCGTCCGCCCCTTGCGTTGCCGTACGGCCATCAAATCTGCAGTCTGATCCGCAGCCTCGTCATCGAAGGGAGCGATTCGATGTCCCAATTGATCCAAGAGTGCCTCGAATGCCTCTAACAATAGAAACCTTCGTTTTCCCGCTGCCATGATTTGAAGCCCAAATCGGATCTCCAAGATCGTGATCGACGTCGTCCAGACAGAGGACCGAGACTGTCGGTCGAGCCACGCAACCGCCTTTTGATCGGGCACTTGGCGCATCAAGGCAGAGAGTACGTTGGTGTCCAAGACCATCATGACTCGAATTCTGCCGGGAGAATCGCGTGCCCGCGAAGCTCGGTGATATCCGAGGCGAGTCCTGATCGGGCAAATAACTTCGCGATGTCGGTTCCAAGCCCCCCGCTGGGGCTCTTCTCTTCAGCAACCGCGTCGCGCAGAATATCGCGCACCTCTTCCTCCATGCTGCGGCCATGGCGCTTGGCCCGACGCTGCAGACGCGCCTTGACGACGTTCTCAATGTTTCTGACCACAAGTTGTCCCACGATGGTCACCTCTCAATCGCGATATGATATCATGCTATCACACGCGGTATTAACGATCAATATCGCGATTTCGACAGATCGGCCGTGAGTCGGTTTGTCGCGATCGCGCCCCAGGTAAACGCGGACGAGCCACCTTGGCTCGCCGCGCACGATGATCTGACCAACCTTGCGGGACATAGATGTCCTCCTTTCTCCCGAATGAGGCACCCTTCCGGCGCATTGCGAATTCGCCTACCGGAAGGTGAGTTGTCAGTTATTCGGGGAGGCTACCCGAGCTTGTGTTTTCAATTGCTTAGAGGGACTTTGGCGGGGGGAGTTGAGGCTTGCCTTGATCCATATATGGATGTAACATACTCCGTAAATGGAGGTACAAGAATATGCCCACAGGAGGAGTGGCTACTCTGCAAGGGCCGATCGCGGGCTTCTCTTGGTACGTTCCAGTCGATCTATCAAAGAGAGAGGTTCAAGCTCGTCTGAGTCCGTCGGCTATCAAGGGATTCTTCAAGCTCACACGCTCCTGGAAGCTGCGGGACCAGGATGCCCGGCAGCTCTTGGGGGGAATTTCAAATGGAGCCTTCTATCATCTCAAGGGGGGCAAAACGAAGAAACTCGACCAGGACCAGCTCACGCGAGTTTCTCTAGCCATGGGGATATTCAAAGCCTTGAATATCCTCTACAGCGAACGGTTGGCCGACGCGTGGATCTCCTTGCCGAACACCAATCCGATATTTGGAGGAGAAACGCCGCTGACGTATATGAGAAAGGGAGGTGTTCCCGCTATGCTGCGGGTGCGTCAGCTACTCGACGCACGTAGAGGCGGCCGTTGAGGCTGCCCGGCACGACGGCCCTGCGACGGGACGATACACACCGCCTCATTCCAACCAAATACATCGGGAAGGGTAAGAGCGTCTTGGCCCGCCTGACCGTGGATGATGAAGATCTGGATCGCCTACTCGAGCTTGAGGGTGCCACCAACGATCGATTGCTCGGTGAAGCGGGTCTCCTGCCTGGCATCAGTGTTCATGAACTGGTATTTGGCTTATCCTACGCGCACATCGTTAACGCTGCCTTTACTCACGCACACCCTATGGGCAGCCGATTCAATCTAGCAGATCGCGGTGCCTGGTACGCAGGCTTCGCTCTGGACACTTCTCAAGCCGAAGTAGCTTTTCACAAAGCCCTGGAATTGAAAGAAATCAATTGGCAGGACGAGGAAGTCGTGAGCTATGCTGATTATCTTGCTGATTTCCGAGCTGATTTCCATGACATTCGAGGTGCGAGCGAATTTGCGAAGTGCCTCGATCCGGGCAGCTATCAGAATTCGCAAAGCCTGGCGCGAGAACTGTTAAAAAAGGGTTCTCCCGGTATTGTCTATCCGAGCGTTCGGCACAAGGGTGGCTCCTGCTTGGCGTGTTTCCGACCCGCACTGGTGATTAATGTTCGGAGGGGACCAACCGTTACCCTCACGTTCAAGGACGCCATGCTGGCTCGCGCAACGGTAGAGGAAGGCTGAAATACAACGCGACGGGCTGCCGGTGCGCGGCTTGAGCACACTTCTGACACACAAGAGAAAACTGAAGCTCGAAAAGCACATGCGGTTGGGCTGTCCGACATCCATGTAAGTCTTCTGTCAAGGAAAAACACACGTGGCAGGCGCGCTCGCGAGAGCGCGCACCTTTTTGGTCAGGATCTTTAGCTCGCGCATCTGGTGCCTCGCGGCTGTGGTCCCTGCGTTCGCGGAACCGGCCAGTCAGATGAGCCAGTCGGCAATGGTTTTGTTCATGGACGCGACTGCCGCCGGCGAGGCTGGCGAGATCAAACTGCAGGAAGTGAAAGCCGAACTCCCTGTCGTTCCTTTTACGCACGCGCTTTCGCCGGGGGCGCTTTTGGCGCTGTCCAAAGAGCTCTATGGAAACACTCCGCCGGTCTTCATGATCTCAATCGGCGGCGAAAATTTCGAACCCGGCGAGTCGCTGTCGCCAAAGGCAGAGGCGGCGCTCACCCGGGTGCTCGCGCTGTTGGCTGAGTTGACCAAGCCGAAGTTCTCGGCCTGCGCCACGCCCGGGCGGGGAGCAGGCGCTGAGCAGGAAGGGTAGAGTCTGTGAATCTAACGGCCTTCAGAATCGCGGCTGAGGCTACTGCGTTGTCGGCAGGTACAGGACGGCGTCGCCGCCTTGCCCCGCGAGAAGGGTCCCGCTGATATCCGAACCTTCGGGCGGATTCAAGGAGAGGTTGTTGCTGAGAGACCCCAGATCAAGGCGAGCAATCCAGCTCTGGTCCGCACTCACCAGCAGGCCGTAAAGCTTGCGGTTGTACAGGCTCACGTAGGCAGAAATCGCGTTGGCATCGCTTGCCGCGGTGAATGGGCTGCCGTCCGGCATCGCGGGCATCGTGCCATAGCCATAAAGAAAGGTATCCACATCGGGCGGCCCCGAAATCTCGCCCGTGGGCATGCGCAGCAAAGCCACGCAGCTGCCCGATGGTTGGCTGGAGAAAATGACGTGGTTTAGCTGCTGATTTCCTATTCCTACTGCCAGTGCACTCATGGTCAGTGGCGTCGGAGCAGATGCACATCCGCCGGTCAGTGGAACCACGGTCTCAGAGGCTGCCCAGGTCGTCGGTGAGGGGTTTTGCAGCTCATTCATATTCAGCAGAACCAGATTGGGGCTATTGATATCGGCTACCACACCCACTGAAGTAAACAGGTCCACCGCCAAGGCCCCTGGCGTCGCAGTTCCGAGGGCGGCATTGGTCGTGACTGTGTTATTGGAGAGGCTGAGAATCTGCACTTCGCCCGCAGCATTCGGGTCCTGGCCGTAGGTAGGGCTGTAAACCTGCACGGCATTGGCATCGAGCGGATTGAGAATAAAACTCGCCGCCGGATACGCAGTGGGGACGAGCGGAAGTGCAGTGAAGGTGCCCGCGGTCAGGTCCATGGTGAAATATCCCTGGGCCGTGCTCAATAGCGCCTGGTCGCCGACAGGATTAATCACGACACCGCAGACCATGCAGTTCACGCCGTTGAATGCGGCGCTGAGATGGACCGGCGCGGTGAAGGTTGCGATCACCGTATTGCTGGCCAAGTCGGTAGGATCGTTGCTGGCGTCAATCACCTGCACATCGGGTGAGCCATAGCTGATCACCACTACTTTGAAGCTGTTGGAGCTGGCTGCAGCCGCGTTCGGCACGTAACCCATGGGCATGGGAATGGAGGTGATGACAGCCGTAGGGACGGGCAGCAGTGAAGAGAACTGGTCGGCATCCAGGTTGATCTCCTGCACGGTGAACAGGCCTTGCAGGTTCGGCGTATGAGACTGCGGCATATAAGCTGCATCCACCTGTACGCCTTGAAAGGTTACGGAGAGCAGGCCCATGGTGCTGGTGGTCAGGCCCTGGCAACACCTGGATCGTCTGGATCGCAGACTGCAGCAAGCCGCTCCGGCTAGCGTTCAGGGCGGTCAGGGAACGCGTGGTGGCGAATAACGCGTCTTCGGGCCGAATGTCCGTCAAGCCGACGTTGATGTGTGCCGGATTCCACGTGGTGGAGCCGATGCCGCCAGCAGAATTCTCACCGTTCCTCCACGAGCCGGGTGTGAGCCACTCATTCCGCACGCCGGCGAGCTCCGACCGAGTGCGGACAAGCCGTAGCAGTCTAGGACGGGAAGATGTCGGAATGGCTCCCGCCGTATGAATTTCCTGTTACAAAGCTGCGCGGAGGCCCTGGCGTTGTGGGAAAAGTAAGGACTCGAAGACTGCGCGGGGCCTACAACATCGCGCTTAGCCATCGGGCGAACGGCTCTCGTTGAGCCAGGGTGCGAGCCGGAATTCCTGCTCAGGCAAGCCCCCGGGTGGTACACTGCTCCCCTATGCAGCAGTTCGTCATTGAGCGCGAAATTGCGGGGGCGGGGTCACTTTCAGACGCACAGCTTCGGGAGATATCGCTGCGCTCGCTGGAAACGTTGAACCAGATGGGCCCGCAGATTCAATGGCTGCACAGCTATGTCACTGAAGACAAGGTCTATTGCGTGTATCTGGCGCCCGACGAAAGCAGCATTCGAGAGCACGCGCGCCGCGTAGGCATTCCGGCGGACCGCGTTTCGGCCGTGCGCCGCCTGCTTGATCCCGTCAATCTGAAGTAGCCTCGAGCCTACTGCAGCGAATATTGCACAGCCCTTTCCATGCTCAGAGCCGATCCTTCCGCCCAGGCGCGCTTTCCTTCGGCCTCGCTCAGAGATTTCCACGCGCGCGCCAGATTCTGATCGAGTTTCGTTTGCTCCGCTTGAGGCAGGGGAGCGCTGATCATCTGCCGCATGCGCGTAGCTGCCGCCGCCAGCTTTAGCGCGCGCGCGCCCTGTCCTTCAGCCGCGGCCAGGCAGGCCGTACCTTCGAGCGCCCGCGCCATGCCGCGCCTGTAGCCCAGTTCCGAGAAAACTTCCAGGGCTTCACGGTAGGCGGTATGCGCCGCCTCGTAGTCTTTCTGTTCGCAGCAAACGTGGCCCAGATCGGCCAGGGAGCGGGCCAATCCCCAGCGGTCTGCGGCCGCACGGAACGCCTTTAACGCTCTTTCATAGAAGTCGCGGGCAGTTGCCAGATCGCCTTGATCGCGCGCGATGTCACCACGCTGGTTGATTGACCAGGCGGCCCCGCTTGGGTCCCCCGCCTTCTGAAAAATCTCTGTGGCCTCGCGCAGCGCAATTTCAGCGCGGCCATAGTCTCGGCGGGCTTTCGCGACGTTGGCCAGGTTATGCAGGCAGCGCGCAGTTGCCAGCCGGTCGGGCAGCGTGCGCCAACAGGCCAGCGCCTGCTCGAAATTGCTTTGTGCCGCGGGATAGTCTCCTCTATCCCGCGCCGAGACTCCCAGAGCATTGAGCGAGGCGGCTATACCCCATTGGTCATCCAAGTGCATATAGAGTGACAGACTCTGTTCCAGAAAGGCTCGGGCGGCAGGAAAATCCCCCTGGGCCGTAGTTAGCGCGCCCAGAAAGATGCAGACTTTGGCTCGCTCCTTGGTATGTGCCGAACGGGCAAGCTGCAGAGCGGTCTGCAGCCGGGCGCGGCCCTCGAGCAAGTGCTCTCGCATGTCCCAGAAGCGAAACAGAGCCATGCACAACCGCAGCCCCCAGTCGAGCTCCTGGGCGGCGAAGAGCCAGTCCAGAGCCGAACGAAAATTATCAATTTCCAGGTCGCAGCGTGAGAGCCATAGAGCGCGTTGCGAGGGTCCTAACTCTGGATTGCCCTCCTCCGCCAGCACCAGACAATAGGCGGCATGCGCCCGCCGCGTCGCCGCCTCTTCGTCGCTGGCCGCCAGGCGCTCCAGGCCGTATTCTCGAATCGTCTCCAGCATGGTGAAACGTGCTTCCGCATCCGGCCGGTCCACCCGCTGCACCATGTTCTTGTCCACGAGCGAGGAAAGGCCATCGAACAGGTCCATACCCAGGTCGAGGCCGGTGTTGCAGATGGCTTCCGCGCCCTCCAGAGTGCACCCGCCGATAAAAACCGAAAAGCGCCGGAACAGTTTTTGCTCGGCTTCATTCAAGAGGCCGTGGCTCCAGTCTATGGTTTTGCGCAGTGTCTGTTGCCGCTCGGGCAGGTCGAGCGCCCCGCCGGTCAGCAATTGCAGGCTGCTTTGCAGGCGATCGAGGATTGCAGCGGGCGAGAGCAGCTTGGTTCGGGCAGCCGCTAACTCGATGGCCAGCGGCAGGCCATCCAGTCGCGAGCAGATTTCCCGGATCGCCGGGGAGTTCTCGCTCGTGGGCGCGAAGTTCGGGCGCACGGCGGCGGCGCGCTGCACGAACAATTGCACCGCGGAATCCTGCTCCAGGGGAGCCACGGGAAACTCCTGCTCCCCATAAACGCGCAGAGATTCGCGGCTGGTGACCAGCACCTTAAGAGCCGGGCACGCGGCCAGAATTTCGGCCACCACCGCGGCCGCGGGCAGCACCTGCTCAAAGTTGTCGAGCACGAACAGGAACGGCCCCGATTCCTGCAGGTACCCGCTGATGATTTGCGGCACCGTGCGGTTCGCCACTTGCTGAATATCGAGCGATTTGGCCAGCGCCATGGGCACCAGGTCCGCATGGGTGATGGAGGCGAGTCCGACGAATTGAACTCCGCCCGCGAAGTCGGAGGCGACAGAGGTTGCCACCGCAATGGCCAACCGTGTTTTGCCCACTCCCCCAGCCCCGGTGATGTTCAATAACCGAACCTCGGGGCTGAGCAGAAGTTCGGCCGCCGCTTTCACTTCCGCTTCGCGGCCGATCAGGGAAGTGCGCGGAGTGGGCAGATCCGCACGCCTTCTGCAGAGTTTAGGGGGTGGCTCCCCGGCCAACTCGAGACTGCTGTCGTGGAAGACTGAATCGCTGGGCTGCGAGGGCGTGACTTTGGCCGTAAACAAGTATCCCCGGCGCGGCACCGTTTTAAGCAACTGCTGGTCATGGTCCTCGAGAGCGCGCCGCAGTTCCACCGCACACTGCACCAGCGAGTCGTCGGTCACGAAGCTGTCAGGCCAAACCGCCTGAATCAATTCCTGCTTGCCGATCAGGCGGCCAGGATTCTCCACCAGAAACTTGAGGGCCTCGTAAACCTTGGGCCGGAGCTTGATTTCCTCCCCTGCCCTGAGAAGGCAACCCCTTGCCAGATCAAGGGTAAACTGACCAAACCGGTAGGCGGAAGGGGTAGTCTGCAAGGTGGGTTCATGCTCCCGCAAGGGTAAAAGTTTCCTTTGTATTTTTTCGGCGTTTATTCGGCATTGTTTCGTTACGCTGCTTGCCCGGTTGTATTAATTTCATGCTGGCGGGCGAGATTCAGCACTCTCCAGCAGGCTACGGCGGTTTCCGCCGGGCCGGCGGGAACCGAGCAGTGCGGATTTTAGCAAGCCGCTACGGCCAAAAGAAGTCGAAAACATCTGCAGGAACGGAACTTGTCCGCTCCGCGAAAAAGGAGATTGGAAACATGAGTACAGCACAGGCTCCCGCTCTCGATATGAACAAGCTGAACGCCTTCATCGGGCAGTTCGTCACCGATCTCGGCGCCTCGGTCCACGCCGGCATGGTGGTAATCGGCGAGAAACTTGGACTCTACAAAGCCCTTGCCACCGGACCTGCGAGTCCGGCGGAATTGGCCACCAGGACCGGAACCGATGAGCGCTACCTGCGCGAATGGTTGGCCTCGCAGGCCGCGGGCGGCTACATCACCTACGACGCGTCTAGCGGCAAATTCAGTCTCACCCAAGAGCAGTCCTTTACCCTTGCGCAGGATGACAGCCCGGCTTACCTGCCCGGCGCCTTCGAACTCGCTCTGGGCTCCCTGGCCGCGGTGCCTCGCATCGCAGAGTCGTTCCGCACCGGCGCGGGCATGGGCTGGCACGAACACCAGGACGGCGTCTTTCACGGCTGCGAGAAGTTCTTTCGCCCCGGCTATGCCGCCAACCTGGTCAGCTCCTGGATTCCTTCACTCCACGACGTAGAGCAGAAGCTGGAAGCCGGGGGCCGCGTAGCCGACGTCGGTTGCGGCAAGGGCGCATCCACCGTGCTCATGGCGAAGGCGTTTCCCAACTCGCAGTTCTTCGGTTTCGACTATCACGATAAATCCATTGAAGCGGCGCGGGAAACGGCCAAACGGCAGGGAGTGGCTGACCGGGTTACTTTTGAGGTCTCGAAGGCCAAGGACTTCCCGGGCAAGGACTACGATTTCGTGACCGTTTTCGATTGCCTGCATGACATGGGTGACCCGGTGGGCGCGGCCGCGCACGTCCGCCGCTCCCTGGCGAAAGACGGCACCTGGATGATCGTCGAGCCCTTCGCCAACGATCAACTGCAGGACAACTTGAACCCGGTGGGCCGGGTTTACTACTCATTCTCGACTCTGCTGTGCACTCCCTGCTCCCGATCGCAGGAGGTTGCGCTTTGCCTGGGCGCACAGGCGGGCGAGAAACGCATCCGGGAAGTGGTGACCTCGGCCGGCTTTAGCCGCTTTCGCCGCGCCACCGAAACTCCCTTCAATATCGTTTACGAAGCAAGACCGTAGAGCAGGGCGCACACGGCTGGGCAGTCCGCATCGCAAAGGGCTGCTCAGCCGGTTGCGCGCTGTAGAATGACCGGAGAACCCGAATCAAAAATGCGAGGAGAAAGGTATGGCGAGAACTACTGAGGCGACAATCCTCAAATCTCCGAGCGATGGCGGTGCTCCTAGCAACGCCGAGGGAACCAAGCCCGGCTCGCCCGCGCACTCGGTTCTCACGGAAGAGATGCTGGCCCGCTTCGACTCCCGCGCTGCGACTTATGACCGGGAGAACCGCTTTTTCGATCAGGACTTCGAAGAGCTGCGCGCCAACAAGTATCTCACTTTGCCGCTTCCGAAAAAATTCGGCGGCCCCGGGTTCAGCCTTGCCGAAATGTGCCGCCAGCAGCGCCGTCTGGCCTACTATGCCCCCGCCACCGCCCTGGCCGTAAACATGCATCTCTACTGGGTCGGAGTGGCCGCGGATCTCTGGCGCCGCGGTGATACTTCCCTGGAGTGGATTCTGACCGAAGCTGCGGCAGGCGAAATCTTCGCTGCCGGCCATGCCGAGAGTGGCAACGACATTCCGGTGCTGCTCTCTACAAGCAAAGCCGAACCAGTGAAGGGCGGTTATCGCTTCACTGGCCGCAAGCAGTTTGGCAGCCTGACCCCGGTCTGGACGCGCTTCGGTATGCATGGGATGGACACCAGCGACCCAGCCGCGCCGAAAATCGTGCACGCCTTCATGCCGCGTGATAACGACGGCTACATCATTAAAGAAACCTGGGACGTGCTTGGCATGCGCGCCACCCGCAGTGACGATACCCTCCTGGAAAATGTATTTATTCCCGACCGGTATATCGCCCGCATCGTGCCCGCCGGAGGCGCTGGAATAGACGCCTTTGTCCTCTCCATATTTGCCTGGGCTTTGCTGGGCTTTGGCAACATTTACTACGGCCTGGCCAGGCGAGCTTTGGAGAAGAGCATCGCTGCGGCGAAGGGCAAGAAGTCGCTCGCGCTTTCACGCTCGATGGCGTGTCATCCCGAGGTGCAGCATGCGATTGCGCAAATGGTGCTCGAGATGGAATCCATCGGGCCGCATCTCGATCGAATTGCCGACGATTGGTCGAACGGCGTGGACCACGGCATGGAATGGCCGTCAAAGATCTTCGCCGCCAAATACCACGCGGTGGAAGGGGCCTGGCGGGTGGTGGATCTGGGTCTTGAGATCGCCGGCGGCGCCGGAATTTTCCGTTCGGCCGGCTATGAGCGCCTGCTTCGCGATGCGCGGCTGGGCCGCATTCACCCCGCCAACTCATTCCTGACGCACGAAGTAGTAGCCAAGACGGCGCTGGGCATCAGCCTGGATGAGCAGCCGCGCTGGGGCTAGCAGCAAGATGGCGGCCAAGTTATCAGACCGAACCGGGTATTTCTGACACCCGCGAAGGCTACGGTTAAGCCTTGCCGGGTGGCCGGCAAAGCCGCACCCGAACACCTTCATTGCTCTCCGGCGTGATTCGGTTTACTGGCTAGCGCAGCTTCGAGGGCATGAGCTTCTTCCTGACTCGGCGCCCGCTGCCTGCCCCGGCGCCACTTCAGAAAGCCATCCATATAGGTGTAAAAGACCGGCGTGAGGTAGAGCGTCACAAACTGCGCAAAGAGCAGGCCCCCAACGACACACATGCCAAGTGGACGGCGGGCGCCGGCATCCGCGCCGAAGCCGATTGCAATCGGCAGCGTGCCCATGATGGTGCAGGCGCTGGTCATCATAATCGGGCGGAAGCGAATCATGCAGCCCTGGTAGGCCGATTCCGCCGCCGTGTAATCGCCCTTGCGTTCCATATCCAGGGCGAAATCCACCATCATGATGGCGTTTTTCTTGACGATGCCAATCAGCATAATCAGGCCGACAAAACCATAGATATCGAGCTGCATGCGGAACAGGGAAAGCGCCACCAGGCCGCCGAAGGCCGCCGCCGGCAAGCCGGTGAGAATCGTGATGGGATGAATGTAGCTCTCGTAAAGAATGCCCAGCACGATGTAAATGACTACCACCGTCATAATGAGCAGAATGCCCAGCCCGCCGAGGGATTGCTGAAAGGCCTGGGCGGTGCCCTGAAAGCTGGTGGTGATCGAGAGGGGCAGCAGCGAACTGGCCAGGTTCTGCACGTCGCTGACTGCATTGCCCAGAGCGACGCCCGGCGCCAGGTCAAACGAAATCGTCACCGAGGGAAGCTGGCCGGTGTGATTCACGGTGAGCGGGCCTACGCTGGTGGTGAATTTTGACACCGCGGCCAGCGGAACGAGTTGCCCCGAGGCAGAGCGGATGTAAAGGTCCGAAAGGACATTGGGATCGCTCTGAAATTGGTCCTGTAACTGCAAAACTACCCAGTATTCGTTGTTCGAGGTGTAAATGGGCGAAACCAGGCGCTGGCCGTACGCGCTGTAGAGAGCGTCTTCCACTTGCTGCGGCGTGACACCGAGCGCGGAGGCTTTGTCGCGATCGACCACCACATTTGCTTGCGGATTTTTGATCTGCAGATCGCTGGTCACATCGGCCAGTGCCGGCATCGCCTTCATCTTCGCTTCCATCATCTGCGAGTACTTGTAAAGCTGATCAGTGTCGGGACTGGAAAGAGTGAATTGATACAGGCTCTTGGTGGAGAGCCCGCCAATGCGGATTGCCGGCGGATTCTGCAGGAACGTCCGCATCCCGGGGACGGTATTCAGCTTCGGTTGCAATTCGTGGATCACATCATTGATCGCCATGTGATGCTCGAACAACGGCCGAATGAAATCAACCAGAGAACCAAGGATGGGTGTGCGGCTGTACTCCGCACTCAATCTGTCGTAGGCCGGGCTATCGGTCCAGGGACGATCGGAACGGTCTTTCAAATGGAGGAAAGCTCTGCCGTTGTTCAGGCCGCTGCTGTTCGAATCGCTGATGCCCGAGAAGAACTGGACGACATTGGGGTCGGCTGCCAGAATGCGATTCACCGCCTCCTGATGAGCTTTCATCGAGTCAAACGAGATGCCCTGATTGGCTTCGGTTGAGACTGCGATCTGCGAGGTATCCTCTTCCGGCAGAAAGCCCTTCGGGATCGCCCAGAACTCCCATGCAGTTCCCGCCAGAATAAGAAGGCCGGAAATCATGACCAGGACGCGATGCCGCATGGCCAGTCGCAGGCTCCAGCCGTACCAGTCGAGCGCCCCGTCAAGAACGCTCTCCAGTTTGCGATACATCCGGCCATGCCCTTCACCATGCTGGGTCCGTAAGTAGAAGCGGCAGAGCATCGGGCTTAAGGTGAGCGATACCAGCCCCGAAACCAGCACCGCCGAGATGATGACCACGGCAAACTCGTGAAGCAGGCGGCCGAAAACGCCGGGCATAAAGAAAACAGGAAGAAAGACGGCGCCCAGAGAGAGCGTCATCGAGAGAATGGTGAAGCTGATTTCCCGCGAGCCGTCGAGAGCGGCCTCCATTGCTCCCTTTCCCATCTCCATGTGGCGCACGATGTTTTCCAGCATCACGATGGCGTCGTCCACTACGAAGCCCACCGAGAGGGTCAGAGCCAGAAGCGAAAGGTTATCCACGGTGTAACCGAGCAGGTACATCGCCGCGAACGTCCCCATGATCGCCATGGGAAGCGCCAGACTCGGGATCACCGTGGCCGAGGCGTTGCGCAGGAAAAGGAAGATGACCAGAACCACCAGAAACACCGCCATCAGCAGCGTGAACTTGACGTCATCTACCGACTGGCGAATGGAGACGGAGCGGTCGTACTCCACCGAGAGGTTGATCGAAGGCGGTATTTCTGCATAGAAGTGCGGGATGAGCTTGCGAATATTGTTGACGATATCAATCGTGTTGGTGCCCGGCTGCCGCTGCACCGCCAGCATGATTCCAGGAACATTGTTGATCCAGTTGGCCACGTACAAATCCTGGATGCCGTCACTGACAGTGGCCACCTGATCCAACCGGACCGGTGCCCCATTGCGGTAGGCAACAATAAGAGGCCGGTACACGGCGGCGTCCGAAAGCTGCCCATTGGACTCGATGTTGTACGACTTGCTGGCCCCATTCAGAGTTCCCATGGGCAGATTCACGTTGGCGTTTTGAATCGCCTGCGCCACTTCGTCAATGCCGATCTGGCGGCTGGCCAGAGCCTCGGGATTGAGTTGCACCCGTACCGCATATTTCGCGGATCCGTTGACCGAGACCTCAGCCACCCCTGGCACCATGGATATCTGCTCAGCGATCAGGTTCTCGGCATATTTATCCACTTCATAAAGCGGCAGCGTGGGCGAGGTCACCGCCAGGAGGAAGATTGCCTGGTCGGCGGGATTTACCTTCCGGAAAGTCGGCGGCGAAGGCAGGTTGGGCGGCAGCTGATTGGCCGCGGCTGAAATGGCGGTTTGCACATCCAGCGCGGCCGAATCAATATTGCGGCTCAGGTTGAACTGCAGCGTGATCTCAGTGTTGCCCAGCGAACTGGTGGAAGTCATCGAGTCCAGTCCGGCGATGGTAGTGAACTGTTTTTCCAGGGGCGTGGCCACCGACGATGCCATCGTCTCCGGGCTGGCGCCAGGCAACCCGGCCGAGACCTGAATCGTGGGAAAATCCACGTTGGGCAGATCGCTGACTGCGAGGTCGCGGTAGCCGAGAATGCCAAACAGAAGAATGGCCAGCATCACCAGGCTGGTCATTACGGGACGGCGAATGAATGGTTCGCAAATGTTCATGAAAGCTTGCAGACGATCAGAGTTGTTTGGCGAGGTAGATCTTGGAGCCAGGAACCAGACGCACCTGACCATCCGTGACTACCGTGTCTCCGGCGGAAAGCCCCTGCAAAATCTCGGTCTTATCACTGACCGTCTGCCCCACCTTCACCTGCCGAACGTCCACCGTCATATCCGGCTTGGCGACGAAGACATAATCGCCCTGTTGCCCGGCCTGCACCGCCGACGCTGGCACAACCAGCACATTCTGCTGCTCGCCCAGGCGAAGCAGCACGTTGGAGAACTGGCCGGGCCAAAGGCGTTCGTCCTGGTTGGCAAATGAAGCCGTCAGTGCGATCGTCCCAGTGCTGGGATCTACCGTGTTGTTGACGAAGGTCAGAGTTCCTCTTTCCGCAACCGAATCCCCGCTCGGCGTCGCCTGCACCGGCAACTGCGACCGTACCATCAGTCTTTTGACGGACTCCAGATATTGCTGCGGAACAGAAAAGTTAATGTAGATGGGCGAAACCTGATTGATCACGACCAGCACGGGGAGATCGTTGGCCTTCACGGCGGCCCCTGGATAGACCAGCTGGGCGCCTGTCACTCCGCTGATGGGGGCGTAAATGGAACAATAGGAAAGCTGAATCTGGGCGGTCTGAACCGCCGCCTCATCCACATTGACCGTCGCTCCGGCGGCGGTCGAAGTCGCCAGGTATTGGTCATATTGTTCTTTGGGAACAATGCCTTGCTTATAAAGTTCGTCATAGCGTTGCAGTTGGACCTGATCGAGTTGGGCCTGGGCTTTATCGCGCGCCAGCGCCGCTTGCGCCTCAGCGAGAGCGGCGAGAAACGGGCTTTTGTCAAGGATGATCAGCAAGTCGCCCTTGTGGACAAATTGCCCCTGGCGATAATGCACCTCCTGAACAATGCCGGCCACTTGCGATTCCACCGAGACCGTCTTGAAGGCCTGGCCGGTGCCAATCGCATGTAACTCCACTGGGATCGTGCTGCGCTCAACTTTGGCCACCATGACCGGTATGGCAGAGGTTTCTTTCGGCCTCTGAATCGCTCCGCTGCCCTGGGATGCCTGGGCGGAGGCGGAGGTTTTGTCTGAACAGCCAGCAAGGCTCAGCACTGCCGCGATCAAAGGAATGGCGACCAACCTCAGGACCCTTGTCAAGCTTCGCTCCTGGTCCTTCCTGCGTGGGGAAGGAAAATGGCAATCCCGCAGAAGGAACCGAACCTCCACTGTAGAGTCTACATGGAGTCAGTCGGTTGCCGAACAGCCCAACGCCACCTAAATTCGCTATTCCATGATGGTTTGAGAGGCGGGGCTTGAGCGAGAGTTGCGATGGGAGTGCGCCTCGCAGGAGTTTCTGAGTGTATAAGATGTGGCCGTCTTCGGTAGTCAGCCCGCTCCGGCAGCCGCCTTGCGGTTGAGGACATCGCGGATGCAGCGGCCAAGCGCGGTCAGCCGAAAGGGCTTTTGAAGAAACATGTGGGCAGGATCAAGCTTTTCCCGGCCGGAGAAGAGATCGCTCGAGTAGCCCGACATGAACACAACCCGTATTTCGGGCCAACTGAACTGGATTTGTTGAGCGAGTTCACTGCCCTTCATGCCCGGCATCACCAGGTCAGTAAGCAGCAGATGGATAGGCCCTGAATGTCGCTCGGCCAACTGCAGAGCCTCGCTTCCATTCGCCGCAACCAGCACGGTATAGCCGTTTTCCCGGAGATAGGTCGCGGCGGACTCGCGGACGTTTGGCTCGTCTTCGGCCAGCAGGATGGTCTCGCTTCCACCATAGAAGGCCGCAGCCTCGTCGGTATTCTCAGAAGCAACGGCTTCTGCCTGCACCCGAGGCAGATAGATTCTGAAAGTGGAGCCGGCGCCAGGCTCGCTTTGCACGCTGATGTCTCCCCCGCTCTGTTGCACAATGCCGAAGACGGTGGCCAGGCCCAACCCGGTTCCCTTACCCTGCTCCTTGGTGGTGAAGAACGGTTCGAAGATATGCGCCTGAGTGGCAGCATCCATACCGATACCGCTATCGCGGACTGCAAGCACCACACACTCCTGAGTTGCAATCCGCAAACCATTTTGTTGCAGTCCGGCCCGCTCGCTAGACGTTTCGATCAGAAGGTGGCCGCCCTCGGGCATGGCGTCACGCGCATTGATCACCAGGTTCATGACTACTTGCTCCATCTGGCTGGGGTCAATCTTCACCGCGCCGAGCCCGGCGCCAGGAACGAACTTGAGCTCGATATTCGCTGGTATCAGGCGGCGGAGCATGCCGAGCTGGTCCTGTATCAGGGAATTCAGATCCACCACTTTAGGCAGAAAAACCTGCTTGCGGCTGAACGCCAGCAACGAACGCGTGAGCGCAGAGCCCCGGTCCGATGCTTTCAGGATTTCCTCCACATAGCTGGCTGCGGCGGAATCGCCAGCGATCTTTCTGCCAATGAGCTCGGCAAAACTGCTCACCGCCATCAGAATGTTGTTGAAGTCGTGAGCCACGCCGCCCGCCAGCCTGCCCACGGCTTCGACCTTTTGCACCTGGCGCAGCAGTTGTTCCAACTGGCGTTCCTGAGTGATATCCTGCACCGTGCCTTCGTAGTACAGGATGTTCCCCTGAGCGTCTCGGATGACGCGGGCATTTTCGGAAACCAGAATGATCTTGCCGTCCTTGCGATAGACCTGGTATTCAAAGTTCTGCACCAGCCCCTGATCCTCGAGAAGCCTGACAAATTCTGTGCGCTGTGCGGGATCCACGTATTCCTGGTTGGCAATATCCTGCCGCGTCCGCATCAGGTCTTCGGCGGAATCGAACCCGAGCATGCGGGCGAGCGCCGGGTTGGCCGAGAGATAACGCCCGTCGGGAGTGACCTGGTAGATGCCTTCCAGGGAGTTCACAAAAATGCTGCGATATTTTTCCTCTGCAGCCCGAAGCGCTTCTTCAATGCGTTTCTGTCCCGTAATATCGGTCAGGAACTTGATGATGCCTTTGACATTCCCGCCTTCGTCCCAAAGGGGTGCCGCAGAAAGGCTGACCGGTACCAGAGAACCGTCTCGCTTGCGGCGGTGCAGCTCGACCCCTCGCACGGTTTCGCCTGCGAGCAGCCTCTTGTAGAGTAGGGAGGTAATGTCTGCTTCGTCGTCGGGGATGACAGGGTTCGGCCTGCCTACCAGCTCCTGCTCGCTCCATCCGAAGACCTGCTCGGCTGCGGGATTCCACAAAGTCACCCGGCCAGCCGTATCCACCCCGATGATCGGGACAGGAGAAGCATAGACGCTGGTTTCGGTGGCGCGGCGCAGGGCCTCCTCGGCAGCCTTTCGCGCCGTAATATCGCGGGCGATGGCCGAGGCGCCGATCACCTCGCCGTGCCCATCCAGGATCGGCGAGACGGTCAGGGAAACGTGCAGAAGCCTGCCGCCCTTGGCCATTCTTACGGTTTCGATATTACGGCTCTGCTGGCCTTCGCGGACTCTTTCGCTAATCTTGGCCAGTTCTTCCTCCAGGCCCGGGGGCGTGAGGATGGAAACATTTTTTTCCAGCACTTCTTCCGCCGTGTAGCCGTAGGTGAGTTCCGCGCCCTTGTTCCAACTGCGGAGCCGGCCCTCGGCATCGCTTCCGTAAATGGCGTCCTGCGAAGATTCGACGATGGCTGCCAGGCGCAAGGTGGACTCCTCGGCGCGCAGCCGGGCGCTAATGTCGCGCACGTTGACGGTGAACATGGTCCGCTCCCCAGCAATGACCTTGCTGACGGTGAATTCGGCTGGGAATTCGACGCCGTCAGAGCGGATGGCGGTGCTTTCCAGACGGCTGCCGATCATTTCGCTCTTGCCGGCAGAAGGCGAGTGGAAGAACTCGCGGCGGTGAAAATCTCTGAGGGGAACAGGAAGTATGGTTTCCGCCAGGTCGGCGCCCACGACTCCGCTGCGTGAACGGCGAAAGGTTCTTTCAGCGGCGGCGTTGAACTCGATGATTCGGCCTTCGCCATCCGTGCAGATGATGCAATCGAAAGCCGAATCCAGCAAGGCTTTGCGATGAGCCTCACTCTGCCGCAGAGCCTCCCGCAAGCGGCGAATGCTGGCGAGGCCCGCGATTTTCTTGCGTTCCTTCTTCTTCAAAGGTTCTTCACCCGGATCTGTTTGAGCTCTGCCTAGCTTCCCAGCAAGTCGCGGATCATGTCATTCAGCCGATTGAGACGGAAGGGCTTTTGCAGCGGAGTAGAGGCCGGATCCGCTGGGCCCGCCAGCGGAGCGGTGTTCGAATCTCCGGACATATAGAGAACCTTGAGCTCCGGATACAGATGCTGCAGCTTTCCTGCCACCTCGCCGCCGGTCATTTCGGGCATAAGTATGTCGGTTACCAGCAGGTCGAGCGAACCATTGTGCCTTTCTATGATTTCCAGGGCTTCGGGGCCGTTCTTGGCCTGGAGTACTTTGAAGCCCTCCATCTTGAGGAATTCCGCGGCGGGTACACGCACGGCGTCATCATCATCCACGACGAGAATGGTGCGGGCAACAGTCAGAGCCCTGGAGGACGTATTGACCGCCGGTTCTTCGGGAGCGGCCTGGCCCAGGGCCGCGAAATAGAGCGTGCAGCTTCTTTCATTCTGAGAATCAGAGACTCTCAGGAGCGCGCCCGCTTGTTTGGCGAGGCTGCGCGCGGCGGCGACAGAAGCAGCTGCGGGATCTTTTCCCTCCTTGCTCGACGCCTGGCCCTCTTTTGTACGCTGGCCGCTGACGCAAATCAGCACGTACCATCCGGGAGCCGCGGCTTCGTCTGCCTCAAAAAATGAGCGGTCGAGCTGCCGCAAGTTCGTGGAAAGCGTCAGCTTCCCGCCACCGCTCAGATAGTTCCTTATTTCCATGGCCAGGCCAAGGATGAGGCTCTCGATCTCGACATGATCGGCTTCCACCGCTTTGGTCGCCTGGCCGAGGTCAAGGACGATCTCTACGCCCTCGCCGCAGAGTTGCTGCAGCAGTCCGCTCATTCCGGTTGCCAAGCTGTTGAGTGATAAAGGCTGCCGCGAGGGTTCGCGCCGGCGGCTCAAGGTGATCAGTTTTTGCACCAGGGAAGTCGCCTGGCCGACATTACTGAGAACCTGCTCCAGGTTGCGTTTTTGCTGCGGTGTGGCCCTTTTCAGCTCCACTTCGGCATAGCTGGAGACGGCCATCATGATGTTGTTGAAACGATGGGCAATTGCGCCTGCCAAGCCGCCGAGCAGCTCTGCCCGGTAGGCGAGCAACACTCCCTGAAGGCTTTTTTGTTCGGAGGGATCCTTGGCCAGGCCGGTGGCTGCGCTTCCCATTCGGGTACTCCTATGCGGAACGGTGGTGCTTCAGGTTACTTTCGCCGCCACCTGTCCTCAAGTTACGCGAGTAATTACTTACCCCGGAACTGCCCGCCATCTCCCTTGTTCAGTTTCTATAAAGCTTGACCTGTGGTTGGACGCTTCCACACTTGTCCGCCGCGCGCCCCCTTCACTTCTCAATAACTTCGTCCGTTCATGGGTTGGCAGGCGGCGTGCTCAATTCCGGGCATGGCAGAAAGAATTCTTATTGTGGATGACGACGAGCAGTTAGCGCGCGGCTATTACGAGTACTTAACCGCAATGGGCTATCACGTGGATTGCGCCAGAGAGCTGGAAGAAGCCGAAACTCTGCTGGCCTTCTTTCCCTACGCGGTGGTGGTCACAGACCTGCGGCTGAGCAAGCTTGGGTTCGGCGGCCTTGACCTGGTGAAGCACATTCGCGAGCTTTCCCTGCCCACGCACATTATTGTGCTTACGGGCTACGGCTGGCCGGAGATTAAGTCCGAGGCCCTGACCCAGCACGTGGACGCCTTCCTGCAGAAGCCGCTGCGGCTGGAAGAGATGACGGAAAGAATCAAAGTCCTCATCGGGGCCGAAGCATGAATTCCAGGTTGTTGGATGCAATTCTAGATCCGGCCCGGCTGTCCATTTGCTTTCAGCCTATCTTCCGGATCAGCGATCAGCGGAATGTGGTGCGCAGCCTGGAAGCCCTGGTGCGCGGTCCGCGGCACACAAATTTCGAGCGGGCCGACGTCCTGTTTGACTACGTGCGCAGAAAAAAGGCGGAGCATGCCATGGACCGCACCTGCCTTTCCGTCGCCTTCAAGGAGGCGATGGAGTTGCCCGCGCACCTGAGCTTGAACGTCAACGTTCATGCTACGACTTTGGCGCAGAAGGCGGGTTTTGCCAACTTCCTGCTCAACCTGGCCAGCAGGCATTCCCTGGCCCCCAACCGCATTGTGGTAGAAATCGTGGAGCACGCTCCCGCCTGTCATGTGCCCAGCCTGAACGCCAGCCTGGCCGTTCTGCGCGAGGCGGGCATCCGCATCGCCCTGGATGACGTGGGCCTGGGACAGTCCAACTACCGCATGATGGTGGATTGCCACCCCGAGTACTTCAAGCTGGACTCCTACTTTGTGCGCGGCTTGAAAAATGATTCACGACGCCTGGCGGTGGTGGAATCCGTGGCTACGCTGGCGACTTCTATAGGCAGTGCAGTGGTGGCGGAAGGAGTGGAGTCGAAGGAAGACATTGCGCTGCTCGCCCGCATGGGAGTCGAGTTCGTCCAGGCGAATCTGCTGTGCGCAGCCCTCCCCATTTCGCGGCTGCGGGAGGCGGGTTATCTTGCCCCGGCTAAGGCGCCGGCCGAAGCCGATGCCGGCTCGTCCGCTTCATGGAAGGAAGCCCGGAAGGTCCGGGCCGCTGTGGCCAAGTAAAACCGGCACCGAAGTTACTCTTTTCGCTCGTAGCTGATGCCGAAGGCCTTCATCTTGTTGTACAGAGAGGCCCGGCTCACGCCCAGGCGCACAGCGGTGCGGGCCACATTGCCGCGTTCGGCGGTTAAAACCCGCCGAATGTGCAACTGATGAAGCTCCTGTAGCGTCATCAGCGATTCATCTCCACCGGCGGGCAGGCTGTCTTCGAACTCCAGGTGCAAGTCGTGCGGGCGAACCGAGTCGCCGGTTGCCAGAAGAACTGCGCGCTCAATCACGTTCTTCAACTCCCGGATATTGCCTGGCCAGGTGTAGCGATCAATTTTCTCGAGCGCCTTGGGAGATAAAGTCAGATGCAGCCGGCCCAGGTCAATGGCCGCGCGCTGGAAGAAATGCTCGGCCAGCGGGCGGATGTCTTCTTTTCTTTCGCGGAGCGGCGGCACCTGAATGACCACCGTACTCACGCGGAAATAAAGATCGCTGCGAAACTTCTTATCCCGCACCTGCTGGCCGAGGTTCTGATGGCTGGCGGCGACCAGGCGCACATCGAGCTGCCGCTCGTGCACATCGCCCAATCTACGGAACCGTTTTTCCTCGAGAACCTTCAGGAGTTTGGGTTGTACCTGAAGGTCCATGTCGCCAATTTCATCAAGAAACACCGTTCCCCGGTTGGCCACTTCCATTAGGCCGGCCTTGCGGTTTACCGCGCCGGTAAAGGCGCCTACTTCGTGGCCAAAAAGCTCGGTCTCGAGCAGCTCCCGCCCCAGCCCGGCACAATTCAGGTCCACAAATGCCTCCGCCGCGCGAGGCCCGTGGTTATGGATCCAGCGCGCCAAGACGCCTTTGCCAACACCCGTCTCGCCGGTGATCAGTACCGGCGAGTGGCTTCTGCAGACCCGCTCCGCCTGCTCAGCAACGCTGCGAATGGCGGCACTGCCGCCCATGAACGGGTCTACGCTCTCCCGCTTCTCGCGCGATTTGCCGGGTAATTGATTCTGATGGCTTCGGTGGTTTTGCAGGGCGCGCTCCAGCACCGTGGCAATGGCGGCCATTTGCACGGGCTTGGTGAGAAATTGCTCGGCGCCCTCTTTGATGGCCCGCACCGCCAGCTGGATGGTTCCGTTGCCGGTGAGGAGAATGAGCGGCACGGAGGGGTGAGAATGCCTGAGCTGAGGTAGCAGATCCAGGGCGGTTCCGTCGGGCAGCGAATAATCCAGAATGGCAGCATCGGGTTTGCCGCCCTTGAAGGCTTCCTTAACGCTTTCGCACGTGGCCGCCTCTCTGACCTCATACTCGAGCGACCTCAAGTAGCCGCTCAGGGCCGTGCGCACCGCGCCATCATCTTCCCCGACGACGATTTTTCCCTTCAGCATAGTTCAAGAGCTCCCTGCAAAAGTTCGAATTCTGTACAGCCAGAGGAGGCCGGCGAGGATTCCGGCCCCAGCCTCCTGACGCACACGCAGTTTGACGGGGGGAGGGAAGGGGAAGGCTAACGGGCAGAAATCGGCGCCTCAAACCAGGGCATCGGGAACGGTGACCACTACGCTTTTGCGCTTTCCGATGCCAAAGACCAATTGCAGATGCCGCGGACTATCCACCCGGAAATCGAACTCGCCAACCTGGTTGGTGGTCTGGTGTGACACCGCGCCGCCGTCGTAGAGAAGGCTCACGGGGATGTCTCGCATGATGTGACTCGGCCGCCTGGAATCCAGCAACTGGCCGGTGACTTCAGCTGCGACCATGCCGGGCCGGGGCTGGATGTGGAGATCAATGCAGACCGGCCCTGAGCGGTAGAGCAACTGTCTCACAGAAGCGGCGCTGCTGCGCGTCGCCACGCCTGAGGACATCCGTGCACTGTCGAAGACAAGCTGGGCTGGTTGGTCTCCGCATTTGTCGGACGAGGCGCCTGGCGCGGCATTCGGCCCGGACGAAGATACTTCCGTACAATCCATTTCCTTTAGAAGAGACTTCATCACCCGGCTTCCTTTCCAGCAGACAATCTTCCGTTCGATGAATAAGGGCGCGGAGCGCACAAGAAAATATAGGGGAGGAGGATTTTTTTGTGAAGCTGCGAACCGGCGTTGGGCACGTCCTGTCTGCTTTCCATAATCGAGCACCACGTTACGGACACCTGCCCGGCGCGCAAAAGGGCAAGTCGTTGGAAAAAATCGCCGGCGCGGCGGGTTAGCCGTGGCTCCCCGATTGCTTTACTCCGGGCATGTTCCGTTTGATCTCGACTCCCGATAAGAGAGCATTCCAAGTTTCTCCTGGGTGCAACCTCGCACCCTCCCCGAAGCACGACCCCAGCTCGACGCAAGAGGCGAATGAAGGATGGAAGTTGCGGCATCGCTTCGACCCGCGACGGGTTGGGTTTGGGATCGTCGGCCCGAAGCCTGGGGAGCTTTGGGCCGCGGCCCCTTTGGAACCGGCATCCACCAAAGAGGGGGCCTGATGAAGAGCTGGAGTTGGGCGAACAACAAGGAGAATTCCCCGTTGAGTATGGTTCCTCTGGCCCAGGCAAACTTGTGCCTGGACTGCGAGATGATCACGGCCGCCCGCGGGCTGTGCCGTGCGTGCGGCTCGACGGCGCTGATGAGCGTCTCCCGCGCCCTGAGCCGGCCAGGGGTGGGCAGCACCGGGGGAGCGGGGCGCGCCACTGCCAAGCTCGTCAGCGGGCAGAGCCAGAGGCCGCACATGATCTTTTCCCGCCCCGTGCGCAAGACAACTGAGGCCACCGGGACGGAGTGCTCCTATGGAGGTTGAGGACGAGATGTCCGCCCGTCTGAGCCCTGCACAAGTCTTCCGCGGCCCGAACCAGGAAATGGCCTCGGGGCCGGAACTCTCGGGTCGGACCCAGAGGCCTTTGCGGTTACTCCTTGTGGAGCGTGACCGGCCCAGCCTTGACCTCATGGTAGAGGTCTTCTCTTGCCTTCCGGTGCGGGTCATACCGGTGCATGACAGCCGCCAAGCTGCCCTCTTGATTAACAGCCGAAGGTTTGATGGCATCATTCTGAATGTCGCCATGCCGCCGGTGTGCGGCTTGGAACTTACGGAAAAGGTTCGGGCCTCCCTCTGGAACCGCTCCACGCCAATCATCGTGATGACTGAAGGCGAGAGTGGCCACGCCATGCAGCGGGCCTTTCATCAGGGTGCGTGCTTCTATGTTCACAAGCCGCTGGACCCGCTGAGGCTGATGGCGCTGTGGCGGACCATGCGCGGATCTCTGCTCGAAAACCGCCGCCGCTACATTCGGGTTCCGCTTCAAACCGAGGTCGTTTGCAAGACCGGCCACCGGACGGTACGCGCGCTCAGCTGCAACCTCAGCCTGGGCGGCATTCAGATAGATGCTGAAGACCTGGAGCAAGGCGAGCCGGTGCAACTTTCCTTCTGCCTTCCAATCTCTAACGTGACCGTCGAAGCATGCGGCATGGTGGTGTGGGCAAAGGAGCATCGAAGAGGAATTCAGTTCACGGAGATTGGCTCTGAAAACGAGGCCGCGATTCACGAATTCATTGTTCGGGTGGAGCAGCGTGCCTAGCCATCGGAAGCCTGCCGCCATGCAGATTGCCTTGACCGCGGAAGACTGCAGCTTGGCCTGCGAACTGCTTCCTGGCCGCAGGCTGTTTCGAGCCTGGGCCGCGCGCAGAATCGTTCGCCTTGCCTGGCTCTCCGTAGAAGCTCAGGGTGGTCAGGTCAATTCTGGTTGCGGCTCGGACGAATCTCTCACGCGCGCCGCTGCCACCTACGCGCTCATTGGCACGCCCGAACCATCCCCTCCGGGGCTTGATAAATATCTGTAGGAGCCCCCGCTGAGAACCGGGAACTGAAATCTCGGAAGTGAGCTACTCAGGTCGGGCGCCCTCCCCTGTTACCTCGGTAATTTAGTTCTCGGCGGCTGAATACCTGAAAATGCGGCTGAGGGCTCCGATGTGGAAGTCTCTTTACAGTCTGCCTGGCCGCCGCCTTCGGCCTTAAGCTCTTCCGAACTGCTCGCCGTCTCAAATCTTGCCGTAACTTATAAGGCCGGATCGAGTCGCAAGGTTCCTGCTCTCTGCGGCATCAATCTGCGCCTGGGAGCAGGAGAGATGGTTGGCGTTCTTGGCGAATCGGGCTCGGGAAAGAGCACCCTGGCTGCGGCTTTGCTGAGGCTGTTGCCGCACGGAACGGAGATTTCCGGAAGCATTTTTTGGAAAAACCAGGACCTGCTTTCTTTGCCCTGCGCCGAATTGGGCTCGATTCGCGGAGCAAGAATCGCGTTGATCCATCAGGATCCCGGTCTTGCGCTGAGCCCCGTAATGCGAGTTGGCCAGCAGATTGCCGAGGTCCTTCGGGCCCATTGCAAGCTGGGGCGGGCGGAGCGGCGCGAGCGCGTCATTGGCATGCTGCAGGCGGTTGACCTGCGCAATCCTGAGCGGGTCTATCGCGCCTATCCCCATGAACTCAGCGGTGGCGAACTGCATCGCGTGGTCATCGCCCAGG